>Ga0335071_10004589_pt1 | contig 14424 bp, 15 predicted proteins | sample Lox_Sample_15_FD_206724 | JGI IMG/M metagenome (GOLD analysis project Ga0335071, IMG submission 206724) | Soil microbial communities from Loxahatchee National Wildlife Refuge, Florida, United States - Lox_Sample_1.5 | ecosystem: Environmental > Terrestrial > Soil > Wetlands | place: USA... | reverse complement strand
CTCGTCGGAAAGCTTCTTGCCCAGGTTGATGGTGGAGAGCAAGGTGGGCTTGTTGAAGTATTCGCTTTCCGAAATGCAGGGGATGACGAGGATGACGTTCAGCTTCTGCATGTCGGCGGCGATCTTTTCCAGCGTTTCCCTCTGGGAAGGAGTGAGCGCTTCGTTGGACGACCTCAAGGTGTAATGCAGGTCGTCCAGGTTCACCTCTTTGCGGTGGACGGCGAGCTCATTGATTAGGGGCGAATCGATCTGGACGGTCTGGCCGATCAATGATCGGTCGTTCCCTTCGCCCGCGCGGACGATGTACCGGTTATGGTCGCGGTCGAGCACCATGAACGACGCCCCCTCCAGCTTGAGCGATTTCCAGAGGAGGTAGGGGGTGACCTTTGAGAAGCGCGAAAGGTCGGTCATGGGACGGGTGAGCGCGCCGCTGTACTTGCGTAAAATATTTTGATAATCGTAGCGGGCGCGGAAGAAGACGCGGTCGACGAAACCCTGGATCTCGTCATGCAGAGGCTGAAGGATAAGTGAAGCCATGAACGCGCCGATTATCCAGAAGAGGACCGAGTTCTTGCCGGTCATGTTGATCGCCAGATAATTGCTGACGATGATAACTGACATGAAAGTCGCCGTTAAAAATGCGGTCGAAATGGAATAAGCGATTGTCTTTTTGATGACGATTTCGATGTCCATTAGTTTATGGTAAACAATTGCATAGGTCATGATCAGCCCGTAAACAATGTTCAGATAATTATCCAGCGGAGGAATTTTAATGTTGAACACGAGCATAAAATAACTAATGGCGGCGATAACGATAGTAGCATTGGCAAACATTAAGTATATGGACTGACTTTTTTTGTAACCGGTACTGTTTTTATATGTGTAATAAGTGCTGAAAATGCTAAGCAGTCCGCACCAGGTTAATAGTGCCATGAAAACAAAATATAGGGGCCCAGGGATCGTTAAATATCTTACGTTATAGCGATAGATTATTCCCGATGAGAAGTACGGAGTCAGGATCGAGAGTATGAGGAACGCGGAGATGAAATAGGCGATCGCTATGTTCCTGTTGTCTTTTTTTCCGAGGATCGTATAGACCGTATGTAGAAAAAGGGCAGGGCTCAGTACGGCAAAGATATTAGTTATTTTATCAATGACCAGCACGATCTGCGTATCCAGTAGGTAGCTTTCAAGAAAACAACCAAATATCCAAAGCGCGATGACACTGCAAGAGATGAAAAATATCCGGTTGATGGCGTTCTTTGGATTGTTTATAAGAACGAACAGCCCCAATCCGGCAATGATCAGCGAGGCAGATAATGATGCGATCGCGTATATGTTCATTTTGTTTTCCCGGTTGTCGCGATGGCGTTGTTCTTTATAGTTTGGATGTCTTTGGCCGTGAGCGATCGGCCGAAGCTTTTGAAACCCGATATTTTGAAACCATGCTTCTTTGCAAGCCCCAGGATCTCCTTGACTTTTTTCTGTTCTATCCCGGGCCCCATTGTATAATTTTCAAAACGATTCTCAAGAGCCAGTATCATGGTTTCGCACAAACATGCATAAGCGGTTCCATTTGGAAGGCCGATATCAAAATCGATCTTCAGTTGTCCAGGAGGGGATATTAACCCTCCATCGATGATTAGAATGTCCTCTCGTTTTTTGCCTTTTTCCATCACATTCCTCGGAACCGAAACATCGCAGATAACGGCGCCGGGTTTAACATAGTCGGGATCGATAATAGCGTTTGGCGTGCTGGTGGCGGAAATGATAATATCAGAAACGGATACCGACTTGTCTATATTGGTGGAATAATCGACTTTGGCCCGCCCGGAAGATGCAAGCTGTTTTGAGAATAGTTCCAGTTTTTTCTGGTTCCTGGCAACAAGATTGAGATTTGCCGCTTTTTCGGAAAGGATATAAGAGCAAGTGCTGCCAATAGAGCCGGTAGCGCCGATGACAGTGGCGGTTGCCTTTGCAATGTCTATGCCCATCGCTTCGGCGGCCTTTAATGTCGCCTCAATGGTTGTTGCGGCGGTATAAGTATTTCCAGTGGTTACAGCGATATTAAGATTCTTAGCAACGATCTCGCCCTGATTGCCGATAATGGAGGTTAGCCCTCCAAGCCCGATGATCTTTGCCCCTTCTTTTTCTGCCAGTTTCCCGGCTTCGATTATTTTTTCGATGACGAATTTATGGTCCAGCTCGATTATCTGGTCGGGGAGGAGCATGACGAGAATAAAAATACCTTCCAGCTCCCGGCCGGTAGTCGATCTTACCCCGGTAATGGACGAAGCTATAATAGGCGGAAGTTTGGTTAATTTGTCTTTTAAATCAGCGGGAGGGAGCGATTTGAGCGAAGGATTGAATTTATTTAAGAGATCTATTGATAATGGATAACCGATAAAACCAAATTTATTATCCAAAATGAGCCCCCCGCGCGAAATGATCAATGAGGAACTTATGGGAAGACTCTTTGGAACTTCTACTATTATGCATCAAGCCGGTAAATCCGGTCAAAATGATTAGCATCTTTTCGGGATTATTACACAAAATATTTTTCAATGCAAGCGAAATGCACAATAAGATGTGCGGGAGCGCTATCAACGGATATTGAAACGGATAAACGGATGGGAAGTTTAATTTGACGAATGTTTGACGGTAATTGTTGTGAAACTCGTCGTTTTAAATATGGTTGATCGTTATTTTCGGGAATATAAGTTGCTCGATAAACGATGGGTGGGGTATTCCTGGGGGATCAGGATGCCCCGCCCACTTTTTAAATATCGCTTGAGATGAAGATTAATCAGGAATATAATAATAAAAATCGATCTCTAATCCCCCAGAATGATCATTTCTCGAATTAATTTGTTGAAGTTGCATATTTATTAGGGGGTAAGGTAATGGTTCGAAAGTTACAGCCTCGTGTCTGTCAAAACCTCTCTATCAGCGGATATTTAAACGGATCAACGGATAATATCTTTCCGGATGTCCGTTCATCCGTTGTCCTATCCGATGATAGTCCCGTTCTCCCATCCGATTATCCGTTGACACATCCGTTGATCGATCCGTTGTTTTATCCGATTATCCGTTGTCAAGTCCGTTGATCGCCCCGTTGTCCTATCCGTTGATAGAATCCCCCCTTTTTATGCTATAATTATTTCCACAGGGGTGACATATGACCGACTTCGGGAAACTCATTACCGCAATGGTAACGCCGTTCAAAGCCGACCTTTCCGTCGACTATAAAAAAGCGGGGGAACTGGCGGTTTATTTGGCCAAAAACGGTTCCGATTCGGTCGTCGTCCACGGCACTACCGGCGAATCGCCGACCCTTACCCACGAGGAAGAGTACGAACTTTACCGCACGGTCAAAACCGCCCTAAAAGGGACCAACTGCAAACTTATTGCCGGGACCGGCTCCAACTCCACCGCCACCACCGTCAGATCGTCGCTTGAAGCGGAGAAAATAGGAGTGGACGGACTGTTAGTGGTCGTTCCTTATTATAATAAACCATCGCAGGAAGGAATGTACCAGCACTTTAAAGCCGTGGCCGAAAAGACCAAACTGCCGATCATCATTTACAACATTCCCGGCCGCTGCGTCGTCAACATGCTGCCCGAAACGGTGGCCCGCATCGCCCGCGACTTTAAAAATGTCGTCGGATTAAAAGATTCCGCCGCCAGCGTGGAGCAGACCAAAAAAACCGCGGAACTCGTCCCCCCCGGGTTCACCATCTGGTCGGGCGACGATTCCATGGCCCTGCCGATGATGAAAGTGGGAGCGGTGGGAGTGATCTCCGTCGCTTCGCATATCGCCGGCAACGAGATCGCCCAAATGTTGAACGCGTTCCACGCGGGCGATATAAAAAACGCGGAAGCATTGCACGAACGGCTGATGCCGTTGTTCAATGTCCTTTTTATCACCGCCAACCCGACCCCGGTAAAAGCGGCGCTTGAGATGGTAGGGATGCCGGTCGGCATTCCGCGCCTCCCGCTCATCGAAGCGACCGCGGGCGAAAAAGAACAGGTCCGCTCCGTCCTTAAACAACTGGGACTGGTGAAGTGAAGAAACTGCTCCTCCACACTTGCTGCGCGCCGTGCACCACCACCGTTTACCACTGGCTGACGGAGAACGGGTACGCGGCCGAAGGGTTCTTCTACAATCCCAACCTTTACCCTTCGTCGGAGCACGAAATGAGAAAAAAGTGCATGGAGTACTACTGCGCCATTTCCGGCCTCCCCATGACCTATGTCGAGAGCGAAGACAACAACGCTCCCGGCAACTGCGCGGGCTGCTACGAACAGCGACTGCGCGCCGCCGCCCGTTTTGCCAAAGAGAACGGATTTGAAATGTTCACCACCACCTTGCTCATCAGCCCGTACCAGAAGCATGATATGATAAAGGAGACGGGCGAACGGATCGCCGCGGAAGAGGGCGTGGCGTTCCTTTACCACGATTTCCGCGAAGGGTATTACAAAAGCCGGGAGATTTCTGCTAAACTTAACCTGTACCGGCAGAAGTACTGCGGCTGTTCGGAATCTTTGAAAGCGAGGGAAAAACGCAATGAGCAAGTTGCTTGAGAAACTTAAGAACAATAAAATGACGCTGATCGTCCAGCTGCCGGAGAACACCGCCGAAATGGCGGCGGCGGCCGAAAGGGCGGGGGCGGACGCCATCGTCATCCGCGACGGCGACGACGTTTCCGGCATTTCTTCGGCGGTAAAGGTCCCGGTCGGGCTGGATATATCCGACCAGGCCGAGATCGACGAAAAAACCGCACGATCGCACGACAAGTTCGATTTCGTCAATTTCCATTTCGAAGCGCTCAAAACGGTCTCCAAAAAGCTTAAAACGGGCAAGATCATCGCGCTCAACGAGGAATACACGCTCGATAAGATCATCGGGGTGGAAGAGACCGGCGCGCAGGCGATCGACGCCGCCATTCTTCCGCTCGGGGCCAGTTCGAAAGAGCTGATGGTGGGCGACCTGCAGAATTACATCGCCATCGCCATCTCGTCCGGGCTTCCCGTCATCATTCCCACCCAGCGCTCCATCAAACCGTCCGAAGTGGCGATCATCGCCGACACCGGCGCTCGCGGGATCATCCTTACCGAAGAAGTGCTGGGCGACAATGTGAGATCGCTGGAAAAGAACCTCAAAGAATACAGAACGGCCGCGGATGACTTGGGGTAGGGAAAATCCGAAATCCGAATCTCTGAGATCTGAACAATGTATGCCTTTGGCAAATTATAAATCCCGAGCGAAGCGAGGGATACCGAGTTCGGATTTAGGATTTCGGGTATTCGGATTTATCCTGGCGATAACTGTCTTCTTTTCATTTCAACCGGCGTTCGCCTTCTCTTTCGCCGTCTTTGGCGACAATCACGGCAACCTGCGCATGCTCTCCGATATCTTTTCCCGGATCAAGGCCGACAAGAGCATTGAGTTCGCCGTCAACACCGGCGACTTTGTCAACGACGGCAGCGCCGAAGAATACAAGGCGTACGCCGATTTTGTGAGCCGGGAGGGGGTAAGGGTCTACAATGTTATGGGGAACCACGATGCCTGCCGGGGCGCATACCGGTCGTTCGCTAAGTATTTCGGGCCGGACTATTATTCGTTCGATCGCGGGAACGCGCATTTCATCGTCCTCGATAATTCTTTCCGGGGGACCTTCGATAAAAAACAATTCGATTTTCTGGAGAGCGAACTTAAGGCCAACCGGAACAAGGTCCTGTTCGTCTTTTTCCATAAGCCCAATTTTGACCCGTCGAACGTGTATTCTGACTATGTGATGTCGGAGCGGCAAATGTCGGAAAAGATGACAGGCTTATTCGAAAAGTATCGCGTCCGGTACGTCTTCACCGGCCACATCCACGCGTATCTCAAAGCGGAGCGGAACGGGGTGGTGTATATCGTCACCGGCGGATCGGGCGGCGTTCTGCACCTGCCCGCGATGATGGGCGGGTTCTATCATTATATAAAGGTCACCGTTGACGGCGACCGCGTGAAGGACGAAGTAATGCGGCTGTACAAGGATATCTGAGCTTGCCGACAGATGGAATTTTCCTGTAAATCCTGCTATAATTCGGGTTGAAATGCCAGCAGACCTGCACGTTCACTCCACTTTTTCGGACGGGACCGACACACCTGAAGAGATCGTAGAGCTGGCGGCAAAAATCAAACTGAAGACGTTAGCGCTTACCGACCACGATACGGTGGACGGCATAGAACCCGCGCAGAAAAAGGGCGCGGAGCTGGGGGTGGAGGTGATCCCGGGGATCGAGTTCACCTGCGAGATCCCCCGCACCGAGGTCCACATTCTCGGCTATTTTTTCGACCATAAAAGCCCGGAGCTTTTACCGGTTTTGAGCAAGATCCAGAACTCCCGGGTGGAGCGGATCCATCGGATCGTGGAAAAGCTCAATAAGCTGGGAGTTCCCATCAAGTCGGAAGACGTCCTGGCGATCTCCGGTAAAAAATCCCCCGGCCGGCCGCACGTGGCGCGCGCGCTGGTGAAGATGGGAGCGGTCTCGGGATTCAAAGAAGCGTTCGACCGCTATCTGGAGTACAAGGGACCGGCGTACGTGAGCCACTACAAGCTTTCGCCGACGGAAGCGATCAAGCTGATCAATAAAGCGGGCGGAATGGCGGCGCTGGCGCATCCCGCCATCACCAACCGGGACAATATCATTCCCGGACTGGTCGCCGACGGCCTGCGCGGGATCGAGGCGTATTATCCCGGTTATCAGGACAAGTTCACCGAACATTACGTGACGCTGGCCCGCAAGTACGGGCTGCTTACCACCGGCGGCACCGATTACCACGGGCGCGACGCCGGACGGGAAGCGACGCTGGGCGACGTCACCGTCACCGACGAACTGGTGGAGAAGATGAGAAATGAACACTTACGCTGAAATAAGTATCGAAGCGATCAAGCATAATATCGCCGCGATCAAAAAATTGCTCAAGCCCGGCACGCGGTTCATGGCGGTCACCAAGGCCAACGCCTACGGGCACGGCTCAGTGGCGGTGTCGCGCGCCGCGCTGGAGGCGGGCGCCGATTTCCTGGCGGTCGCGAATTTAAAGGAAGCGCTGGAACTGCGCGAGGCGGGAGTGGTGGGCCCCATCCTGATACTTACCGAATCCCCGACCTCGGTGATGGACGAAGTGGTCCAGCACCGGCTTACGCAGACCGTTTATTCTTTCTCCGAAGCGAAGGCGCTATCCGACGAGGCGTCGAGACGGAAGCTGACGGCCAAGGTACACATCAAGGTGGATACGGGGATGGGAAGGGTGGGAGTTCAGCCGTCCGAAGCGGTGGCGCTGGTCGCCAAGGTGCAGTCACTCCCCAATCTTGAGATCGAAGGCGTCTTCACCCATTTCGCGAAAGCCGAAGAGCACATGGATTCATTTACCTCCGACCAGTTCGACCGTTTCCGCGCGCTCCTGCCGAAGCTTTCCGACATTCCGATCAAGCACGCGGCCAATTCCGCCGCCACGCTGTTCCATCCCGCCACCCATCTGGACATGGTCAGGGTGGGACTCATGCTTTACGGACTGTACCCCAAGCCCGAGGCGGTCCGCGATATCAGCCTTAAACCCGCGCTCTCGCTCAAGAGCCGGGTCGTCTATTTAAAGCGCGTGCCGTCCGGAACCCCCATCTCTTACGGCGGAATATATTCGACCAGCAAGGAGACTTCCATCGCCACGCTCCCAGTCGGCTACGCCGACGGATATTCGCGGCGGCTCAGCAACCGCGCCAAAGTGCTGATAAACGGCAAGCGGTACCCGGTGGTGGGGACGGTGACCATGGACATGACGCTGGTCGACGTGGGCGACGGCCGCGTCCAGGTCGGCGACGAAGCGGCGCTGATCGGCTCGCAGGGGATAGAGAACATCACCGCCGACGAGATCGCCGCGCTCGACGGCACGATTTCATATGAGGTCATCTGCAACATCGGCAAGCGCGTGCCCAGGGTGTACAGGTGAGAAAATCCGAAATCCCAAATCCGAATTACGAACATTGTGCCGCTTTCGGCGGATTATATAATAAAATCATCGTTCGGATTTCGGACATTCGGATTTCGGATTTATTTGATCGGATGTTGTTGAAATGAACTACATTTCCCTTTACCGCAAATACCGCTCACAGGACTTCGATGATCTGGTCGGGCAAAAGCATATCATCCAAACTTTGAAGAACGCCATTTCTAGCGACCGCATCTCCCACGCTTATCTGTTCACCGGACCGAGAGGGACGGGCAAGACTTCCACCGCCCGCATTTTTGCCAAAGCGCTCAACTGCAAGAACGGCCCCACCGTTTCCCCCTGCCTCAAGTGCGACATGTGCCTTAAGATCCGCGACGGCAACGCAGTGGACGTGATCGAGATCGACGCCGCCAGCAACCGCGGCATCGACGAGATCCGCGACCTGAGGGAAAAGGTCCGCTATGCGCCGGTCGAGGGAAAGTACAAGGTCTATATCATCGACGAGGTGCACATGCTCACCGCGGAGGCGTTCAATGCCCTCCTCAAGACGCTGGAGGAGCCGCCGTCGCACGTCATCTTCATCCTTGCCACCACCGAACCGCAAAAAGTTCCCATCACTATCGCTTCCCGCTGCCAGCGGCTCGACTTCGAGCGGATCAAGCTTTCGGAGATCAAGGAACAGCTGCTCAAGATCGCCAAAGCGGAAAAGTTCAAGATCGACGAAAAAGCGCTCGACATCGTGGCCCGCTCGGGCGAGGGGAGCATGCGCGATTCGATCTCACTGCTCGATCAGCTGGTCTCGTTCGCGGGCGACAGCATCACGCTTGATGACGTGGTGACGCTGCTCGGCGCCGCCGACGAGGACATGCTCTTTGCCCTTTCCGACGCCATCCATAACGGGAACGACGCCGAAGCGCTCGAGCTGCTGCGGACAGGGATAGACGAGGGGCGCAGCGCCGCGCAAGTGGCCAAGGACCTGATCAACCACTTCCGCGACCTCATGTTCGCCAAAGTGGGGGCCGCCGGTTCGCTGGAGCTGACCAAAGAATACCAGGAGCGTTTATCGGAGCAGTCCAACGGGATGGAAATGGGAAAGATCAAAGATATCCTCCGCGCGCTCACCCGCGCCGAGCTCGACATGAAGTGGCATCCGCACGCGCGGCTGGTACTGGAGGTCGCGCTGCTCGAGATCATGCAGCCGAAAGAAGTGCAGACCGTCAGCGCGGAAGTCAAACGCCCGGCCAATGTTGTCCGTCCGGCGGCGACGGTGGCCGCGATCCCGGCGGTAAAAGAAACGATATCCGCGCCCGTTCCGGCGGCCAAGCCGGCCAGCCCGGCGCCGGCCGGTTCCAGGATCGCGCACATCAAGACCAAATGGAACGAGATCCTCGCGCTGGTGAAAAAGCAGTCGCCTTACGGATTCGTTTCCCTCCACGAAGGTGAGCCGATGGAGATAAACGCGGGCGGGAAACTTGTGATCGGGTTCAAAAAAGGGTACGCTTTCCACAAGGAACGGTTGGAAGAGGCCAAGAACCGGGCGGCGGTGGAGTCGGCGATAAAAGAAGTTACCGGAGAGGAGATCGGGATCGAAGGGGAGATCATGGACGGGAGACCGTCCAGGCAGGCTCCGGTGACGGCGGACCTGGTGCGTGACATATTCGAAGGGGAGGTAATATAAAATGGTATTTGGACAGTTCGGCGATATGGTGAAACAGGCGAGGGACCTTCAGAACAATCTCAAAAAGGTGAAGGACGAACTTTCGCGCATGCGGTACGAGGCCGAGGTCAATGGAGTGTTCGTGATCGTGGACGGCGAGATGAACATCATCGACGTGAAGGTCAACCCGGGCGTCGATCCCAAAAAAGCGGTCTCGTCGTTCAAGGACGCGGCCAACCGCGCGCTCAAGAAATCGAAGGATGACGCGGCGGAAAGGCTCAAGGCTGCCACCGGAGGGATCAAGCTTCCCGGAATGTGACCATGACAGAATACTCAGCTACTTTCAAGAAACTAATAGACGAACTGAAGCGCCTGCCGGGGATCGGCCCCAAGTCGGCGCAGCGGATCGCTTTCCATATATTGGGCACTTCCGCCGGCGACGTGAAACAGCTGGCCGATGCCATGGTGGAGGCGCGCGCAAAACTCAAGCACTGCTCCATTTGCTACAACCTTACCGACCAGGACCCGTGCTCGATCTGCGCCGACACATCGCGCGACCCGTCCCTTCTTTGCGTTGTGGAAGAGCCGAAGGACCTGATCGCGATCGAGCGGACGCATGAGTTCAAAGGCCGTTATCATGTGCTGGGAGGGGTGATCTCCCCGCTCAACGGCATGGGGCCGGAGAACCTCCGCATCCGCGAACTGCTCGACCGGGTCAAGTCCGGGATCGGCGAGATCGTGCTGGCGCTAAATCCCACCACCGAGGGGGAAGCGACCGCTTTGTATTTGATGAGGATTTTATCCCCGCTGGGTGTTAAAATAACCAGGATCGCCTACGGCTTGCCGATCGGTTCCGATCTGGATTACGCCGACGAAGCGACGCTGATGAAGGCGTTCGAGGGAAGGAGAGAAGTGCATGTTTAAAAAATATCTCGGCCTGTTCAACCTGGTGCTTATGCGCCCGGTCCTGTTCTTCACCAAACTTCCATCGGGGAACTGGAAGGAAGAACCGGTGCTGTTCTGCGGGGTGGTGGCCTGGGTGATCGCGTTCTTCGTTTCCTGCGTGGTCTTTATCAACCAGATGCTGCCGATCGGGCTTACCATCTGGGTGGAAGTAACGGGATGGAAGCTGGTCCTGGTCGCGCCGGTGGCGGTGGTGCTATCGTTCATGTTCTTTATAATGGTATACGCGGTGATGGGGATGGTGTTGACGGGGCTGCTGCTGGGGCTTTTCTACGTGCTGGGCTGGCTGCTCCACTTCGGCGGACGGATGATGGGAGGGTTGTCGGACTACACTCTGAGCCTGAAGGCCTCTTTTTATTCGAGCGCGGCGGCGCTGATATTGATCATTCCCGTGCTCACGGTCATTTTTTCAAAGCAGGGACTGGTGGACTTTACAAATTTTAAAATTGGGTATAACATAGTTTACAGCCTTTTTGTTGTCTATCTGTACGGACTGATGGCTATCGCCTCGCGCAAGATCCAGGGGATAGAAAGATGGGAAGCGTTCGTGGCCGCCCTCCTTCCCGCCGCCGTGTTGGTGCTCTTCGGCATAGTCATGAGCGTCGCAATATTAGGCAAATTACAGAATTGGGTGATATAGTAAGCCGAGAATAAATTCTCGCTTAAATTTAACCGCGAATTCATTCGCGGATAGAAGGGTTGATAAGTAAGATGGCTAAACAAAAGATCCTTGAGATCCGTTGGCATGGCAGAGGCGGGCAGGGGGCCAAGACCGCGGCGCTGCTTTTTGCGGACGCGGCGCTTTCTTCCGGCCAGTATGTGCAGGCGTTCCCCGAGTACGGTCCGGAAAGGATGGGGGCCCCGGTGGCGTCGTTCAACCGTTTGTCCGACGCGCCGATCACGCTCCATTGCGGGATCACCGACCCCAAGATGGTGATCGTGCTCGATCCGTCGCTGATGGGGAAGGTTAACGTGACGCAGGGCATGCCGGACGACGGCATACTCATCGTCAACACTCCCGATACTCCCAAGAGCGTAAGGGAAATGCTCAAGCTCAAAGGCTCAAAGGTCTTCACCGTCGACGCTTCCGGCATTTCCAAATCGGCCATCGGCCGCGACATTCCCAACACCCCGATGCTTGGCGCGCTGCTAAAAGCTTCGGGCATGCTGGACTTCAAACAGACGATCGACGAGACCCGCAAAAAACTGCAGAAAAAGTTCGCTTCGAAGCCGGAAGTCGTTGAAGGCAACATCAAGGCGATCGAGCGCGCGTACGAGGAGGTCAAAGGTGAGTAAGTTAATGGGATGGAAAGAGCTTCCTCCCTGCGACCAGCTGAAGGCTGGGACGGCGGAGGAATTCGAGACCGGCGACTGGCGGCTGGGGGAAAAGCCGGTATGGCACCCCGAGACCTGCATCCAGTGCCTGATCTGCTGGATCTCGTGCCCCGATTCGGCGATCACGGCAAAGGACCAGAAGATGACGGGGATCGACCTCAAGCATTGCAAGGGCTGCGGCATCTGCGCCCGTGAATGCCCGACCAAGCAGAAGTCGATCACGATGGAAAGGGACAAGTAACATGCCAACAGTAGCAAAGACCGGAAACGAATCAATGGCCGAGGCGATGCGCCAGATCAATCCCGATGTGGTCGCCGCTTATCCCATCACTCCCGCCACCGAGATCGTGATGATCTTCGCCCAGTTCGTGGCCGACGGCCTGGTCGACACCAATTACGTCCCGGTAGAATCCGAGCATTCGGCGATGTCGGCCTGCATCGGCGCCGCCACCACCGGAGCCCGGGTCATGACCGGCACCTCGTCGCAGGGGCTCTGCCTGATGTACGAGATGCTGCCGATCGCGTCGGGCCTGCGCCTGCCGATCGTGATGTGCGACGTTAACCGCGCCATATCTGCGCCGATCAACATCCATTGCGACCACTCCGACACCATGGCGGCCAGGGATTTCGGCTGGCTGCAGATCTTCTCCGAGAACCCGCAGGAAGCTTACGATAATCTTCTGCAGGCGGTCCGGATCGCCGAGGACCCGCGGGTCCAGCTCCCGGCGATGGTGACCACCGACGGGTTCATCATCAGCCACGGCATGGAGAGGATGGAAATGCTGGACGACAAGGTGGTTAAGGATTACATAGGCGAAAAGAAACCGGTCTATTCTTCGCTCAATCTCGATGACCCGCTGACCATCGGCGCGCTCGATTTTACCGATTATTATTTTGAGCACCGCATGCAGCTGGCGGAAGCGATGAACAGCGCGAAGCCGGTGATCCTTGAGGTCGGCAAAGACTTCGGGAAAAAGTTCGGCCGCGAGTACGGCTTTTACGAAAAGTACAAGCTCGACGACGCCGACTTCGTGATGGTGGCGCTGGGTTCCACCGCCGGCACCGCCAAGGTCGCGATCGACGAACTGAGAGAGCAGGGGATCAAGGCCGGGCTGCTCAAGGTCCGGGTCTTCCGTCCGTTCCCGGGCGAGGAGATCGCCAACGAACTGGCCGGCAAGAAGGCGGTGGCGGTCATGGACCGTTCCGACTGCTACAATACGCAGGGCGGGCCGGTATTCGCCGAAGTCCGTTCGGCGCTTTACGGCAAGCCGAACGCGCCGAAAATGATCGATTACATTTACGGCCTCGGCGGCCGCGACATCAACGTCGCTCAGCTTAAAGGCGTGTTCGCCGACCTGGCCAAAGCCGACAAGATGCCGCCGGTCAATTATCTGGGAGTGAGGGAATAAAATGCCAACATTAAAAGAACTTTCGACTAGACAGGACCCGCTTTGCGGAGGCCACCGGGCCTGTTCCGGATGCGGTTTCCCGCAGATCGTAAGGATGGTCTGCATGTCTTCCAAGGACCCGGTAGTGGTGGTTTCCGCCACCGGCTGTCTTGAAGTGGTGACCACCATTTTCCCGTATTCCGCCTGGACCACGCCGTTCGTGCACAGCGCGTTCGAGAACTCGGCGGCGACCATGTCGGGGATCGAAGCGGCCTACAAGGCGCTTTCGAAGAAAGGCAAGATCGCCAAGAAGATAAATTTCGTCGCCTTCGGCGGCGACGGCGGCACCTACGACATCGGCCTGCAGTCGCTCTCCGGCGCGATGGAGAGGGGTCACGATCTGCTCTACGTCTGCTACAACAACCAGGCGTACATGAACACCGGCGTCCAGCGTTCCGGCGCCACTCCCACCGGGGCCAATACCACCACCGAACCCGCGGGCAAGGTGAAACAAGGGAAAATGGAGAAGCGGAAAGACCTGACCGAGATCATGGTCGCCCACAACATACCGTACGTCGCGCAGGCGACGGTCGGCTACTGGGCCGACCTTACGCGGAAAGCGGAAAAGGCGTTCGCCACCCCCGGCCCCAAGTTCATGAACGTTTTACAGCCGTGCCGTTTGGGCTGGATCTACAAGCCGGAGGACACAATGGTGGTGGCCAGGCTGGCGGCCGAGACCTGCTTCTGGCCGCTCTATGAAGTGGAGAACGGCAAGTATAAGGTCACTTATAAGCCCAAAGAGAAAAAGCCGGTCGTCGAGTTCCTCAAGTCGCAGGACCGGTTCCGCCATTTGTTCAAGCCCCAGAACGCCCAACTGCTCGAAGAGATCCAGAAGGATGTCGACGCAAACTGGGAAAAGCTTTTGGCCAAGGAGGCAAAGTAATGAACAAGAAGCAGCTGGCAGGGAAAGTGTCCAAGGAGACCGATCTGACCAAGGCCGAAGCGGAAAAGGTCATCGACGTCGTGCTCGGAAAGATCGAGGAGGCGCTGGTGAAAGGCGACAAGGTCCGCCTGGTCGGGTTCGG
>Ga0335071_10004588_pt1 | contig 14424 bp, 12 predicted proteins | sample Lox_Sample_15_FD_206724 | JGI IMG/M metagenome (GOLD analysis project Ga0335071, IMG submission 206724) | Soil microbial communities from Loxahatchee National Wildlife Refuge, Florida, United States - Lox_Sample_1.5 | ecosystem: Environmental > Terrestrial > Soil > Wetlands | place: USA... | reverse complement strand
CGCTCGCCCCCGTGCGAGGCGGCCTGGGGCCTGGTGAGCGGGCGGATCCCGCGCGGAGGGTTGCGCGCAGATGGCGACCATGGGCGGGCGGAGGTCCGCGCGGGCGAGCCTCGAGGAGGCGCTGGCCAGGGCTCCCGGAGGGCCCCAGGCGTAGGGGTTCGGTGTCCTCCCCCGCGTCGACGTGAAGCAGGCGCCGAGAGACAAGGTCGGCGTCGAGCTCCGCCACTACCCGAGCCTGGGGGAGTGCGACCCGCGCTGCGCCCCTCGCGCGCTGGAAGCGGACCCGCGGTTGGCGCGCTGCTCCCCCGCGGCGCAGCGGCCGGGAAGAGCACGGCCGCCCGGTGACGGTGAACGCGGTCGACCCGCAGACCATCGCCGCGGCCGACCCCATCCTCGCCCCGTCGCCGCCGACGTCCGGGAGGCGCTGGCGCGGGCGCGGGGCTCGCTGTAGAAGTCCCTGGCCCGCCGCGGCGGGAGGGAGACCCGATGGAGCTTGGCCTCGGTGAGATCGTCGTCGTCCTCCTCATCGTGCTGATACTGTTCGGCCCGTCCAAGCTGCCCAAGCTGGGGGAGTCGCTGGGCCAGGCCATCCGCAACTTCAAGGACGGGATGACGACGGAGCGCCCCGCCGCCGGGCCGCAGCCCCCGGCCGAGCTCCCTGCGCCCTCGCCGCCGTCGACTGGGCAAGGCTCCCCGGCGGAGCAGGACCCCGCCGCGAGCGGAGCTCCACCCCCGGCGCCCCGCGAGTAGCGCGACGTGTCGCCCGCGCTCCCCACCGTCTGCCTCCCCTGCGGGGAGCGCGTCCCGGCGCTGGGCATGGGCACCTGGCGCATGGCCGAGGACCCCGGGCGTCGGAAGGCGGAGCTGGCCGCCCTGCGGCGAGGGCTGGACCTGGGGCTCTCGCTCGTCGACACCGCCGAGCTGTACGCGGACGGCGGAGCCGAGGAGCTGGTGGGCGAGGCCCTCACCGGCCGGCGCGGCCAGGTCTTCCTGGTGAGCAAGGTGCTCCCCTCCCACGCCTCGCGCGCCGGGACGGTGGCCGCCTGCGAGAGGAGCCTGCGCCGGCTCCGCACCGACCGGATCGACCTCTACCTCCTGCACTGGCGCGGCTCGTTCCCGCTGGCCGAGACGATCGAGGCCTTTGCGGCGCTGGCCCGGGCCGGGAAGATCCGGCAATGGGGCGTCTCCAACCTCGACGTGGCCGACCTGGAGGAGCTCGCCGCATCGGCCGGGGGTGCGGGCGCGCAGACCGACCAGGTCCTCTACAACCTCGGCCGCCGCGGGGTGGAGCGGGACCTCCTCCCCTGGTGCCGCCAGCGGCGCATGCCGCTCATGGCCTACTCGCCCATCGAGCAGGGCCGGCTGCTCCGGCAACCCGCGTTGCGGGAGGTGGCCTCCCGGCACGGCGCCACGCCGGCCCAGGTGGCCCTGGCCTGGCTCCTGCGCCAGGAGGGGGTGATGGTCATCCCCAAGGCTGGGAGGGTGGCCCACGTCGACGAGGATCGCGGCGCCGTCGAGCTACACCTGAGCGAGGAGGACCTGGCCCACCTCGATGGTGCCTTCCCCGCGCCCAGGACGACCGGGCCGCTGGAGATGCTGTAGGCGCCTGCCGCGACTCCTCGGTCCGGCCCTGGGCACGCCGGCGCGGACCGCTGCCGGATCACCGGCGCCTTCCGGGGCCGCGTGGCAAGATGGACCGGGACCAGCCGGTCTACCGCCCAGCAAGCACGCCGTGCAGGCGCTCGCCCACACGCTCCGCCGTCAGCTGGCCGGGGACGAGTTCCGGGTGGGCGCGGTGGCGCCGGGATGGTGTCCAACGAGCGGCGGGGCATCCGGACCAAGGCGGAGGCGGAGAGGCTGACCGCCGCCGACGCCCTGCGCGACGAGGACGTGGTGGACGCCATCGTGTTCACGCTGACCCGTGCTCCCTCCGCAGGTGCTGGACATCCGACGGCGGCAGGGCGAGGCCGCCCGGGCAAGACCGCCGCGCCCGGACCCGCGATCAGTCCCCGCGCTTCACCCGGGCCAGGAGCTCCGAGAGCTCCGGTTGCTGTCCGCCCACGAAGCGGAGCCCGACCCTCCTGCCGCCCTGGCCGTCGCGCGTCCAGCAGACCATCCCCCGCATGGACACGGCCCGCGCGCCGCTTCCCAGGCGCACCCACAGCGCGTCGCCGAGGCGCGGAGCTGGCCCGCTCCAGGCAAGGCCACAGCCGCCGCGGGAGAGCGAGTAGGCCATCATGTAGGTGGCGCCGGAGCTCCCGGACACCACCACCGGCAGCGACACCTGCAGGCGCGGGGCCCGCGCGCGGGGCCGCTCGCCACCGCCCTCCAGCCAGCGGAGGACGCGGGCCACCAGAGCCCGCCCCTCCTCGTCGACGTCGACCGCGAGCTCCCATCCCGCCTGCGTCCGCCGCGCCGTGGACACGACCCCGCTCACCGACAGGGGATCGTCGGTTACCCCTATCACCTCGAGTGACACCCGCCGCCCGGCGGTGGCCGCCGCGGCGGCCGGCACGAGCAGCCTGCTCTCCTCGGCGCGCCACGCCGCGAGCAGCGAGCGGGCGTCCATCCGGGCTTCGACGGGCGGTGCATCCACGGCGGCGGGAAGGCGCGCCGGCTCGGCGACTCGCCCGGGCGGACGCTGCGGGCGCTTGTCCTTGGCGAATAGGGAGCGAATCACGCTACCGGTGTACCGCGTCGCACGCGCGCACGCCCGTCCCGCGGCCGCGCGTCCCTTGCACGGAGGGTGGAGCCACACGACCGGTGTCGCCCCAGCGCAACGCGCCTGTCGCGATGGCGCAAGAACCCGCGCCCGTCGCGTGCGGGTCTTTTCTTACAGGGCCCACTCACCCAGGCAGGCACGGCGGGGAGCGGCTGGAGGTGGCGAGTTTCGCGGGGGGGCGGGGGACGGGCGCCTGGTCCTTGCTGCCGATCTTCCCTCGGGCTTGCCCCGGTGGGGGCAGCGGGGGTCAGGTGGCGTGGGGAGCTTCCTGCTCCCCTGGCAGGCGCGCCGCCACGTGCGGCAGACGACCTGGCGGCCCTCAAGCGGACCCTCCCGGGACCGTGGATCGTGTGGGAGGCCGGACCCTGGTGCCCACCTCCGTCCGGTCGCGCCACGATCCCGCCCTCCTGCCTCAGGAGCGACGCTCGAAGACCTCGGATCCTCCGATGCCACGCGCGCGTCGACCGGGAGGTGGCGCGCGGCGGACGGGTGGCGACCGCGCCCGGCTCGCGCTTCAGGGCCGGAGCGGTGCGGCCCACCCTCTGCGATGCGGACGGGCATTTTCTCGGGATCCAACGAGGTGTGGTGTAGCGTTTAGCGGGAACGAGCAGCCCAGGGGAGCATGCCCTTGCCAGCCGGGATCGGGCACAACGATCTGGCGAGGATGTCCGACGCGGGGAAGACCGGACCGCTGTCCAGGTTGCCGCCGATGGCGCGCGCCCGCGTGGAGGGAGCCTACGCGCGCACGGCCATCGAGACCGCGCGAGAGCTCGGCGCTGACCTGGCCCGCCTCGGCGAGGCCTGTGGTCTGCCCGGCCTGGGCGTCGCCCTCCCGGAGAGCGTCCCCGTCCCGCGTTACCTGGCCCTCCTCCAGGCGGCCGCGGACGAGGTGTGCGACCCCTTCTTCGGCCTCCACGTGGGAGAGCGGATGAGGCTCGCCACCTACGTCGGCTACGGGCCGGTCCTTTGCACCTGCAAGGACTTCCGCAAGGTGATCGAGCAGACCATCCGCTTCGAGGCGCTGGCCCATGACCTGGGCCGTTCGGAGCTGCTGGAGGCGGGCGATACCGCCCGTTATCGCTGGCATTCCCCCTGGCTGGGGGAGATCGGCGGGCGACACGTGGTGGAGAGCGTGGCCGCCGGCATCCGGGTGATGGCCGACTGGCTGGCGGGTGAATCGGTCCCGGCGCTGGAGATCTGTTTCCAGCACGCGGTGCCCGAGGGCCAGCCGAGCGACGAGTACCAGCGCGTCCTGGCCGCGCCGGTGCGGTTCGGCGCCGAGGCGAACGAGGCCCGCTTCCCCTCCGCACTCCTCGACCTGGCCGTCCCCAACGCCGACCCCTCGCTGTTCCCCGCGGTGGTCCAGGCCGCCGAGCAGCGGCTGGCCGCCCACCGCCGCGCCCTCCAGGAGCCGGCCGTCGTGGAGGCGGTGCGCAGGAGCATCCAGGCCCACCTGACGCGCGACGCGGCACGTCTGCCCGAGGTGGCGACCGCGCTGGGGATGACCCCTCGTACCCTGCAGCGGAAGCTGGCCGGGGCGGGGGTGACCTTCTCCGGGCTGCTCGACCTCACCCGGCGCGAGCTGGCCCAGAGCTACCTGCGCGACCGCGGCCTGACCCTGGCCGAGATCGCCTTCCTCCTCGGCTTCCGCGAGCAGAGCAGCTTCAGCCACGCCTTCCGCGCCTGGTTCGGCGAGACGCCGGCGGCCTGGCGCGAGGCCAACGTGGCGCCCCCCTGATCGGCGACCCACCGCCTCGGCCGCCGCCCGGGCCCGTCGGGGTACGGCGGGCCTGCCTTCACCCGGAGAAGGTACTGCCCGGGAGCGCCTGCGGCTCCCGCCCGGCCTCTCCGCACCTGCGGTGAACTCGGAGTGGTGGACCCCCTGCCGGCGCCCGGCGTCTCCCGCGCCGGGCACGCCCTGCGCGACCCCGGGGGCTGGCGGCCGCTTCCGCAGGGCCGGGCCGCCGACCGGGCGCCCCCCTTCGTCCGGGCGACGGGGCCCCGCGCTTGCGCCACCGCCGCCTTCCGGCGATGGTTTGGCCTCCATGCCTGACGCCGCCGCCTGCACTCCCGCCCCACCGCCGCCCGCGCTGGCCGGCGCCGGCCGGCCCAGCACCGCCCGGGCGCTGGCCCTGGCGACGGTGACGGTGATCCTGTGGGGGGTGTCGTTCCCGGTCAGCCGCGTCGCGGTTCGCGAGATCTCTCCCCTGGCCCTGGCCACCGCCCGGTTCGCCATCGCCGCCGCCCTGCTCGTGCCCGCGGCGCGTCGGCGCGGCTTCTCGCTGGCCCGCGCCGACCTCCCCGCCGTCCTCCTCCTCGGCTTGCTGGGGGTGACGCTGTACTTCGCCCTGGAGAACTACGGGCTGGTATTCACCACCGCCTCGCACGCCTCCCTGATCGTGGCCACCGTCCCCTTGGGCAGCGCGGCGGTGGAGGCCTTCCGCCGACGTCGGGCGCCGCGGCCCCTCTCGGTGGCCGGGATGGCGGTGGCGATCCTCGGGGTGGCCCTCATCGTCCGGCCCGAGGGCGCGGACGGGCGCGGGCTCCTGGGCGACCTGCTGGTGCTGGGAGCGATGGCCGCCTGGGTGGCCTACACCTTCCTGGCCCGGGACCTCATGGCGCGCTACCCGGCGCTCCTCGTCACCGCCTCGACCATGGCCGCCGGCGCCGCCACGCTCCTCCCGCTCGCCGCTGGGGAGGCCTTCTTCCGCCCCCTCCACGCCCCCTCGCCCGCGGCCTGGTTCGCCCTTGCCTACCTCGGCCTGCTCTGCTCGGCCCTGGCCTACCTGTTCTGGAACGTGGCGTTGCCGGTCTTGGGCGTGCCCGTGGCCAACAACCTCCTCAACGTCATCCCGCTGGTCTCGGTCCTCACCGGCGTCCTGGCCCTGGGTGAGCCCTTCACCCTCCCCATCGCCGTGGGCGGCGCGCTGGTGCTCCTCGGCGTGGTGGTGGTCGAGCGCACCGGGGTCGAGCGCGGCAGCTCGGGCGCCTAGAACATGGGCGTGGGCACGTCTCCCCAGCCCGTCCCCGGCCCCAGCTGGCGCACCGCGAGCACCTCCAGGGTGTGCAGGTCGACGTCGGCGAAGAAGAGCGGCTGTCGAACGGCGTCCAGGGCGAAGAGCGCCGCGGCCGACCCCGGGGCGCGGTCCGCGGAGGGAACCCGCAGGAAGATGATCCGCCGGGTGGTGGCCCCCGCGCCGGGCGCCCCGCCGCCCGGGTGGTGCATGGTGGCGTGGCCCCCCTCGAGGTGCCGGAGCGGGTGCAGGATCCAGTCGACGATCATCGCCATGGTCTGGTGGTGCTGGTAGAGCCGCCAGGCCGGTTCGGTGTCGGCGATCATCCCCTGCATCACGTATTGGACCGGGACCGCGTAGGCGAGGACCGCGCCGTTCCCGGGGAGGCGGGCCTCGATCTCCGGCAGCCTGAGCACGTCCGCCATGCGGTGCTGGAGCATGATCCCGTCGCCGGGCAGGACGGCGAGCACGGTGGTCCGTCCGTCGGACCAGAGCGGCAGCCGGGCCACGGTATAGGCGCGGAGCCCGAGCGCGCCGAGGACGGCGACGGCCAGCAGCAACGCCATCCCTGCCGCGGCGCGGGGGCCGTCGCCCCGCGGCCCGGGGATGCGGGCCAGGAGCCCCCCGAGGGGGCGCGGCAGGAACCGGCCCGTTCGCTCCAGGTACGGCCGGTACTGGCCCGGGAACGCCGCCAGCATGCGCCGCTCCTCGTCGCGGGCCAGCAGGAGGTAGAGCCCGACCATCACCGTCCAGAGCACCAGCGTGAGGAGGCGCGGCCAGAGGATGGCGAGCCCGAGCCCGGTCACCGCCAGCGAGAGGTACTGCGGGTGGCGGATCCAGGCGTAGGCGCCGGAGAGGGCCGGACCGCGCCGGGCCAGCTTGCAGAAGTAGACCTGCCCGGCGCAGGCCAGGAAGGCGATCGCCCCGCCCACGAAGAGCACCGAGCCCGCCACCCGCACCCCCAGCAGCAGCGGGCCGGGCGGCACCACCATGTGCGGCAGGAAGAAGCCGGCCAGCCAGCCCGTGGCTGGCCACCGCGTCAGGAACAGCAGGACTGGGTCGAAGGCCGCGTAGAAGAACGCCGCGAAGGGGCTGATCATGATCAGCACCTCCAGGGCGATGACGAAGTAGAGCACCACCGCTCCGCTGAACAGGGCGCGCGCGGGCTTCACGGACAGACCGGAGCGGCGTCGAGCGCCTGCTTCGCCTCCTGTCGTGCCAGGTCGGGGACCCCGCCGGGAGGGAGATCCCGCTGCAGGAGCACCTCCAGCTCCAGGCGGGCGCGGGCCCGCAGCGGGCAGAGAGAGGGGCTCAGCTCCTCCTCGGCGACCTCCAGCCGCAGAGCGCGAACCGCCCGCGCCTCGCGCACGCCCAGGAGGAGCAGGAGCAGGGTGGGGGCGGCGAGCGGCGGCTCGGGGAAGGTGGCGCCGCGGAGCGCGTCGAGCCGCGGGAGCAGGCCGAACCGGACGGTCTCGGGGTGGGCCTCGGGGTCCTCGAGGTCGTCCGCCGCGTCGAGGACCAGCTCCAGCTCGATGCGCTCGCGCGCCTCGGCGGCCCCGGGAGCGCCCGGGGCTGCGAGGGCGAGGGGGCCGGGGCCGACGACAAGCTCGGACAGGGCCAGGCGGCGGCGCAGCCCCTCGGGGTTGAACTGGAACGGCACCGCCCCCAGCACCCGCCAGGTGGGGATCTCGAGCAGGACGAACCCGGCCCGCTCCACGACCGGAGACGGCGCAGCGGGAGCCATGGCCGCTAGGGCCCCCCCGGCAGCGAGGGCTCGGTCGGCTCGGGCACGGAGGCGTCCCGCTCCCAGCCCTCGTTCTGGAGCACCAGCTCCTGGATGGCCACCGCGTGGGCGTTGGCGTCGAGCTCGGGGAGGGCCACGTACTCGGAGACCCAGCACCGGTAGATCTTGTAGGCCAGGGCCAGCTGGCCGGCCTCGTTGAGGAGCTCGAGGACGACGTCCTTGCGAAAGTCCTTGAGCGAGACCTCGCCGCCCAGGCCGGCGCCGATGCGCCAGACCTTGTTGGCCCATTGCTCGAACTCCAGGTCGTGGGTCACCCCGCGCTCCAGGGTGACGGGGGCATACTCGGTCCGGCCCGGCGACTTGCGGCTGGAGCTCGGGTCGCCGCCGTTGCGGAAGGAGACCACCTCGGTGGTCCGGCGCAGCGCGCTCACCCGGCTCACGCCCGCCACCACCCGACCGTCCCACCGCAGGAGGAACTTGAAGTTCTTGTATGGGTCGTAGCGCTGCGGGTTCACCGTGAACTGCGCCATGGCCGTCTCCTCCCTGCGGGAGGGGCCATCTTAGGGCGCCCCGGGCCCGGATCACATCCCGCCCAGGGAAGGCTCCGCGCGGGTCCCGGGCCGGCGGGAGGCGCCCCCTCGCCGGCGACTCCCGGTCCGGGCGGTGCGCCGGCGACCCGAGCACTCGGCTGGACGTACCGTGGGATCATGGGCGCGCCCGGAGCGATGGGCTACTGTCGGGCCGGTAGGAGCTGCGCGGTGAACTTCCCGACCCTGCTCGTGGCGGCCGCGCTGGTGCTGGCTGCGCTCGCCGGCATGACGGTCTTCTTCGCCGCGCTCCGCCGCGTGTTCCCGGGCTTCCGCGAGTGGGCGCTCTCGCAGGTGGCCGGCTCGCTGGGCCTGGTCCTCCTCGCCCTCCGCGGTGGAGCACCCCCGCTCGCCACGGTCCTCGGCGCCAACGCGCTCCTGCTCGCCCATCCCCTGCTCGCCTCGCTCGGCTTCGGGCGCTTCTACGGCGCGCCGGCCCCGCGACGCCGGCGCCTGGAGGCGGGGCTGCTCTGCGCCGCGCTGGCGCTCATCGCCTGGTTCCAATGGATCGAGCCGGACATCCGGATCCGCATCGTGGTCTTCGGCGTCACGGCGAGCCTCCTCCACGCCTCGGCCGGCCTCGGACCGCTGGCCTCCCCGGATGCGCGGGCGAGCAGGGTGCAGTGGGTCGTCTCCCTGTTCTTCTGCGTGATCGGGCTCAGCTACCTGGTCCGCGGCCTGCGGGCGGCGCTCTCCCCGCCGCCCTCCGGCCTGTTCACGGACCCGACCCTGGTGCCGCAGTTGCTGGTGGCGGTCCCCGCCCAGGTCATCCTGGTGTGCGGCCTCCTCTACCTCAGCTTCGACCGGGCCCGCGCAAGCCTGGAGGTGAGCGAGGGGCGGCTGCGGATGGCCCTGGAGATGGGGCGCGGGGGGACGTGGGAGACCGACTTCCGCACCGGCCGGAGCTTCTGGTCGAAGGGGGCCCACGAGCTCCTCGGGGTCGAGCCCGGGAGCCTGCGCCCCTCCCCTGAGGCCTGGCTCTCTCGCATCCACCCCGAGGACCGGGCCCGCGCCGCCGCCGTCCTCGAGGCGGCCGCGCGCCAGGGGACCGAGTGCGAGCTGGAGTACCGCATGGCGGACGCCCCGGATCGGTGGCTCCTGGCCCGTGGCCGGATGCTGCCGGGCGGGGGCGCGCCGAGCGAGCGCGCCGTGGGCATCGTGCTGGATGTCACCGACCGCAAGCGCGCCGAGGAGGCCCTCCGCGCCGTGGAGCGCGAGCGTGCCTACCGGGAGAGCGCCGCTCGCTTCCAGGCGCTCATCGAGAAGTCGACCGACATCCTCTACGTTGTCGACGCCCAGCGCAGTGTGCGCTACTTCAGCCCGGGGGCCACCGCCACGCTCGGCTGGCGGGAGGAGGAGATCCTGGGACGCCCCGCCTCGGAGCTCGTCCACCCCGACGACGAGCTGCGCGTGGCGGAGCGCTTCCGCGCCTTCCTGACCCGGCCCGGCGGGACCACCCGGCTCAGCTTTCGGATCCGCCACCGGGACGGGGGCTACCGGCTCCTCGACGCCTCGGTCCGCAACCTCCTCGCCGACCCGGTCCTGGCCGGAATGGTGGTGAACGCCCGGGACATCACCGAGCAGCAGCGCCTCCAGGAGCAGCTCATCGAGGTGCAGCGCCTGGAAAGCGTCGGCCAGCTCGCCGGCGGCGTGGCCCACGACTTCAACAACCTGCTCACCGCCATCCTGAGCGGCGCGCAGGGCATCCGCGAGAGCATGGCCCAGGGCACGCCGCTGCTGGACGACGATCTCCAGGCGGTGCTGGACGCCGGCACCCGGGCCGCGGAGCTGACCCGGCAGCTGTTGGCCTTCGCCCGCCGCCAGCCATTCGCCCCCATCCCGCTCGACCCCTGCGCCCTGCTCCGGGAGCTGGATCTGCTGGTTCGCCGGCTCCTGCGGGAGAGCATCGAGCTGAGGCTGGAGCTTCCGCCCGCGACCTGGACGGTGCGTGCCGACGCCGGCCAGCTCCGGCAGGTGATCTTGAACCTCGCCGTGAACGCACGGGACGCCATGCCCGCCGGCGGCCAGCTGGTGATCTCGACGGCGAACGTGGTTCTCGACGCTCGCTCCGCGGCGGCGGTGGGCGCCTCGGGCCCCGGCGACTTCATCCGGCTCACCGTCCGCGACACCGGCACGGGCATGTCCGCGGAGGCCCGGGCCCACCTCTTCGAGCCCTTCTTCACCACCAAGACGCTGGGGCGGGGGACGGGGCTGGGTCTGGCCGTGGTCCACGGCATCGTCAAGCAGAGCGAGGGTGCCATCGCCGTGGAGTCCGAGCCCGGCTGCGGCACGGCCATCCACCTCTACCTCCCCCGCTGCCGCGAGCAGGTGGAGCCCCCGGCCGCCCCGATCGACCCCTTCCCGCAGGGTGGCGGAGGCGAGTCCGTGCTCCTCGTCGAGGACGAGGCGGTGGTCCGGGCCGTCGCCGAGCGGACCTTGCGGGCGGCCGGCTACCTGGTCCGGGTGGCGGCCGACGCGGAGGAGGCGCTGACTGGCGACCGGGAGGGGGCGCGCATCGACATCCTGGTCACCGACGTGGTCATGCCCGGGCGGAACGGCCGGCAGCTGGCGGACGAGCTGCGTCGGCGCCACCCCGGCCTGCGGGTACTGTACGTCTCCGGATTCACCCACGACGCATTGGCCCAGCACGGGGTGGTCGAGCCCGGGGTGAACCTCCTGGAGAAGCCGTTCGTGGGGGCGACGCTGCTGGCCAGGGTGCGGAACGTCCTCGACCGGCCGCCGGCGGCGTGACGTCCGCCGGTCCGACGGGCCCTCCGGCCCTCCCTGCCCGTTCCGCCGAGACCATGGCCCATCGGGTTGCGGACGTCAACGAGCCGCGCGCGCTGGCGCCGCCGACCGGGACGAGCCGCCCTCCGCGTGCGATACTCGCGGCCCCACGCGCATAGGAGGGTCCTTTGAAACCGACCAAGCGGCGAGCAGGCAAGGGCGGCAAGGGTGCAGAGATCATCCGGTCCGGCAAGGCGGTCCTGGGCATCGAGTTCGGCTCGACCCGCATCAAGGCGGCGCTGGTGTCCCCCGGGGGCGCGCCCCTGGCCTCGGGCTCCTACAGCTGGGAGAACCAGCTCAAGGACGGGATCTGGACCTACGACCTGGCCGAGGTGTGGAAGGGCGTCGCCGGCTGCTACAAGTCGCTGCTCCGAGACGTGCGGGCAAAGCACCAGGTCCCGCTCAAGACCTTCGCCGCCCTGGGGGTGAGCGGGATGATGCACGGCTACGTGGCGCTGGACCGCGACGGCCAGCTCCTCGTCCCCTTCCGGACCTGGAGGAACAACATCACCGGCAAGGCCTGCGCCGAGCTGACCCCGCTCTTCGATTTCGCCATCCCCCAGCGCTGGAGCATCGCCCACCTCCACCAGTCGATCCTCGACGGGCAGGAGCACGTGTCCCGGATCGCCCACCTCTTCACGCTGGCCGGATACGTCCACTGGAAGCTGACCGGCGAGAAGGTCATGGGCGTGGGCGAGGCCTCGGGGATGTTCCCCATCGACCCGGCCACCTGCGACTGGGACGCGGGCCGGGTGGCGAAGTTCGACGCCCTGAACGCTCCGCGCAACCTGGGCTGGAGGCTCCTCGACATCCTTCCCCGGGTGCTGGTCGCCGGCCAGCCCGCCGGGTCGCTGAGCGCCGAGGGCGCCCGGCTGCTCGACCCGACCGGCAAGCTCGAGCCCGGCATCCCCCTGTGCCCGCCCGAGGGCGACGCCGGGACCGGGATGGTGGCCACCAACGCGGTGCGGCCCCGGTCGGGCAACGTCTCCGCGGGGACCTCGGTCTTCGCCATGATCGTGCTGGAGAAGAGCCTGGCCAGGGTCCATGAGGAGATCGACATCGTGGTCACGCCCGACGGGAAGCCGGTGGGCATGGCCCACTCCAACAACGGCTCCTCGGACTTCGACGCCTGGCTGGCCCTGTTCGGGCAGGCGGCCAGGGCCCTCGGCGCCAAGGCCCGACCCGAGGAGCTCTACGCCAAGCTCATGCCCCTGGCGCTCAAGGCCGACCCCGACGGTGGCGGGCTCCTCTCCATCAACTACGTCTCCGGCGAGCACGTGACCGGCTTCACCGAGGGTCGCCCCCTCTTCGCGCGCAGGCCGGACAGCGTCTTCACCATCGAGAACTTCATCCGCTCCCTCCTCTTCGCCTCCCTGTGCGCCATGCGCACCGGCATGGACATCCTCACCGTCGAGGAGGGCGTGGTCATCGACGAGATCCGCGGCCACGGCGGGTTCTTCAAGGGCGGAGACACCGGGCAACGGGTGATGGCCGCGGCGCTCAACACCCCCGTCAGCCTGCCGGCCACCGCCGGCGAGGGCGGGGCCTGGGGCATGGCGCTCTTGGCCGCCTTCATGGTCCGCGAGGACGGGGACCGCTCCTTGCCCGACTACCTCGACGCCCGAATCGCCCGGAGCATCGGCAAGCCGGTGAAGCCCAACCCCAAGGACGTGGCCGGCTTCAACGCGTTCTTCGTCCGGCACCGCCGGGGCCTGGCCGCGGAGCGCGAGGCCGTGAAGGCGCTGACCTAGGGAGGGGCTCGGAGGAGGTGTCGAGGCTCGGGGCGGGTAACGTTCCCTGGGCGCGGGGGTCTGGGGGGCTGCTCCGCCAGCCCGGCACCGGGCCGTCCGAGCCCGGAGCCTGGTGCACCTCGTGACCCCGCCCGCCCCCGTTCGCCTCGCCCTCCTCGCTCCCCTGGCGCTCTTCCTTGCCACCTGCGCCTCGCCCCGACCGCCGCCGGCGACCGCCCGCCCGCTCCACCCGGCGCTGCCGCGCTCCTCCATCGCCGCGGTGCTCGCCCAGGGCCAGGACCTGGGCCTGGACGAGGCCCAGGTGCGCGGCCTGCGGCGGATCGACGACGACCTGGCGAGGAAGCAGGAGAGCACCCTCCGCGAGGCCGCCACGGCGCACCCTCCCAAGGCTGCATCCCAGGGCGAGGGCGCGCTCGAGCGCCGCGGCGGCGGCCACCGCGCCGGGGGATCGGAGCGGCCCGAGGCCAAGGCGAGCCCGGCGGATCGCGACGCGATCTGGGACGACAACGACACCGCGGCATTCCGCGAGGCGGAGGGGCTGCTCCGCCCCGACCAGGTCGAGCGCGCCCGCCAGATCGCCGAGCGGTTCCGCGAGCGCCGCTATGACCTGCGCGCCGCCAGGGCCGGGACCGGGAGTCCCTGAGGGAGCCGAACCGTGCCGGGCCGGACCGGAGGTGGGCTGCGGGCGTCCCGCTTGCCCGACCGGCTTCCGCCGGTCCGGCGGCGGAGCCCCAGCTCTCCGCCCGCCCCGTGCCGCAGACACCTCGCCGCGCGTCCCCGGCGCGCAAGAGGTATGGCCCGGCGACTCCACCCCGGCCCGCCCCACCTCCATCGTCCTCTGCTCCATGGTGTCGGGATCTCCCTGCGCCGCGTTCGCAGGATGGGCACCAGCGCTCTCCCCGAGCTGCGGGAGCCGCCCGTCTCTCGGTGCGGCGGGTGCCCGGGATGGTGGTCTCGGCGGAGCAGCCCCGATGCGCCTGGCGGAGCGGCGAGCGCGCCTCCCCGCGGACTCGACGAGGCGGGTCCGGCACGCGCCGGTCCGTCATCCCGCGTTCCCCTGACACCCGCGTCCCACGCTCGTCGCGAGACCCGCCCGGTGGTATAGGAGAGCGTGGCCTTCAACGCTGGGGACGGGGGCGCCGATCGGCTCGCTCGCGTGCGGGAGCTCGACCACGCCCTGATCCCGCCCGGCGACGCCCCTGCGCTCCTCCGCGCCGCCGTCGCCGCCAACTCGCCCGAGGGCGAAGGCGAGGCCGCGCTGCAGGCGCTGTTGCCGGTGGTGTACCGGCGGCTGCGCGACATCGCCCGCGGGTTCCTGGCCCACGAGCGCCGGTCCCATACCCTCTCCCCCACCGCCCTGGTCCACGAGGCCTACCTGCGGCTCATGGAGCAGCCGGGGGTGAGCTGGAAGAGCGGCGCCCACGTGGTGGCGCTGGCCGCCCAGATGATGCGCCGGGTGCTGGTGAACCACGCGGTGGCCCGTCACCGGAAGAAGCGCGGTCAGGGCTGGCAGCGCGTCACCATCGACACCGGCCTGGAGCTCCCCGGCCAGCTGGCGAAGCCGCGCGAGCTGGATCTGCTGGAGATCGACGATCTGCTCAAGCGCCTGGCCGACCTGGATCCGCGCCAGGCCCGGGTCGTGGAGTTGCGCTTCTTCGGCGGCATGACCGTCGAGGAGATCGCGGCGGCGCTGGAGATCTCCCCGGCCACCGCCAAGCGGGAGTGGGCCACGGCCCGGCTCTGGCTCCTCCGGGAGCTTCGCGCCGGTTGACGCCATGACCCCGGAGCGGTGGCGCGAGGTCAAGGCCGTGCTGGAGCG
>Ga0335071_10004586_pt1 | contig 14429 bp, 13 predicted proteins | sample Lox_Sample_15_FD_206724 | JGI IMG/M metagenome (GOLD analysis project Ga0335071, IMG submission 206724) | Soil microbial communities from Loxahatchee National Wildlife Refuge, Florida, United States - Lox_Sample_1.5 | ecosystem: Environmental > Terrestrial > Soil > Wetlands | place: USA... | reverse complement strand
GTCGAGATCGAGGGGATCGGCGTGCTCTCGAACCCGGTGGTGACCGGCTAGGGCCCCGTCGCGGCCGTGAACGTCATCGTGCTCTTGTACTTCCCGGCATAGGTGTTGCCGGGGATCGTCACGTCGACCGTCGTGTCCAGCTCGAACGCGCCCATCCCGGTCCCGCCCGCCGCGTCGAAGAACACGACCGCGGCCGGCGCGGTCGATCCGGCGGGCACGGTCAGCGGATAGGCGATCCCGCTCGCGGGGTCGGTGCACTGGCCGCCCGCGCCGCAGCTCGCGGCGACGGCGCTGACGCTTGCCGCGTCGCCCGCGAGGGTGTCGCCGTCCGCGTCGGCGAACGTCGTCGAGGTGACGCTGGTGCTCCAGCCGTCGCCGGTGCCGCGCGCGTCGGTGAGCGTGATCGGCATGACGAAGGTGACGACCTGGTCGGAGCCGTCGAGCGTCGCCGTCGCCTTCGGGACGGTGCCGTGCCCGATCGAGAGCGCGCCCTTGCCGCGCAGCCGCAGGCCGAGCTGGATGTCGTCGGCCTCGGCGAGCGCCGCCGTCTTGCCCACGAATGCCGCCGCGACGGCGACGAAGACGACGACCAGGCGGATCTGCATGGGGCTATGTACATCGGCGCCCGGTGCAAATACAGCGGAACCCGGTATGAATCCCGGGAGACTCGCTTGTAACAGTCTGTTACAAGCGGGCGAGCGCCTTGTCGGCCAGCCGGTCCAGGGCCCGGACGGACAGCTCCAGGTGCTCGCGCTTCGTGTCCTCGAGCTTCGTGTGCGAGAGCCCGCGCAGGCTCTGGACGAAGAGCATCACCGTCGGGACGCCGGCGCGGGAGACCTCGGCCGCGTCGTGGAGCGGCCCGGACGGCAGGCGGTGCGACGCGCCGGCCACCTCGGTCACGGCCTCGTCCGCGAGGGCGACCAGCGCCTCGTCGAACAGGATCGGCTCGATGCGCCAGATGCGGTCCCAGTCGACGGTCAGGTCCTCCTCGGCGGCGAACCGGTCGGCGGCCTCGCGCGCCGCCGCGAGCATCGAGGCGAGCGTCGCCGCGTCGAGGTGGCGCTGATCGAGGAGCTGCTCGGCGGTCTCGACGACCGAGGTGACGATCCCGGGCCTGCAGACGACGCCGCCCGACGTGCAGACGGCGCCGCCGCCCGCCTCGGCGGCGATGCGGCGCAGGTCGAGCGCGAGCTTCGCGGCGCCGGCGAGCGCGTCGCGCCGTCGGTCCATCGGCGTCGAGCCCGCGTGCGCGGCCTGGCCGTGCCAGGTGAAGCGCGAGCGCTCGACGCCGAACGTGCCGAGGACGACCCCGAGCGGCAGGCCGAGCGACTCCAGCACCGGCCCCTGCTCGATGTGCAGCTCGAGGTACGCGGCCGCGTTCCCGAGCTGGGAGCGCGCAGCGAGCGCGCCGTCGAGGTCGACGCCGTGCTCGCGCAGCGCGTCCGGGAGCGCGACGCCGTCCCGGTCGCGCAGCTGCCGCAGCTCGTCCTGGTCGGCCATCGAGCCGGCGGCCGCCGACGAGCCGAACAGCGAGCGCCCGAACCGCGCCCCTTCCTCGTCGGCCCACGAGACGAGCCGCACCGTCACCGGCGGCTCTCCCTCGGCGGCGATCCGGCGCAGCACCTCGACGCCGGCGAGCACGTTCAGGCAGCCGTCGAGCCAGCCGCCGTTCGGCACCGAGTCCATGTGGCCGCCGATCAGGAGCGCCCGGTCGGAGGCGCCGCGGAGCGTGAACCACTGGTTCCCGGCCTGGTCGATCTCCTCGACGGCGCCGGTCCCGGCGACCTTCGCCCGCAGGAACTCCCGTGCGGTCTCCCAGGTCTCCGTCCAGGCGACCCGCTGCGCGCCGTTCTCGTCGCCGGTGAGCGCGCGAAGCTCCTCGAGCTCGGCGACGGTGCGGGCGGGATCGAGGCTCACGACCCGATCGTAAACCGTGATAAGAAGAGCGGCGTGTCCGTGCTGATCAAGGGCGGCCGCGTGATCACCGCGGCGGACGACTACGTCGCCGATGTGTTCGTCGACGGCGAGCGCATCTCCCTGATCGGCGAGTCGCTCGACGTGCAGGCGGACAAGACGATCGACGCGGCCGGCAAGTACGTGCTGCCGGGCGCGGTCGACCCGCATACGCACCTCGAGATGCCGTGGCGCGGCGAGACGACGATCGACGACTTCGAGTCGGGCCAGACGGCAGCCGCCTTCGGGGGAACGACGACGCACGTCGACTTCTGCATCCAGGGCAAGGGGCAGACGTTCGCGGAGGCGCTCGAGCTGTGGCATGCCAAGCGCGAGGGCAAGGCTGTGATCGACAACGGCTTCCACATCGCCGTCACCGACCTGCGCGAGGGCGGCACGCTCGAAGAGCTCGCGCGCCTCCCCGACGAGCACGGCGTCACGTCGTACAAGCTCTTCATGGCCTACAAGGACTCGCTGATGGTCGACGACGAGACCCTGTTCAGGACGATGCAGGTTGCGGCGGAGACCGGCGCCCTCGTGATGGTGCACGCCGAGAACGGCGACGCGATCGAGGTGCTGATGGCGGAGGCGATCGCCGCCGGCAACACGGCGCCGATCTACCACGCACTGACGCGCCCGCCGGAGACGGAGGGCGAGGCGACGAACCGCGCGATCCAGCTCGCGCGTGTCGCCGGCGCGGCGCTGTACGTCGTGCACGTGTCGTGCGCCGAGTCGGTCGAGCCGATCGCGATCGCGCGCGACAAGGGCTGGAACGTCTGGGGCGAGACGTGCACGCAGTACCTCTTCATCGACCAGTCGTTCCTCGAGAAGCCCGGCTTCGAAGGCGCGAAGTACGTCTACACGCCGCCGCCGCGCGACAAGGCGAACCAGGACGTGCTGTGGAACGCGGTGCGCACGAACGTGCTGCAGGCGATCTCGACCGACCACTGCGCGTATCTCTTCGAGGGGCAGAAGGACGCGGGCCGCGACGACTTCCGCCAGATCCCGAACGGCGGCCCGGGGCTCGAGAACCGGCTGCAGATGATCCACCACTTCGGCGTGCGCGAAGGGCGCATCTCGCTGAACCGGATGGTCGAGCTGCTGTGCACGAACCCGGCGAAGCTGTTCGGGCTCTATCCGCGCAAGGGCACGCTCGCCGTCGGCTCCGATGCCGACGTCGTCGTCTTCGACCCGGAGAAGAAGGTGACGATCTCCGCGGCGACCCACCACTCGCGCTCCGACTACAACCTCTACGAGGGCACGGAGGTCGTCGGCTCGCCGGAGACCGTGCTCCTGCGCGGCAGCGTGATCGTCGAGAACGACAGGCTGCTCGCGAAGCCCGGCAGCGGCCAATTCGTCAAGCGCGCCCGGCCGGGCGAAGAGCTCGGCCGCTAGCGGGTCTGCGGGAAGCCGAGGTCGACCTGCGAGGTCGACGGGTCGGGCCAGCGCGAGGTGACGACCTTCGTGCGCGTGTAGAAGTCGATGCCTTCCGGCCCGTAGATGTGCCGGTCGCCGAAGAGCGACGCCTTCCAGCCGCCGAAGCTGTAGTACGCGACCGGGACCGGGATCGGGACGTTGACGCCGACCATGCCCGCCTGCACCTCGAACTGGAAGCGGCGGGCGACGCCGCCGTCGCGCGTGAAGATCGCGGTGCCGTTGCCGTACGGGTTCTCGTTGACGAGCCGCACCGCTTCCTCGTAGGTCGCGACGCGCGTCACGCCGAGCACCGGCCCGAAGATCTCGTCGTCGTAGGCGCGGTCGCCCGGCTTCAGGTCGTCGATCAGCGACGGCGCGAGGAAGAACCCATCGTCGGGGCAGCCGTCGCGGCCGTCGACGACGACGTTCCCCTCGTCGAGGTAGGAGGCGACCTTGTCGCGGTGCTCCTTCGTCACGAGCGGCCCCATCTCGGACGACGGGTCCATCCCGTCGCCGACCTTCACGTTCGGGATCCGCGCGCGGATTGCGTCGACGAGCGGGTCGGCGACGTCGCCGACGGCGACGACCATCGAGATCGCCATGCAGCGCTCGCCGGCCGAGCCGTACGCGGCCGAGACGGCAGCGTCGGCGGCCATGTCGATGTCGGCGTCCGGCAGCACGACCATGTGGTTCTTGGCGCCGCCGAGCGCCTGGCAGCGCTTCCCGGCCGCAGTCGCCGTCTCGTAGACGTAGCGGGCGATCGGCGTCGAGCCGACGAACGAGACCGCAACGACGTCGGGGTGCGCGAGCACCGCGTCGACCGCGACCTTGTCGCCGTGCACGACGTTGAAGACGCCGTCGGGAACGCCCGCCTCCTTCAGCAGCCCGGCGACGTACATCGACGCCGACGGATCCTTCTCGGACGGCTTCAGCACGAACGTGTTGCCGCACGCGAGCGCCGGCGCCCACATCCACATCGGGACCATCGCCGGGAAGTTGAACGGCGTGATGCCCGCGACGACGCCGAGCGGCTGGCGCAGCGAGTAGACGTCGATCCCGGTGGACGCCTGCTCCGACATGCCGCCCTTCAGCAGGTGCGGGATGCCGCAGCAGAACTCGATCACCTCGAGCCCGCGCGTCACCTCCCCCATCGCGTCCGAGAGCACCTTGCCGTGCTCGGCCGTCAGGATCCGCGCGATGTCCTCGCGGCGCGCGTGCACGAGCTCGCGGACCGCGAACATGATCTCCGCCCGGCGCGCGAGCGAGAGCGCGCGCCATTCGGGGAAGGCCGCCTTCGCCGCCCGGACGGCGGCGTCGACCTCCTCGGCCGACGCGAGGTCGACCGCGCCGGTCTGCTCGCCCGTCGCCGGGTTGTACACGGGGCCGCTTCGACCGGAGCGCCCGGCGTATGGCGCGCCCGCAATCCAGTGGTTGATCGGCCTGACGGCAGTCGCGGTCATGTAGAAGGAGCGTACCGTGACGCCTGCCGAGCTCGCCGAGGACACGCTGGCCTACGTCGTGCCGTCGGCGATGTTCGCCCCGGTCGAGCACGACGGGTACGTCTTCGTCGCCGCCCGCAGCGCCGCGTACGTGGTGCGCGTCCGCCGCATGGACGAGGACGCGGTGCATGCCGAAGCGCAGGAGCGCGGCCTCGAACGCGTCGAGTGGTGGCTCGGCCCGCACGCACCGCCGGGCGGCGAGCCGCAGCTCGTCGGGATGACCTGCGCGGTCGCGCCGCCCCCGGTGCCGGGCGTCGAGCTGCGCCCGGCGGCGCCCGGCGAGGTCGAGGAGATCGAGCGCGCGGTCTGGGGCGAGGCGGACCCGCCGCTCGAGGATCCCGCCGTCCGCCACACCGCCGCGTTCCTCGACGGGCGCCTCGCCGGCTACGGCCGGAGCCACGACCTCCACGGCGGGGTCGCGCTGATGGGCGGAGCGGTCCTGCCCGAGGCGCGCGGCCGCGGCGTCTACCGCGCGCTCGTCCGGGCGCGCTGGGAGCACGCCGTCGCCCGCGGCACACCGCTTCTCGTCGTCCAGGCGGGGACGATGTCGGCGCCGATCCTCGCCGGGATCGGCTTCGAGGAGCACGGACCGATCCGGGTGCGCGTCGACCGGTTGTAGGCTCTCGGCATGGCGACGACGGAGACGAACACCGAGCTCGGGAAGCAGATCGTCGAGGACGCGAAGCGGTACGTCCTCTACTCGTGGAGCGTGCAGGACGCGATCAACCCGATCGCCGTCGAGCGGGCCGAGGGCCGCCACTTCTGGGACTACGACGGCAACCGCTACCTCGACTTCGCCTCGCAGCTCGTCAACGTCTCGATCGGCCACTCGCATCCGAAGGTCGTCCAGGCGATCAAGGACCAGGCGGAGAAGCTCGCGACGATCGGGCCGCCGATGGCGACCGAGTCGCGCTCGAAGCTCGGCCGCATGCTCGCCGAGATCACGCCGGGCGACCTGTCGATGTCCTTCTTCACGAACGGCGGCGCCGAGGCGAACGAGAACGCGATCAAGCTCGCCCGCTGGTACACGGGCCGCCACAAGGTGATCGCGCGCTACCGCAGCTACCACGGCGCGACCGCGGGCGCGATCACGCTCACCGGCGATCCGCGCCGCTGGCCGGCCGAGCCGGGCATCCCCGGCGTCGTGCGCATGTTCGACCCGTACACCTACCGCTGCCCGGCCGGCCACCCCGACCCGTGCCCGGTCTGCACCGGCGCGCCGCACCTCGAGGAGATCCTCCAGTACGAGGGTGCGCACACGGTGGCCGCGGTCATCCTCGAGACGGTGACCGGGACGAACGGGATCATCGTCCCGCCGGACGGCTACCTCCAGTCGATCCGCGAGGTCTGCGACCGGCACGGAATCCTGTTGATCGCCGACGAGGTGATGGCCGGGTTCGGCCGCACCGGCAAGTGGTTCGGCGTCGACAACTGGGACGTCGTGCCCGACATCATGACCGTGGCCAAGGGGATCAACTCCGGCTACGTCCCGCTCGGCGCGATGATCGTGCGCGAGCCGATCGCGGCCTGGATGCGCGACAAGCTCTTCGCCGGCGGGCTCACCTACAGCGGGCATCCGCTCGCGTGCGCGTCGGCGGTTGCATCGATCGAGGCGTTCCAGGAGGAAGGGATCGTCGAGAACGCGGCCGCGATGGGCGAGGTGTTCCGCAGCGAGCTCGCACGTCTACAGGAGAAGCACCCGTCGATCGGCGAGGTGCGCGGGCTCGGCTGCTTCTGGGGCCTCGAGCTCGTCAAGGACCGCGCAACGCGCGAGCCGCTCGTGCCGTTCAACGGGAGCGGCGAGGCGGCCAAGCCGGTGGCCGCCGTCATGAAGCGCGGCCTCGAACGCGGCCTCTACCTGATGACGCACTGGAACGTCGTCATGTGCTGCCCGCCGCTCACGATCACGCGCGACGAGCTCGACGAGGCGCTCGACGCGCTCGACGACGCGCTCTCGGTTGCCGACGAGTACGTGGCCTAGCGCGGTCCGCGAGTTCGCGTTCTGCCCCGACCGCTACACGCGGCTCTCGGCGGAGGTCGAGCGGTTCGACGACGACCGCGTCTGCGTGATCCAGGGGACGGTGTGGGCCGCGGTCTCGGGGGTGCGCGTCGCGCCCGACGAGCTGGAGGAGGTCGTCGAGCAGGTGCGCGCGCTCGTCCCCGCCGAGAAGCACGCGGTCTGGTGGCTCGACCCCGACGCCGAGCCCGCCGACCTGCACGACCGGCTCGTCGCGCTCGGGTTTCGCGACCCGGCCGACCGGGTCGCGGAGCTCCACGCGATGGCCTGCGCCTCCGAGCCCGCGACCGGCGCGGCGGAGGTCGACGTGCGGCTCGTCGAGAGCTTCGAGGACTTCCTCGTCGCCCAGCAGGTGTCGTGGCGCGCCTTCGAGACGCCGTCCGAGCGCCGCCAGAACGACGAGCAGCTTCGGATCGAGTACGAGGCCGCGCGGAACGCAGGCGTCCCGGCCACGTTTCTCGCCTTCCTCGACGGCCGGCCGGCGGGCACCGCCCGCTCGATCTACTCCGACCGCGGCGTCTTCCTGATCGCGGGCGCGGTCGAGGAGTGGGCGCGGGGCCGCGGCGTCTACCGCGCGCTCGTCCGCGCCCGCTGGGAGGACGCGGTTGCCCGCGGGACGCCGCTCCTCGTCACCGAGGCGATGCCCGACACCTCCTACCCGATCCTGACCCGGCTCGGCTTCGGGGTCGTCGGGACGATGCGGCGGCTCGAAGACCCGCGCTGACGGAGCGACGCGAGCCGGCCGGAGCCACTCTGCGCACGCAGGCGCGGCGTGGGCTCTTCGCGGGTCAGGACGAAGCTGGGCGGGAAGAACATTCGGTCACCTCCTTGCAACCGGTTGCACACAGGATCGAGAAAACGCTCATGCCGACTCCCGCACGACGAGCTCCGCCGGGAGGCTCACGTTGGTGACCGCCCCGGTCTGGAGCTGCTGGACGAGGGCCCGCGCGAGGAGCGTCCCGACGAGCGGCCCGTCCTGGCGGATCGTGGTCAGGGGTGGGTTGGAGTACGCGGCGACCGCGATGTCGTCGTACCCCACGACCGCGACGTCGTCGGGAATCGTGCGGCCCGAGTCGCGGATCGCCTCCATGGCGCCGAGGGCGGCCATGTCGCTGCACGCGAAGATCGCGTCGACCGGCGGATCGAGCTCGAGCAGCTTGACCGCCTCTTCCGCGCCCGAGCGCTCGGCGTGCATCCAGCTGTGGTGGACGATCAGGTTCGGGTCGATCTCGATGCCGGCCTCGCGCAGGGTCTCCTCGTAGCCGCGCCGGCGCTCCATGACTTCGAGCGAGCCGGTCGGGCCGCCGACGAACGCGATGCGCCGTCGCCCAATGGCGAGCAGATGCTCGGTGGCGAGCCGGCCGCCGGACAGGCTGTCGCCGCTGACGGTGCTGTAGCCGCCCGACTTCGGCGGGGAGCCCCAGACGACGAGCGGGACGCCGTCCCGCGCGAGCGCCCCGAGCTGCTCGGGCGTCCAGGCCGGATGGATGAGGACGAAGCCGTCGGCGCGCCCGGCGTCGAGCGCGCGCCGCGCCCAATCCTGGTCGTCGACGCTCGCCTGGAGCACGAGCAGCTCGTACCCGAGCTCGGCGAGCCCGGTCGAGATCCCGCCCAAGATCTCGAGCATGAACATGTCGAAGGCCTTCAGCTTGTGGCCCCAGTCGAAGCGGACGAGGCCGATGACGTTGCTGTGCCGCAGGCTGAGCCGCCGCGCCTGCTCGTTCATCGAGAAGTGGTGCTCGCGCGCGATCGCGTGGATCCGCTCCTTGGTCTCGGCGCCGATCAGCGGGCTGTCGTTCAGCGCGCGCGAGACGGTGGACTTGGACACGCCCGCCAGGCGGGCGATGTCGGCGATCGTCTGGGCTTTCGTCGTCTGCGCCATCGTGCAACCGGTTGCATGATACCAGCAGGCGACGGCTCAGTCGAGCGGGACGACCGCGCCCGCCTCGTGGAGGCGGACGAACGCGTCGACCACGCGCGGGTCGAACTGGGAGCCCGAGGACTCGTGCAGGCGGCGGATCGCCTCCTCGACCGGCAGCCGCTTGCGGTAGGGCCGGTCGGTGACCATCGCATGGAAGGCGTCGCAGACAAGGACGATCCGCGCCTCGATCGGGATGTCGGTCCCCGCCTTCCCATCCGGGTAGCCGAGCCCGTCCCAGCGCTCGTGGCAGGCGCGGACGATCGGCCGCACGTCGGCGAGCCGGTCGATCGGCGCCAGGATCCGCTCCCCGAGCTCGGGGTGCTCCTTGACGATCGCAAACTCCTCCTCCGTGAGCGGACCGGGCTTGCGGAGGATCTCGGAGGGGATGCCGATCTTGCCGATGTCGTGGAACAGCGCCGCCAGCTCGAGCCGCTTGAGCGCGTCCCGGTCGAGCGCCAGGTCGCGGCCGACGAGCATCGACATGTCCGTGATCCAGCGTGCGTGCGAGTGCGTGTACTCGTCGTTCGCCTCCAGCGCGTTCGCGAGCGAGGCCACGGTCGAGACGAACGTGCGCTCCAGCTGCTCGTAGTGCTCGGCGCTCTCGATCGCGAGCTTCGCCTGGTGCGCGAGGCCCGCGAGCAGCCGCAGCTCGCGGTCGTCCATCGTCCGGTCGCCGATCGTCGCCGACAGCGCCGCGACCCGGCCACCCTCGAGGCGGAGCGGCGCGACGGCGGCGCGCTCGATCCGCGACGGGTCGATGTCGTAGAAACCTGCGATCGCGCTCGGCTCGAGGATGAACGGCTCGGAGCGGCTCAGCCACTTCTGTGCGAACTCGGCGTCGAAGCGCTGGCGCCCGACCGGGTCGATGTCGCGATCGAAGCCGAACGACGCGCGCGCGACGAGATCCCGCGGCTCGGCGTCCTCCTGGATCCACAGCCCGGCGCGCTTGGCGGCGAGCACGCGCGCGGTCACCTCGACGCTGCGGCCGAGCACTTCGTCCGGAGTCTCCGCCGTCGCAAGCTCCCGGCCCGCCTCGAGCAGCGCGTTCGCGATCTCGGCGGCCTCGATCTGCTTGGCGTAGAGGCGCGCCTTCTGCAGCGCGACCGACAGCTGGTGCGCGAACGACGCAAACAGGCGCTCGCGGTCGTCGTCCATCCGCGCGACGTCGATCACGATGCAGCCGACGACGCCGTCGCCCTCGACCAGCGGCGCCGACCAGCCCTTCTCGAGCGGCGCGCCCACGCTCGCGCTGCAGGCGCCGCCGAGCCAGAGCGACGCGCGGTCGGTCTCGAAGAGGCGCGTCGCCGCGTCCGCTGCGAGCCCGCAGATGTCCTCGACCGAATGCGCGCGCGAGATGTCCTCGGCGAACGCGAGCAGCGCCTTCGCGCCCTCCGCCTCCCGCCGCTGCTGCTCGTAGAGCCGCGCGTTCTCGAGCGCGACCGACGCCTGCCCCGAGAGCACCTCGAGCAGCCGGATGTCGTCCTCGTCGAACTGGTTCAGCCCGAGCTTGGAGATGACGATCGCGCCGGTGACGCGCGAGCCGTAGCGCAGCGGGACGACGGCGAGCGACTCCTCGATGTCCTGCGTGCCCGGGATGCGGTAGGCGAACTCGCACTCGAGCGCGTTCGGGACGAGCAGCGACTCGCCAAGCTCGACCGCGCGCCCCGTGACGCCCTGGCCGACGGTCTGGATGTAGGCGTCGGTTCCGAGCTGCTCGTCGTAGTCGCCGACGAACGCGACCGGGCGCAGCTCGTCGCCGTCGCGGAGGACGACGCGGCAGTTGTGGTAGTCGATCAGCAGCCGCAGCTCGGTTGCGATCGCGTTCCCGATCTGCGCGACGTTGTTGAGACGGTTCAGCTTGCCGGCGAGCGACTGCAGCATCTTCAGGTGGGCGATCGAGCGCACGTCGCGCGTCTCGGTCCCGATCGCGGTCGGCCGCTCGCTCGAGCCGTCGTCGTAGACGACGCTCTGGTTCTTGCCGCGCGCCTTGGCGGTCATCATCGCCGCCTCCGCGCAGGAGATGAGCTCCCGCGGGTTCATCGCGTGCTCGGGGCCCTGCGCGACGCCCATCGACACGGTGATGCGGCCGGCGGTCTCGAACTCGACGGTGCGCAGCGTCTCGGTGAGGCGCGCTGCGAGCCCGAGCGCGTCGCCCGCGTCGCACGACGGCATGATCACGCCGAACTCCTCGCCGCCGATGCGGCAGACGACGTCCGACCCGCGCACGAGCTCACGGGCGATCCGCGCGAGCTGGATCAGCAGCTGGTCGCCGGCGGCATGCCCGTAGACGTCGTTGACGCGCTTGAAGTCGTCGAGGTCGAACATGAGCACGGCGACGGAGTCGTGGGAGCGCGACGCCCGCGTCAGCTCGGAGCGGAGGCGCTCGTGGAAGTAGCGGTGGTTGTAGAGGCCGGTGAGCGAGTCGGTCTGCGCCAGGTGCTCGAGGCGGGCGCGAACCTGCGCGTTGTCGAGGGCGAGCGCAGCCGCGTCCCCGAACCACTTGGCGAGCTCGAACTCGTGCTCGGCGAATCCGGCGTCCTCGCCGATCCGGTAGATGTTGAGCGCGCCCTTGAGCGCCCCGCGCGCGATCAGCGGGACGGTGATCATCGCCTCCGGCTCGACCGGCGTGCCCGGGACGTTGATGCTGCGCGGGTCGAGGTGCGCACGGTTCGTCCACACGGGCCGGAGGTTCTCGACCGCCCAGCCGGTGATCCCCTCGCCGAACCGCGGGCGGCTGCGCATGATCTCTGCCTCGTACCCCTGCGAGCGCGCGAACAGCGGCACCAGCTCGCGGCGGTCCTGGTCGGCCTCGTAGATGTGCAGCGCCTCGTACGGCATCAGGTCGCCGAGGGTCGCGGCGATCCGGTCGAGGAGCGCATCGAGGCTCTGCTCGGAGAGCACCTCGTGGAAGACCTCGGCCAGACGACGGTACGACTCGACGAGCGCCTCGGGGCGCCCGCCCGAATTCGGGTTCGCGCGCTCCACCCCGGGATCGGGCTCCGGGGCGCGCGCAGCCGCCGTCTGCCGCACCATAGGGTGGTCATCGGCCGCCCTGCCGCCTCGCTTGAGGCTCCGCACGGTGAAGGTCGTGTTCAGATGAGGCCGCAGTAGCGCGCGGTGTTCGGCCAGGGGTAGAAGCCGCGGCCGGAGCTGTAGGCGCGCGTGGCGGCCTGGATCTGCGCCCAGGCGGGCCAGCGGTCGGCGGTGCCGTAGCGGCGGAGGTAGTCGGCCCCGTACCGGTGCTGGAATGCGAGGTCCATCTGGAGCCCGCCGTAGTAGCCGTTCCCGGTGTTCGCCCGCCAGCTCCCCTCGTAGTGGTGGATGCAAGCGAACGCGCTCTGCAGGAAGCCCGGGACGGCGCGCGTCTCCCGCGCGACCCGGAGCGTCGCCTGGGCGCTCCGCGTCTCCCAGAGCCGGAGCGTGGCGGCGCTGGTGGGGGCGCCGGCGCTCGCAAACGTGCGCGTCACGGTGCCGGGGTAGATGCTGCGCAGGCTGAACGCGAGCCGCCGGCTGAACGCGATCCGCCTGCCGAGGCTCGCGTGCACGCCCGGCGGCGCCGGCAGGACGACCTCGCGCGAGCGGCGGAGCCGGGCGAGCGCGGTCTTCCGGGCGTCGTAGGCCCGTTTCCGCCAGGTCTCGATCATGAACCCGAGGTACGCGGGGTCGGCGCTCCGGCGGTAGCGGATCGACCCGTGCGTCCGCGGCAGCTGCGCGGCGCGCTCGTACGTCCAGGTGAGGGCGCGGTAGTGGTCGACGGCCGCCCGCAGCGCCCCGGCGGCGGTGAACCGCTCGGGCTGCACGGTCTGCCGGGCGAACGCCGCGCCGGCGAGGGCAAATGCGATCAGCGCCGCGAGAACGGCAAGCCCAACCCAGTGGTGCATGCGCACGTGGTGTCTCCTCCCGTTGACATCAGCCGCAGTGCTGAGGGCCACCGGCGGGCGCGCTGGGCGGGCACCCACCTCGTGACCGCGGGACGGTAGCGGCCCCGGCCGACGTCGGGCGCCGAAGTGCTTAGGGATTTGTAAAGATCCCTGCTAGGAGAACAGATCGAGCTCGGGCTCGATCACGATCTCGCGGGCGGTTCCGTCGCCTTCGAGGCGGAGGCCCCGCACGACGACGACCGGGATGCCCTCGGCCTTGCCGCGGGCGAGGTCGGCCGCGGCGGCGATCTCGTCGGCGATCGCGATCCGGGTCGAGCGAAGCTCGTACCCCGCCCGGTCGACCGTTCCGCGCAGGTCGAGGAACGGCGCGAAGCCGGCCACGCCGATCGCCACGTCGGTCGTCCCCTGCCGGAACGGCCGGCCGAACGAGTCGGTCACGACGACCCCGACCTCCCGGCCGGTCAGCTCGGCGATCCGCGCCCTGAACGCCCGCGCGCTCGCGTCCGGGTCGACGGGCAGGAGCACGAGCGTGCCGGGCTCGGGGGCGTTCGAGTGGTCGACGCCCGCCGACGCGCAGATGAAGCCGTGGTGCGTCTCCGCGATCACGAGCGGGCCCCGCTCGCGCACGATCCGCTTCGCCTCCTGGAGCACCGCCTCGACCTCGCGCGGGTCGCGCTCGTCCCCCGCCAGCTCGACCGCCTTCGGCGAGGCCTCGATGTCGTCGATGCGGATGACGCGCCCCTCGAGCTTCGACACGGCCTTCTGCGCCAGCACGACCACGTCGGCGTCCTCGAGCTCGACGAGCCCCACGACCATCGCCGCAAGGTCGTCGCCCTCCCGGATCTCCGGCAGGCCGCGCACGGGGACGACCTGGATCACGCGTCGCCTACGCCGGTGACCCTGACGCCCGCGTGGGCCCGGTAGCGGCGGTTCAGGTTGACGATCACGGCGGTCAGGCCCTCGAGCGCGCGGGCGCTTGCGAGCGGCCCGGCGTCGAGCGCGCGGCCGCCGACCAACCGCGCCGCGAGCCCGAGCGCGAGCTCCTTCGCGGCCGCGTCGTCGCCGCAGACGAGCGCGTCCTCGTCCGCCTGCTCGTCCGTCAGGTTCGCCGCGGCGATCGAGTGCAGCCCGGCGACGACCGGCGCCTCGACCACGTCCTGCACCCGCTCGGCGAGGCTGCGCGCGTCGGGGTCGGGCAGCATGCCCGCGCCCTTCTCGAAGCGGATGTCGCTCGCGACGCTGAGCAGCGGCGTCGTCCCGAGTGCGGAGGCGACCTCCTTCGCGGTGGCGAGCGCAGCATCGGCTTTCACGGCGAGCACGGCGAGGTCGGCGCCCCGCACCGCGTCGGCGTTCGACGCGCCGGTGACGCGGCCGCCGCCGAGCTCCGTCGCGGTGTCGCGCGCCCGTTCCTCGTCGCGCGAGCCGATGACGACGTCGTCGGCGCCGGCCGCGGCGAGCCGGGCGGCGAGCGCCTTGCCGAAGCTCCCCGTCCCGCCGAGGATTGCGATCCTCACGCCGGAGCCCCGGCCGCGTCGAGAACGTCGGCGGCAAGCCGCCGCGCCGCGTCGGCGTCGGTCATCAGCGTGCGCGTGGCGACGCGGCGGATGCCTGCCGGAAGCTCGACCGGCGCGTCCGACTCGTCGACCACGAGCGCGTCGACGAGCCCGGCGTAGCAGCCCGCGACGTGCGCGGGGCTCGTCCCGCCGGCGAGGCGCAGGAGCATGCGGTCGGCGGGCCCCTTG
>Ga0335071_10004585_pt1 | contig 14432 bp, 15 predicted proteins | sample Lox_Sample_15_FD_206724 | JGI IMG/M metagenome (GOLD analysis project Ga0335071, IMG submission 206724) | Soil microbial communities from Loxahatchee National Wildlife Refuge, Florida, United States - Lox_Sample_1.5 | ecosystem: Environmental > Terrestrial > Soil > Wetlands | place: USA... | reverse complement strand
CAAGAAGCCGCAAGTATTTACTTACGGGGACGCGGCCAACCTGCTGACACCGACGATTGGTGATGCCAATACCATGATACCCGAGAGCAAGGCGTTCATGGTCAATGTCGTGAAAAGGGGGTGAGACAAATGACAGAGAAAATTAAACTCTTTGACACATCGAAATGCACCGGCTGCCGCAGTTGCCAACTGGCATGCAAACAGTGGAATCAACTCGCGGCAAAGCAAACGAGGAATACGGGGACCTATCAGAATCCCCCTGACCTTCAGCCGAACACCTACCTGGTAATGAGATTTCAGGAGATGGAGGATCCAAAAGGCGGAGTCAAGTGGTTCTTCCGGCATCATGCATGCATGCATTGCACCGATGCGGCCTGCGTGAAGGTATGCCCGTCCGGGGCGCTCTACTATACGGATATGAAGACTGTTGGTCTGAATCGGTCAATATGCATTGCCTGCAAGGAATGCGTCACGGCCTGTCCTTTTGACATCCCCAAGTATGATGACAAGACCGATAAAGTCTATAAGTGCGACATGTGTGAAAGCAGGATCGGCAATAACATGGAGCCTGCCTGCGCGAAAGCGTGTCCCACGGGAGCGCTTGTCTGGGGCGACAAGAATAAACTGATCAAGGAGGCCTACAAGAGGGCGAAAGACTTAGGCGGCGATGCCAGGGTATACGGAGACAAGTTTGTAGACGGGACGCATCTGGTATATGTGCTCCAGGAAAAGTCTGCCGCATACACCGCTCTTCCCGCCAATCCTTCCGTGCCGCTCTCCATCGTGTTGTGGAAAGACGTACTGAAACCGCTGAGCCTCCTTGCCGCAGGCGGCGTTCTGGCGGGGTCATTTCTGCATTATATCATCCACGGGCCCAAGACGCCGGATGAGAATGGTGCGAGCACTAAGGAAGGGGGTGAATAATCATGAAGAAAGGATTAATTCAGGCTACAGATTGGTATGAGAGGCTGGTTCACTGGGGGCTGGCTCTATCCTGCCTGTTCTTGTGTCTCACGGGACTGGCCATGATGTTTCATTCACTCAACCCTGTCGCGAATCTTATGGGCGGACTTACGGTGACCAAGTATCTGCACAACTTTACAGGTCTCTTCTTCGGCCTGGCCCTCCTTCTGGCCATCAAGATGTGGTGGCATGAAGCAGGCGTATTTTCCATGCCGGAAGACCTGGAGTGGATGATGGTAGCCGGGGGCTACCTGTGGCACGTGGATGAAGTCCCTGAGGTGGGGAAATACAATCCGGGGCAGAAGATGTTCTTCCTGGCTGTGGCCATCTTCGGTCTGGTCATGGTTATTACGGGGCTTATCATGTGGTTCCCCCTGATGTTCCCAGCTTGGCTGGTGCGGTGGCTGTTTACCTTTCATGCCCTCGGGTTCGTGGTGATCTTCGCGTTCTTCTTTGTGCATCTCTATCTCGGGACCATCGGCTCTCCGGGCTCGGCACCGGCCATGTTCTCCGGCTGGGTTACAAGGGCCTGGCTCAAGAAGCAGCACCCCAAATGGTTGAACGAGATGGAAGAGGAAGGAACCCTTGTGATATCTGGCGAGGAAAAGAAGGCACACTGACATTCGACTTATTTAGCCTGCAGTAAAAGAGCGCTGCCCTTTCCGGGTAGCGCTCTTTTTTTATCTTCGCATCGTGCTACGAGCGAGGCTTGATCCTGCCTGCCATCCTCGCCCACCGGTATAGGGCGCCAAGCACCATCGCCGCCTTTTCCGAAGAATATGCAAAGGCGGGGACGCCATGTGTTTCCAGAAGGGAGGCGGCACGCTCCACCTCTATATCGCCCGACAAGGACGCTACAATTGGTTTCGGCGCTTTCACTGACTCCACTGCGTTCTTTGCTCTGATCACAGTCTCGGCAAAGACCATGGGCGGTGTGATCAATGTGTGCCAGTAGCCGAGGATCAGGGCATCGACACGGTCGTCTTCGAGGGCAAGCCGGATTGTGGCTTCATACGTTTCCGGAGGCTCGCCGCCCGTGATATCCACGGGGTTTCCTGTAGCGCCGAAGGGAGGAATGAATTTCCTGAAGGCCTGATCCAGATCTTTTTCCAATTGCATGAGTTTAAGTTGATGCTTGCTGCACGCATCTGCGAGGAGGACGCCCAAGCCTCCGGCGCCGGTAACAATCAACACGTTCTCACCTTTGGGGATTGGCATTTTTCCCAGGCTCCTGGCGCAGTCCAGAAGGTCTTCGAGATTGGAAACCCTGACTATACCTGCTTTTGCGAAGGCGGCGCTGTAGATTCTGTCGTCTCCCGCCAGGGCTCCCGTGTGTGAGAAGGCGGCCTTCTCTCCCATGGTAGTTGCGCCGGCCTTGAGTGCGATGATGGGCTTCTGACGGCTGATCTTTCCGGCTGCCCTTACAAAGGCGACGCCATCCTTTATGTCTTCCACATGCATGGCGATTACCTTCGTGTTTGGGTCCTGGCCGAAGAATTCGATCAGATCGTCTTCATCCACGTCGCACTTGTTTCCTACGCCGACAATGGCCGAAACACCCATCCTGTTAGAGCGACTGTAGCCGATGATCGCCATACCCACACCTCCGCTCTGACATGATAGGGCCGTCGGCCCTTTCTCTGTATAGGGTGTGCAGAAGGTCGCGCAGAGATCAGCAGGTGTATAGTATATGCCGAAAATATTCGGCCCGAGTATGCGAACCCTGCTCTTCACTGCTTGCGCAACGAGCTCTCTCTGGAGCTCGTCGTTGCCGATCTCGGCAAATCCCGAGGAAATAACGATGGCTCCGGCTACGCCCTTTTCACCCAGTGCCTTTACCGCGTCTGCAACGTTTTTTGCGGGGATCACGATCGCCGCTGCATCGACCTTGCCGGGAATCTCCTGAACGCTCTTGTAACATTTCAACCCCAGTATCTCATCCGCCTTGGGATTTATCGGATAAATTTTTCCCTTGTAGCCGCCGTCGATGGTATTCTTTACCGTTGAGTATCCAAGTTTGGAAGGATCGCCGGACGCCCCGATGATAGCGATCCCTTCGGGCGAAAATATCCTCTTCATGCCTGTTATGATTTCTTCCGAAGAGTATATTGTATCGGCGATTTTCTTTGGTTCGCCGATGGCCATGCGGGCATCAACAACGATGGCGCCCGCTGCTGATGCGATGACGGGGTTCAGGTCAACCTCAAGGATCTCCGGGTGAGCGGTGACAAGGGTCGAGAGCTTCTCCATGATGTCAGCTACGGCATTAACGTTAACGGCCGGTTTACCGCGGAAATTGCCGAGGATTTTTTTGCCCCTGATCTCCTGAATCATGTGGAGGGAATCTTCGCGCGTCAAGGGAACCAGTTTGAAGACAACGTCCGCCGCGGCCTCGACAAGGACACCTCCCAGGCCAAACATCACGGCATGACCAAACTGGCGGCTGAAGGTGGCCCCTATGACCAGTTCGACGCCTTCCGGCACCATCTGATAGATCAGCACGCCCTGGATGTCCGCCTTTGGTTTTTCCAGTCTTGCCTTCTTCACTATATCAGTGAATGCGGACCGAACAGCTTCCGGTGAGCCAAGATTAACCCTCACTCCCCCAACATCGGACTTGTGCGGTATATCAGGAGATACGATCTTCATCACGACAGGGTACCCTAACTTACCGGCTATCTCCACCGCTGATTCCGGATCTATTGCCACCTGACCAGCTCTGACCGGGATGCCGTAAGCCGTGAGCACTTCCTTGCTCTCTACCTCCGTAAGCGCAGCTTGCCCCAGCCGTTTTACCTCAGATAGAATTCTTGTCACGTCGGTTCCCATGGGCCCTCCTTTTCGTAAGTCTTCATATGACAACCATCGTCTATTATATATTGAAAACGAGACTTATTCGCCCGCTATCTTATGGGCGGCGTGGGGAAAAAGTCAACTATATTAGAAACAAGAAGGGCGTTCATGACCACTTTGGACTTGACAGGGGCTACGATTTCAGCTAAAAATTCTGCCATACAGGTTAAGATTAAAAACAATCGAAGGAGGAGAGTTTTTGGCCACACATAAATCAGCAGAAAAAAGAAGCAGGCAGAGCGAGAAAAGACGCCTGAGAAACACATCGGTGAAATCCAATATAAAGACGCAGGTAAAATCTGTAATTGCTGCCGCCGAAACGAAGGATAAGAAGAGTTCGGAAAGCGCCCTTGCCGCTGCAATTCCCGCCATCGCCAAGGCGGCCTCTAAGGGCGTATTTCATAAGAAGACGGCATCTCGAAAGATATCGAAGTTAACCAAAAAGGTAAATGTCCTTAAAGGGTAATTCTTTCAATCATTCTTTGAGAATAATCCCTATCAAAAATCTGCCATCATTAACCGGTATGCCTTCTCAGCTGCGTCATTTGACAGCTTGATGAGGGCATTGCTCCGGTTTGTATTCCTGCTATTCAGGTCCGTGAAGGAATAGTCCTGGATTGCCGTAAAATTCTTGTTACTCCAGATAAGCTTATGGGTGTCCTGTTCTTCAAAGGTAAGTTCCATTCTCATTGACAGACGCTCTGCTGACGCCAGGCCTGTCTTCTGGTAAGAGATAGGGGAGGTTACGAGGCTGCTTACACTGCCCTTGAAGGTTGCGTCCCCCTTACCGCGCTCGTCGACCAGTGCGAACCTGCCTCCTTTGATAAATTCATCGATAAAGGAACTCCTGACGGTATTTTCGACATTGGCCTCACTCGTCTTGTTGGTAAAATTGTCGACGAATACTGTCCGTATCTTTTTGTCGATATATTCTCCCCCGGGGCTGAAACGGTAGCCGCAGCCTGCGACGAGAAAGACGGACAGAAGAACTGCGACACCTGTTATCCGATGGAGAGGAAGCAATGGAGGGCCGGTGCGGGAAATAACTTCTCCTTGTTTGTCACTGAACGACGATATTGACGAGCTTCTTCGGGACATATATTTCTCTCACTACCTTCTTGCCGGCGATTAGACTGATGATCTTTTCGTCATTGAGAGCGAGGGCCTTGATCTTCTCACCATCCTCATCTACGGGGACGACCATCCTGCTCCTTACCTTGCCGTTTACCTGAATGACTATGGTTATTTCCTCTTCCGTTGCGACCCCGTGATCATACCCCGGCCAGGGAACGTCAGCCAGACTGCCCTCATAACCCAATGCCTTCCATAGCTCCGCTGTTACGTGGGGAACGATGGGCGCCAGTAATATTATTATCGTCTCGATAGTCTCTCTTATGACAGAGAGCGCTACCTTATCTTCCTTTGTCGGTCGCTCGATCAGGTACAGGGCATTAACGAGTTCCATGACGGCGCTTATGGCGGTATTGAAATGAAAGCGGTCCTCGATATCACGGGTTACTTTCCTGATTGTCTGGTGGGTCTTTCGCCGCAGGTTCTTCAGTTCGCCTTCGAGCGTCTCGCCTCCGCCTGTGGACTTGACAGCCGCGATGTCATCGAGATAGTCCATGACGATCCGCCAGGCCCTATTGATAAAGCGGAATGATCCCTCGACCCCTTGATCACTCCATTCGAGGTCTTTTTCCGGGGGCGCAGCAAAAAGGCAGAACATCCTCGCCGTGTCGGCGCCGTATTGCTTGATCAGGTAATCAGGATCGACGACGTTCTTTAAGGACTTCGACATCTTTTCCGACTTGCCGATAGTGACCGCAGCTGCGCAGTGCTTGCATTTATCGTCCGTCACCTCTTCGGGAAAGAGATATCCGTGCTCCTTGCATTGCGCCGTCTCCTTGCAGACCATGCCCTGGGTCAGGAGATTTGTGAAGGGCTCATCAAAGTCAAAAACGCCAAAGTCTCTCAGCATCTTGGTGTAGAAACGCGAATAAAGAAGGTGCAGGATCGCGTGCTCAATCCCGCCGATGTACTGATCTACCGGCATCCAGTAGTGGACTTTCTTGCGGTCAAGACCGGGCTTCTCCGCGCACTGGGGGGAGCAGAACCGGTCAAAATACCAGGAGGATTCTACGAACGTGTCCATAGTATCAGTTTCCCGTTTTGCCGCACCGCCGCACTGGGGGCATTGCGTTTCCGCGAACGCCTTGTACTTCTCGAGGGGCGACCCGCCTTCCCCTGTCAATTCCACGTTCCTGGGCAAGACGACGGGTAGGTCGGTTTCCGGTACGGGCACTGTGCCGCATTTATCGCAATAGATGATGGGGATCGGAGCTCCCCAATAGCGCTGGCGGGAGATACCCCAGTCTCGCAAACGATACTGTACGGTCTTCTTACCCCGGCCTATAGATTCCAGATATTCCGCAATTGCATCCAAGGCCTTCATATTTTCCATGCCGTTGAACTGTCCCGAATTGATCAGCATGCCCTCTTCCACGTAGGCTTCCGTCATGGTGTGAACGTTGAGGGACTTGTTGGGCGGCTGTATCACCACGACGAGAGGCAGGTTATACTTCTTCGCAAATTCAAAGTCACGCTGGTCATGCGTGGGAACCGCCATGACACAGCCTGTCCCGTACTCCGCGACAACGAAGTTTGCTGCGAATATGGGCATCCTCTTCTTGGTCACAGGATTAAGACAGTAGGCATCAAGGAATATGCCTTCCTTGTCGTAGTATTCCGAGGTCCTCATCAACTTGTCTTGCTTCTTGACCTTGTCGACGAATTCCCTGACCTCCTTCTCAACCGGCTTTCCCTTGGAGAGCTCCAGGACGAGGGGGAGTTCGGCGGCGACAAGCATGAATGTGGCCCCGTATACCGTATCCTGTCTTGTTGTAAAGACCTTGATTACGTCATTACCTTCTGCCATAGGGAAGTGGATCTCGCATCCGAAACTCTTGCCTATCCAGTTCTTCTGCATCGTGATGACCCGTTCAGGCCATCCGGGAAGTCTGTCGCAATAATCGAGGAGTTCATCGACGTAATCGGTGATGCGGAAAAACCACTGGTCGAGATATTTCTCCTCCACCTCCTTAGAACATCTCCAGCACAGGCCGGACTCCACCTGTTCATTTGCCAGTACTGTTTTACAGTTCTGGCACCAGTTCACGATGGAACTTTTTTTGTAGGCAAGCCCTTTTTCGTACATCCAGAGAAAAAAGAGTTGTTCCCAGCGGTAGTATTCCGGCTCACACGTGGAAAGCTCCCTGTCCCAGTCATAGCTGAATCCCATCTCCTTGAGCTGTTTCTTCATATAGGCGATGTTCTCGTTTGTCCATGTCGCCGGGTGAATCTTATGGTCGATGGCCGCGTTCTCCGCCGGCATACCGAAGGAATCCCAGCCCATGGGGTGCAGGACATTGTATCCGTTCATCCGCTTGTAGCGCGCCACCACATCGCCGATGGTATAGTTCCTCACATGACCCATATGAATCTTACCGGACGGATACGGAAACATCTCCAGGAGGTAGTATTTCTTCCTGTCAGGATCCTCTGTTACCTTGAAAACGCCCCTGTCCTCCCAGATTTGCTGCCATTTCTTTTCCAGTTCCAGGGGCTTGTACTTATTTTCCATAAATCATCCAGCCTCCAAAATGCTCAAGGATAGCGTATTTTCAATTCCTGTTATGAGACCCTTGCTAATATTATCATGATTGTGAACTTCGTGTGAGTCCGTTTATGTCCTGCCCCGGTTCTTCTTTGTACAATTTCAGGTATATGGCATCGAGAATACCGTTTATGAAAGAGCCGGAATTTTCAGAGCCATACAATTTGCCTAAATCTATAGCTTCGTTCAGCGTGACTTTGGGGGGTATGTCCGGACAGTATAAGAGCTCGTAGACGGCCATGCGGAGGATATTTCTGTCGACTCTCGACATCCGCGCAAGGGACCAGTTGTCGGAACAACTGCTTATGAGACTGTCTATTTCCTCGTTCTTCTCGCACGCGCCTTCTATCAAAAGCGTCGAAAATTTTCTGGACTCTTCCGGCGCGCCAAAGTAATTCCAGAAAATCGCAATAGCCTCTTTGGCATCGATATCTAAGACATCCAGCTCGTAAAGAACTTGTAAGGCAATCTCTCTTGCCCTTCTCCGTTGATGCATTAATTCCTCTGGATCTGTTGCATCAGACGCCGTTCATGACGGGTCTGTCGATAATAGAAGACGAAACATAAAAGTCTTGAAAAATTTTTGCCCCGTCATTTCGATCACTGTCCCTGCCTTGGCAGGGACAGCCCTTGCTGCTTTCTTTTCGAAACGACGTCAGAAGAGGAACTCAGAAGGTATAAGGCTACAATTTCCTGAAGAGGTCCACCATTTCAATGGCCGACATGGCGGCATCCCACCCCTTGTTCCCGGCTTTTGCTCCCGCCCTTTCAATGGCCTGTTCAATGGTGTCCGTAGTCAATACGCCGAAGGCTACAGGAACCTCCGTCTCCAGACCGACGCTGGCTATCCCTTTGGTTACCTCGGCGCTGATGTATTCAAAATGGGGCGTCGCGCCCCGGATGACTGCGCCAAGGCAAATCACGGCATCAAATTTGGCAGTCTTCGCCAGCTTCTTGGCCGTAGCGGGTAACTCAAATGCACCGGGAACCTTATAGACAAGGATGTCTTTCTCATCCGCGCCCGCCCTGGTAAGCGCATCAACAGCTCCGTCAATCAGCCTTCCTGAGATAAAATCGTTAAATCGACTGGCGACAATGCCAAACTTCATTCCCTTGGCTGTAAGCTTTCCTTCTATGATTCTTGGCATATTTCCCTCTCCATTGTTTAGTCTTGGAACCTGACCTTCGGTTTGCGTCCGTGTACTTTAGTAAAAAAGATCTATATCTCCAACAAATGACCCATCTTCTTCTTTTTTGTCTTCAGATATTTGATGTTGCTCTCGTTTGGTTTTATTTCGATGGGGACGCGCTCGGTAACGGTTAGACCATACCCTTCCAGACCGACAATCTTCTTCGGGTTGTTGGTCATCAGCTTCATCTTTCTCACACCAAGATCTGCAAGTATCTGAGCGCCGATGCCGTAATCCCGCAAGTCCGCCTTGAAACCGAGCGAGATATTGGCTTCAACCGTGTCCTTTCCATGTTCCTGCAATTCGTAGGCCTTGATTTTATTAACGAGGCCGATACCCCTGCCTTCCTGATGCATATACACAATAACGCCTTTTCCAGCCTCATCCACCATTTCCATGGCTCTGTGGAGTTGGTGGCCGCAGTCGCACCTTTCCGACCCGAAGACATCGCCTGTCAGGCATTCCGAATGAACCCTCACCAGGACTTCATCTTCCGGCCCGATGTCTCCCTTAAGGAGAGCGACATGTTTCATATCATCCACGTCATTTTCGTACACGACAATCTTGAACTTACCGCCGAAGATGGTGGGGATCATCGCCGCCGCGGCCCTCCTGATCAAGGACTCATGCTGCATTCTGTATTGGATGAGATCGGAGATGGTCACTATCTTGAGATCATGTTCCTTGGCAAAGATTTCCAGGTCAGGCATTCTGGCCATAGTGCCATCATCCTTCATTATTTCACATATCACGCCCGCGGGCTTCAGCCCGGCCAGCCGCGCTAGATCTACGGATCCTTCCGTCTGACCCGTTCTTACCAGCACGCCGCCTTTTTTTGCGCGTATGGGAAAGATATGCCCGGGACTGACGACATCGTCCGGCGTGACGTCATCTGCCACGGCCGTTCTTATCGTCGTCGCCCTGTCTGCCGCAGAAATACCGGTGGTCACTCCGCGCTTGGCTTCTATGGAAACCGTAAAGGCGGTGCCGAAGCAGGACCGGTTATCCACCACCATTGGGTGGAGGTTAAGTTTATCGGCGAGTTCTTCACTAAGAGACAGGCATACAAGCCCCCTGCCGTATCTTGCCATAAAGTTGATGGCCTCAGGCGTAACAAATTCTGCCGCCATGCAGAGGTCACCTTCATTTTCTCTGTCTTCATCATCAACCAGGATGACCATCCTGCCGCTTTTGATATCTACAATGGCCTCTTTAATTGAACTTATACCCATCTTTTATACCCTCAATAATTTAATTCCCAATGCCTTGTGCTCACGAGTATGGAAACGGTTTTTATTTTAAAAATCCATGCTCCGCGAGGAAATTCATGTCAATCCTTTTGCCGGGATTGAGAAATTTTTCCACATATTTTCCGATGATGTCCGTTTCAATGTTGACCTGATCGGCTGCTTTCTTAAATCCTAAGGTCGTGTTCCTGGCTGTATGTGGAATGATATTAACATAAAACCTGTTTTTTTCACAACGATTTACCGTTAAACTTATGCCGTCGACGGCGACGGATCCCTTTTCTACGATGTACCGGCTCAATGCTGCATCAATTTCCACAGCGAACTGGATTGAGTTGGCCTTGCTTACCTTCTCCTCTATTTTTCCAATGCCGTCCACGTGGCCAAGGACCAGGTGTCCTCCCAAAAAACTGTTCATTCGCAGGGATTTTTCCAGGTTCACCTTATCGCCTGACTTTAGCGATTTAAGATTCGTCCTGGCCAGAGTTTCCGCGGATACGTCCGCGGAGAAGCGCTTGCTCCCTTTCTCTGTCACTGTGAGACAGGCGCCGCTTATGGAGATGCTGTCGCCGATATTGATATCATCCAAATTCATTGACGTATCGACAATGAGAAGGGCATCCTCTCCCTTCCTCGATATCCTGTTGATTGTTCCCAAGTCTTCTATAATACCCGTGAACATGACTTTTCTAATTCCCCGCCGCCGGCTTTTCTCGCCGATTATTTGCGTTCATCTTTCTTTACATTGAGGAGATCCTTCAGTCCTTCCATGAAATCACTGACGTCACGAAACTCCCTGTATACGGATGCAAACCGAACATAGGCAACATCGTCTAAATTCTGAAGTTCTCTCATTACCTGCTCACCAATGACTGATGAAGGGATTTCTTTATCCTGATACTCCTGACAGCGCCTCTCGATTCTGTCCACGATGCTTTCAATTGCATCAGTGCTTATGGGGCGTTTTTCACAGGCCCTCTTGATGCCGGAGCGTATTTTACTTCTATCGAATGGTTCTCTCCGTCCGTCCTTTTTGACCACCATCGGAAGAACTTCTTCCACGAATTCGTAGGTCGTGAAACGTTTTCCGCAGCCGATGCATTCCCGTCTTCTCCTTATGGCATCTCCATCCTTGCTGATACGGGAGTCGATAACCTTGTTTTCTGCATTGGCACAAAAAGGACACTTCATAACTGAGACACCGTAACACCAGCTTCCTTCAATATATCTGTCGCCAGTTTATCGCTGTAGTCTGCCTTTACAATCACCGTGACTATACCTGCGTTGATAATCATCTTGGCGCATATTATACACGGATGATTGGTGCAGTAAAGTGAGGAACCGTTAACACTTACTCCGTGGAGTGCGGCCTGAATGATGGCATTCTGCTCTGCGTGAAGTCCTCGGCACAGTTCATGACGCTCGCCGGAAGGAACATTCAGTTGCTCGCGCAGGCAGCCGACATCCAGGCAGTGGTGCAGGCCGGAGGGAGCGCCGTTGTAGCCCGTAGCGAGCATCCTGCGATCCTTCACAATAACAGCGCCAACGCTCCGCCTTAAGCATGTGGAACGCTTCGAGACCAAGTCAGCAATAGCCATGAAATATTCATCCCATCCCGGCCTGCGCTTTTTTCGCCGGGCGACTTCCGGCTTTGAACTTCCGGTCTTGGCTGTCTTTGCCACCTGTATATCTCTCCGTTTTTGATCAAATATATATAATCACTAATTCTTATTTGTAAAGATGCCTTCCTATATCAGCAATTTTGTCGAGCCTTCTCTGATGGCGGCCGCCCTCAAATTCCGTGTTCAACCATATGCGAGCAATTGATTTTGCCGCATCCTCGTCCGTCCGCCTGCCGGCCAGCACGAGGATATTCGCGTCATTGTGCAGCCTGCTCATGCGGGCAGTCTCTTCGTCTAGGCATAGGGCAGCTCTCACGCCTGGGAACTTGTTTGCGACGATGCTCATGCCGACACCGGAACCGCATACCAGGATGCCCCGGTCAAACTCTCCCGCGGATACCTTTCGTGCCACTGCGGCGCCAAAATCCGGATAATCCACATTGGCCGTGCCGTTTGTGCCTGCGTCTGTTACGGCATATCCCAATTCAGCAACGTACGTCTTGACGGTTTCTTTTAAGGGGAACCCTGCGTGGTCGCTGCCGATGATTATCTTTGTCATGTTATTAAAGCTTGTCTGATTTCCTGAATATCAGGACGGCGTTGACTCCGCCGAAACCGAATGTGTTCGACATGGCCGTATTGATATCTTTCTTCCGCGCCTTGTAGGGAACAAAGTCCAGATCGCAATCGGGGTCAGGGTTATCCAGATTGATAGTAGGTGGAATAATGCCTTCGTAAATAGACAGCGCCGATATAATGGCCTCAACTGCCCCTGCGGCTCCCAGGAGATGACCGGTCATGGATTTTGTAGAGCTGGCGGCGAGATTGAAGGCGTGTTTGCCAAATACCTTTTTAATGGCCTGCGTTTCATAGAGATCATTCGGAGGCGTCGATGTTCCGTGGGCATTTATGTAATCTATTTCGGCTGGTTTAAGGCGGGCGTCTTTTAAGGCGGCTGACATGCATCTGGCCGCTCCTTCATGCCCCGGAGGAGGTATCGCCAAGTGATAGGCATCGCTCGTCGAGCCGTATCCGATCACTTCCGCATATATCCTGGCGCCTCTCTCGAGAGCGGAAGTCAGTTCCTCCAAGACCAAAATACCGGAACCTTCTCCCATAACAAAGCCATCCCTTTCCCTGTCAAAGGGACGACTCGCCCGCTCAGGCTCGTCATTTCTCACGGATATGGCCCTCATTGCGTTGAAGCCGCCCACACCCAGGGGTGTAATAGCTGCGTCCGTGCCACCGGCTATCACGACATCCGCATAACCGCCGCTGATGATTCTCATGGCATCCCCGACGGCATTTGTGCCGGAAGAGCAGGCATTGGCGGGACAGCTTATCGGGCCTTTAGCCCCGAACCTGATCGATACATGGCCTGCGGCAAGATTTGGGAGGACGGACGGGATGGAAAAGGTGGACATCTTTCTCGGGCCGCCGCCGAGTAAAGCTACTTTCTCTCTCTCAATGGTCCCAAGGCCGCCGATTGCCGATCCGATGATCACGCCTACCCGCTCTGCATTCGTTTCATTAATGAGCAATTGCGCATCCTCTACAGCCATGCCGGCGGCTGCCACGGCATAGATAATAAAGGGATCCATCTTGCGAAGATCTTTGTTGCTGACATAATTCAGGGCATCAAAATTCTTCAGCTCGCCGGCGATCCGCGTCCTGAATTCGGTGGCATCGAATTTTGTTATTCTCCCGATTCCCGATTGTCCGGCGCAGACGGCCGTCCACGTATCCCGGGCAGAATTGCCAAGAGGTGTGACTGCACCGATCCCGGTTATGACGATTCTTCTTTTCAAAGAGGCCTGTTTACTTCGCGGCATATAGATATCAAGTAACCCCTTTTTTCTTGAGGAATTCGATGACGTCTTTTATCGTGCGGATCTTTTCCAGCTCTTCATCGGAGATTTGCAATCCGAAATTCTCTTCCATTTCCATGATAAGTTCAACCAGGTCAAGGGAATCGGCTCCCAGATCATCTATAAAAGATGCCTCGGGCACACATTCTTCTTTTGTGACATCCAGGCGCTGAACTATAATCTCTATGACTCTGTCCTCGAGTTTCATCAATACTCCCTCCTCCACGCATAAACTGATTTGTAAAATTGCTTCGCACAAAGAAAGACCGCGCCGTTGACGCGGAATCTCAAAAAAATCCACCTGCCGTGGATTTTTTGTTGCCGTAGCAATTCTTATGACGTCTTCTCTTGCGGAATCACCTGCCGGCCCCTGTACGTCCCGCAATTCGGGCAGACATGGTGGGCAAGCTTCGGTTCACCGCACTGTGGGCACGCAGAAGCCAGCGATGGCTTAAGAAAATCGTGCGACCTCCTCTTATTTCTCCTTGTTCTCGAATGTCTTTTTACTGGGTTTGGCATCGTTTGTTTCCTCTATATTAAATTTGCTTGTTGTCTACTACTCTGAATTTCTTTAAAACTGCCAGTCTTTCATCGATTTGCTCGGTACGGCAGCCACAGTCTGCGGTGTTGAGATTTATCCCGCAATGTGAACATAGACCCTTGCATGCATCCGTACAAAGAATCTTGATAGGAATCTGTAGCATGACCTGTTCGAATATCAGGCTATCGAGGTCTATTACATCATCCTCATAATACCCGTATTCGAGGTCCTCGGCGCTCAATTCGTCTTCCTGCTGCTTCGCCCTGTTTTTCTCCGGAAGAAAAGTGTATCTAAAGTCAATCTTTACCGGCAGATGGGTGACTTCCAGACACCGGCAGCAATTTGAAGCAACGGTTGTCTCCAAACTCCCTTCGACGAACACGGCCTCGCGGATTCTTTTAGCCTGGCAGAAAACATCAATCCCTTCGATGGAGAAATCATTTTTTTCCTTCTCAGGGAGGAGATCCCGAAA
>Ga0335071_10004584_pt1 | contig 14433 bp, 17 predicted proteins | sample Lox_Sample_15_FD_206724 | JGI IMG/M metagenome (GOLD analysis project Ga0335071, IMG submission 206724) | Soil microbial communities from Loxahatchee National Wildlife Refuge, Florida, United States - Lox_Sample_1.5 | ecosystem: Environmental > Terrestrial > Soil > Wetlands | place: USA... | reverse complement strand
TAGCAAAAAGCATGATGCATACGAAACATGTAATTTGCAACAAATTTAATTTATTTGCTGTGTTGAATATGCCCTTTTAAGTCTCGGAGTGTACGGAGGCACTATTTTTCACCACAAAGGCACGAAGAGCATGGAGGCTCACAAAGTCTTTTTTATAATTAAGAGACAAAGGGCACAAAGCCGCTTTTTGAACTTTTAAGATACAAAGGATATGAAGGCACGATGGCAAAAAGTGCTCTTGTTCATACCACTGTGTCTTTGTATCCTTCGTGCCCTTATCGCCGATGAACCGGCTTTGTGATCTTTGTAACTTGCTCGAATTCGCATCAGCGAAACATTTAAAAGAAAACTCCGTGGGCCTTTGTGCCATAGTGCCTCTGTGGTGAAAATAGTGCCCTCCGTCTCTTAAAAAGCTTAAAATAGGGGAATAATTCAACACAGCAAATTTATTAAAAATTAGTTGGTGCCGCCTGGTGATTAAATAAAAATTCCGTGCGGCCTGGTGTAAACTTGGTGCCACTTGTAAGCACATGGTTTCAACCACACCAAGTTTACACCAAGTGGCACTAATAATATTTAATATAAAGATATAAAAAATATTTATAAAAAATGAAAATTGAAAAATAGTTAAGTTTTACTTCTTCCTGAATGCCAGCGCACAGACAGCTCCCAGAGCAGCCAGCACGGCGATCATCGTAAACCCGGGGGTCGCCTGCGGAGTGGCAGTGGCGGCCGGCACGGTCGGCGGCAGGGGGGTCGCATTCATGGGCTTGCCGGTCTGAACGGTCTTCGTCGGTATGGCTAAGCCAGTGAGACCCGTAGCAGAGACATTCGTATAATACGGAGCGGATATGTCCGGATACTGTACCTGGTATGTCGCGTTCGTGGTCGAGTTCAGGTAATCCAGCTTTGACGGTATGACCCAGAAGCTATAATTGCCAGCGCCCGGGACGCTCACGGAGAATGTACCGTCCGCCGCGGGGTTCGTCTTTGTGTCAGTGCCGTCCGGGCTTCGCGCGTAGATCGTGAGGTCCGAGACGCTCTTAACACCAGTCGTATAGGTATTCGGTTCGAAGGTTATAGTGCCGCTGACCGGGACATAGGTCACGTTCGCGGTCGGTGCAGGCGCGATAACTTGTGCGTACGAGGGCACTATCAAAGCGCCCGCTATCATTATTGCCGTTATAAATATTATTAACTGCATTTTAGCCATTGTATATCCCTTGCCACTATATTCTCTTATATACGAAATAAACTTTGTTGTCTTAAGCCTTCATCGGGTTAATATTTTAAACCCTCAAAATGGTGCCTTTTTATAAGCAATTTCATAATATCACGTCGATACTATTGGGTTTCTCTAAAATGCTGAGTTTAATACAATATTTTTTATGTGCCCGGCGTATCGATTAAGCGGAACGACGATAATAAGACCCGGGACTTCATCCTGAACACGACGCCTGAACAGCAGAAAGAACTGGGCATCAATAAATCGACGCTTTGGTATATCCAGAAGAACCTCCGCGAGGGCAAGAAGGTCAAGCTATACGATAAGGTCAAGGCTAAAATTCGTTAATACTAAGGATTACTCTTAATCGATAAGCCTTTATTTTATTATAAAATATTTATATTAAGTTGTTCATGTTATTTCCGTTATTAATATTAGTCAGAAGGGTCTAATTCTATTGATTATTTTTCAAGGCTCCTATGTCTACGAAAATAGATCCAAAAAAGTCTGGTGGCACCTATAATGGTAAAAAATAGAGAGATTATGCGGCCTACATGTGATCATAAGGACCGAATTCGTAAGAAAGCTATTACAAAAAATGATAGTCTTGACACGCGAGAGCTTCCGGGCGGCGATAAACTATTAAGGATCTCCAAGCTGGCTCTGGATAATGCCGTGGACCCGTGTATGTGGGCTGATAAACAGGGGCGCATCGTATATGCGAATGATGCTGCCTGTCGTGCCCTTGGCTTTACGAAGGATGAACTTCTTTCCATGAGAGTATGGGACTTCGATACTTACTACGATGAGAAACGATATTCGCAGGCATGGGATATAGTTAAGCGAGAAGGCTTACTTAAAGCCGAGACAGTGTATTCGAGAAAGGATGGGAGCAGGTTCCCCGTGGAGATATCTGTTTTTTTCCTTGAAAACGAGTACATGGGCAATTTCATCAGGGATATCACCGAGCGCAAGTTAATCATTGGGAAGCTAGAGGAAAATGAGAGATTTTTGAGGGAGGTATTCGAGTGCATCCAGGACGGCATCAGTGTGCTGGATAAGGACTTGAACATCATCCAGGTGAACCCGGCCATTGAAAAACGGTATGGGCACATAACCGGTAAAAAATGCTTCCAGGCCTACCACGGGCGGTCTGCGCCCTGCGAGATGTGCCCGAGCCTCCGGGCCATGAAAACAAGGTCCACGCAAAGGCAGGTCGTGAATGACCTTAAGGGATGGACTGAGATATACGCCTTCCCGCTGGTGAACGACCGGGGGGAGGTGATGGGCATCATCGAGCACGTCCGCGACATCAACGATCGCATGCGGGTCGAAAAGGCGTTACAGGAGAGCGAGGAGAAGTTCCGGCTAGTGGCCGACTTCACCTACGACTGGGAGAGCTGGATCGGCCCGAACGGGGAATACGTGTACATTTCCCCCTCCGCCGAGCGGATCACAGGCTATGATACGGCCGACTTCTACCGAGACCCGGGGTTAACGTTGAAGATCGTACATCCGGACGATCGGGCCGCCTACGAACGCCACCAGGCAGACCATTTTGCGTCTGCCGATAATGCAGCCCGCATCGATTTCCGCATCACAACGGCACACGGCGAGACCCGGTGGATCAGCCACGAGTGCCAGCCGGTGTTCGGAAAGGACGGAAAATGGCTTGGTCGCCGGGCCAGCAACCGGGACATCACCGAGCGCAAGCTGGCCGAGGAAGCGTTAATTGTAGCTAAGCAGCAGGCCGAGCTGTACCTCGACCTCATGAGTCACGACATCAACAACATGCACCAGGTGGCTTTGGGTTACCTGGAACTGGCCAAGAGTATGCCTCCGGGCGAAGAGCAGGCGAAACTACTGGATAAGCCCGAGGAGGTGCTGCATCGTAGCACCCAGCTCATCAGTAACGTGAGGAAGCTGGAAAAGCTCCGGAATGGATTGCTCTTATTACAGGATGTAGACGTTTGTCAGGTGCTCCGGGACGTGCAGAGTGAGTACGGGTCGGTGCCGAATAAGCGGGTCACGCTGCACTTGAATGAGTGCGAACGGTGCATGGTCCGGGCGAACGATCTGCTGTATGACGTCTTCGCTAACCTGGTCAGCAATGCGATCAAGCACACGGGCGAGAGCGCCGATATTCTGATCGACCTGGATACGGTTAGCATTAATGGTGTAAAATATTGCCGGGTGATGGTCGATGACAACGGTCCCGGGATCCCGGACGAAATGAAGGACAGGATCTTCCAGCGATTATTGAAGGGCACGAGCAAGGCAAAGGGTATGGGCCTCGGCCTATACCTGGTGAAGACGCTCGTGGATAGTTACAGCGGCAGAGTATGGGTCGAGGACCGGGTAACCGGCGACTATACGAAGGGCACCCGGTTCGTGGTAACGCTACCCGTCATTGTGTAATATTTTTTATGAAATGCTTTTCATTTTCTTCGCGAATCCCCTTGCGCCTTCGAGGTCGCGAGCATTTGGCCTACCAAGGTTGAACACGATAAACTTTCCCGGGCACCTGTAGTCGCCCACAACGATAGCTCCCTTTTGCTCCAGCGCCTTCGTCGTCGTTTCGATTTCTCGGCCCTTGTTCAAGCCAGCGAGCCAATAAGTGCCGAAGAGGGCGACCTTCTGGCCTTTAAAGTCGTTGGTCTCGATGAACTTCATCATCTCTTGGCCGGGTGTACCCGCGTAGCGCCCACTGCCTAAAAACACTACACAGGCAGCCGGGTCGATCTTTGCGTTTGCCACTTCGACCGGCTTAACGCCCAGTGCCTCCCCCATCGCGTCGGCCAGCTTTTTCGTATTGCCGCTCCGCGAATAATAGATCACCTGATCCATAGGATATACAAGGGAAACATGGTGATTTATATATTATGTTTTGCGGTCGTCATTAAAATAAAAGCTATACGTTTTATATGATAATGGGGATTTGAAAGTTATTATTATAATACAATGGGCATTGGCTATATAATAACATTCTAGGATAATATGTTATTGAGTATTATCCATATTGGAGTAATGCGGGATAAATTATTAATTGGAGTACTGGTTAGATAAGCCGAATAAACGCTTCTTTGCCAAGTTAGTGAGTAGTTAATATTTTATGCTCCGGCGTTCTTAGTGGAATCATGAACGACCAGACGCGGCTCTTCCTTATGAAGCGCTTCCGGGAGTACTACGCGGAGCATCCGGTGCCGGTGCCGCCAGGTTTTACGCAGCGGGAGTGGGGTTTCCTCTACTACGAGGACGTGCCCGACCGGTCCCGCCCGATGCAGATGCACCGCCACAAGTCGTTCAACAGCGCCGCCGAGCTAAATGATTATCTCAAAAGCATGGCGCCGCAGCACGCCTACCATTCGGCCGCCTATTACCAGTACCCGCAGGCGCCCACGATGCTGGAAAAGAAATGGCTAGGGGCGGACCTGATATTCGATCTCGACGCCGACCACCTGCCCAACCCGCCGAAGTCGTACTCGGGCATGCTGGAGATGGTCAAAAAAGAGTTCATCCGCCTCATCGATGAATTTTTACTGGATGACCTGGGCTTCAGCGAGAAGGACATGGACATCGTGTTCTCCGGAGGCCGCGGCTACCATGTCCATATTCGGGACGAGCGCGTGAGGACACTAAAAAGCCCGGAGCGCCGGGAGATCGTGGATTATATCCTGGGCACGGGGCTGGATAGCGGCCGCATTTTCACGAAGGCCACGAAGATCGTGGAGGGCTTTAAAGGCCAGAAGACGACCGGCGTCTGGCAGATCGAGGGTTTCGACGGCGGCATTCCGGGGTATGGGTGGAACCGCCGGGTGGCGTGGTACATATCCGATAAGCTTGCCGATATCGGCCGCCTCGACGATAAAGAGGCTAAAAAAGAGCTTAAAAAATATGAGCTCGATAGCAAACAGGCAGGAGACCTGCTGGCCGTCGCCCGGGAGCCTGCGAAGCTGGATAAGGTCCGAAAGGAGGGGAGGCTCGAGATCAAGGGGAATCTCAAGGGCTTCTTTAAGAACATGCTGGACGGGACCATCGACCAGTTCAAGGTCGACGTGGCGGGAAAGACCGACGAGCCTGTGACGGCGGACATCAAAAGGCTTATACGGCTGCCCGGCTCTATACATGGGGGGTCGTCCTTTGGCGTCGTGCCCCTCACCAGAAAAAAGCTCGAAACCTTTAATCCCCTTGAAGATGCCATAATATTTACTGAAGCGCCCGTGCGGGTGCTGGTCACCAGGCCCCAGGAAGTGGAGATCAAAGGGAAGATCTGGCGCGTCAGCGAGGGCGTCGGGCGGCTGCCCGAGAACGTCGCCATGTACCTGATGTGCCGGGGGAGCGCCGAGTATGAGCCTTGAAGACCTCGTAATGATATTGACAAAGGAGCGGGAGATCGACGAGCTGCAGGAGATAGGCGACTCCTTCTACGATGATGCGGCCGGGTATATTAAAAAGCTCGAGGCTGCCCGGAACGAGGCGACGAATTACCGTGAGGCGGACATGCTCAGCGACGAGCTGAAGAACGCCCGCATGGTGCTCGAGGGAATTTTCGACAGGCGGCGCAGCAAGATCATCGACGCCGCGCTCAACACCGCTTCCGGCATCCGCATGGATGTCAAGGGGCTGACGCAGCGGGAAAAGCCGATGTTCGACGGGATCGTGGCCGCCCTGGAGAGCGGCCGGACGGACGTACTTCTCCCCGTATTAGAGCCCGGCAGGCCCCAAAATCCTTCGAAAAATATATTAGGGGAGACAACCACTAAGGAAAAGCCTATCGAAAATTCCGAAGTTCATAATGATAAAATAAGCGAAGACCTCGTGATGGTCAAAGTGCTCAAAGACATTCCCCGCTTCGTGGGGGTCGATGGGCGGCACTACCACTTATCCGGCGATGACGTGGTCGTTCTTCCGAAGGCGAACGCGCTGGTGCTGTGTAATAAAAACGTCGCCATACCCTTGCAAAATCCGCAGGGGGAGGGATAAACCCTATAAATCCATACGCAAAAAGGTGAATATCATATGAAGATGCCGAAAAAGTACATGACGTATTGTCCGCATTGCAAGACTCACACCGAGCATGAGGTGGAGAAGGTCAAGAAGGGAAGGGCCTCCACTCTCACCAGGATCGAGCGCCAGAAGGCCAGGTCCTTCGGTATCGGCAACCGCGGCAAGTTTTCCAAGGTCCCGGGCGGCGATAAGCCCACCAAGAAGGTCCACATCAGGCTCCGATGCCTCAAGTGCAAGAAGGCCATGATCAAGGAAGGCTTCAGGACACAGAAGTTCGAGCTCATCGAAGAGTAATGACATTTTAAGGAGTTCATATTCATGGAAATTACAAAGAGCAAGTTCCTCAAGGTCAAGTGCAATGACTGCCAGAACGAGCAGATCATCTTCGGGAACGCGACCAGCAGGGTGGACTGCACTGTATGCGGCCGGACCCTGGCCGAGCCGAGTGGCGGCAAGGCGGTCATCAAGACGGAGATCCTAGAAGTTTTAGAGTAGAGGTAAATTCGTATCATGACTAAAGGATGGCCCAACGTCGGGGAACTCGTCGTCTGCACCGTAACCAAGGTCGTCGACTTCGGGGCCTTCGTCGCGCTTGACGAATACGACAATAAGGAGGGCTTGATCCATATATCCGAGGTCGCCTCGGGATGGGTCAAGTATATCCGCGACCACGTGCGCGAAGGGCAGAAGATCGTCTGTAAAGTGCTGGACGTGAACCCCAAGAGGGGCCATATCGACCTTTCTTTCAAGGACGTTAACGAACACCAGCGCCGGGAGACCATCCAGCTCTGGAAGAACGACCAGAAGGCATCCAAGTGGCTCCAGTTCGCGGCCGATGACGCCGGAATACCGCCCGCCGAGCTCGAGGCAATGAAGGATAAGATCCGGGATGAGTTCGGCAACCTGTACGCTATCTTCGAGGACGCGGTCAAGGGCGACATGAAGGCCATCAACAAGCTTGGCTTCTCGCCTAAAGTCGTCGAGGCGATCGTCAAGGTCGCGAAGGATAACGTCAAGGTGCCTTCCGTGGACATATCCGGCTACGTGGACCTGATCTGCCCGGAATCCAACGGCATCGAAGTCATCAAGAAGGCGCTGAAGTCGGCCAACAAGGGCGAAGAAGGCGGCGACGGCATTCTCGTCGAGATAACCTACGTCGGCGCGCCGCGCTATCGTATCCGTGTCGTCGCTCCCGACTATAAGAAGGCCGAGAACATCCTCAAGAACGCCGCCATGGAGGCCATCGAGCAGGTAAAGAAGCACGGCGGCGAGGGCGAGTTCCACAGGCACATGGAAGAGGCGAAGTCCTTCCAATAAGCCTTTTTTCTATTCATGAAGACCAAGATGAAAAAGTGCGCGCAGTGCGGCACCTATACTTTTAATAGCGTATGCCCGAAATGCGGAGGGAAGACTATAAATCCCGTCCCGGCGAGATATTCACCTTTGGATGTCTACGGCAAGTACAGGCGTCTGGCAAAGAAGAAGTGAGCTTTTATTATGAACGAGACAACGGTCGTCGAATATGGCGAAAAGGCCCTGGACACGCCTGTCATGATCGTCGGGCTTCCGGGCATCGGACTGATCGGCAAGCTGGTAGCTGAACACATCATCGGCGAGCTGAAGGCCGAGAAGATCATGGAGATCTTCTCCCCGCACTTACCGCCCCAGGTGAACGTTAACCCCGATGGCACGACAAAGCTGGTCAGCAACGAGGTCTATGCGTATAAAGGAAATGAAAAGACGCCGGACCTGCTTATTCTCGTCGGCGACTATCAGAGCGTGACCAACGACGGCCACTATGAGCTCGCAGGCATTTATCTGGACATTGCCGAGAAATTCAAGGCCCGGCGTATTTATACGCTGGGCGGCTACGGCACGGGCAAGCTCATGGATGTACCGCACGTCCTCTACGCCACGAATAAGGCAGACATCATCGACGAGGTCAAGTCCTACGGCGCCATGTTCAACGAGGGCGAGCTGTCCGGCGGCATCATCGGCGCCTCCGGCCTGATCCTAGGGCTGGGAGAGCTCCGGGGCATCGAGGCGGTCTGTCTCATGGGCGAGACGTCCGGATACCTCGTGGACCCGAAGAGCGCCCAGGCGGTCCTGGCGGTGCTCTCGAAAGCGCTTAACCTGTCGGTCGACACGAAGGAGCTCGAGGCCAGGGCGGCGGAGATCGAGAAGATCATTACCAAGATCAAAGAGATGGAGCAGCAACAGCAGCCCGGGCCGAAGGACTTCACGGCTGAAGACAAGTACATCGTCTGACCACGTAATCCATTTCTTTTTAAACCGCTTCCGTTTTCTTTCGTTTTATCTTCGGGTAACTTTCAGTATTCTATGCCCCTATACTGATTATCGTAAATCCCGATCACTTTACCGGGGGGTGAACACGAATGTGCGACACCTGTGGCTGTGGCAAGAAACCCAAATAAAAAAGATTCAGGGGAGGGTAAAAGCCCTTCCATATCACTATTACTAATAAATGGAATCCATCTGTGTCCTTTTTAGCTCACGCCGGCGCTTTTCCAGGAAGCCATAGACGGCTCCATGGGGCGCCCCGTCGATGAGCATGTTAAGAGCTTCGCGGACCGTCGCAAGCTGCTCGGAGTCGCCGATGATACCTACTGTCTTTCCATAGACAGATATCCTCGCGCCCGTCATCTGCTCGATGACCTCGCGGGTCTTGCCGTTCTTGCCGATAATGCGGCCTTTAAGCCTCTTGAGGTCGGCGGGCGAGTCGGTCATCGTCGAGAGGTCGATGACGTCCAGAACCAGGTCTTCGTTTTCGAGGAGCTTGAGGGCCTTCTCGGGGCTGAACCCGCGGGCGACGGCCTTAATGACCTCGCTGGCCTTGAGCGCCTTGAATGAGTCGTCGCCGGACTCGATGATCACGACCCCGCTCTCGCTGTCCACGTCAAGCATCGCTCCCGTCTTCTCCTCGATGATCTTTTTAATGTTGCCCTCGACGCCGATGATCGCGCCGATACGGTCCTGCGGGACCTTGATGTGCTCCTGCATGATGCTCAATCCTTTTTCATTATGAAGGCGCTAAGCTCCTCCTCGCTGCACTTCGCGCCAGATTTTTTAAAGTATCTCACGACGTTCTTAACGTCACGCGCTAAAAACTCACGCGCCATGGGATGTTCCAGCATGACCGCCTGTCCCATGTCGATGATGACCGGCTTCTCCTCGTAGAGAAGAATATTGTATTCGCTGAGGTCTCCGTGGACGAGCCGGGCTTTCTGGTAAAGCAAGTGCATATATTCGGCTACCACGTCATATACTTGCTGGGGTTGCTCCAGCCGTATATCCTTTAGCCTGGGCGCCGATACGCCATCCTTGCCTATGAACTCCATGATAAGGATATTTCGCTCGCTTATTATGGGCTCCGGCGCCCTCACCCCGACTTCCGCGGCTCTCTCGAGGTTCCTCTGCTCCTTTTTCGTCCAGGCGAACACGATGTCTTTTTTCGTGCCCCGTACGTTGGAAAAGCGGGGGTCCCCGATGAGGTAGTCCTGCATCTTCTGGAAATCGCTGGTGTTAATACGGTAGATCTTGATGGCCAGCTCCCGGCCGTTCTCGCCGATAGCGTGGAATACATCGGCTTCCTTACCCGTCGATACGACGCCGCCCATGGCCGTGATGATGCCCTTACTGGACAGCGTGTAGAGCGTCTTGAGCGTGGGCGTGTCAAAGACTCCGCTCTCTGCTTTCAGGTCGCTCGAGTCCTTGATCTTGAAGTGATATTCATCGATGCGCTTATCGATGCTCTTCATCTTTTTTTCTTGGTCCATATGTATCCGCTTATTTTCTATTCAGCAATGATCGGGCGCACATGCGTACGCTCTCTTCTGAATTATATTTAGGCTTCCAGCCAAGCGCCTTCAGCTTTTTGATCGAAAGGCCCATGAAGGGCACGTCGCCCGCCCATCCCCGCGTGCCGCCAGTATATTCCAGCTTAACATTATTCAGCCCCATCTCTTCCGTAATTATCCGCGCGATGCCCGTAACGTCGATGCGGTCCTCGGAGCCGATGTTATATATGTTCACTGGCCCGCTATTTCTCTCCACTGCGAAGAGCATTGCGTCCACGCAGTCGCCGATGTGCAAATACGACTTCGACTGCCTGCCGTCACCCAGGATGGCCAGCTTCGCCGGGTCGTCCTTCAGTTTTCGGATAAAGTCGTAGATAACGCCATGGGTGCTTCGGTCGCCGATGATATTGGCAAAACGATAGATCCAGGAGGCCATGCCGAACGTATGGCAGTAGGAGCTTATGAGCGCCTCGCAGGCGAGCTTTGACGCCCCGTAAAGCGATATTGGCATCAGGGGGCCGTACTCCTCGGGCGTCGGCACGATCGTCGCCTCGCCATAGATCGTCGACGTGGAGGTGAAGGCGATGTTCTTTATGCCGAGCTCACGCATAGCCTCGAGCACATTATAGGTGGCGATAATGTTCTGTTTCATGTGCACCTTCGTGTTCTCCGCGCCTAGCTTCACGTCCGGGTTCGCAGCCAGGTGATAGACCATATCAGCGCCTTTTATATCCATAATTGGGCCGACCGATATGTCCTTTTTAATAAAGTTGAACCGGTCGTTGGGAAAATGACCGTCGATGAACTCCAGCCGGCCGCCCGACAGGTCGTCGATGACCGTGACTTCGTGGCCCCGCTCGAGCAGCCGGTCCACCAGGTGGCTCCCGATAAACCCTGCTCCGCCCGTTACGACGAATTTCATGTGATACAAGTATGGCGATGTACGTTTAATAATCTATGGGTTCGGCCAATAGGGCGTTTTTATGGATTAATAGACAATCTATAAATAGTGCCGGATAAGTAAGTAAAGTCCGGACTACAAACCAAAATTACCTCGAACGCGGGTATTCGCCCATGAAAAATAAACTCTTTACGATCATCGCCCTCGCGCTGGTCTTCATATCCATTATGCTGCTGGCGGCCGCGATACAGTATTCCAGCGGCCTCATCGGCGCACGGTCTCAGCCCCAGCAGACATATACCAGCGATATTAACATAACGGGTCAGTCAAACCACACAGATAGCGGTGCCGCAGCGTCCAGTAATAACGACTCGTCCGCGAGCCTTACGGTGCCCGAGTTATCGCTTTCCCCGCTTCCCGAGATTGTCAAAGCCCTGGGAGGCCTGCCGGACCTTCTCGATAATTCGCCCTACAGCCCGCTTATCCTGATCGCAATACTGATCGCGCTGATACTACTGGCCATCATCGGCTATATCCTGTGGCGGAGGCGGAAACGACCCCAAATGCAGCCCGCGGCCAGGCTCGAGCGCGTCCAGGAAAGGCCCGACCTTGATTATCATGAAGGCGACTACAGTATCAGCTTCCCGCAGATACGTGCCCCATTACCGGCCATCTGGGGAATTAACGAGAAGCTGGACGTGGTCGTTCAGGATAAGACCGGGGATAATAATAGCCTGAGCCTTTTGGTCGACTATAAGGTCGTCGGGCATTTCAGGGCTGAACATGGCTCCGCACACGCTGTTCTTGAGCTGGAAAAGGGCGACCACCGTATCACGGTAAGTCCGGAAAACGCTCCAGGCTCTCACGGGTCCTCCTGGGCGGACATCCGGATAGTGGACTACCGGGAAGAGATCGTCCGCATGTTCAACGAAATGTATAGCGCACACATGTCAGGCCACGACGGGACCGGCCAGGAATTAACGGCCCGCGAGCTGGAGCTCGCGATGCGTAAGGGTATGCCGGAAAAAATGATAAAAAGCCTTGGCGACGCCATAATGCTCTTCGAGTACGCGAACTATAGCCTGCATGACATACAGCGAAAGGATTTTGAGGATATGTACATTTCACGTATGGGGCTAATGCCGTCCGCAGGAGGCCAGACATCCAATGTCATATGAACCCGATAAGCCGGTAGAAAAGATATCCGGCGAGGAGGATGCTGTCGATATAAGAAGACAGATATTCATGGGTATCATATACCGTTCAGCCGCGCTTGCGATCTTTGCCGCTTTTATGATCATATATTTCCCCACATCAGAGTATTTCTATCCGGCCGTCTACGCGGCGATAGTACTGTATGTCGGCCTCGTCGCCAGCCTGCTGATCGCGGGAAAAATGTCCCGCCCCCTGACCTATGCGTCGATCCTGCTCGCGGCCACGGTATTCCTGGCGGTGTCGCTTCCCGTCCAGGACTTCTCAACTGCTGTGAAGAGCCTGGAGATACCCGTATTGCTCACGGGCATAATCGCGTCGCTACACTGTCTTTCAAGGGCCTACTCGGAGTTCACGGGCGTCGTAACACGGGCCCTGCTCATCGCGGCTATCGGCCTACTTTATTATTCCGCCTTTACGGCTGTCGACATGCCCGTGCTTTCCCAGCTCACGACGCTCGCCCTCATCGCCTTCGTCTCGATGGCCGTCTATTCGCTGCTCGGCATCTTAAAAAGGCATAGCAACCCGAGTATCGCATACATCGGCGGCCTGTTCTCGAAGATCGAGAGCCCGGCCGTCGTAAGCGTGGCCGTCGCAGTCATCATGACCTACTTTTTGCTCGTCCGGCAATCGTTGACGGGCCTGGGGTCTTTCGGGCTGGGCGTGATCGAATGGGCGGCTTTGAGCGGGATCGTGCTCTTCATCTTCGTGAAGATCCAGTCGACGGCGATCTCCGACGCGGCGCAAAAAGACAAGAACGTATACGGGACGGACGGGGCGTCCTCGGATAAGGCCGAGCTGGACAGGGCTGCGGCGGAGGTCGGAGCCTTCGTCGACGAGGGAAAAAAGGAGGGGCTGGTCATGCTCATGGCGACGGCGCTCATCAATAATAATGTTCCGGAAAACACGGCAGGCCCTATCCTGTCGAAGATCATCGACCATGCGGACATGACCGAGCCGCCGGTTCTTTTTAAGTGGGCCGTCGGTAACATTAACGAGGCCAATCGAAATAATCGTCAGAAGGCCGTCGATGAAATGATGGCCGCCATGGCGGCGGCGATCGATACGACAAAAGAGCATAAGAAGACGGGCGAACACAATAGTGAAAACAGACAGAGGATGTAAGGTCATGGAAATAGACGAGTTTCAAACGTTATCCGGCAGGATACTAAAGGCGACGTGCAGCGTTTTCGTCGGCGACGGCATCGTCGTGCAAAAGATGCTCTGCGCGGCCCTCGCCGGGGGCCACGTGCTGTTCGAGGATAACCCCGGCCTGGGGAAAACCCTGCTTGCGAAGGTCTTTGCCCGGGTATCGGGCTGTGACTGGGGGCGAGTACAGTTCACTCCCGACATGATGCCTGGCGATATCATCGGCGCACGGATCTGGAAAGACGCGAAGACGGGCTTCGTCCTGGAAAAAGGGCCCGTGTTCACGAATATCCTGCTGGCGGACGAGATCAACCGGGCGCCGCCGAAGACCCAGTCGGCCCTGCTCGAGGCCATGGAAGAGAGGCAAGTGACCATTGAGGGCACGACCTACCGGCTCGAACGGCCATATTTTGTCATCGCGACCGAGAACCCCATCGAGCTCGAAGGAACTTTCCCCCTGCCGGAAGCCCAGCTTGACCGGTTCATGCTTAAGATGTCCACGGGATATGTCAAGACTGTGGAACAGGAAAGCGAAATTCTCCGGCGCCGCATTACCTGGAAGGCGGATGACCCTACGTCCCGGATCGAAAACGTAGTTAACCGGAACCAGATCATCGCCATGCAGGACCTCGTAGAGTCCAGGGTCTATGCCGACGGCCAGATACTGGATTATGTGAGCCAGATCGTCCGGGCGACCCGGGAGCATCCGGCTGTCGAAGTCGGGGCAAGCCCGCGTGGAGCGCTCTCTCTGCTAAAGCTATCGCGGGCGTATGCCGCAATGTGCGGCAGGGACTTCGTCACGCCCGACGACGTCAAGCCATTCGTTTATGAGGCTCTCTCCCACCGGGTGATCATGGGCATCGAATACCAGATCGAGGGAAATATCACTCCCCGGTCCATTATCGGCGAGATCATGTCCTCCATCGAGCCTCCTAAGGACTACGTACGGCAGGGCTTTATAAAGCGGTAGGCGCGTGAGGGAGCGGGATATCGACGTTTTCCAGAAACATGGTCGATGAGGCGGGCTTTTTCCTGGCCTTCCTAATCGTCGGCATCGTCTTCGGCAACATTATAATGATATACGTATCCCTGGTGCCGTTCCTCTTCCTGCTCCTGTCCAT
>Ga0335071_10004583_pt1 | contig 14435 bp, 16 predicted proteins | sample Lox_Sample_15_FD_206724 | JGI IMG/M metagenome (GOLD analysis project Ga0335071, IMG submission 206724) | Soil microbial communities from Loxahatchee National Wildlife Refuge, Florida, United States - Lox_Sample_1.5 | ecosystem: Environmental > Terrestrial > Soil > Wetlands | place: USA... | reverse complement strand
CTGGACAGTGGCTTTCGAGCGCCCGGTGGCCACATCGGTGACACGCACGCGCAGCCATTTGGCGCCGCTGGCGCCCAGCCCTCCCGAAGGGCGGGCTGCATTGGCCAGGGCCGCAAGCAGTTTTGCCCCCTCTTCAGCACTTACTTTGCCTTCTTCGATCATCTTCAAAATCTTCATGCGTTCTTCAACGCTGGCCATATATGACTCCTTATCAATAATCAAGAATTTGTATCTTCTCAGTATTTTGGGTAAGTTGGAGGGTGTACAGGCGGAGCCGCCCGCACACCCGCTTTCCCTTTTTTATCGAGAGAATACAAGAATTTCTCAGTACAGGGCGAATTATAAGGGAAGAACCATCCTCATGATATTCTGAAAACAGACTCAGCCGATATACAACCGCACCCGGTCGCCGCCCTGGCCTTCATCGACATGGACGATCATGGGCTGTTTCCCATCGAAACCGCTCTTGAGCACCTGGATGGTCTGATCGATATCGGTCCTGGTCATGTCTGGAATCCAACGGCCAAAGACACGCAGGATCCCGGCAATCAATTCCAAAGGGATTGGGAAACCAAAGAAGATGCGCCCGGGATGCTCACCAGGCGGCTGGCGGACATCTACAAAGATCCAGCGGGCCTGCCGGCTGCCTACAGCCAGGGCGAGAACGGCCACTCCAATCAGCAGCGGCAGGATCATGAAGTAGAACCAGAAGTTCATCCCCGGCCCACGCATGATGGCATACATGCCAGCGGCACTCAAAACAGTGATGACGATGCCGATCCAAAGCGGGATCTGCCAGAGCCGGCGGACGGTTGCCTTGATATTTTCCATGCGTGGGTCGGGGACCGTCTGGTCAACCTGAGGCTGAGAGTCCTGGGACCGGGGAGCCTGGTCTTGCGGACCCTGCTCCGCTGCAGGTTCCACAGGGGGGCTATCAACCGGGCTCAAATCGAGCGCCTGCATCAAATGCAGGCCCTGCTCGGGGGTAATTTTGCCATCCTCGATCATTTTCAATACTTGATTGCGTTCCTGGTCTGTCATCTCACGCTCCTATTCGGGCTTGCTGATCGGTACTACTTTCCTTCCAAGGCAGCCAGCAGCTTTTCAGCTTCTTCCACCGTGATCTTCTTTTCCTGCAGCATTTTCAGGATGGACAGGCGCTCTTCGTCGGATACGGGCGCGGAGGCCTGGACCGGCCCATGCGGACTGAGATCCCAGTTCCAGCGGCCCACCCGCAGGTTGGCCTGTACATTGCCCTGGCCTCGGCGGGCGCGCACCTCGGCCGCCCGGGCTTTGGCCTCTGCACGGCGCATGGCGGCTTCGATCTTGACGGAAGCCCGCCGCCCGGCGTTTTCGGCATGCCGGTTGGCTGCCTCCAGATGTGACTGGGCGCGTTCCAGGGAGGCCTGGACACGCTGGTTGATGCGCTCTGAGAAATCTTCAGGCAATTCAAAGGGCCGGAAGTTCGATTCGCTGGCATCCTGCATACCCTTGCCAAAATCAGCCGCGGATTCCCATGAATCCGCCCGGCTGGTGACGAGCAGGTCGCCGCCGGCGGTCAGGAGTATTTCTGACATGCCTGCGGTCTGCTCACCGATGATCACTTCCCCATCGAAACAATCCTCGGGCAAATCCACGCCCGGGAAATCCACGTGGATGGATTCGGTGGAACTACCGGTCAGATGGAGCTTGACATGGCTGTCAGGCGGCATGCGCAGCATCAGGTCGTCTCCGGCGGTAATATCGTAGGTCTGGCCGGAGAGCGGTTCCAGGTACAGCGCCACATCCCCACCGGCCCTGGCGTTCACTGCGGCATGGACATTGCGCACGTACAGGTCGGAGCCGACGTTCTCGATGGAGAGCATGCCCTCCACATCGCGGATGGAGGCATCCCCGCCGACCGTATCGACAACACACGTGCCGGCTCCGCCGCGCAGGGTGAAATCGCCGGCAATGCTATCTGCATTCAGCGCGCCCACATGCCGCAGCGAGACATCCCCGGATACTTTCCCCAGCGTGAGGGGACCCAGATCCTTGATGGTCAGATCGCCTTCCACCGGCCCCATGGTCACCGGACCGCTAAGCGCCTGCAGGCTGGCGTCACCACTGACCAACTCCACCTGCAAGCGGGCGGCCTGCGGCAGATACAAGATCAGGTCTTCATCACAGGAGACGGTGATCGGCACTGTGCCAGATACCGGCTCCAGGAGGCTGCCGGAGGTCTTTGCCATCAACTCATTACGCTCCCAACCGGCTACACGCAGGTCGCCATGGACTGCACGGACAAGCACACTGGGACTGGGGGGTACCGAAACAGTTTGTTGCTGCATAGCTCACTCCTCTCCATTCAAACGCCGCATCGCTTCATCGGCAGTGATCTTGCCCGAATCGAGCTCTTCAAGAACATCCCGGCGCTGCTCGTCGGAGATCTCCGCGGATTCCTCTTTCCCCGGTTCATAACCGAGGGCCCGCACCACCTCCTGCAGACGGTTGCGGACGGTCGGATAGGAGAGCGCCATCTCTTCCTGCACACGGGTCAACTTACCCTCACAGCGGACGAAGGACTCTATGAAATCCATCTGTTCAGGTGTAAGGCCGGCGAAAGCCGCGTTTATAAAGCGTCCTTCGATCACGGTATCGCAGGTTTCACACCGCAAGCGCGTGACGGTTAATTCTCCATCACATACTGGACATTTGCTTAGGGCAGTTTTCATGGCTTTATAAAGATCCTTTATGATATATATTAATCTTTTTTAGATTATACACATTAATTTTCAAAAGTCAATATAAAATAATTGATAATTTTAATAACAAGCTTGATATTATTAATATCAGATGGTATAAATATATCCTGATGCCGCTTTGATATAATTGGTGCACATTGCACCTGCCTGACCATGCTCTTATTCTTAGCTCATTAGGAAATGCCGTGATACAGTTTAGCCGTTTTTCAGCCTTCAGGTATCCCAGCGGGAAGCCCCCGCCCGGCACCCGCAGCGCCTGCCTCATCCCGGCAGCTCCCAGAGGGTTTTTTGTATGGACCGAAAGATGAATAAAACTATCTCTGCCAGGCTGTTGATCAGCTTGCTTATTCCCAGCGCCTTCCTGTTTATTCTTCTTTCAAGTGCCTGTTCTGAACGCCTCGATCCACCTCTCGACCGGCCGACCGCCGGGCCGGTGAAAACCGCTACAACCACCCTGAAGCCCACTTCCACACCCACCCTTACACCTACCCCGCTGCCGGCTTCCAGGTGGGCGGAGGTCCCCTGGGCGGACAGATTAAAAAAAGCGGCCGATTCCTTCATCCGGGAAAATCCTTTGGATGCACTAAGGCTGGTGCAAAGCCTTGGATTCGTCCAATCGCCGCCCGGCAGCCTGCCGGAGGAATCGGTCGATAACGCCTGCGGACCGCTGGCCGTATCCATCCTTAACACGGCCGGAATTTTTTACCCAAAGAAATCCCCGCTGGTCCTGCATGATTGGTGGGAACCGGATCCCGCCCTCGGTGAGCCCTGGGGGATGCTGGATATGAGCCATTACAAGCTTTACCAATTCCTCACCTATCCGGCTCCCGGCCGGATAGGCAATGTGATCACCCGCAAAGTGATCCTGGGAGACCTGACTCACGCCGTGCACCTGTTCGATTTCTCGAAATTCCCGCTCTGTCCGGGTGATTGGATCTATACCAGGTCGCGCGGGACGGGTTTCGACCACATCCTGGTGGTCTCAGAGGTGGACCAACAGGACCGGGTGTGGACGGTGGACAATACTCCCGATTCAACCAGTAATAAATTCATCATTTCGCGCGCCCTGCTTTTCGACCCGTCTGACCTGATGGCAGGGGAAATGAAAGTGGATTTCGCCAACCAGCATGGCGGCACATCCGGAATGGCAGGTTTCTGGCTCCTGCGGCTGAACGGGGGCTGCAAAACGCCGCCGGGCTATGAGCAGTTCCTGGTGAATCCGTAACCGATTTGCAGCCCCACCCCGGTGAGAATTGCTGGGGTAACGGCGCTCAGGCTTGCACCCTGGCGAAGGGCATGGATAACAACCCCTCCGTATGCTCAACCCATGCCTGCCGATCCCTTCCTGCACATCCTATCCCTTGCCTGAAATTCAATTTTCCTCTTGACAATTAGTTTATATAAGTGTATAGTACATATATATAAACCAATTGTCCAATCCTGCGTTCCCCGGAAACGACCATGCCTCCTGAACCTGACATCCACCGGCAATTCGAAATCTTCATGCAACGCTCGCTGCGCGGCATCATGGGCTCCATGAAACAGGATGGACTATCCATGCCGCAGATCTACACGCTCATGTATCTGTACCACGAAGGCGAAGTACGCATTTCCGATATTGGCGTGTTGATGGAGGTGGGCAAGGCCGCCGCCAGCCAGTTGGTGGAGCGCCTGGTGCAGCAGGATCTGGTGGAACGGATCGAAGATGAAAATGACCGGCGGGCCAAGAAGATCCGCCTCCGCCCGAAAAGCCTGCGCCTGATCGAAAAGGGCCTAGGCGTGCAACGCCAGCAGATGGAAGCGCTGCTGGGCCAACTCTCACCCGAGCAGATGCAGACCGTGCAAAAGGCATTTTCGTATCTGATCGAGGCAATGCACAAAAATGCCGCAGCCTGACAAGCGCTGCAGGTGAAATGTATGCTCCGTGATATCCAATCCGCCACCCATCCTTTCCAAAAGCAGGCTGACCTATGAGCGATCCCGCACACTCACATACGTCCGGTTATGAGCAGCATGCCCATGAAGATGAGCACGCCTCGGAAGAGGCTCACCACCACGATCACCCCGCCGATGGACATTCCCATTCCCACGCGGCGATTACCCCCTTTTCCGATCCGGCGCTATCAACCAGTGCGGGCATCCGGGCGGTCAAAATTTCCCTGCTGGTATTATTCATAACCGCCCTTTTCCAGCTGGGCGTGGCATTAAGCAGCCGCAGCGTCGCCCTGCTGGCCGATACGATCCACAATTTCGCCGACGCACTGACCGCCATCCCGCTCTGGCTTGCCTTCAGCCTGTCCCGGCGCTTGCGCAACTCCCGGTACACGTATGGGTATGGCAGGGCAGAAGACCTGGCCGGCGCGGCAATCGTGGCTTTGATCTTTTTCAGCGCATTGGAAGTATACAGCCAGTCCATCCAAAAAATCGTCCAGCCCGTGCGAGTCACCGACCTGGGCTGGGTTATCGCCGCAGCCTGCATCGGTTTCCTGGGCAATGAACTGGCAGCCATCCTGCGCCTGCGGACCGGGCGCAGAATCCATTCCGCCGCGCTGGTAGCCGATGGCCGGCATTCCCAGGTGGACGGGTTTACTTCGCTGGGCGTGCTGGTGGGCGTTTTAGGCGTCAGGCTGGGTTTCCCGCTGGCCGACCCATTGATTGGCTTTGCCATCGGCACGACCATCCTGATCGTAGCCTGGAACAGCGGGCGAGAATTGTGGTACCGCCTGATGGACGCCACCGACCCACAGGTGACCAGGCTGATCGAAGCTACCGCCGCAGCAATTCCTGGAGTACTATCCGTGGCGGATATCCGCATCCGCTGGCTGGGGCACTGGCAGCACTGTGAACTGCATGTGACGGTGCCGGCGCAACTGCCCACCTCGGAAAGCCACCAGATCGCAGAAACGGTCCGGCATGCGCTGTTCCACGCCTTGCCCACCCTGCAGGAAGCGACCGTGCATGTGGATCCGCTTGAAAATCCGCCCGGTTCGGCCCATACACTGACCGCTCACCACACCCAGGCAACTTAGCCGCTTGGGAAGAGCATCACAGGAACACCAATACCCTATAGATGGAAAGGAAAACCTTATGAATGCATTTCACGGACATACCAGCGAACAGACCCCGCAAACCTCAGGCAATGTACTCCATTGGGCAGGCACATATGATGCCTTGACCACACTCATCCTGCATCCCAGCCAGAAGAGCATCGGCTTGCTGGCGCAGGTGAAGGCCGGCGACCAGGTTCTGGATGTCGGCTGCGGCACGGGCCGCCTCACCATGGCGGCGCAGAGCTGGGCAGAGCCAGGCGGCCAGGCCACCGGACTCGACCCATCCCCAGAGATGGTCAAGGTTGCCCGGCAAAACGCCGCCCGGGCTGGCTCGCAGACCAGGTTCGAATTAGGTGTGATCGAAAGCCTGCCATTCCCCGATGCCAGCTTTGAAGTGGTGCTGAACCGCCTGATGCTGCATCACCTGCCGGACGAGCTCAAAAAACGCGGCCTGGCTGAAATTCACCGGGTACTCAAGCCGGGCGGAATTTGCCTGGTGGTGGATTTCGAGCCGCCCAAATCCGGCCTGCCGCGCCTGTTCATCCAGAATCACATGGCCCCGATGGCGAACGTCGATGTTCGCAATTATGTGCCTTTATTCGCCGAGGCAGGCTTTTCGGAGATCGAGACCGGGCCCACCAGCTCGAAGCTGCTCTCATATGTGCGAGGCCGGGCTCCAAGAAATTAAGGTTCTCCCGTATCGAACGGGAAAGGAGCCGAATTTTCGGGTGTGTGGATGGCTACACCGCCCACACACCCGAAAAATTCGGAGTCCATCCCGCTAAAAACGGAAGAGCCGAAATTAAGAAAAGCGGGCATATTCCATAGATAATGGTTGGGTTGAAACTATGCCTAACCCCCACCCCATGTAGAAGGGCTCCCCTTATCCTCCTATGCCTCGGGGGAGGGGGATTTTTCAACCATCATCCGCATATGCAGCATATATTGCGCTTTTATCAGGTCTGACACCCAACCGACCGGCCGGGTCTTCAAGCTGAGAAACCGGTCGCCTTTTCCAAAAAAGGTTTGGGTACGCACCACTTGGAAGCGTCTGTCCCAGCCAGTCAACGTTTGGAGGCCGGTGAGGCCCCATTTCAGGAAGGAACGCTCGTCCAGCCCGGTGCGTTTGATCACCATCCGGTTGGCCATCCTGACCCCCAATGGCGAACACACATCCATGAGAAGCTCGCAGCCTGGAAACTGGTCTGCCAATCGGACCAAGAATTCGCGAACTGCCTGCTCTTCGAAGTAGTATAGCACTCCGGCTGCGAAGAAAAACACCTGCTGCTTGACTTCCAGCCCCCTCAACCAGTCACTTTCCAGGAATGAGGCGGCGATGAATTTTCTCCGGCCGCTTTCTTGGATGAATCTGCGGCGCAAAGCAATCACATCCGGAAGATCCAGGTCATACCAGGTTAGGGTGCCGTTGTCCACCCGCTCGAAGGTAGTATCCAGGCCACAGCCGATGTTTATGATTGTACCCTGCGGGTATTTGGTCAGAAAAGCCCGGATGGCTTCGTCGATAATAATGCAACGCGTTATCCAGGCTACCTGGCTCATTTCACTGATATTTTTGGCCATGCTGGCAAAGTCAATATCCACTGCCTGCACGATCGTCTGGGCAGTCTTATCCACCAACATGGGGTGAGCCTTGGCGGACTCGACCGCCCGACCCCACAATGGCAGGAATAAAGTCTTCTGGACATTCCCAAGGTCAACGGCTATTTTTTCAGTCATACAATCTTCCCTCTGACTGATTTATGGCACCCCGCCTGGCAGCATTTCATATCTGACTTTCCAGCCAGGCTTCCGCCTCCGATACCGTCGCAAAGACCCGCGCAGAAACTCCGCGATTGACCGCCACGTCTTCGCCGAATTTCAAGACCGCGGCATCGTGTAAGGGATTTAAATCCACATACGCAATCTTGCCGGCTATCCGATCAGGCTGGTTACTTATCTTGGAAACCACCCCATAGACACTGGAAGTAGTCAAGCTTGGGCCTTCCAGATTTTCGACGATGAGCACATTGGCGCAATTCAGGCGTTGACACCATTCCTGCACTTCAGCCAGATAATTGCTGACCGTATCAACCGAATTTTCGCCAGTCACAGAGATATACAGATATGTTCCCCGAGGTACGACATCCAGAGCATATGCCATATCAGCTCCTTTCTCTGCGCGCTTGATATTGACTTAATTGTAGCACGCCTGTCAATATCCCGGGTATCAATTGGCGCTGATGTCCAGACATTCGTCCGGACAATCATAAGTTGTGAAGAATAAATCACCCCTATCCAAACCCCTCCCCCGAAAAAGCGCTTCCTTCAACCAAGGCCGCTTCGGGGGAGGAAATTGACTCAATATTTAGGCGATATGGCTCAGCAAGGCGCCCATGAGAAGCCAGATGAAGGGCAGTCCGATGCCGATCAGGCTGAATTTGCCGGTCATTACCATCCCAAGCATGGTCACTACGATCGCCAAGACATCCCCCAAACTGAAAAGCCAGGTGAAGATCCAGCCGGCCCAGGCCCGGGACAATTCCACACGGGTCACCTTACCAACCAGGCGGGCATTGAGCAATGCGGCCAGGCCGGCCAGCGTATAGAAGAAGCTGCTGGCCCAGAGCCCCCAAGCCAGAGCCACCCCGCTGGTCAACCTGGCATAATAGAAGGAGGTCAAGTCCAACGCCAGCATGGAGGCCAGGGGAACCAGGGCGATCGTCGACCGCTCGGCCCACTTTTGCGCTGCCGCCGATTCGAAGCGGAACAGCATCAACATCAGCAATACCACGGCTGCCAGGAGCGCCAGGCTGGCAATCCCGATATCTGCGCCATTACGAGAGAGGATCGGCCCCAGAAGTATCTGAATCCCGGTCAACGTCCTGTTAATCGTACCGTTACTCACCATATAGACCCACGGGGCGAACAGGCAGAAGCTGGCAATGAACACGAAGATCCTCGGCAGCCAACGGGAGGGCCGCCTGTGCGCGGCAGGCTGAGCGCGCAGAGGCACAGCCGGTTCCTGCGCCGCTAATGGGGCTGCGGCCGCCATTTCCTCGACATAATCTTCCGATTCTGGAAATGAAAAATCGTAATTGTATCGGGCGGCTTGCTCAGGCTGGGCTTCCGCCGGCGGCTGGACGGGCTGGGTTTCCGGCAGTGGCTCTGGGGTGAGGTTGGGCAAGGCCGAGGTTGTGCGGGTGGTTTGTGACGGTTGCAGCCGCTCGAGCAGGAAACGCGCCCGGGAAGAAGCCGGATTGATCTTGATCGCCTGCCGCAGGCAATACAGCACCTGTTCAGGTTTATCGCTCACCTGGGCGCTCAGGATCCATGCTTCTTCATTTTTTGCATCTTCATGCAGAATTTCACCCAGGAGCATCCTGGCCTGGGATGTCTGGTTTTGGCGAATGAACAACTCCGCCTGGGAAAGTGCCTGTTCGATATCCATCCTGCCTCCTATTTCCCAAAAGCTGCCCTCAAGCCCTTATCGAGCCAAATGCTTAAATAATAACTACCACAATAACATCATAATCATAACATACCTGCCGTTGCTACTGAAACCATATAAAATGGTCAAAAACATGCCAAAAAATGTGGGTATCTTGACCGCTTGCCCCCATTTCTCGACTTTTTCCAACCCATAATGGCGCACTGTTACATCGCAAGTGTGGCTCAGCCAGGCAAGCACCTATCGCAAATTGATACCGTACCAGCGCCGCGGAGAGGCAAGCAGCCTGCTATCCTGCCTCTCCGAGTCTATTTGCCTATCTTCGATACCGCTTTAGGAAGGGGGAAGGTTTTTCCGGCGCCGAAAGGCCAGCACGATCAGCCCAATCCCGGCCAGGCCCAAAACAATCCCGATATAGGTCCACTTGACCTGGTAAGCCATCATACCGACGGGATATATACCCAGGCCTTGCAAGGTCCAGACGAGGCCCACCAGGAACAGCAAAATACCGAAAACGGCCAGAACCCATTTCATAACGAACCTCCTTACCAAAGAACCTATCCAAAATTATTGAAGAACCGCATTTTGGGGGTGCACCCCCAAAATGCGACCTCCTCCGAATTTTCGGATGGATACTAAATATGACAATTTTTGTCCAGTATACCGCACCGTGGTTTATTCGGACAGGGATGCCATGGGCAGGCGATTGGCGCGAATGCAGCCTCCGAATGATCTTCTTTTCCCGTGTACCGATCAGAGACAGGGCCAACAGGCTCCCCTGCTCCAATATTTTAGCCTGACGAATTTTCATTTCCCTGCAGTGTGCCGAAAATGGAAGCCGGCGTAAAGCGCTGACTTCCATTTTCGGCTTCTTTTCCCCGCACTGCGCAGTGCCGCCTGCCCCGCTCTTTTTACGAGGTAGGGGGCGAAGCCGGGGTGGGGGAACAGAGACTGAATACGTTTGCCCTGGAACAGGCTCGACAAGGATTGACATTACACACCAATGGTATTATACTAATGGTATAATACCATTGGAAGGAGTTGTATGGATCAAAAAGAACTGGATGCCCTGCTGGCCCAATGGGAGGAGACGTATAAAAAAGGGCTGCTCAGTTTTTGGCTGCTGCTGTTGCTGGCAAACCGCAAGGCGTACCCGTACGAGATCAAGGCAGCCATCAACACGCTGAGCCATAACACCATCGATGCCGATGAAAACAGCATCTACCGGTCGCTCAACCGGCTGGCAGATTCGGGGATCGTCTCCAGCGAGCTGCAGCCCTCCGTGACCGGACCCAGCCGCAGGTATTTCTTCCTGACCGAGCTTGGAAAAGCATTGCTGAACCGGTTCATCAAACGCAACATTCTAGTCTTCGAGCAGCCGGATGTGGCCGAACTGATCCTCAAGACCCTGGCTTCCAATGAAAACGAGAAAGGATAATATCATGACTCCCCAGCCCATTTCACCCAAAGAAAAGAAGCTGCGCAACCTGCGCAAGATCCTCTGGATCATCTTCTCTGCCATTTCCATCACGATCCTGCTGGTTGGCAGCCTATCCGTGCCGGCGGCCCTGCTGATCAACAAGACCGGCAGCATTTCCAGCCTGTTCGCCAACCAGACCGGCCTGATCCTGTTATCCTTGCTGGCTATCGCCCTGGTCAAGATCGGTGTATCGGGGATCATCTGCCTGGTAATCTATTACATCTTCAAATACCGGGTCGAAAAAGACGATGACCTGTTCCTGTAGAAACGCAGCCGAACGTTCCATGGCGATGGAACCAGCCGGATAAGAAATATGGTTTTCCCTTTTTTGGTGTGAAAAACAAAGGTTACTAACCACCAGGTCACGGAGACACAAAATCTTCCATAAAAGATCGCATCTGCTCAGGCTATGCGCCTGCGCAGCCAAAAATCGAAAGAACAACCTATGAACTGGATCATTGAAACCGAAGAACTGTGCAAGCAGTACGGAACGGTTACGGCGGTGCAGGACCTTTCCCTAAGGGTGGCCGAGGGCGAGATCTACACATTCCTCGGGCTGAACGGCGCCGGAAAGACGACCACCATCCGGATGCTGCTGGGGATGATCAAGCCCACCCATGGCAGCGCCACGATGCTGGGGAAACGTGTCAGGCTGGGCAGCCGGGAACCCTGGGCGGATGTAGGCTACCTGGTTGAAACCCCGCATGCCTACCCCGAACTGTCCGTGCGTGAGAATCTGGAAGCTGCCCGGCGGCTGCATCCAGGTACTCCCAGGCAGGCGGTCGAGCAAACCATCGAACGGCTGGGACTGGCGGCCTACGCCGACCGCCGGGCGGGTACCCTCTCGCTGGGAAATGTCCAGAGGCTGGGGCTGGCGAAGGCGCTGGTACACCGGCCCAAGCTGATCCTGCTGGACGAGCCGGCCAACGGACTGGACCCGGCCGGGATCGTGGAGATCCGGGAGCTGCTGCTGGAAATGACCCGCCAGGAAGGCGTGACGGTATTCATGTCCAGCCATATCCTGGCTGAGGTGGCGCGGCTGGCTGACCGGATCGGGATCATCCATGCCGGCAAGCTGCTACGCGAGATGGACATGGCCGGGCTGGAACGCGAGCGGCGCAGGCGGCTGGTGGTAAGGGTGCGCGACCGGGAGGCAGCCCGGCAGGCCCTGGCTGCCGCCGGGTTCCAGGCGGAAGAACTGGCAGATGGCAGCCTGGCGCTGGGACAAGCCGGCGCCATTGAACGGCCGGATGATATTGCCAGCGCGCTTGTTCGAGGCGGGACCCCGCCGCTGCAATTACTGCTGGAGGAAGAAGAGCTGGAAGACTATTTCCTGCGGCTGGTCGGAGTGAATGGAGATAAATAAATGAACACCCTGCCGGATATGTTCTGGATCGAATTACGCAAAGTACTGCGCTCACGCGTTCCTTTCTTCACTGCTCTGGGCTTCCTGTTCATGCCGTTTATCGGCGCCCTGTTGATCTTCATATACAAAGACCCGCAACTGGCCAGGCAGCTTGGCTTGCTGGGTGCCAAGGCCAACCTGACCGTCAGCTCTGCCGACTGGCCCGGCTACCTGAACCTGTTGATCGAGTTCACCGCCCTGGGTGGGTTCTTCTTCTTCTGCCTGGCCATCAGCTGGACGTTCGGGCGGGAATTCACGGATGGGACGCTGAAGGACCTGCTGGCCGTGCCGGTGCCGCGCTTCGCCATCCTGCTGGCCAAATTCCTGGTTGCCGCCCTGTGGTGCGCAGTCTTGATCCTGGAGACATACCTGGTCGGCCTGGGCCTGGGCGCGGCCATCCGGCTTCCGGGCGGCACGCCGGCCGTCATACTGCATGGCGTCGGCATGGCAGCCGCCACGGCGGTCATGTCGATCCTGCTGGTCATGCCGTTTGGCTTCTTTGCCAGCCTGGGACGCGGTTACCTGCTGCCAATCGGCATCGCGCTGCTGGCCTTGATCCTGGGCAACCTGTCCATGACGCTGGGATGGGGGGAATACTTCCCGTGGGCCATCCCGGGCATGTTCCTGCAGGAACCGCACCTGCCGTTCTTCAGTTATATCATCGTGGTTTGTACCAGCCTGGCGGGCGTGGCGGGGACGTATTTTTGGTGGAAGTACGCAGACCAAAACCGGTAAGATGAAGAGCAGAAGGAACAAAAAGTGCCCGGCAAATTGAAAGCGCCGGGCACTTGGCATGTCAATCCAGCCTTAGCGGTAATGCCGGGCGATCTCCGAGGCGTACTTCACGCCCACTGATTCCCGGTTGGCAGCCAGCCAGTCGGAAAATCGGGTGGCGCCGCGCGGCGGATCGGCCGAGACGAGCAGACCCGCCATCAAGCCGGCCACTTCTTCTCTGGTAATCAGAACATCCCCGATGAACAGACTGAGCAGGCGGGCGGCCTGCAAGGACAACCCAGCCGGTAAATGCAAGATGGGTCGAGGGTAGCCTATCTTCAGCCCGATCACATTGACCAGCTCATCGAAAGTATAGGTTTCGGGACCGATCACATCGAGAATGGAATTGGTACCATCGTAAACCGACCGGCAGGCGATCTCTGCCAGATCATCGACAAAGACCGGCTGGAGTCTATAGCGGCCATCGCCGAGTTGGGGAAAAAATGGGAAGCGCCTTAAGATCCAGGCGATGTTGTTGATCAGGATATCCTCCTGGCCGAAAATCAATGTGGGGCGCAGGATGCTGTGACTCAGCCCGGAATCCATTACACTCTGCTCGTTGGCGGCCTTGCCGCGAAAATAAGGCAAATCCGAATCGGGTGATGGATTGGTAACGCTGATATGTACGACACGCCGCACTCCGGCCGCCTGTGCAGCCCGCATCATTATGCGGGTATTTTCCACCGCGCCCGGCTGCGTGACCGTTCCTCGATCAAAGCGCACCCAATAGGTATTGACCAGAACGTCGGCCCCGCTCAAGGTGGCCGCCAGGCGGCTTTCCTGATCGAAATCATACGGGAACGCCTTGACCCGGCCTCCGAACGGATCGGGACGCTGCGGGTGGTTGGTCAGGGTGATGACATCTGCGCCTTTGTCCAATAGACGGCGGGTAATATATTTGCCTGTATACGAAAACGCACCGGTAACAACTACCTTTAACATAGTGAATTCCTTTCGTTGTAAAACAGCAGTATGAACCAGACCGGTGACTTGCGTCCCGGTTTATGGGAAGCCTGGGCTTCCTGATTACTTGAGGATCTTCAAAACGGTCTGGACGGTATTCAGCCCCAGGGTATCCAGGCGGGTGACGGCATTAACCAGGGAGTCGAAGGCATCGAAGAAATCCTTTAACGCCTGCAGGCGTTCCACCAAAAAGGCCCGTTCCGGATCGGAGCGGTCGCCCGACTCCAGTTTTTCCAGTGTCGATTTAACGGTCGCGATGGAGCGGTCGAAATCGCTGTTGCGCCTTTCCAGCAGGATGGAACGCGCCGCCCGGTAGAAATCCGTCTCGGCAACATAGTAATCCCGGCGGTCTCCCCATTGGGAAACCGGTTGGATCAACCCCAGGCGGGCCAGGGCGCGGACATTGGTGCTGACGGCACCCTTCGTCAGGGATGCCTGCGAGACGAGTTCATCCAACGAGAGCGGGCCGGGGGAAAGGTACAAGACGGCGAAAATGGCGCCCATGCCTTTGGGGAAGCCCCAAAAGCTGCTGATGTTGCTCATGCCCAGTACAAAATCCTGTTTCAGTTGG
>Ga0335071_10004582_pt1 | contig 14435 bp, 10 predicted proteins | sample Lox_Sample_15_FD_206724 | JGI IMG/M metagenome (GOLD analysis project Ga0335071, IMG submission 206724) | Soil microbial communities from Loxahatchee National Wildlife Refuge, Florida, United States - Lox_Sample_1.5 | ecosystem: Environmental > Terrestrial > Soil > Wetlands | place: USA... | reverse complement strand
CTCGGGGTAGAAGCAGATCTCGCCCCGGGGACTCCGGAACCAGGTTCCCGGCCAGGCGGCAAACGCGCCGGGCGGCCCGCTCGCCCGATAGTCGGGAGAGAGCGTCACCTTGCCGAGCCCCCCGGGGAGATCGACCGCCAGGTGCGGGATGGCCAGCCCGCTCGTGCGCCCCCGCATCTCCTCCAGGATGCGGACCGCGACCTCGAGCGGCGTGCGCAGGTGCCCGGTGCCGGCCGCCAGGTCGCCCTGATGCAGGTAGTAGGGGCGGACCCGGAAGGTGAGGAGCCGCTCGAAGAGGTCGATGAGGATGCGCGCCGAGGAGTTCACCCTCCGCAGGAGGACCGTCTGGTTCTCCACCGGTACACCGTGGTCCACGAGCCGCCCGCAGGCTTCTTGGGCCTCGGGGGTGCATTCCCGCGGGTGGTTGAAGTGCGTGATGACGAACAGCGGCGCGAACCGGCGCAGGGCCGCGGCCAGTTCCTCGGTGATGCGCATGGGACAGGTGACCGGAGCCCGGGTGGCGAGGCGGAGGATCTGGACGTGGGGGATGGCCCGCAGCTCCGCCAGCAACTCGCACACCCGCTCGTCGGAAAGGACCAGCGGGTCCCCGCCGGAGACGATCACGTCGCGCACCTCGGGGTGGGCACGCACGTAGGCCACTGCCTCCCCCAGGGCCGCCTTGCCCAGGTCGCCCGCACCCGGCTCCGATAGGGTCACCCGCCGGCGCGTGCAGTGGCGACAGTAGACCTGGCAACGATCACCCGCCAAGAGCAGGACGCGATCGCGGTAGCGGTGCACGAGCGCCGGCACCGGCCGGCGCGGCTCCTCACCCAGGGGATCGACGAGGTCGCCGGGGGCGGACTCCAGCTCGGCCGGCGAGGGGATGGCCTGCATCCGCACGGGGCAGGAGGGGTCCTCCGGGTCCATGAGCGAGGCGTAGTAGGGGGTGATGGCCACCCGGAACCGCCCCTCCGCCAGGGTGAGCCCCCGAAGCTCCTCCTCCGAGAGCCGGACCACCTCGCCGATCTCCGCCGCGGTGGTGAGGACATGGCGCTGCTGCCACCGCCAGTCGCGCCACTCCGCGGTCGTCGCCGAGGGGAAAGGGCTCGTCGCAGTCATTCGTTTCTTCCGAGGCCCCCGGGTCCGGCGGCAGGGCGCGGAGGCTAGCGGCCGCCCCCCCCGATGTCAAACGAGCGCCCCTCCCTGCGCTCCGCCGTGTCAGGGCTCACGCGCAATGTTAGAAGGTGGTGGCACCTCGTCCCGGGCCCACCGCCCGGGCGGAGCGAGAGGAAGCATGTCCGACCTTGCGGGAGCTGCAGCACGGGACGACGGCCAGCCGGCCGCCGGGCAGCGGCACGAGGGAGTCGAACCCCGCTCGCGGCTCGCCGCGCCCGGGACCCCCGCCTTCGCCGCGCGCTTTCCCCCCGGCCCGCGAGGACCCTGGAGCGGCGTCCCCGATACGCTCTGGAACGACTGGCACTGGCAGCAACGGGAACGGATCATCCGCCTCGACCAGCTGGAACGGACCATCCGGGTCTCGCCCGACGAGCGTCGGGCCGCGGTCGAGACCGAGGCCGAGTTCCACATGGGCATAACGCCCTACTACGCGGCGCTCATGGACCCCGAGGACCCGTCCTGCCCCATCCGCCTCCAGTCGGTCCCGACCATGGGCGAGCTCAACATCCTTCCCTCGGACCAGGAGGACCCTTTGGCCGAGGAGCGGGACATGCCCGTGCCGGGCATCACCCACCGCTACCCGGACCGCGTCCTCTTCTACACCACCCACAACTGCCCGGTGTACTGCCGGCACTGCACCCGCAAGCGCAAGGTCTCCGACCCCACCAGCGCCGCCGCCAAGCGGCAGATCGAGGAATCGCTCTCCTACATCGAGGCCCACCGCGAGATCCGCGACGTGGTCATCTCCGGCGGCGACCCGCTCTCGCTCTCCGACGAGCGGCTCGACTACATCCTCGGGCGGCTGCGGGCCATCCCCCACGTCGAGATCTTCCGCCTCGGCACCCGCAACCTCGTCACCCTCCCCCAGCGGGTGACCGATGACTTCGTTCACATGCTCCGGGCCCACCACCCGGTCTACGTGAACACCCACTTCAACCACCCCAAGGAATGCACCGCCGAGGCTTTCGAGGCCTGCGCGCGGCTTTCCGACGCCGGCTGCGTCATCGGCAACCAGATGGTGCTGCTCAAGGGCGTGAACGACGACCCGGCGGTGGTCATGGAGCTGAACCACCGGCTGCTCCTCATGCGCGTCCGTCCCTACTACATGTACCAGTGCGACCTCTCCCGCGGCATCAGCCACTTCCGCACGCCCATCGAGACCGGGATCCGCATCATCGAAGCCCTGCGCGGGCACACTTCCGGGCTGGCCGTGCCCCACTTCGTGGTGGATGCCCCGGGCGGCGGCGGCAAGATCCCCGTGAACCCCGACTACGTCGTCTCCCGCGACGGCAAGCGCTGGGTGCTCCGGAACTTCGCCGGCGAGGAGTTCGAGTACGTCGAGCCGTGACCTTGGCCCGGCGCTGCTCGGCGCCCGGAGGACCGGGACGAGCCTCTTGGCCGGTGCCGCATTGCCGCGCGCGCGCTCGTGAACTGCCGCCCCGGCGCCCCGCGCCGCTTCCTTGAGGCGGGGGCGAGCGCGCGAGGCCCCGGCCAGCTTCGAGAGCCCCGGGCGGCGGTCAGGCGCGCTGCACCGTCTGCACCCCGTCGATCCGCTCGATGCTGCGGATCACCGAGGTGAGCTGCTTCAGATCCCCGACGGTAACCTCGAAGTCGTTGACCGCCCGCTCGCCCGGGGTGGTGGTCCGGCAGCTGGCCTGGGAGATGTTCATCCCCGCCTCGCTGAAGATGTGGGAGATCTCGGCCAGGATGCCCGGGCGGTCGTTGGTCACCACCCGCAAGGACACCGGCCGCTTGAGGTCGCCGCGCACGTCCCAGGCCACGTCCACCCGCCGCTCCGGGTCGATGCCGCGGGTCTTCTCGCAGGCCTGGGTGTGCACCGTCACCCCGCGGCCCCGGGTGATGTAGCCGACGATGGCGTCGCCCGGAACCGGGTTGCAGCACTTGCCGTAGCGCACCAGGACGTCGTCGATCCCGTTGATGCGAACGCCCTCGATCGGGCGCCGGGCCATCTTGCGGAACAGCTCGGCGATGCGGCTCGCCGGCGCCTCGACCGCCGGCGGCGCCTCGGCCAGCTTCTCCGCCGGGAGGAGCTGCTGCAGGAGCTGGAAGGGGGACACCTTGCCGTAGCCCAGCCCGGCCAAGACGTCGTCCGCCACCCGGTAGCCCAGCGCCTGGGCCGCCTTCTCCAGCTCTCCGCTCTTCAGCACCCGGTTCAGGGTCAGCCCGAAGCGGCGCAGCTCGCGCTCGCCCAGCTCGCGCCCGATCTCGATGGAGCGGCGGTGCTCGGTCTGGCGCAGGAACTGGCGGATGCGCGCCTGGGCCCGGCTGGTCTTCACGAAGGTGAGCCAGTCCTTGGACGGGTGGGAATGAGGGGAGGTGAGGATCTCCACCGTGTCCCCGTTCTTGAGGGTGTTGCGGAGGGGGACCAGCTTGCCGTTCACCTTGGCCCCGACGCAGTGCTCGCCCACCTGCGAGTGGATGGTGTAGGCGAAGTCGACCGGGGTGGCACCGCGGGGCAGGCTCTTCACCTCGCCCTTGGGGGTGAACACGAAGACCTCGTCGGAGAAGAGGTCGACCTTGACCGTCTCCAGGAACTCGCGCGGATCGGCCAGCTCCCGCTGCCACTCCACCAGCTGGCGCAGCCAACCGAACTCGGCCGCGTCCTTGCGCGACAGCTCCGGCCCCTTGCCGTTCCGCCCCTTCTCCTTGTAGGCCCAGTGGGCGGCCACCCCCTCCTCGGCGGTGCGGTGCATCTCCCGGGTCCGGATCTGCACCTCGATCCGCTCACCGGCCGGCCCCACCACCGTGGTGTGGAGCGACTGGTAGAGGTTGGGCTTGGGGATGGCGATGTAGTCCTTGAACCGGCCGGGGATCGGCTTCCACACCGAGTGGACGATGCCCAAGGTCTCGTAGCACTGGGCCACCGAGTCGAGGATGATCCGAAAGCCGATCACGTCCTGGATCTGCTCGAACTCCACGTCCAGCTGGCGCATCTTCCGCCAGATGGAATAGACGTGCTTCACCCGGCCGGAGACGTCGCCCCCCAGCCCGCTCTCCGAGAGCTTGTCCTTCAGGATCTGCACCACCTCGGCGACGAAGCGCTCCTTCTCGCGCGCCTCGGTGGCCACCTTGGTCGACAGCTCGGCGTAGTCGCTGGGCCGCAGGTACTTGAAGGAGAGCTCCTCGAGCTCGTTCTTGATCCACTGGATGCCCAGGCGGTTGGCCAGCGGGGCGTAGATGTCCAGGGTCTCCCTGGCGATCCGCTCCTGCGACTCCGGCTTCATCGCGTCCAGGGTCCGCATGTTGTGCGTGCGATCGGCCAGCTTGACCAGAAGGACGCGGATGTCCTTGGCCATCGCCACCACCATCTTGCGGAAGTTCTCGGCCTGCTTCTCCTCCTGGGTGTTGGCGGCGCTGTACTGCGAGAGCTTCGTGACCCCGTCCACCAGCTCGGCGATCTCCTGGCCGAACAGGTCCCCGATCTCCTCGGCGGTGGCGAGGGTGTCCTCGATGGTGTCGTGGAGCAGGCCGGTCACCACCGAGGCCTCGTCCAGCTTCAGCTCGGCGAGCAGCCCCGCCACCTCCAAGGGATGGATGAGATACGGCTCCCCGCTCTGTCGCAGCTGCCCCTGGTGGACCTTCGCGCTGTAGACGTAGGCCTTCTTGATCAGGTCGAGATCGGGGTCGGGGTGGTAGGAGGTGACCCGATCCAGGATGTCGTTGAGCCTCAGCAAGGCGTTCCAGCTAGCCTAATGGGCCGGATTCGAGGGCGGCAAGCGGCGCCGGTCTTCCCCGCTCCACCTTGTGTTAACGCATTGCGGCGCAGGGTGCCAGGCCGGTCCGCCGGCCCGCTATCGCCGCCTGTGGGGAAAAAGGAGCCCTCGCCCGGCGCCGGACCCGCCAGTTGAGGAGGGGCTCCGCCGGCGGTAGTGTCGCTGCCCGTGGAGGGGTCGCGGTGAAGTGCACGTCCTGTGGGGCACAGTCCGATCTCTCCCTTACGGTCTGTCCGGCTTGCGGCGCCCAGCTCGACTTCGGACGGCTGACCGGAATCCTCGGGGTCGTCTGTCGGCGGTGCGACGCATACAACGAGCCCGGAACCAAGATCTGCGCCGGGTGCGGTCAGCCCCTCGGGCAGTCCGAACCGGGCAATCCCCCCGCCCCCGACCCCGCCCGCGCAGAGCCGTCGCCCCCAACCGCCACCGCCCCGCCCCCGGCGAAGCCCCTCGGCGCCACCGTCCCGGCGAAGCCGGCGCCCCCATTGGTCTTCGCCGGCGGCCCGCCCGTCCAAAGCGGGAGGCCAACTCCCCCCGCCGGTTCGCCCGTGGTCCGCACCTTCCAGCGCGGCGGCGGGGCCCGGGTCATCTCCCCCGCCGCCTCGCGCGGAGACGCCCCCGTCCTCCTCGTCACCCGTTGCCCGCGCTGCGGCGCCGAGGCCTCGGCGGGCACCTTCTGCCCCCAGTGCGGCCAGGCGCTCGGCTCGCGCGGCACCCAGGTGATGGCCCCGGTCGGTGCCCTGCCCGCCTCCGTGCCGCGGACCTACGCAGCCCTCGCCCCCGGCCGGGCCCGGCTCGTCCTCGAGCGCGGCGCCGGTGTCGAAGGCAACGTCTACAAGCTCGAGGCAGAGATCACCGAGGTCGGCCGCACCTGCGGGGCCATCACCTTCCCCGAAGACGAAACGCTCGCACCCCACCATGCATCCTTCCTCTTCCGGAGCGGTTCCCTGCACGTGAGGGACGAGGGCGCTCCCGGCGGTATTCACCTGCGCCTGCGCGGCCTCTCCATCCCGCTGCGGCCCGGCGATCACCTGGTGGTCGGCGACCGGCTGCTGCGCTACGCGGGCCCGCTGCCACCGCCCGCCTCTCCTCCTCCCGATGGGACCCGCCGGCTCGGGGCACCGCGCCCCACCGGCCCGGCCGTGGTCCTCGAGGAGCTGCTCGAGGGCGGCGTCACCGGCCGCGTCTTCGTGCGCCCCGGGCCCTCCATCACCATCGGCCGCGCCGGGTGCGCCGTGAACCTGGGGGACGATCCCTACCTTTCCCAGGCGCACGCGGAGATCCTCGTCGATGCCTTGGGAAACGCGCGGCTGCGCGATCTGGGGTCGTCGAACGGGACCTTCGTCCGCCTGCCGCCGCACGGCGAGCGCGAGCTGCGCGACGCCGACGTCGTGCGCATGGGCCGCGAGGTGCTGCGGGTTTCGGTGGTCGAGGGCGTGAACTAGTAGGCCCGCCCCGCCCCGGATCCGCCCCCTCACCTCACTCCAGCGTGCCGAGAATGGCGCGCACCCGGTCGGCGTCGGGTGGACGGGTGGCGAGGTAGCGCCGGTAGCGCTCGATGGCGAGCCGCTTCTCGCCCTTCAGCTGGTAGCAAAGAGCCAGCTTCTTGTTCGCCTCGGCCAGGGAGGGGTCGGCCTCCAGGGCCGCCAGGTAGAGAGCGATGGCGGCCTCGACCTCTTGGCGCGAGCGGCGGGCCTCCGCCTTCCGGAAGAGCGCGGCGGCCTTGCCCGGGTCGCGGACCTTGCCCGGGGAAAAGGAGCCGCCGCTCGCTGCCGGCTCGGGCGGGGAGACGCCCGTGGAAGGCGACCCCGCCGCCGCGCCAGGGACCTCTCCCCCCGGCGGCTGCGCTGCGGCGGCCGGCGCGGAGCCCGCGCCCGAACTCGGCTCCCCGGTCGCCGGAGCCGGCCCGGTGGGCAAGGGCTCGGCCTGCGCCGGCTCTCTCGAGGGCGCCGGAGCGGGCGGGGCCGAAAGGGCCGAGGGCTCCGGCGCGGGTTCCGCCAGCCGCGGATCGCGGGCGAAGTTCCGCCGCTCGGCCGAGGTCCGCTCCACCATCACCACGATGGCACCCCCGCCGGCCAGGGCGACGATCATCACCGCGACGAAGGCCCAGAACGGTCGACGGGAGGGGCGCCGGGTGACCGCCGGGGTCGCCTCGGCCCGGGAGGGCTCTGCGCCGAGGCGCGTGCCGCTCTGGGGCGCGCAGGCGAGCAGCGCCGCCCGCATCTCGTCGGCGGTGGCGAACCGCTTCGCAGGATCCTTCTCCAGCGCCCGGGTGACGAGGACGTCCATCGCCTTGGAGATGGCCAGGTCGGGGCGGCGCTGCCGCGGCGGGACCGGGATCTGCGAGAGGTGGGCGGTGAGGAAGCCGACCGGCGTGTCCGACTCGAAGGGCAGGTCCCCGGTGCAGAGCTGGTAGAGGAGCACCCCCATGGCGTACAGGTCGCTGCGGGCGTCGAGATCCGCCCCCCGCGCCTGCTCCGGGCTCATGTACTCGGGGGTGCCGCAGACCAGCCCGGCCTGGGTGAGCTTGGGCTCGTCCTCGCCGGCGTTGACGATCTTGGCGATGCCGAAGTCGAGCACCTTGACGAAGTCGGGGTTGTCCCGCCTCGGCTCCACCATCACGTTCTCCGGCTTGAGATCGCGGTGGATGATCCCCTGGGCGTGCGCCTCGGCCAGGGCCGAGAGCACCTGGACGCCGATGCGAACGATGCGCGCCTCCGGCAGGGGGAAGTCCTCGGCCACCACCCGGCCCAGGTCGCGCCCGGCCAGGTACTCCATGGCCATGAAGAGGGTCCCGTCCTCGGCGGCGCCGAAGTCGAGGACCGCGATCGAGTTCTGGTGGTTGAGCCGGGAGGCCGCCCGGGCCTCGCGCTGGAACCGCTGGACGATCTGGGGATCGCTGGAGTAGGCGCGGTGGAGCATCTTCAAGACCACCGGCCGGTCGAGAGTGAGGTGACGGGCCCGGTAGACCCGCCCCATCCCGCCCTGGCCGATGAGCGCCTCGATCCGGAACTTGCCGTTCACCACCGACCCGACCAAGGGATCGGCCGGGGCCGCGGGCGCGGCCGCCGCCCCGCAGTAGGGGCAGAACCGGGAACCCTCCTCCACCGGCTTGCGGCACTCGGGGCACTCCATTGCCGCATCTTACACGGCGAGAGCGCACCCCGGTGCCCCGCCGCCGCGCACCCTCGGACACCCCCGTCGTCCCAGGCGCCGCCCGCTCCCGCCGCCCCCCGTCCCACGAGCGCGGGAGACGCGTTGACCGGCCGCCGGGCCCGTGGCGAAATGCGACCGATGGCGAAGCCGGTCAAGTGCCAGCGCTGTGGCCGGGAGAACGACCCCAGCCTCCAGGCCTGCCTGGACTGCGGCGCCCTCCTCGCCCGCCAGGCCGCGCCCGCGCCGGCCACCTGCGGGCGCTGCGGGGCCACGGTCCTCGCCGGCTTCCGCTTCTGCGGCCGGTGTGGGGCGGAGCTGGCCGCCACCCCATCGCCGGACGCCACCTCGCCATCGGTCGGCGCAGCGCCGCCCGGCCTCAGGCTCAGCACCATCCGCACCGAGGGCGCCGCCAGCACCACCTTCCCGCTCCGCGCCCCGGCCTGCCTGTGCGGGCGGCTCGAGGGAGAGATCCGGCTCGCCGACGACCCGACCGTCTCCCCCCGCCACGCCTCGTTCACCATCGCCGGCGAACGGGTGACGGTGGAGGACCTGGGCAGCGTCAACGGTACCTTCCTCCGCATCCGCGCCCCACACCGGCTGGCCCCGGGCGAGGAGATCCGCCTCGGCCGGCAGCTGCTCCGGGTGGAGCCCCTCGTCCGGCCGGACGCGGACGGCTCGGAGGCCCGCTCCTGGGGAGCCGCCGATCCCGGTCACCGGATGCGCCTCGCCCAGCTGCTCGAGGGCGGCGGGCTCGGGGAGATCCACCCCCTCCACCAGGGCGAGAACGTCATCGGACGGGAGGCGGGGGAGGTGGTGTTCCCCGGGGATCGCTACGTCTCGGCCCGCCACGCCCGGATCGATCTCTCCGGCGAGGCCATGACCCTGACCGATCTGGGGAGCTCGAACGGCACCTTCTGCCGGCTGGCCGGGCCCACCTCCATCGTCCCGGGCGATCAGCTGCTCATCGGAGCCGAGCTGCTCAAGCTGGAGAGCTGAGCCAAGGGCCTCGCCCCTCCCGGCCGGACACGCCCGAGCTCGAGCCACCCTCAGCCGAAGCTCTTCTCCTTCTGCTCCTGCTCCTCCTTGCAGCGGATGCAGAGGGTGGTGACCGGCCGGGCCTCGAGCCGCTTGGCCGAGATCTCCTCCTCGCACTTCTCGCAGATCCCGAAGGTCCCGTTCTCGATGCGCGCCAGCGCCTTGTCGATCTTGGCGAGCAGGAACTTCTCCCGGTCGCGGAGACGGAAGATCATCGACTGGGTGTACTCGCTGGAAGCGAGGTCGATCTCGTCGGGGAGGTCGTCGGTATCGAAGCTGGCCTCCTCCGTCAGCGTCTTCTTGGCCTGGACGAGGATCTGGCGCTTCTGCTCCTCCAGGATGGACTTGAACCGCTTGAGGTCCTTCTTGTTCAAGGGCTGTCCTCACCTTCGGCCCCAGGAAGGGGCCAAAAAAGAAGGCGGAGAACCTAAACGGCGCGACGGGACCTGTCAAGGCGGCCCCCCGTTCGCCGAGGAGAGGATCGGACGCCAGGGGCCCGGCCCTCCACGGGCGCTTTCCTTTACTAAGGGACGCCCTGGGCCGATCCTCGACCCATGCCGGAAGGCAAGTTCGACCGGGAGTTTCTCCGCGGTGCGCTGGCGCTCATGTCCCGCCCCGAGGTGGACCGCCTGCTCTACGTGTCCGACCACCCGCTCACGCCGGCGGAACTGCGCGGCCGCCCCGCCAAGCGCAAGCTCGTGTACGCAGTGGCCAACGAAGGGCTCGCCAACCAGCTCAAGTCCAAGAAGTACACCACCGTCCTCATCCCCCCGTACGACTACACGCGGGTGGAGAAGATCAAGGTGGCCGTGGTGGCCGCCCAGTCCTCGGGGCTCCTCAAGGACGGCGACACCGTCCTGGCACTGGCCGGCCCGGGCGACGACAAGGTGATGGACACCCTCGTCAAGGTGACCATCGGCTCCGAGGACCCGGAGGAGAAGATCCGGGTGGATACCCTGGGCTTGCCGACCGAATTCTCCTCCCAGGTGGTGGAGAGCCTCATCCATACCTCGATGGAGATCGGCGCCGAGGGCTACGAGGGCCACCCGGTCGGCACCATCATCGTCATCGGCGACTCCACCGCCGTGATGGAGAAGAGCCGCCAGCTCATCTTGAACCCGTTCCAGGGGATCAGCGAGGCCGAGCGCAACGCCCTCGACCCCCCCATCCGCGACGCAGTCAAGACCTTCGCCGCCCTCGACGGCGCCTTCATCATCCGCGAGGACGGGGTGGTCTTGGCCGCCGGCCGCTACCTCCTCTCCAGCTCCCGGGAGGTGAAGCTGCCCATGGGCCTCGGCGCCCGGCACAGCGCCGCCGCCTCGATCAGCGCCGAGTCCAAGGCCATCGCCATCACCGTCTCCCAGACCACCGGCACGGTCCGCGTCTTCCGCGAAGGGGAGATCGTCCTCGAGCTGCTGCAGAGGATGCGCCGGGTCTAGAAACCCCGAGCCCGCCGCCAGGTCCCTGCCCGAAATCACCCGGAGAATGCCCGCCCGGCGGGCGTCGACCGCCCGGACCTCCCGCCCGCGCACCCGCGCGAACGTGAGGTTGCGAGGGGTGCGCTCCCCCGGCACCGGGGGACCCCACCCGGGCGCTTCGCCCCTCCCCCGTTCGACTGTAAGGGAAGCCCCCCATGACCACCGAACGGACCTGGCCTCACCCCGAGGTGGCGGCCGACCTCACAGAGCTGCGCCGCGTCGGCCCCCTCACCCACTGCATCACCAACCTCGTCGCCGACAACCTGACCGCCAACGTGCTCCTCGCCATCGGCGCCTCGCCGGCGATGGTGATCGCCCCCGAGGAGGCCGCCGGCTTCGCCACCATTGCCCAGGCACTCCTCGTGAACGTGGGCACCATCACCTCGCCGGACGCCGAGGCGATGCGGGCCGCCGCTTCCGCCGCCCACGCCGCCGGCAAGCCCTGGGTGCTCGACCCGGTCGGCGCCGGCGCCCTGCCCTGGCGCACCGGCATCGCCGCCGAGCTCGTCCGCCACCGGCCGGCCATCGTCCGGGGCAACGCCTCGGAGATCCTGGCCATGGCCGGCGCGGCCGGCGGCGGGAGAGGGGTGGACTCGACCGCCGGCTCCGGCGAGGCACTGCCCCGGGCCCGCGAGCTGGCGAGGCGGCTCGGGACGGTGGTGGCGGTGAGCGGTGCGGTGGACTACGTCACCGACGGGGGCGAGGTGGTCGCCATCCCCGGCGGCAACCCCACCATCACCCGGGTCACTGCCATGGGCTGCGCCCTGGGGGCGGTGATGGCCGCCTTCGCCGGGGCGGGGGTGAGCCCGCTGCGCGCCGCCGTGGCCGGCTCGGCGATCTTCAAGGCCACCGCCGAGCGGGCCGGACGCGAAAGCGCCGGCCCGGGGTCCTTCGCCGTCGCCTTCCTCGACCGGCTGGCCCACATCGGCCTCGAGGGGGGGTAGGAAGGCTCCCAACCCGCGACCCGGGCTGGGGCTCGAAAGCCCCAGCGCCCCGCACCCAACCTCGCGGCGCAACGCACCGTCCGAGCTGGCACGCCGCTCGCTTCAGCTTCCACCGTGCCGCCCGAGCCGGCCCCCATCGAGCACGACGAGATGACCTCCCGGCTGAGGCGCACCTTCTCCTCGCCCTCCTACAAGCCACCCCTGTTGCCGGCGGCGGCGGTGGAGATCCTCCAGTTGGCGCAGCGGCCGGACGTCACCTTCGATCGGATCGCGCCGGCCCTGGAGCGGGACCCGGTGCTGGCCGCCCGGGTGGTCTCGGTGGCGCAGTCGGCTGCCTACTCGTCCCGCTCTCCCATCCACACCCTCCACCAGGCCGCGGTCCGCCTGGGCGTCAAGGGGGTGCGCAACCTCGTGCTGGAGGCCGCTCTCGACCTGCGCGTCTTCCGCGCCCCGGGGCACGATCTGGCCATGGCCCGACTCGCCCGGCACTCCAGCGCCGCCGCCCACGTGGTCCGCGCCGTCTGCCGGCGCACCAGCGTCGAGGCCGAGCACGCCTTCCTCTGCGGGCTCCTCCACGACGTCGGCTTCGCCGCCTGCACCCTGGCGCTCGCCGAGGACCCGCAGCTGCGCCGCACGCCCTTCGAGGTGCTGGCCCCGGTCATCGACGAGGCGCACCCCGCGGCCTCGGGGATGCTCTGCCGCGCCTGGGGGCTGCACGCCTCCATCGAGCAGCTCGTCACCTCCCACCACGAGGTGCTGGTGCGGGGAAAGCCCGAGCCCATGAACGCTGCCCTCATCGTGGCCGAGCAGCTCGCCTGGGAGGCGGGCGCCGGAATGGAGGCGCCTCCGCCCCATGCCAGTCCCCTCTCCACCGAGATGCCCGAACCTCCCCTGGACGGCCTCGACGCCAACTGGACCGGCCTCGTCGAGCAAGCGCGGGAGGTGCTGGGGATCGATCCCCTGATCCTGTGCGCCCTGCGCGCCGAGGCCTTCGAGCTCGTGAAGCGCCTGGGAGTGCCGGCCGCCTGAGGGGACCGGCTCGATCCGGGCTCAGCGCTCGATCGCCTCCGCCTCGCTCGCCTCGGGGCTCTTGACCACCTCGGGCATGACGCCCATGCGGGCGTAGAGGGGGTGCACCTCGGCGCGGAGCGCCGGGAGCTTGCGGGCGAAGGTCGCCGCCGCCGCCAGGCAGGTCGCGCCGCTCAAGGCCGCCGTCAAGGGCGCCCCGATCCGGCTGGCCAGGGCCCCGAGGAACAGGCTGCCGATGGGGGCCATGCCCATGAAGGCCACCGCGTAGAAGCTCATCACCCGCCCCCGCTTGCTCGGGTCGACGAGCGTCTGCACCAGGGTGTTGGACGAGGCCATGTGGACCATCATCCCGAAGCCGGTCACCGCCAGCACCGGGACGGCCAGCCGCTCGCGCCGACAGAGCGACAGCCCCAGCAGGCTCGCGCTGAAGAGCGTCACCGCCAGAGCGATGAGCCTGCCCAGCCCAACCACGCTCCGCCGCGAGGCCATGTAGAGCGCGCCGCACAGCGCCCCCACGCCGATGGCGCCGACCAGGTAGCCGTAGGTATGGGCCCCACCCCGGAACACGTCGCCCGCGAAGATGGGCAGGAGCACGGTGGTGGGCGTGCCGACGAGGTTGATGGTGGCGAGGAGCACGAGCACCGCCCGGATGGGCGCGAACCCCACCACGTAGTCCAGCCCCTCGCGCAAATGCGCCCACACCTCGGCGGTCGGCTCGACATGGTGGGGACTCTCCGGGACCCGGATGGCGAGCAGTGCGGCGATCACCGCCAGGTAGCTGAGCCCGTTGAGGAGGAAGACCTTGCCCTCGCCCAGCAAGGCGATGAGCGGACCGGCCAGGGCCGGCCCCGCCAGCCTCGCCAGATTGAAGACGGAGGAGTTGAGGGCGATGGCGTTGGGGAGGTCGTCGCCGCCGGAGACCATCTCGATCACGAACGACTGCCGGGCGGGAACGTCGGCGGCGTTGGCCACGCCGAGGAGCAGGTTGAGGAGGAGGATGGGAAGGATGGCCTCGTGGCCGGTGAGCACCAGCGCGGCCAGCGCCACCGCCTGGACCATGGCCAGGGTCTGGGTCCCGATCACCATCCGATGCCGGTTCCAGCGGTCGGCCCACACCCCGGCGAGCGGCGAGAGCAACAGGCTCGGGATCTGGGTGAGAAAGCCGGCCAGCCCCAGCACCCAGGCCGAGTGGGTGAGCCGGTAGAGCAACCACCCGAGAGCGACGGACTGCAGCCAGGTGCCGATCAAGGAGACGAACTGGCCGGCCAGGAAGAGGCGGAAGTTCCGGTGGCGAAGGGCCCGGAAGGAGTGCCGGAGCGGGTTCGGGTCGGGTGCCACGCCCGCCATGCTAGCGCGGACCCCGCCTCCCCGCTCGCCCGGTCGGCTCGGGTGCGACACGAGCGCCAGCGGGAGCTTTCGTGCTAAGCAGTCCGCGGAGGGCCCGGTTCGGCACCGGGCGATTCGCGTGACACCCCGCATCCATCTCGCCGTCGACAACTGCTTCGCCTACAAGCGGTGGACCCGCCCCGACGCCTGGGCCCGGGTGGTGAGCGGGCTCGGGGTGAGCTGCGTCGAGGCCAGCGCCGACACCGAACTCGACCCGCTCTACGTGGGACCGAGCTACCTCGAGACCTGGCTCTCGGAGGTGCGCCGGGCCGAGGAGGCGCACGGAGTCCGGGTCTGCAACCTCTACTCCGGGCACGGCACCTACACCACCCTCGGCCTCACCCATACCGACGCCGGTGTCCGTGAGCGGATGGTGGCCGACTGGTTCTACCCCATGATCCGGATGGCCGGAGAGCTCCGCTGCGGCATCGGCTTCTTCGCCCACGGCTTCGAGCACCGGGCCCTGCAGCGCGCCGAGGACTACGCCGCCCAGGTGG
>Ga0335071_10004581_pt1 | contig 14436 bp, 19 predicted proteins | sample Lox_Sample_15_FD_206724 | JGI IMG/M metagenome (GOLD analysis project Ga0335071, IMG submission 206724) | Soil microbial communities from Loxahatchee National Wildlife Refuge, Florida, United States - Lox_Sample_1.5 | ecosystem: Environmental > Terrestrial > Soil > Wetlands | place: USA... | reverse complement strand
GTCGAGCAGTTGGTGAACGCGCTGCCATGACCGCGCCGGCGACGATGCAGTGGGGGCACCCCCCGCTTGCGGGGGACGAAGCGATGAGGAGGAGCGGCGCTCATGACTGAGCCGGACCCGAGGGATCCCACCCGTTTCGAGCAGATGTACCGCGACGAACGACTGTCGCACGGCTTGCCCGTCGCTACCCCGTGGGACATCGGCGGCCCGCAGCCGGTGGTGCAGCGGCTCGTCGCGCTGGGCGCCATCAAGGGCGAGGTGCTCGACCCGGGCACCGGACCGGGCCACCACGCGATCTACTACGCATCCAAGGGCTACTCGGCGACCGGCATCGACGGGTCGGCGGGCGCGCTGGAGCGGGCCCGGGAGAACGCACGGCGGGCCGGGGAACTTCGAGCTGGCCGACGCCACCAAGCTGGAGGGTTTCGACGGCCGGTTCGACACCGTCGTCGACTGCGCCTTCTACCACACCTTCAGCACCGACCCTTCGATGCAGCGGTCCTACGTGCAGGCGCTGCACCGGGCGACCAAGCCGGGGGCGCGGCTGTACATGTTCGAGTTCGGCGAGCACGACGTCAACGGCTTCAAGATGTTTCGGACATTGTCCGAGAACGACTTTCGTGACGTGCTGCCCGTCGGCGGCTGGGAGATCAGCTACCTGGGCCCGACGACCTACCTGGTCAACCTGAGCACCCAGAGCATCGAGATGATGGCCGCGCGCAACCCCTACATGGCCGACCAGATGCAGCCGATGTTCGAGTGGTTCCGGGCGGTGGAGCCGTGGCTGCAGGGCGGCCGGGTGCACGCCCCGTTCTGGGAAGTGCACCCCAGCCGGGTGGACTGACGGGTTTGGTCTCGTCGTGGTGAGCGAAGCGTCCCGCGAGACTTAAACCATTGCGACGCTCACTGGCGTGTCGTCGCAGAGGTTTAAGTGTCGCGGCATCCCCGCTTGATGAGCGCGCCGCGCACCCGTCGTAGCACGTCCTCGGGCTTGTCCTCGGCGATCACCCGGATGACGATCCAGCCCAGTTCTTCTAGTTTGCGTAGCCGGTGCTGGTCGCGCGCGTATTGGCGGCGGTTCGTGCGGTGGTGGTCGCCGTCATACTCGACGGCCACCATGTATCGCTGCCAGCCCATATCAAGCACACCAACCAGTCGCCAGTTGTGCTGCACCGGTATTTGCGTGCTGGGAACGGGCAGGCCCGCGTCGATCAGCAGGAGGCGCAACCAGGTCTCCTTGGGCGACGCGGCGCCGGCGTCAATCAGCGGAAGCGCCGCCCGCAGCCTGCGCAGCCCTCGCGTCCCTGGGTACCGCTTAGCCAGCAGCAACACGTCCTCGTCGGAAAACGGCTTTGCCCGCCTCAGCGCGTCGAGGCGCGCCACCGCCTCGGCGATGGGCAGCTGCCTAGCCAGATCAAATGCCGTCCTTGCCACGGTGGTCACCGGCAGACCAGCGACGCGGGTGACCTCGTCCGGCTCGAGCCTGGGATTACGGATGATCACGCCGGCCGGGGGATGCGGGTTGCGCCACACCAATTCGACGAGCTCGTCGTCATCAATCCAACCCGAGCCGTGCAGTGCCGCCGCGGCAAGGCCGGCCAGGATCCCGCGTCGGTCCGACCACAGCCAGGCCCCGATCGACCTGGTTCGCAGTGACGGCGCCGCGCATTCGGCCAGATAGACGTCGGGATAAATGGCGCGGAACTCGGTTCGCAGCCGATACGGGCTCAGCCTGCCTAGCCGCACGGCCTCGCTGCCTATGAATATGTCGTCCACGAATGAAAGACGGCACGAGGCATCGGCGCGATCCGCGAAACTTAAACCGTTGCGATGCCGAGCGGCGTGTCGTCGCAGGCGTTTAAGTGTCGCGGGGACTGAGTGCGCGCAGGAGCTAGCCTGCCGCCGGAACCAGGCGCAGCGAGATCGAGTTGATGCAGTAGCGCTGGTCGGTCGGCGTGGAATACCCCTCGCCTTCGAAGACGTGGCCCAGGTGGCTGTGGCAGTTGGCGCACAGCACCTCAATGCGCCGCATACCCAGCGAATCGTCGGGCTGCAGGATCACCGCGTCCGAGCTCGCCGGGTCGAAGAACGACGGCCACCCGCAGTGCGAATCGAATTTCTCTGTGCTGCGGAACAATTCGGCGCCACAGGCCCGGCACTGGTAGATGCCCTCGGTCTTGGTGTCGGTGTACTCGCCGGTGAACGGCCGCTCGGTGCCGGCGCGACGCAGCACGTGAAACTCTTCTGGTGTGAGCTTCTGCCGCCATTCGTCGTCGGTCAGCTGCAGCTTCGGACTAGTCATGAATCCACGCTAGCCTCAATTGCGGTGACCCGCTGCGCCCGGCTGCGCCGCGCTTGCGGTCACCGCGCTGCGGTCCCGCTCGGCCGTCAGCCAGGCCGGATCGATCCCGTCGTCCAGCCGCTCTTCGGCTTTGGCGTCCAGGTAGCGGTAGCACAGCACGGTGAACACCACGATGAGCAGCAGCGACCAGCCGTAGGTGATTTTCAGATATTGCAGCGCCCGGCCATATCTCATCCACCGGTAAATCAGCCAGTCGTCCAGCGTCAAGAAACCGTAGATCCCCAGCCACGCCGGCCAATTGCGGATCAGCGAGTTGGGCAGCACCACCGTCATCAGGAAGGGGAACAACATCATCGAGTAGTAGCCCTGTGCCAGCGACAACACCAGCCACGACCACAGCAGCAGCACGCCCGCGGAGGTGGTGAACCAGAACAACGGGTCGCGGGTGCGGTGGTAGCGGTAGAGCAGCCACATTGCACCAATTGCCATCAGCGTGAAGAGAATCCGCATGAACACGATCAGCCACGTCGGCAGGCCGAAGTACACGCCGTTGCCCTCGATCGAGCTGTTGAAGTAGTCGCGAGTGCCCAGGATGTAGGGAACCGTGCGGGTGACAAAGTCCATCGGGTCGCTCACCAACGGCCACGCGATCGCGTTGATGACCACGGGGACCGCGATGGCCGGCACCAGAGCCCGCCACTGCCGGTTGAGCAGCGGCAGCAACAGCAGCGGGCCGAGTAGGGGTTTGAGCGTCAGCGTCAGCCCGATCGCGACGCCAGCCCACCATTGCCGGCCTGCGCGCCCGTCCAGCAGCCAGCGCAGGAACAGGACCTCCGCCAGCAAGACGCAGCCGTTGATGTTGGTGAACACCAGCGTGCTGGTCACACTCTCGGTGCAGAACATGGCCAGCAGCAAGGCAGGCGCGGCCACCGACGACAGCGTGAACTTGAATAACCGCAGCAACAGATACCAGGCGATCAAGATGGCCACGGCGTTGATCAGGACGAACAGATACCGCGACGGCGTGAAGGACAGATACCCGAACGGCGCCATCAGCAGCGTGCCACCGGGCGGGTAGAGGTAGTGCGGGTCGACGTAGTCGAAGTGCTCGTTGTAGATGTCCCAGCCGCGCCGGAAGTTCAGCACCGCCCGGTAGACCGGTTTGAAGTCGTCGGTGATGTTGCCGTTGAGCGGAAGGATGATGCTGCGGTGCAGCACGGACATGATGGCCAGCGGCCACAGCGCGGAGCGCAACACCGTCGCCACACTCGGTGCGCTGATGGGCGGACGGAAGGCGGCAAGGATCCAATCACGCAGGCCGGCTCGGGTCGATTCAGCTGCCGTCACCAGCGCACCGTACACCGGCGCCCAGGCCCAACTGTCAGGCGGGACAGTAGGTGTCGGTGTCGGGCAGCTTGCCGCTGTTGAGGTATCCGATCAGCGGCGGGACCGCGCAGGCCGAATAAATGCTGGCGCCGTGGCCGATGCCCTGCCACATCACCCGCTTGCTGGCCCCGTTGGCGTTGATGATGCTGGCGGCGGTCTGGGCCACCCCCTCCGAACCGATGATCGGGTCGTTCTGCACACCCAGCAGCAGGACGTCGACCTTCAACGATTTCGGCGGCGCCGGCGGCGAGCCGGTGGGCCAGTGCACGCATTTGACCAAGTTGAGCGCGCCGACGGTGCCGAACTGCGGATACAGCTTCCCCCACGCCACGACGAGTTCACGCACCCGATCCGGGGTGGGACGGTTGATGGCGTCGCTGCAGGCGTTGACGAACTGGCCGTCGGAGTCCTCGATCGCGTCGGCGTGATTGATCAAGTTGTTCAGCTGATTGGTGTCGCCGGAGCGCGCGGCCGCCAGCGCGTTGGCGAGACTCGTCGTGGCGTTGACGCGGCTGCCGAACGGAAAGCCCAACGCGACGGTGATGGCGTTCGCCACCTGGGCAACCGACGCGCCACCGGGGCCCCTGCCGGCGCGGGCGTCGGCCAGCATCGTGCTGATGGCGCCCTTCGGGTCGGGCCCCAGCGCGCAGTTCACCGCGACGCACTGGCCGGCGAACGCGTCGAGTGCGGCCTGCTGACCCTTGACCTGCTGCTCGGCGGCGGCTTCGGCGTTGATGCCCAAGGCGACTGGCGAGTCGAGGATCAGCCGGGCGACCTTGTCCGGCCGCGCGGCGGCGTAGGCCAGCGCCACCTGGGCGCCGTTGCCGACTCCGACCAGCGCGACCGCGGGGACGTCCCACAGGCTGCGCAGCCGCTCGATGTCGGAGGCGGCGTGGGCGTCGTCGTAGGCGGAGGCGCCCGGCGCGATGGCGTCGGTGCAGTTCGTGGTGGCGGTGTTGGACACGTCGGAGAGGTTGGCCACCGGATCGTCGCCGCTTTGGAATTGGGCCTGATCGCGCATCGCTTGGCGGTCGAAGTGATCCCGGCAGTCGATCGGGCTGGACATGCCCGTGCCGCGACGGTCGACGGCCACCAGCGGATGGGTTTGCAGCACGTCGGCGCCCGCCCGGAACAGCCAGACCGGCAACTGCGTGGACGACGGCAGGTCAGAGCCAGTGGTGAAGACAAGGGGGCCCGCATCGCGCGGGGTCTGATTCGAGCGGGCGCGAACGACGCCGATGCTCAGAGTGCCGGTCCCGCCGCCGTTGGGGTCAAGGTCGGCGTCGTAGTTGGCGCAATCCAGTTTGACGCCGGGGGCCGCCGGAACGCCCGCATCGGAGAACACCTGCGCTGTGCAGTCGCGCCAGGACAAGTCGTTTTTGGGCGCCGCGAGGGGTGGGGGGCCGCTGGGCGGCGGTTTGGCGGTGCTCGCCCCCTGGGGTCGGGCACCCGAGTTGGTGGCGAAGCGCGGGTCCGCCGCCAGACCCGGGACGCAGCCGGCCAGCAGCGTGGTCGCCGCCACCAGGATCGTGGTGAACGTGAACTGCCGACTCATGCCGACCACAGTAGCGGGGCGATGCGCCCGATTAGTCCCTCACGTACCGGGTGTAGAGGTAGCCGACATCGTCGGTCAGCACGTGGGCACGCCGCATCCGGGTCAGCAGCTGGCCCGGGCCCGTCGCGATGCGCCGGGCCAAGCCGCCGACCAGGTAGGGGGCGATCGTCAGACACAGTTCATCGAGCTGGTCGCGCTCGAGCAACGAGTCCAGCAGCGTCGGTCCGCCTTCGGTGAGGATGCGACGCATGCCGCGGGCGCTGAGGATCGCCAGCATGGTGGCCTCGTCGACCTTGCCGGGATCGCTGCCCGAACAGTCGAGGACCTCGCACAGATCGCCGAGCATCCGGCGCGCCTGCGTGGCCGCCGCGGTGCAGGTGAGCACCAGCGGCGGCACCTCGGTCCGGGTGAACACCGGCATGTCGCGGTCCAGGCGGCCCGATTTGGTCACCACCGCCAGCTGCGGAACTTCGCTCTGGCCGCGGGCCTGCCGCCGCTGGCGCTGCGCGGCGCTGACGTGGGCGCCGGAATACGCCTCGATCCGCACGGTGCCCGCGCCGACCACGATGACGTCGGAAAGCTCGCGCAGCAGGTTGAAGATGAATCGGTCGCCGGGACCTCCCATCGCGCCGCTGCTGCCACCAGCGGTGGCCCCGCCGTCCACGCTGGTGATGAAATTGGCCCGCACCCAGGTCCCGTCGCCGTCGGGATAGCCGTAGAGCGCGGGGAGTTCACCGTCGTCGAGCTCGCGTCCTGCTGAAAGCAGCGACAGCGGCGGTGTCTCTAATGTCGCTGACCGCTCAGTGGCGCCAGAGTCCGGCATGAGTCTGATTGCAGCACGTCGTTACAGTTCCTGCATGCACGGGTCCACCTCAGCGGACGCTTCGCGGCGGATAGCTCACCTGGTGGATCGGCATCCGACCGTGTCGCCGGAGCGGCTGATCGCTCAATTGCGGCCGCCCCCAACATTCGCCGAGGTGAGCTTCGCGACGTATCAACCCGATCCGGCGGAGCGGACCCAAGCCGCCGCCGTCGTGGCGTGTCAGGAGTTTTGTCGGCAGGCCGTGCAGCGCCGCGCGGGCCGGCGCACCCTGTTGGGCAGGCGGGTGGCGCTGCTCGGCGTCGGGCTGTACCTGGACGGCGGTTTCGGCGTGGGCAAGACCCACCTGCTGGCGTCGGCCTACTACCAGTTGCCCGGTGACGGGCCAGATGCGCCGACGCCCAAGGCGTTCGCGACATTCGGGGAGCTGACCCAGCTGGCCGGGGTGTTCGGTTTCGCGGAATGCGTCGATCTGCTGGCCAGCTACACGGCGGTGTGCATCGATGAGTTCGAACTCGACGACCCGGGTAACACCACGCTGATCTCCCGGATGCTCTCTGCGCTGGTCGAGCGCGGGGTGTCGGTGGCCGCCACCTCCAACACGCTGCCCGAGCAGTTGGGTGAGGGCCGCTTCGCCGCCCAGGATTTTCTTCGCGAAATCAACAAGCTGGCAAGTATTTTCACTACCGTGCGGATCGAGGGGCCCGACTATCGGCATCGCGGTCTGCCGCCGGCACCGCAGCCGCTGTCGGACGAGGAGGTGGTTGCGCGCGTCGCCAGGGTCAACGGAGCGACGCTCGACGATTTCGACGCGCTGTGCGCCCACCTGGCCACCATGCACCCGTCGCGGTATCTGACGCTCATCGAGGGCGTCACCGCAGTGTTTTTGACCGGTGTGCACGCTCTGGACGATCAGAATGTCGCGCTGAGGCTGGTGTCGCTGACCGACCGGCTGTACGACGCCGGCATCCCGGTGGTGGCTTCGGGCGCCAAGTTGGACACCATTTTCAGCGAGGAGATGCTGGCCGGCGGGTACCGAAAAAAGTATCTACGGGCCATCTCTCGGCTGTTGGCGCTGACCGCCGGGGTTAATCAAGCAGCCGGGTCATGACGAAGTCGTTTTCCTGGCTGGCGCCCACTTGAAACGTCCTGGTGCCGCTGACCGTAAAGCCGCTCTTGGTGTAGAAGCGTTGGGCGCGTTGGTTTTTCTGGTTGACACCCAGCCACACCGAGCGCAAAGCCCATGCTTGCGCAGTGGCCAGGGCACGGTCCATCAGTGCCGACGCGGTCCCGGTGCCGTGGTAGTCGGGCAGTAGGTAGATTTTGGACAGTTCGGCCTTGTCGTGGTCGCGAACCAGCATGGCATAGCCAATGATTCGGCCGTCCTGCGCGGCGATGAAGATCGCGCGCCCGGGGTCGGCCAGGTACTCGGCGAAGCGGTCCGCCGACAAGTTGGTGTCAACGAACGACGCGATGTTCTCGGCTGCCATCGAGGGTGGACATGCCAGCGGGAAGGTACGCGCGGCCACGTCGGCAAGCTGTTTAATATCAACGGCATCCGCCGTGGCGACGCGTACGATCCGTGTCAGAGATTCCATTGGGCGAGGTGATAGCCCGTCTTCTTGTCGAGCAGCACCACGGTGGAGACGGGATCGCGGTAGGCGTCCCAATACACTTCGCCGCGCACGACCGCTCCGTTGGGCGCGTTCACCAGCACGTTGTCCAGCGCGTCGGGCGCATCGGATGCCCGCGGCTTGTAGGCGTCGGCGAATCGCGTCACGCCGTCGAAGCTGAAGTTGGTCGCCATGATGAACGGATTGGGCACCCGGACCGCGCGGACGACCACGTCGGCCCGTTCCACGCTGCTGCCCGGGAAGCCCCTGAAGGTGCCTTCGCGCGTGTAGCCGAATCCGGGAGGCGGGTCGCAGGGTGACACGCTGCTGACGGTGACGTCGGCGATGTAGGTGCCGGTGTCCACCCGCAGTGTGTCGCCAATGTGTCCGATCGGCGCGTCACCGGCCCACGCGCGCGGAACGGTCAGGCTCGCGGCGGCGGCGAGGACAGCGGACGCGACGAGCAGCCAGCGGTGCATCTTCGCATGATTACACACGCGCTATGGCGAAGGGGAGGGCTTCTGACCGCCGCCGCGTTGGGCTGCTCGAGATGCGGGCTATCGGTCGCTCTGCGACAATCTGTGATCCATGAAACTACTGCTCGTTGTGGCAAGTTTTGCAGCCGTAATCGGTATGGCCGCGCCCGCGCACGCGGATAGCACCGACGACTCGTTCCTGGCCTCGCTGCAGGCGGCCAGCATCACCTATAACGACCCGGATAAGGCCGTAGCGGCGGGCAAATGGGTGTGCGACCAAGTCAATGGCGGCACCCAGATGCCGGACGTGGTCAAGACGCTATTATCCAAGAACGCCAATTTGAGCGACGAGAAGGCAAACAAGTTCGCGGCCATCGCCGCCAGCTCGTACTGCCCCGGTGCGATCTCGTCCACGACCACCTCGACTCCCCCCGAGACGCCGACGGCCACTTAGTTCCGCGGCCCGGTGGCGTGATCGGGGCTGCGCGGAGAAAAGTTCACGTCCCGTTCGCCCCACAAGATGCTATTCACCATCGCGTTTGGGACAATCGCTGCGTTATGCGACTTCTACTTTGTGCTGACCAGTGTCGCGGCCATGATCGGCCTGGCCGCCCCGGCGTACGCCGACATCGACAACGATCAAGATTTCCTCACCGATCTCGGGGACGCCGGCATCACCTACGAGAATCCCGGCAACGCGATCACGACCGGCAAAGCGGTATGTGACCTGCTCGATGATGGACAGTCGTCCGCGCAGATCGTCACGCAGCTCCGCAACCAGAACCCGGCATTTCAGGGAGCCGGCGCGGCCAAATTCACCTTCCTCTCGGCCGCGCATTACTGCCCCAAATACATCACCGGCGAGGAAGGCGACCCGAAGCCGACAGGCACGGTCGGCCGCTGAGCGCTGACTAGCCGCCCATCGACGTCGGGGCGCAATACGCTAGTGGCTGTGCGCGCCGATCCCGGACCGCTGATGGGGGCCGCTGTGGTCCACACCTGGCACACCGACGTCGTTTCCGCGACGGCGATCGTGCTACTCGCCATCGGATATGCCTGGTGCTACCGGCAAACCCGAAACGCCGAGCTACCGGTCGGGCGCGCACACGCCGGGTGCTTCTACGTGGGCTTGCTGGCGTGGGCGCTGGCCACCGCAAGCTCGATCGGCGCTTACGCGTACGTCTTGTTCTGGGTGCGCGCGCTGCAAGTGCTGCTGCTCCTTTACGTCGTGCCGTTCTTCATCGCGCAGGGCAAACCGGTCACCGTCGTTCGCGATGCCCTGGGTCCAGCCGGGCGCGACCGGATCGATCGGTTCTTGGCCACCCGGTTCGCCCGGGTGATCGCGCATCCGGCGACGACGTCGCTGGCCATGCTGGCCACCCCGTGGCTGCTCTACCTGACGCCCTGGTACACCGCGGCCCTCGAAACCGAATGGGTGGGCGCGCCGACTCGAATCTTGTTGGTCGCCATCGGCTTTGGATACTTCTATGCCCGGCTACAAGAAGACCCGGTGCCGCGAAAGTACCCGCAGCTGATCTCGCTGCTGATCACCATCGGAGAGGCACTGGGCGATGGTGTGCTGGGGCTGGTCATCTGGCAGGGGTCGTTGATCGGCGCGGCGTATTACGCAGGGCTACACCGATCCTGGGGCCCCGATCAACGACTCGATCAAACCATCGGCGCCGGCGTCTTATGGATACTCGGCGACCTGGTCGGCTGGCCGTTTGTGCTGATGCTGATGCGTGCGCTGTCGCGCGACGAGAAGGCGCACGCGGTGCAGGTCGACGCCGAGTTGGACATGGCGGAAAGCGCCGAGGACCAGAGCACCGCGCCGTCGGGATTATGGTGGGAAAACGACCCCCAACTGCGCGAGCGATTCCGGCGAGGCTGACATCTGGACCACGGATTTCGCTGCAGCACAACATGATACGGAGTTCCGACCGAGGTTTCAGCGGTGTCGCATCCCGTTCAGCAAACCGGAAATTTACCTCGTCGATTCCGACGCGGCCGCGGCGACGCAAGCGCGCGACATGGCCGCCCAGGCCATCACCGACCCCGACCTCGGCGTGAAGGGCGGATCGCCCGCCCCGATCGACGTGGGCAACGGCGGCACCATGGCGGTGGGCACCACGACCAAGCGTGACGGGCGTAAATCCAAAGCGAGCGTGCTGTTCACCGAGGGCAGGGTCTTCGTCGACCTCGAATTCGAGAGCCCGCCGAACGATCCCGTCCCCCCTGACTTTGCACTCGATGTGGGCGCGCAATCAGGACGCGGCAATCAAGAGCGGGCTGCCGGCCTGAAAAGCCGGGCGCTCAGGCGGCCCGGGCCGTCCAGCTGAAGCTGTGCATCTCGGGAATTCGCGGCGCCAAAGCGGCGGCGACGCTGCGCCCGATTTGATCGGCCACCGCCAGCGGAGTGTGGGGATCAAGGAAGCCTTCCACCTCGACGCGCAACGTCCGCCCGGTCCACCGGGCCCGGGCATGGGCGTGGGTGACACCGGGGACCGTGATGGCGACGGCTTCTGCGGTGGTGATGATTTCGGGGTCGACGCCGTCGAGTAGCCGGTGAGCGATATCGGCGGTCACCTCCCAGCCGACGTGGCAGATGAACCCGGTCACGACGATTCCGGCGGCCGCGTCGGCCCAACCCCACCCGAGTGCCACGCCGACCAGCCCCAGCATCGCGCCGGCCGAGGACAACGCATCCAGCCAGGAATGCTTGGCGTCGGCCACCATGGTTGCCGAGCGAATCCGCCGCCCCACCACCAGCTTGTAGCGGGCCACCAGCTGGTTGCCCGCGATGCCCACGATCGCCGCCGCGATGCCCCAGCCGACGTGCCCGGTGCCGCCGTGACGGAGCAGCTTCGAGACGCTTTCAAAACCGGCGACCGCTGCGCTGCCCCAAATCACCAATGCGACACCGACACCGGCGAGGTCCTCGGCGCGTTCGTAGCCGTAGGGATAACGTTCGGTGGGGACTTTGCGCGAGGCCCGGAATCCGACGAACACCAGTGCGCTGGTGGATACGTCGGACAAGTTGTGCAGCGCATCGCCGAGCAGCGCTACCGAGCCGGACAGCAGCGCGATGGCCAATTCGATGAGGCCGGTGACCGTCAGTCCGACGGCGCTGACGGCCACCGCCCGGTTGGCCTGCCGACGCTCGTCGGCATCGTTCACCGCGGTGTCGAGAGGGAAGCTTGCCGCCGGGTCGCGGACTCCGCTTATCAGGTGCATACGCCAAGGATGCCGCAGCGACCGGCGGGCACCCAAGTCGCGCCGCTCTAACGGGCAGATAAAGGAAATGGAAGGGCACGACCCCCGGTGTGGCCGGAATCGGCAGTGGGGAAGATACGCGTTCCTCGGGGTCGGACGCCATACCGGTGCCTTGGTGCAGCAAGTCCACCCGCACCGGCTGGCGACCGATCCCAAGATCGCACGATCACGCCGGCGCGTTCGGTGATTCGGTTGGGCCGCAGCAACGCTCGTACACCGTCACTCGGTCGTGTTGACCCCACCACAGAACCGGCTGGCGGGAATCGACCTCGCTCCACGCTTTCTCGAGTATCTGGTGCATCTGCTCGTCGCCGGTGGCACCGCCGCGACCGTCGCCGACGTAGATGACGTGGTTTCCGCTGTATGCCAGGAGTATCCGCGCACCGACATCCTGACCGTGGGGCGGCCAGGAAAGGAATAGCGTCCGGTCCGGGTGCCGGGCCGCCGCTTCGGCGCAGTCTTTCGCGCAGACCTGGGCATAGAGGTCCGAGCCGTGCCAACCATTGGCGACCAGGTCGGTGCCCGGGTTCAGGTCGTAGCAGACGACGTCGACCCCTGCCTGGGCCAGTAGGTAAGCCCAATATCCCGTGCCCGCAATTGGATCGACCAGGCCGCCGTCGGCGTGCCGGGCCACGAAGGCCACGGTATCGGGGTCGGGAATGGTCCAGCAGTACTTCCGCACCAGCAGTTGCCGGTTCGGCGACTGAGCCATGTTCTCTGCCACGGTCCGGTCCAGGCTGAAATAGCCGACCACGGGATTGCCACCGAGGCAGTCGGCCTCAACGCAGTCCTTGACCGCCTCCCAGTAGGGGTTATCGATGGCCACTTTCGTTGCTCCCTCGAGTGCAGGCCGCCGGGGGTCGGGGCGGTAAACGACCTTTCATCGCCTATTTTCCTGATCATGTGGCGTTATGTCGCCCCAGCGGCTCCCAGCACGGCAAAAACAATGTCCTGCATTGATAATGTCCTCTGTGGGGCAAGTCTCGGCTTTGCCTATTACGCAACGCGGGTGCGCCGTATATGCCAAAGTATCGACCGACCGAAGCATTAACTGGCAAGCACATCGATACATAATCACAATTCGGTCTTGTAGAAACGTACTCGCACTGAGGAGCAAGAATGAAGAACACGGCACGGTTGGCCGGTGTGGTCGCTGCTGTTCTGGGAGGTCTCGCTGTTGCGGCCGCCCCGATGGCCAATGCCGACTCGACAGACGACGTCTTCCTGCACGTGCTGGGGCAGCAGGGGATCACTTTTTCCAACCTCTCCGATCAAACCGTCGTCAATGCCGGGCATGGCGTTTGCCAGGACTGGTCAAATGGCGCCACGCTTCCCCAAACCTATTCCGATGTAAATGGTGCGCTCGGCTTGAGCGACACCAATACCGGCTTTTTCATTGGTGCGGCGACACAGTCTTACTGCCCGCAGTACATGAGCAAAGCCACCCAAAGCTAGTATCGGGCGCCCATCCCGCTGTTCGGCAGGCTGTCAGGAGATGGCCTGTCGGCAGCCCGGCACGCTTTCGGCAGAAACCATGAACAGCAGGGGAAAGCGCAGCTCGGTGGCGCCGCCGTAGACTTCGAGGACGACGATTTCCGTTTCCATGCGGTGCAAAGGGCGGGTTGCGTCATCAAGGACGTGCGCAGGTAGCTGCTCCATCAAGTTCATGCCGCGACCGCACTTCTGTCGCAAGTGCCTTAATTCTCAGCAGGTTTCGCGCTGCTGATAAATTTCGGTGTCTCTGCAACTCGCCCTGCAGTGTGTGACGGGATGAGCACCCATATGTCTTTTGGGTGTGCTTGCTGACGCCCGTCGGGCGCCAGGCGGTGCCTCGAGAGATCCATACAAGGGTCGTTGAGGGTTCCCTGAGTCGTGGAATCGGGCCGGCCGCACGAGTCAGGGGGAGGGCCGGGGCCGGCCCGATCAGACGTACACAACAATTACCCCGCCGATTTCCTTCCCTTCCGACGCCATCGCTTCGCTCTGCGGAGTCGGTCGATTTGGTTGTGGGACGTCGTGCGGCCCGCACCTCAGAGGCGAGTGCGCGGCCGACCAAATATCGTTTCGCCCGGTACCGTGCGCATATGACATTCAAAGTCGTGTGGGCCGATGGCAGCGAGAACACGTACGGAGACGAACTCCATTTCGACACCGACGGCGCCGTTCTCAAGATTGGCTACACCAGGGGCAGGTGGTCCTGGTACTTCGCACCCCACCAATGGGCCCACATAGAGCATGAGCCGCAGCAATCAGCGCCGCCGTTCCCGCGGCTCGCCGCCGGGCACGGCTGCCGTCCGAGCAGCTAAGTCGGAAGTGGAGACATCCGCCTTTTGGCCGATGAAAAACCAGTTGGGGCTCAATGATTCGCGGGTGGTGGCTCACACGCCCATCAACGGTCGGGGACTCGATAGCGCCGATGTCGAGCAGGCACGCAGAGTGGGCCCGAACGGCGCTGTTCGCACTTCACTCGGGTCTGGGGCGTGATGAGCCGCCGGCAGTGCTCGGTGAAGTCCCATCTTCCGCCGGGACGTGAGCGAGGTCATGGCCGTCGAAGATGCTCGTGATGGCCTGGCTGAACGAGGTGCGACCTACCTTCTCGCCGCCTGGTAGCTCGCTGTGTATCTTGAACGCCTCACAGCTTAGGAACGAGACGACCGCGCTGAGAACCTCAATACCCACGTTGACGAGCTGCGTAAGAACGGTTTCGCTGCCCGACCCGGAGGGGTCGCTCACAACGCCACCCCGTTCATGGTCGGTCTCAAACTTAGCTGCCACGGCAATCCTCCCTATGCGTTTGGCCCGAACAGCGGACGCTAATCACCGAGCCTAAGTGGTCTGCGCGCGGGCGGGCACCAGTTCACTCAGGACGAGCGGGCGTCGAGCGTCGCCCGCATCGCAGCACCGCGGCTGCCGAACTGCCCGGCTGTCAGGTATAGGTGAACGGAATCAAGTTGGTAGCGCTAAATAAGCGCTGAGCTGCGAGAAATCTGGTGCGCGATACTGGGATTGAA
>Ga0335071_10004580_pt1 | contig 14441 bp, 13 predicted proteins | sample Lox_Sample_15_FD_206724 | JGI IMG/M metagenome (GOLD analysis project Ga0335071, IMG submission 206724) | Soil microbial communities from Loxahatchee National Wildlife Refuge, Florida, United States - Lox_Sample_1.5 | ecosystem: Environmental > Terrestrial > Soil > Wetlands | place: USA... | reverse complement strand
CGCCGTGTCATCTCCTGGATAAACTCATCCTCGTCGATCTTGGGCGCACCCAGGCTCATGGCATGTTCGGAGTTGATTGTTCCAAGCTCCGTGCCGGCCCAGTCGTATTTCTTCTCCGCCTGCTCCTCGATCACGGCCACTGACGCCTTTTTCGAGGCCGCTACGCGCGCGCACATCAGGCCGGCCGTGCCGCCGCCAACAATCACGATATCGAAGGTTCCGCCGTCGGTGATCAGGCTCTCATCGATTACGGGCTTGTCTCTCCAGGACTTCTTTTTCGCTGCTTCGGGCGCTGCCTGCGCGGCTGCTGGATGCGCAGCGGCGATGGTGGCCATGGCGCTGGTGGCAGCAACGCTCTTCAGAAGACTCCGGCGATTAAACTGATTTGCCGATTCCTGCTCATTCTTGGACATGACTCTCTCCTCTAAATGAATCCACGCGGAAATGAACCGCTCATTTCGGAAGTGATTTTGATGGGTTTCCCTGAACGCTGCAATTGTATACACCGCGACCTGCTCTTGCGACAGACTTAGGGGTAACAAGAGGTAACAGCCGCAAAGGGAGCAGCAGCAGGCACTTCAGCGCCCCGCAAGGTGGTCCCGGCGGTTAAACTCTTCCTCAGTGAACCCGGCAGATCCATTCGCGTCGCAGCTCGGCCTCAGCTTTGAGGAGCCGCGCTCCTTTCGCCGCATCTTTCCCGTTTCCGAACTGGTGAGTGCTGCCCGCGAACTGGTCGAAGCCGAATTCGGCGACGTATGGGTGGAGGGCGAGATCTCGAACTACCGCCCCGCGCCCAGCGGGCACGTCTACTTCACGCTGAAAGACGCCGGCGCGCAACTTCCCGTTGTGCTCTTCCGCCGCCAGGCCACTCTGTTGCGCTTCCGCCCGGAAGACGGCCTGCATGTGCTCGTCCGCGGCCGGGTCAGCGTCTACGAGCAGCGGGGCCAGATGCAGCTTGTAGCGGAGACCATGGAGCCGGTGGGCGCGGGTTCTCTGCAACTCGCGTTCGAGCAGCTCAAGAATCGGCTCCGGAACGAGGGTCTTTTCGATGCCGCGCGCAAGCGGCCGCTGCCGGACTTTCCCCGCGCCGTAGGCATTGTGACCTCGCCTACAGGGGCGGTGATCCGCGATTTTTTAAACATCGTTGCCCGCCGCCACTCCGGCTTGAACGTCTATCTTTTACCTGTGCCCGTGCAGGGCGAGACGGCCGCCGCCGAGATCGAGGCCGCCATTGGCATTTTGAACGCCTGCGGGCTCGTGGATCTCATTGTGCTGGCTCGCGGAGGCGGTTCGCTTGAGGACATGGCGGCCTTCAACAGCGAGCGCGTGGCACGGGCGATTGTCGCCTCCGGCCTGCCGGTGGTTTCCGCCGTGGGTCACGAAACCGATTTCACGATCGCTGATTTCGCCGCCGACCTGCGCGCCCCCACGCCTTCAGCCGCCGCTGAGCTCATCACAGCAGCCCAGCACAAGATCGCCGATCATCTGGCAACACTTTCGCGCCGCCTGGAGCGCGCCGCCCGCTTCCAGCTATTGCAGGCTCGCCAGCGGCTCACGCGCCTGCCTGTCAGCCGCGCCGAGTCGCGCGTTTCAGCGCTTGTGCACAGGCTTGCGCAGCGGCTTGACGAACTCAGCTTCCGCCAGGAGTCGGCCATCTCAAATCGGCATCGCGAACTCGATCGCCGCCTGGCTGTGCTGACTGCGGCCGTTCTGCGCCACGATCCACGCCAGGAACTGGCGCGCGCCCGCCAGCGGCTGGCCGCTCTCGGTGCGCGTCTGGAGCGCGCTGCCGAACGACTGCTCCACATTTCGGCCGCCTCATTCAGCGCCCTCGATGCGCGCCTCAACTCGCTCTCTCCCCTCGCCGTTCTGGACCGTGGATATTCGCTGGTCCTTTCGCCCGAGGGAGTGCTCATCCGATCCACTGCGCAGGTTGCGCCAGGCCAGCTTGTCAACACCCGGCTGGCCGATGGCCAGTTCGCGAGCCGCGTCGAATCCACCATCTCCGGACCGCACGCTACCGCGTCCCAGCCGCCGGCCCCTAAATCGCGAGGCAAGAAATCCTGACCATGAGTTCCAACGGAGAACGCAAGCTTTTTGGCACCGACGGCATTCGCGCCACTGCCGGCGAGTGGCCGCTCGACGCAAGAACGATCTACGCAACCGGGGTGGCGCTGGCTCATTCGCTGCGCAGGAGCGAACCGGCTCCTCGCGTGCTCATCGGACGCGATACTCGCGAGTCGAGCCCCTGGATCGCGGCCACGCTCGCCGCAGGCCTGCGCTCAGCAGGAACGGCCATTGAGAGCGCGGGCGTTGTACCCACCCCTGCTGTCGCTTATCTTGCCCGCACGCGCGGCTTCCATGCCGGCGTGGTCATCTCAGCCTCGCACAATCCCTGGCGGGATAACGGCATCAAGCTCTTCGGCAGGGACGGCTTCAAGCTGCCCGATGCGCTTGAACTCGCCATCGAAGACGAAATTCTGCACCACGCCGCAAAGGTGGAAGCGCCGAAGCCGGAATCTCTGCCGCCGGTCGAAGACAATTCGGAGCTCGCCGCCGAATACGTGCAATTTCTTCTGGATTCGGTTCCGGGGCTCTCGCTCGCAGGGCTTTCCATTGTGGCCGACTGCGCCAACGGAGCCGCCGCATCGGTAGCCGCCGAAATCTTCCGCCGCCTCGATCCCGAGGGCAAGGCTCAGACGTTGTTGCTCAATGTTGCTCCCGACGGGCGCAATATCAATTTGCATTGCGGCGCGCTGCATCCCGATTTTGTCGCTGCGGAAGTGAAGGCGCGTGGAGCCGCAATTGGCCTGACTTTCGACGGCGACGCAGACCGCTGCATGATGGCCGGTTCTCAGGGCAACGTAATCAACGGCGACGCGATTCTGCTCATGGCCGCGCGCGACCTGAAGGCCCGCGGATTGCTCACGGGCGACCTGGTCGTGGCCACCACCATGTCCAACATGGGCCTCGAGGCGGCGCTCAAGCGCAGCGGTATCCGCATGCTGCGCGCTCCCGTGGGCGACCGCTATGTTCTCGAGCAGATGCAGAAGAACAACGCCGCCCTGGGCGGCGAACAGTCCGGGCACATTCTCTTTCCGCATCTCGCTACGACGGGCGACGGGCTGCTGACCGCGCTGGTCGTTCTCGATCTCATCGCGCGCTCGGATCGCTCAATCGACGAGCTGACGGCGGACCTCAAAGTCTTTCCGCAGACGATCGTCAATGTGCGCGTGCGCGAAAAGAAGCCGCTCGACGGCTTCCCCGCCATTGTCCGTGCGATCCGCGCAGCCGAAGAAGAGCTCTCCGAAACGGGCCGGGTTGTTATCCGCTACTCGGGAACCGAGCCACTGGCACGGGTGATGATTGAGGCAGAGAGCGAAGAAGCGATGAAGCGCCACGCCGAGGCGATCGCCGCGGCGATCTGGGCCGAACTGGGGGCGTAAGCGATTGCGGACCTGGGTTGGATCTCCAAAATCGATTGCAGCCCCGTAGCGTCGACGTGCGAAAACCGGCAAACGCTTTACTCCCGCCCGTCCACCGACGTGACAAACCCCAGGCTCGTCCAGAAACGCTCCACGATCTCAACAGTCTCCGCCGAGGTGGCCTTGGCGGCGCGCAGCCGAAGCGGCCCCGTCTGGCCGCAGGCCAACGATTGCGGCTCGGCGGCGATGGCGATAACTTTGTCAGGCCGGTAGACGCACTGGGCCAGGTCGTCGATCGCAAGCCGCGTTGTCGGCGTGGCGAAGATCGTTCGCGGCGGGGCCATGCGGTCCAGCAGCCACAGGATCTCGAGCTTCGATTCGAGCTCGTCGGGAACGCAGTCGACGGCCAGATCGGCCTCGCGGACCGCGTCTTCAATGGCGGCGGCGAAAGTCACCGCCGGAAGGGTCTCGGCATTCAACTGCTGCCGGATCTCCTCGCGGGCGTGGTGCAGGTTGCCCGGCATCACGTCCTCAAGCAGCACGCGATAGCCGGCACGGGCGGCGCTCAGAGCCAGCCAGCGGCCCAGAGGCCCGGCTCCGATGATGGCGACCGTCAGGGGCAAGCCAGCCTACTTGACCCCGAGCGCCGCGATCACATCCTCGGCGTTGGGGCGAGTCTGCGTGAGGTGCTCGGCAACGCGGGCGCGCTCCTCTTGGGTGAGCGTGGGCGCTGCGGCCAACACCCTGCGCAGCGTAACGGCAACATCGTCGATCAGGTTCATCAGCCGGATGGCTTCACCAGAGAGCGGCATGGGGCTCCTTCAAGAGAAAATGTGGGGAATCGAAACCGGTTTCCATTCAAAGTCAGATTCCATTGTAGAGGCATGGACCGTGAGTTATAGCGCAGCATGACAAAACTCACCCGCATGTGCCTGAAGCCAAGGAGCCCCCTCGCGGACCGTCTTATGTCAGGGCATGGCTTTTCAGCCGTGCCGAAAAAATCTGAAGAAAGTTGACGGGCCTTAGTGCCTGCGTGAGAAGTTCGTCCTGCGGACAGAGATGGGCAGGTGAAGCGCTTTTTTGAAAGAGAGAGACGAGTTAGCGTCGCCTCGCGACATTGCAAGTTAGCGAGTTGGCGCCGGGTTCTTCACGCAGACACTTTAGCCCCTGAGGGAATTACACGGCCACCACTTTCTCCTTCTTCGCCTCCACGCTCTCGGGCGTGGCTTCCAGCACGCGCGAGCGGAAGAGCAGCCCGGCGACGATTCCCGCCAGACTTGGAAAAACAAGGAAGAGCCAGAGCTGAGCCATGGCCTTTCCGCCCACCATCAGCGCCGGTCCCAGGCTGCGCGCCGGATTGACCGAAACGCCAGTGATGCTGATTCCGAAGATGTGAATCACTACCAGCGTGATGCCGATCGCAAGACCGGCCATCTGCGGTGAAGCGGCCTTCTGCGTCGCGCCCAGGATGACAATCACGAACAGCAGAGTGGCAACAAATTCAAAGGTCATTGCCGAAGAGATACCGTAGCCGGCCTGGTAGCCCTCGCCCCATCCGTTCTGTCCCAGTCCGCTCAGGGCCTTGTCGTAGCCCATGAGCAGTCCTCCTGCCAACTGCGCCAGCACCGCCGCGGCGGCGATCGCGCCAAGCAATTGGCCCACGATGTAGCCAAGCAGGTCTTTGCCGCTCATGCGTCCGGCGGTAAAGACTCCCAGGCTCACGGCTGGATTGATATGGCAGCCGGAGATCGGCCCAATGCCGTAAGCCATCGCGATGAGCGCAAATCCGAAGGCGAAGGCAATGCCCACAATGCCGACGCTCTTGCCCGCAACCACCGCCGTGCCGCATCCGAACAGGACCAGCGTGAATGTGCCGATGAATTCGGCCAGATATTTCTTCATCGTCTTGTTCCTTTCCCTCGAGTTTCTTCTTCGGTGATCTTTCTGCCTTTCCCCGTTCAAAGCGCCCGTATTGCGCGCCCATTTGCCCGAATGTTAAATGGTCCTCTTTCTGCATCAGGTCCGCAATTCGCAAGTTTGAACTGAAAAGGGGTGCTTCCGCTGTTGGGTTGACTGGGGACGCGACGCTTTTCGTAGATTCTTTTCCGGGGAACGGGAGAAGACCGTTCGACAGGATAACTCCCGGGAAAGGGATTTTCAATCAGGAACTCGCTTGCGTTGGCTTCTGGCGGATCGCAGTCATCTCGAGGCTCGGTTCGCCGGCCAGTCCGCACACTACACGCAAGTGCCTTTCGAGGGGAAAGACAAAGGTGGCGAGGTCCACCGGGAAAATCCATCTCACCTGTTCCGATTTCAAAATCGACCGGCACTCCTTTCTCGCCGTGCCCATCAAGAACGAGATCCCTGAACGCATCGACATCGCGTGGCACTCGAATTGAGAGAAACGACGAAGGCTGCAGATACGGCAGAAGAATAGAAGAATGAGGCGTTTGGGGCGTTACCTTCGGTTACCACAATAACCGTGAGCTTTACCGTCGTCGTATTGACAAGAGGTGGTTCCAAAGTCTCTACTTCGACCAAAGTCACTGAAGATTGGAACCAGTTCCTTGGCGGCGGTTTTCTCCAGGGATGCAAGTGAATGGGATGAAAACCAAGGTGAACACCCGATGAATGAGGAACGGGTTCTTGCGCTGATCGATAGTGTGTACGAGGCTGCGGTCGATCCGGCACGGTGGACGGCCTTTCTCGAACGGCTTTCCCTTGCCATCCAAGGCCGGTGGACGATGCTGATCGCCCATGAAAGCCGCACCACACGAGCTTCTTTCCCGCTCAGTATCGGGATCGACCCACTCGCTGTGAAACGAGCTCAGGAGCTGATACCGCGCGATCCCTCGATTGCCCGCGCCGAGCCGCTCCTGCGGGCTGGCGCCGTATTCACCGGAGAATCGCTGATCAGCGGGCAGGAATTAGTGCGTACTGCAATGTACAACGAGGTTCTCCGGCCCAACGACTTGCATCATGTGATCACCTGCGCCGTTACCGGGAATGAGAACGAGGCTGCCCTCATATCCAGCGTGCGCCCCAGCCGGCTGGGTCCTTTTGGCCGTTCCGAGATTCGTCTTTTCGAGGCGCTCCACCCCCATCTTCGACGCGCCTTGCAGATCCAGCAGAGGCTCGCCGTCACAGAGGGGCAGCGTGAAGCGCTGGATCGAACTCCTGCCGGTTGCGTGCTGCTGAACAGCGGAGGCCGGATTCTGGCTGCCAATCGGGCCGCCGAGCAGATCTTCCGCCGCGACGACGGCATTTCGGCCTTCGGGGGGCAGCTCTACGCCGCGGCCAGCCCAGCTAATGCAAAGCTTCGCGAGTGCATCCACGGGGTCGTTTTCGGCCTTTCAATGCAGCATGCCGGCGGCGTGGTGGCTGTTCCGCGATTGAACGCCACTCAACCTTACACAGTGCTCGCTGCTCCGCTGCCCAAAAAGCCGATGGACTGGGGAGGCTGCAACCCCGCTGCCATTGTCTTCATCGCCGACCCCACCCCACCAACGAAGATCGAGTTCATTCTTCGGGCGCTCTACCATCTCACGCCGGCCGAAGCGCGGCTTGCCTGCGTTCTGGCGAATGGAGAGGGCCTTACCCGGGCAGCTGAGGAGTTGGGAATCTCCAACAACACGGCGAAGGCGCAGTTGCAGCAAATCTTCGGCAAGACACAAACCCGACGCCAGGCCGAACTGGTTCGATTACTGACCACGGTGACCTGGAATACAAAGTTTTCGGAATAGAACTTCCAAACAATCTCGCCCGTTCGGGTGATGACATCCCGCCCCTCAACGATTACGTTCTCCTTGATCAGCTAAGAACACGAGAGGCTTCCAGCAGCGAGCGGGAAGGCCGCATCTATTCGCCGGTCCGCGTGCAGGAAAAGAAAAACACGAGCAGTGACAGGAAAGCAGTAACCCTTCTGGTGGCTTTCAGTGTCAATCTCTCAAAGGGCCCCGTGTGGATTCCGGAAAGAAAGGGGCAAGCCATGGAATTCACGGATCGAACACTGAAGTGCACCGACTGTGGCGCGGATTTTGTATTCACAGCGGGCGAGCAGCTTTTCTTCTTCGATAAACAGTTCAAAAACGATCCCAAGCGTTGCAAACCTTGCAAGGTCAGACACACTCGCGGAGCAACCAGGTCCCGACCGGAAACCCGTACGACCTGCGCCCACTGCGGGATGGAAACAACTGTCCCCTTCAAACCCACTCAAGGCAGACCGGTACTTTGCCGCTCCTGTTTCCAGCAGGGAAAGCCTGAAGCGCCGCCGGCTGTTCCGGCAACTGTCGCAGGCGCAACAGCCTAGCACGAGCGCAGGCCCCAGGCGCCACTGGGAGGCTGGCCGGCAAGTCAGCCGCGCGGTAGCTCCAGCCCGGCGTTTGAAAAGTCACAAGAAGGGGCCCAAGGAGCAAACGGGGGCTTTCCTTTCGCCGCTAGTGCATCTCTGTGCTTTCGTCGTGGTGGTGTTTGCGCCATTTCCAATAGTCACTGTGTTCAGACTCATTTCGTTGGTTCCACTCCCTGTGATCCCGATGGGTTTCGTGCTCCCACTGGATGTAATAGGTGTTCTCACCAGGCCCCCAGGTGTATACCTGCCGGTGCTCCGCGCAACCAGCGCCCAAAAGTGGAACCATCAACAGCGAGGCAGCCAAAAGGCGGCGAAGTCTGTTCATGCCCATTCCTTTCCGTCTGTTGGGACCGTCGGACCATCTCAAAGATGCGGTCAAATACCAACGGGTTGTTCGGTTTCCGCAGAGATGGCAGCCCACGTAACGCACGAGATCCTTCAGCCCGGGCGCCCCAGTGCCGGCAGCCAGAAGCATCCCTTTCATCGGCGGCTCTCTACGGAGAGTTGAAGTATTTGGCGTTTCGGGGTATTTTACTAACTAGTTAGTTAAATGACTGTCCACATCAACCACGAGCTCGCCCACGAGCGCTCTCAGCATCACCTGACCCTGGAACACCCTCAGGAGCGCAACCAGGAAAGCCGCGATCGCATTCTGAACGCCGCGCTGGGCGAGTTCAGCGCCCACGGACTTGCCGGGGCGCGAATGGACCAGATCGCCAGTGCCGCTGGAGTGAACAAGGCGCTCCTTTACTACTACTTCCAGAGCAAGGAGCAGCTATATATAACAGCGCTGGAAATGGTCTCGGCCCGCGTGCGCGACAATACGCTGGCAGTTTTCGCGCTTGAGGCCAGTGCCGGCGAGCGCTTGCTGCGCACGGCTCTGAATCATTTTGACCGGATTCTGACCCAGCGCGAGTTCCAGAGCCTGATGCAACAGGAGATGATGCGACTTCGCAAGGGGGAAGAGGGGGCACTGCCGGTTCTTGCGAAACGCGTTTTTGGGCCGCTACACGCAGCTTTCGAGTCGATGATTCGCGAAGGCATCGCTTCGCGGGAGCTGATCGACGTGGACTGGCTCCAGTTTGTGCTCGCTGGGCTGGGAGCGAATGTTTTTTACTTTCTGAGCGCACCGGTCTGGAAGCAGATTCTGCCGTTTGAGCCTTTGGAGAACGAGGCGCTGCGAAAGCGAAGGATCGCACTGGTCGAATTTCTCGGTCAAGCCGTCTTTGTAGACCGGCAGCACGGAGCGGAATTGGCCGCGCGGGTGCTGGCCGACTCGCCGATGCCGGAAAGCACCAGTTTTAAGAGTTTCGAGGGAAAATCGCTGTGAATGCACGCAATCGGGTTTTTATCATTTTGGGCATACTGACGCTGGGCTCGCTGATCTGGTACCTGGCGACGACAAATCGCTCGGGCGACCTGCAACTGATTGGGACCGTGGACGCCAACGAGGTGCTGGTCAGCTCGCGGATCATGGGGCACATCCAGCAGCTCAACGTGGCCGAGGGCCAGGACGTGAAGGCGGGCCAGGTGATCGCCACCATCGAGAGCCAGGACTTGAACGCCGCGGCGAAAGCCGCCGAGGCCAGCGCCGTGAGCGCAAAGTGGAAGCTGGATACCTGGCAGACCACCGAGCGCCAGAACCAGGGCGAGACCACGAGCGCCACGGTAAGCGCAGAGGCGCAGGTGCGCTCGGCCGAGGCCGCGCTGCAGCAGGCGCAGGCGCAATATCAGCACCAGCAGGCCGACACCAGCCGCACCGTGGCGTTGGCCCAGCAGGGCATCATGAGCGCACAGGCGCGCGATGAGCAGCAGACCGCTCTCGATGCAGCCAAAGCGGCCGTAGACGCAGCGCGGCAGAATCTCGATGCGGCGCAGGCCAACCTTCGCCAGGCGAAAGCCCATGAGCTTTTGACCGAGGTTTCAGCGCGCACCGTGAACCAGAGCCGCGCCGACGAGCAGAATGCCCGTGCGCTGGCCAATGAGGCGCGCGTGGAGGAGAGCTACGCGAAGGTGGTGGCGCCGATCGACGGCAAGGTGAACGTGTGGGCGGCACGGCAGGGCGAGGTGGTCACTGCAGGGCAGACTATCGTGACCATCATGGACCTGAGTCAAACCTGGGTCTATGCTCCACTGCCGGAGACGCAGGCCGACAGCGTGCAGGTGGGCGATTCGCTGCGTGTGGCGATGCCCAGCGGCGCGGCCGTCCAGGGCAAGGTGATCGCGAAGCTCGCCGAAGGCGATTTCGCCACGCAGCGCGACGTGGGCGGCATGAAGCGCGACATCAAGACCGTCCAGTTGAAGCTGCTGATTCCCAACCCCGGAGAGAGATTTGTGCCCGGAATGACGGCCGAAGTCTACATCCCCAAAACCAGGCTGGTGAAGCAGTGAGCGCAACGGTCAACACGAACGGCGCGCCGCCGCCCATCGCGATGGCGGTCGAGAACATCGTCAAGAAGTACGGCGATTTCGAGGCGGTGAAGGGCGTCAGCTTCAGCGTCCAGGAAGGCGAGATCTTCGGGCTGCTGGGCCCTAACGGCGCGGGCAAGAGCACACTGATTCGCATGATGACGACACTGATTCCGGTTACCAGCGGCAAAGCAATCGTGGGCGGGCACGACGTGGCAAAGGAACCGAACGCGGTGCGGCGGATGATTGGCGTGATTCCGCAGGCGCTGACCAGTGACCAGGACCTGACGGTCGGCGAAAATCTGCTCATCTACGCCAAGCTCTACAGCGTGCCCAAAGAGGAGCGCGAAAAGAACATCTGCGGAGTGCTGGAGGCCGTGGACTTGCTGAAGTGGCGCGACGCGCAAACCAAGACGCTTTCGGGCGGCATGAGGCGGCGCCTCGAGATCGCGCGCGGGCTGGTGCACAATCCGCGCATCTTCTTTCTCGACGAGCCCACCACGGGCCTGGACCCGGTGTCGCGCATCGCGGTCTGGGAGATGCTCAACAACCTGAAGTCGCAGCGCCACCTGACCATGCTGCTGACCACGCACTACATGGAAGAGGCCGACAAGCTCTGCGACCGCATTGCCATCGTCGACCACGGCAATCTGGTGGCCATGGGATCGCCTCTCGAACTCAAGCACTCAGTGCCCGGCGACAACGTCGTCGAGGTCCGCTTCGATGAGGAGTACCCCGAGTGGCAGGGGCGGATTGAAAAGCTCGAAGGCGTGACCAGCGTGCAGTCCGAGAGCGGAGGGTTCTACCGCGTGCTAACCAGCTCAGGCTCGGCAACCACAACGGGGCTGGTGGAGATGGCGGCTCAATACTGCACTACCATCTCCTCGCTCAACGTGCAGAACACCACGCTCGACGATGTTTTTGTGCACTACACAGGACGCCAGTTGCGCGATGAACAGGTGAAGCCGGCAAACTTCTTGATGCCGCCCCGGCCCGGAGATCGCCCATGAATCGCATGTCCGCCATTATCGAGCGCGAGATGCGCAAGTTCTTCCGCTCGCCGACCTTGATGATCATGTCGCTGATGATGCCCATTCTGCAGTTGATTATTATGGGCAATGCTTTCGGCGGCAAGATCGTGGGCACCAGCGTGGCAGTTGTGGACCACGACCACGGTCCGCAGGCGGTGAAGTTGCGCGAGGCCTTCGCAGCCATCGCCGTGAACATCAAAACCTTTACCACGGTGGACTACACCGACGAAGTGCAGGCGCGGGAGGACGTTCGCACAGGCAAGGTGGACGGTGCAGTCATCATCCCCGTGCAGTACTCGCGCCGCGTTTACGAGCAGAACTCGCCGCAGGTAGGCATTGTGGTCGATAACACGGACCCATTCACGTCGAGCACGATCGCGGCCGAGATGCAGTCAGTGGTTACAGCCATGAACGCGCCCGTTGTTTCCGACCGGATGGCGAAGCAGATTGCCCTGAGAATAGTCGAGCTTTATCCCTACGTAAACTACATGAAATTCCTGCTGCCGGCCACGATCGCACTGGCCATGTACATCTCGGTGATGATCGGCGGCGGCATGCTCTACATCGACGACAAAGCGCGCGGAGTTCACGAAGGCTACCTGGTCACGCCGATTACCAAGCTCGAGCTGGTCTTCGGCCTGAATATCGCCGGCTCTATCAAGGCTGTGCTCAGTGGTGTCTGCCTCATGGTCGTAGGATCGCTGATGGCCGGAATGGGCACCATCTTCAACCCCATGCAGGACCTGCAACTCTTCTGCCTGATGCTGGTCACCTCCATCGCCTTCAACGGCATGATGTTTCTGCTGATGGTGCGCGTGGACGACCCGCTGACGCCGCGCGCCATGTTCGGGGTGCTGAACATGCTGTTGTTTTATCCTTCCGGGGCCATGTACCCCACCAAGTCTTTTCCCGCGTGGCTGCGGGCCATGGCTGTGGTCGATCCCTTCACCTACGTGATCCACGGCTTCAAATCCATCTTGCTCAAAAACGGTGGATTTACGGCGATCAGATTCGATTTGTTCTTCCTGCTGACCTTCGGGATCGCGACACTGCTGATTGCCACGCCGCTCTTCAAGCGAACGCTGTGAGGTTATCTCCCAGCGCGAGTGCTCCATCCTACACGGAGCGCCGGGTGGGAACCACGTGGGTGCCCCCGGTCCGGATTTTCGAACCGGGGGCCCAAGACACGCCTTTCATGAATCCAAAGTAAGAAACGACCGCTCTGGAACCGAAGTGGTTCCTGCCAGAAATTCGCAATGCCGCTTTTAATTAATAGACGACCGGTTCATGAACTCATCAGCAGGCGCTGGCTGGTAGTCTTTGCCGTGCTTTCGGGTTGCCGCATTCAAATCGCATGCGGTCCGCGCGGTTTTCGCCTCAAGCTTTAGCTAAATCCGCCGATAAAAATAGAAAACCGGTTCTCCCGGCGATTCGCTGTGCGGCATCGCACGAGACGAGGCATCTGAAAACAGAAAGGCGAGCAGAAGTAAGCCCAAAAGAAGAGAAGAGAAGAGAAGAGATCGCATGATTTCCCTGAAAAAATTTCTCGACGCTCCTGCGATGGCAGCCGAAACGCGCGAGGGGTCAAGCGCCGGCTCCTTTCGACGTTACCGCTCTCTCCTTTCTGTACTGGGTCGAAGCGCCGCGCAGGATGGCTCACCGCATGGACGCGAACTCGAAGCAAGCCTCAACGAGGTCGACCGCCGGATTGCAGAGGCCTCCGACCATGAATTGCCCAGCGAGGCGGCAACCGAAGCTGAAGCCCACGTTCACCAGTGGGGCAACAAGCTTGCTGAGGACGCAAATGCCAAGGCTGACGAGTTAAGGGAACTCCTGCTCGCTCTGGCGAAGACGGCGGAATCGGTCGAGAGCCGCGACCAGTCCTATACGTCGCAGTTCACCTCGGTGGCCGATAAGTTGAAGAGCGTATGCGATTACAACGATCTGGCCCAGATTCGAAGCTCCCTCGTAAAGTACGTCGGTGATTTGAAACGCGGCGTTGACAAGATGGCGCAGGAGAGCCGTGAGCTCGTTACGCAGCTCAAAGCTGAAGTGCACGCCTACGAAGCCAGGCTGGAAGCAGTTGAAGAGATTGCATCAAGAGATGAGCTCACAAAACTGCCGAACCGCAGGAAAATGCAGCAGCAGATCAACGAAAATATTAAACGGAGAAATACGTTTTGCGTCGTGATTCTCGACTTGAACAATTTCAAGCTCCTGAACGACCGGTATGGCCACAACGCCGGAGACGATCTACTGAAGCAATTCTCGTCGGAGCTGAAATCCGGAACGCGCGCAGACGACATCGTGGGCCGCTGGGGTGGAGATGAATTCATCGCGGTGATGTTGTGCGCTGAGCAGGAAGCGCTCGCCTACATTGAACGATTGAAGTCGTGGGCCTTCGGCAAGTACACGCTCACTGAGGCCTCGGGGCATCCCGGCACGGAAATACAGATGGAGGCGGCCATCGGCGTCGCCCAATGGCGAGATGGAGAAACTCTTCAACGAGTGGTTGAGCGTGCCGATGCGAATATGTACGCAAGCAAGCCCAACCATCCCTCTCCAGCGCAGCCCGCGGCTGGAGATTCAGGGCCTCGCCAAGCCAATCGAGCAGAAGCTGCGCGGAGCGAGTCTTTGCCGGGTGTTCACTAAAACTGAAGCCGACCCTCGTCAACGGCTGCCCTCAGCCGTCGGGCGGTACTCAGGTGAGATCACCGGCCTGAATTGCCGCCCGGGCCGAGCCTTTTAGATCGATTCCCATGCCTGCAATTTCATCCCCCGTTGGCCCTAACCTGCGGTAAACTGGCCTGACTACCCGCATGGGAACCAGACGGGTTCCGCTTCATTTCCCGATGGACCTGTCGGTCTGCCTGTGCAGGTACAGCGTCCAGAACTTAAGGGTCAATTATGAATGTTGGAAAAGCGATTTATCCTCTCCTCGCCCTCGCGGCATTCGCCGCCGGGATTGCGGAGCGCCAGGCAACCGGTCAGGCCGCTCCTCAACACAAGCCCCGCATCGCAATTCTGGATTTCGACTACGCCACCGTGCAGAGCGCTTCCGCTGCCATCTTCGGAACGGAGGTTGATATCGGCAAAGGGATCTCCAACCTGCTGGTCACGGATCTGGTTCGGGACGGCTCCTATTCCGTGATTGAGCGGTCGGCTCTGGACAAGGTGCTGGCCGAGCAGAACTTCTCCAACTCCAATCGCGCCGATCCCACCAGC
>Ga0335071_10004579_pt1 | contig 14442 bp, 16 predicted proteins | sample Lox_Sample_15_FD_206724 | JGI IMG/M metagenome (GOLD analysis project Ga0335071, IMG submission 206724) | Soil microbial communities from Loxahatchee National Wildlife Refuge, Florida, United States - Lox_Sample_1.5 | ecosystem: Environmental > Terrestrial > Soil > Wetlands | place: USA... | reverse complement strand
CACGGCCACGCTGCAGGGCACGGCCACGCTGGAGACCGTCGACGACACCATGGCCCTGGGGTCGCGGCTGGGCGCGCGGCTGCGGCCGGGCGACGTGGTGGTGCTCTCCGGGCCGCTTGGCGCGGGAAAGACGATGCTGGCCAAGGGAATCGCGGCGGCGATGGACGTCGACGGACCGGTCACCTCGCCGTCGTATGTGTTGGCGCGGGTGCATCCGCCGCGGCGGCCCGGGGCGCCGGCGATGATTCACGTCGACATGTACCGGCTGCTCGACCACGGCCGGTCAGACCTGCTAGGTGAGCTCGACTCCCTGGACCTCGACAGCGATCTCGACGACGCGGTCGTCGTGGTGGAATGGGGCGAGGGCCTCGTCGAGCGCCTTGCCGAGCGTCATCTCGACATTCGTCTGGAGCGCGTCAGCCACTCCGATGTGCGGATCGCGGCCTGGGAGTGGAACGGTTCATGAATATCGTTCTCACCCTTGACACCTCGACCCCGGCGGTTACGGCCGGGATCGTGCGGCGTGACGAGCTGTCGGTGCTGGTCGAGCGGGTCACCGTTGACGCCCGGGCCCATGCCGAACGGCTCACTCCCAACGTCGTGGATGCGCTCGCCGATGCCGCACTGACGATGAGCGACCTCGACGCCGTGGTGGTCGGCTGCGGGCCCGGCCCCTTCACCGGTCTGCGCGCCGGAATGGCCTCCGCCGCGGCGTACGGGCATGCGCTGGGCATCCCGGTTTACGGGGTGTGCAGCCTGGACGGCATCGGGGTGCAGACCACCGGCGACACCTTGGTCATCACCGATGCCCGCCGGCGTGAGGTGTACTGGGCCCGCTACAGCGACGGCGTCCGCACCGCGGGCCCGGCAGTCAACGCCCCCGCCGACGTGGATCCCGGCACGGCGCGGGCGGTCGCCGGCTCACCGGAGCACGCGGCGCTGTTCGAGCTGCCGCACCGCGGGCCGGTCTACCCGGCGCCGGCCGGATTGGTACGCGCGGTGACCGACTGGTCGGCTGACCGTGCCCCGCTGGCGGCGTTGTATCTGCGGCGGCCCGACGCCAAACCGCTGGCGGCCGGGCGATGACGGCTCCCGACGTCACCATCGGCGCGTTGACCTCGGCCGACGCCCAGCGCTGCGCCGACCTGGAGGCGCAACTGTTCGACGGCGATGACCCGTGGCCCGCGGCGGCGTTCAACCGCGAGCTCGCCAGCCCGCACAATCACTACGTGGGCGCACGAGTCGGCGGAACCCTGGTCGGATACGCCGGCATCTCGCGGCTGGGCCGCACCTCGCCGTTCGAGTACGAGGTGCACACCATCGGGGTGGACCCCGCATACCAGGGGCAGGGCATCGGGCGCCGGTTGCTCGAGGAACTGCTGGGTTTCGCCGACGGCGGTGTCGTCTACCTGGAGGTACGCACCGACAACGAGGGGGCCATTGCGCTGTACCGCAGCATGGGTTTTGAGCAGATCGGCTTGCGCCGGCGCTACTACCGGGTCAGCGGCGCCGACGCCTACACCATGCGCCGGGCGGCTCGACAATGACCGTCATCCTCGCGATCGAAACGTCTTGCGACGAAACGGGAGTCGGTATCGCGCGGCTCGACGCCGACGGCACCGTGACGCTGTTGGCCGACGAGGTGGCATCCAGCGTCGACGAACATGTCCGCTTCGGCGGCGTCGTGCCCGAGATCGCCTCACGCGCGCACCTGGAGGCGCTGGGGCCCGCCATGCGCCGCGCGCTGAACGCTGCCGGCGTGGACAAACCCGACGTCGTCGCCACCACCATCGGGCCCGGCCTGGCCGGCGCCTTGCTGGTGGGAATCGCTGCGGCCAAGGCATATTCGGCGGCGTGGGGAGTGCCGTTCTACGCCGTGAACCATCTGGGCGGGCACCTGGCCGCCGACGTCTACCAGCACGGGCCGCTGCCCGAGTGCGTGGCGCTGCTGGTGTCGGGCGGACATACGCACCTCCTACACGTGCGTTCCCTCGGCGACCCGATCGTCGAGCTGGGCAGCACCGTCGACGACGCGGCCGGCGAGGCCTACGACAAGGTGGCGCGGCTGCTGGGTCTGGGGTATCCGGGCGGCAAGGTGCTCGACGAGCTCGCGCGCACAGGCGGTCGTGATGCCATCGAATTCCCGCGCGGCATGACCGGACCCGCGGATGACCCGGATGCCTTCAGCTTCTCGGGCCTGAAAACCGCCGTGGCGCGGTACATCGAAAGCCATCCCGACGCGGCGGCTGCCGACATCGCGGCCGGATTCCAGGAAGCCGTGGCCGACGTGCTGACCCGCAAGGCGGTGCGTGCGGCAACCCGGCTGGGCGTGTCGACCCTGCTGATCGCCGGGGGAGTGGCCGCGAACTCGCGGTTGCGGGAGTTGGCGGCACAGCGCTGCGCGGCGGCGGGGCTGACGCTGCGGATTCCCAAACCGCGGCTGTGCACCGACAATGGCGCGATGATCGCATCCTTTGCCGCGCACCTGGTGGCCGCGGGAGCGCCCCCCTCACCGCTGGACGTGCCCGGCGACCCCGGTCTCCCGGTGGTAAAAACGCAGGTCACCTGATCGCTCTTGGCGAACACGGCCGAAGCAGCGGGCCGCCCTTGAGCGCTAGCACTCTCGTGTATAGAGTGCTAGGTGGCAATCGGACGGTCCCCTGTGTCGGCCACCCGCGACGACGGCGCGAGGGAACGGACGAATGCCGAATCCCCTGATAATCGGACGGTCCGGGGCTGGCCCTGGACCGACCGCCCAACTCCGGCCGGGGCGAACGCCCCGGACCCGAACGAACTAGTGGAGGGCTCCAATCGTGGCGAAGGTGAACATCAAGCCACTCGAGGACAAGATTCTCGTGCAGGCCAACGAGGCCGAGACCACGACCGCTTCCGGTCTGGTCATTCCTGACACCGCCAAGGAGAAGCCGCAGGAAGGAACCGTCGTCGCAGTCGGCCCCGGCCGGTGGGACGAAGATGGCGAGAAGCGGATCCCGCTGGACGTCTCGGAGGGCGACACCGTCATCTACAGCAAGTACGGCGGCACCGAGATCAAGTACAACGGCGAGGAATACCTCATCCTGTCGGCGCGCGACGTGCTGGCTGTCGTATCTAAGTAACAACCGTGTCCCGCCCCGGCGATCCCCGTGTATTACCGCGGGCGATTTCCGGGGCGGCATGCGTTCGGGTGAAGGAATCTGATGAGCAAGGTTATTGAGTACGACGAGACCGCGCGTCGCGCCATCGAGGCCGGGGTGAACGCACTGGCCGATGCGGTGCGGGTGACGCTGGGGCCCCGCGGCCGGCATGTGGTGCTGGCCAAGGCATTCGGCGGCCCCACGGTCACCAACGACGGCGTCACGGTCGCGCGTGAGATCGATTTGGAAGACCCGTTCGAAAACCTCGGCGCCCAGCTGGTGAAATCGGTGGCCACCAAGACCAACGACGTCGCCGGCGATGGCACCACGACCGCGACGGTGCTGGCCCAGGCGCTGGTCAAGGGCGGCCTGCGCCTCGTTGCGGCCGGGGCCAACCCGATCGAGCTCGGCGTCGGACTCAGCAAGGCAGCCGACGCGGTGTCGGAGGCGCTGCTGGCGGCGGCTACCCCGGTATCCGGCAAGGACTCGATCGCTCAGGTTGCGACGGTGTCGTCGCGTGACGCCCAGATTGGTGAGTTGGTCGGGGAGGCAATGATCAGGGTCGGCGCCGACGGCGTGGTCAGCGTTGAAGAATCCTCGACCCTGAACACCGAGCTGGAGTTCACCGAGGGCGTCGGCTTCGACAAGGGCTTCCTGTCGGCATATTTCGTGACCGACTTCGATTCGCAGGAAGCGGTGCTCGACGAGCCGCTGATCCTGCTGCACCAGGAGAAGATCAGCTCGCTGCCCGACTTGTTGCCCATGCTGGAAAAGGTGGCCGAATCCGGCAAACCGCTGTTGATCGTCGCCGAGGACGTGGAGGGCGAAGCGCTGGCGACGCTCGTCGTCAACTCGATCCGCAAAACCCTGAAAGCCGTGGCGGTCAAGGCGCCGTTCTTCGGCGACCGGCGCAAGGCATTCCTCGAGGACCTGGCGGTGGTCACCGGCGGTCAGGTGATCAATCCCGACGCCGGTCTGCTGCTGCGCGAGGTCGGCACCGAGGTGCTGGGCTCGGCCCGCAGGGTGGTGGTCAGCAAAGACGACACCATCATCGTCGACGGCGGCGGCTCCAAGGAGGCGGTTGCCGATCGCATCAAGCAGCTGCGCGCCGAGATCGAGAAAAGCGATTCCGACTGGGATCGCGAGAAGCTGCAGGAGCGGCTGGCCAAGCTGGCCGGCGGGGTGGCCGTCATCCAGGTAGGTGCCGCCACCGAAACCGCGCTCAAGGAACGCAAGGAAAGCGTCGAGGATGCCGTCGCGGCCGCCAAGGCCGCTGTCGAAGAGGGCATTGTCGCAGGCGGCGGGTCGGCGCTCATCCATGCCCGCAAGGCGCTGGGGGAGTTGCGTGGATCGCTGACCGGCGATCAGGCGCTGGGCGTCGACGTGTTCTCCGAGGCGCTGGCCGCACCGCTGTACTGGATCGCCACCAACGCCGGGCTGGATGGCGCGGTGTCCGTGAACAAGGTCGGTGAGCTGCCCGACGGGCAAGGGCTCAACGCCGAGAAGCTCAGCTATGGTGACTTAATCGCCGACGGTGTGGTCGACCCGGTCAAGGTGACCCGGTCCGCGGTGCTCAACGCGGCGTCGGTGGCCCGGATGGTGCTGACCACCGAGACAGCAATTGTCGAGGATGTACCACACCACAATGACGAAGACCACGGCCATGGCCACGGGCATGGGCACGGTCACCACCACCATCACTAAGGTCAAGCAGTACGAGACACCCCGGTCCTGGCGGCCGGGGTGTTTTCGTATCTCTGCGGTCGTGGGCATTTAGTCTCCCGGCATGGATCGCATCTGGCAGTGGGCGCGGGATCGGTACGGGACGAGGTACAGGTTGGCTCTCTACGCGGTCTTCTTTCCCGTGACGCTGTCGGTCTACCTCCCCTTGACGTTGTCGATTGCCACTTTTGAGAAGTCCGGCCACTACCTTGAGGCGGTAATCGTCACCGCTGGCGCCGCGCTGGTGCTCGAATACCTGATGCAGTCTCGAGGCCATCGGCAAATGCGGTTAGTGGAGCAGTGGGCGGCAGGCCACGAAGTCGATCGTGCGACTGCCCTGGAGGGCACCTACTCCTTTGCCCGCCTTTGCCCGCCGGTCGTCTTCCCTAATGGTGTGGAGCACCAGGGTGTGGGTCGCGGTGGTGTCGGTGGCTGTCGGTGCGATCGCCGGGGCGACGGGGTTGCGGCTGGTCCAGTACGCGATCCTCGGCGCCGTCTATGCAACGGGCGTCGATCTGATTGCTTATCACAACATCGTGGAGGCAGTGCTGCGGCCAGTGCGGGTCGTGCTGGCCGGTGACACCGGAATCGGTGATGCGTTGCCGCGCTCCCGCCCTAGCTTTGCCGTGCGCTCGAACGTGTCCGTGGTGGCGGTCGCGTTCACCTTCGCCCTAGCGGGCGCGATGCTGGCGGCCGTATTCAATCGGGCCAGTGAGATCCCCGTTCTCGCCGTCGTGATTAGTGGTGCCTTGGCGATCGGCTTCGCGCTGCCGATTTCCGTCGGCCTCGGGTTTTCACCGTCTCTGCAACCGATTCGCGACCTCGCCCAAGGAGCCGAACGTGTTGGGGCTGGTGACTTCAGCCAGCGACTGCCGGTGGTTCAGGACGATGATCTCGGTGCGTTGGCGGCGTCGTTCAACCGCATGCAGGCCGGTTTGGCCGAGCGGCAACGACTTCACGCAGCGTTCGGCACCTACGTCGACCCCGCGCTCGCGGCGCGGTTACTCGACCAAAGCGACCATGTGTTCACCGGTGAGCGCCGCCAGGTGACAGTGATGTTTGTCGACATCCGCGATTTCACCCCATTCGCCGAAGCCAACACCGCCGAGGACACGGTCGCCCGCCTCAACGCCCTGTTCGAGATTGTAGTGCCCGCCGTCCTCGACGCCGGTGGCCACGTCAATAAGTTCCTCGGTGACGGCGCTCTGGCCGTCTTCGGCGCTCCGAATGACCTCGCCGATCACGCCGACGCCGCTCTGAGGGCCGCTGTGCTGATTCATCGCCTGGTGGCCGAGCGGTTCGGCGGGGAGCTTCGCATCGGCATCGGCATCAACACCGGACTGGTGATCGCTGGCACCATCGGCGGCGGCGGCAAACTCGAGTTCACGCTCATCGGCGACACCGTCAACGTCGCGGCCCGCGTCGAGCAAGCTCACGAAGACCACCGGTGACGCGATCCTTCTCACTCAACAGACCGTCGACGCATTGGTTTCTCGACCGCCCGGACTTACCGACCGGGGTGCTCACGCGCTGAAGGGCAAGTCAGCCCCCACAGAGGTTTTCGGCCTCGACCCACCGGTCGCGCCTTCGCATCGCCTCGGGCTGAATGCCGAACGCTCGCCAGCCAGTGGTCGATTGAGAAAGTAAGCCAAGAAGAGGACGACGAGCACGCTCACCACCACGGGCACGGCCACTAGGCCGTGTCAGGCCGAGCTGGAGAGTCCCCGTCCCTGGACGCTCTGCCCGAGCCGACCGCTCCCGAGCGGCCAGCCTTGGACCGACGAGCCCGAAGCTCTCCGGCTTCGTCGTCGGCGTCGTCGTCGGGCAAGCCAAGCCGTCTGTGTAGTACTTCTTATGCGATTCGCCACCACTTAGCCGGTAGACGGTTCTTCCGGTCACCCTCGAAGAACCCGCCGCCGAAGTACACGTCGAGGTACTTGTTCAGCAGCTTCCGCGCCGCTGGCCTCGTGATGGCCAGCTCGGCAGCAACCTGCGTTACCGTGATCCCGTTCTGCGTCGTGGTCTCCCGGTTGGTTAGCACGGTAGCGACTCGATGTATTCCACGAACCGCTGTTCCACGTCCGCAGGACGTGCCGTGGAAGTGTTACTTATATATTTGCAAGCACATATGTAACACTTTTGCGGCACCACTCCGTTGCGATGCTTGGAACATCCGCAGACTCGATAATGCGGACACAACCGCCATAAGCGAGCGTGGCCGTACTCCCCGTCGTAGGAAACCTCGTGGAGCAGTCCATACCCCAGGTTGGCGGACAGCGCAGCCAAGGCCCGCTGAGTAAGAGTAAGCCCGGACTTGTCATCCTTCAGCCCGTCCACAAGGTGGATGATGTCTCGCACTGATGCGCTCACCGGGTTATGCCCGGTGTTGATCGCACGCTGCACGAGCGCCAGAACGTAACGTCTGTTCCGTTTGTGGTAGTGCTCCTCCAGGTGGTCGTACAGCGCCTGCATCTCCTCAGCGAAGCCGGGAGGCACCGAGCCGACAGCGAGCGCCGGGTCGTACTTACCCTCAGCATCCTGGTAGGTCTTGCGAAGGCGTTTCGTCAGGTCGTTGCGCTTATACCCGACCCCGATGCCCGAAGTCGACACGAAGTCGACGTAGGCGTCCTCGGATAACTCGTGGCCGACAAACCACAGCGCAACCGTGAAGGCTCGCCGGTTGAAGTCCGAATTGCTGTTGAATGCGTCGTCTACCAGCTCTGCTATGTGAGGCGGTATATCGGTCATGTGTTGCCTCTGGTGGCAGCTGGTGCCTTGGTCGGGATTCGTGGAAGACGGCATCACCACCGTCCTGCCGCTTGGCAGCGCCCTGGGTGACGTGCTCATTTCGACGCCGCCTCAAACTGGACCGCGCCTTTTAGCTTCCGGTCGCCACGGCGGTGCGGTCAATTCACCCGAAGTTCAGGAAAGCGGGGTTGGAGCGTCAATTGTCAGGATCAAAGATCACTACCTGTCGTCGAGACGGACCCGCACACTCCGCTCGGAGGCAGCAACGCCCTCCTCTCAACCTCCTAATGAAATCGGCGGGCAGGCTGAGGCGGTCGGGTATCGCGGGTTGGGCAGACATCGCAACGTTTTGGGTCTATGCACCCGACCTGTGGGTGAGGCCGGGCGGCGGGAAGAGCAGGAGAGTCACTTTTAGGTGGTGGATCCACAGCATGGTTCGGCCAATCTCGTGGCGCGAATCGTCGAATTGGGCGCGGCAGGGGTCAATGAACTCGCCCGGCTAGGCAGTAACAGCCTGCTGGCGGCACTACTGGCCCGGCTGGGGCTTCCCAATGTCACCGATGTGGACCTCGCACAGGAAGACGAAGTCTCGCCTGCGGAGACGATCACCCGAGGACTGCTGGCCGGGGAGGGCCGCTATACCCGACTGGAGGTCGCCGAGCAGGCTGGTGTCGCCCTCGACGAGGCGCGACGACTGTGGCGTGCATTGGGGTTTCCCGAGGTCGGTGATGAGCAGCGGGTATTCACCAGCGCGGACGTCGCCGCCCTGACCGACGCGGCCGGACTCATCGCCGCAGACATTGTGGACGACGACGGGCTGGTGGAACTGGCCCGCCCCTTGGGCAACCTGATGTCACGACTGGCCGCGGCGCAAACAAGTTTCATCTCCGAGGTGCTGGGAGCGCGGATCGCGGAGGGCCGAGAGGTTAAGGACCCACACCTACCCGACCAGCTTGCCGCCCAAGCCCTCATCACCACCCGAGAATTGTTACCGGTGCTGGAACGGACCACGGTGTATACGTGGCGGCGGCATCTGGCCGCTGAAGTGGGACGGGCGTTGTTTCCCAACGGATCCGGCCTGGACAGTCACACAGAAAGCCGACCAGCAGCAGTCGGCTTCATCGACATGACCGGCTACACGCGACTGTCCCGCAACGTTGACCTCACCGAGCTGGCCCAGATGCTCGACCAGTTCGAAACGGCCGTGCTCGACACGGTGGTCGCTCACGGTGGGCGGGTGATCAAGAATCTCGGCGATGAAATCCTCTTCGTGATCGACGATCCCGCCTCAGCGGCGGAGGCCACCTTGCAGTTGTTAGACATGTTCGCCTCCGACGACACACTGCCGCAGGTACACGCCGGGCTGGCGTACGGGCCGGTGCTTGACCGCGGTGGTGACGTTTTCGGCCCCGTGGTGAACATCGCCGCCCGACTCGCCAACATCGCCCGCAAAGGCACCATCCGGGTCGACCAGGCGATGGCCACCGAACTCGGCGACACAAAGCAGTTCACCCTGTCGGTTCGTGCACCGCGCCGCGTCCGCGGTTATCTACAACTTCCCAGCTACCGCCTGCGGAGAGCACCCGATCGGCGCGGTGGTGGGCCACAATGAACCGCGTGCCCCACGGTCAGAGGCGGAGGTGGCGCGGTGGTTCGGCAGAGTAGCTACCTCCACCGATGACTGATACTGGCGGTATCAGAAACCCTGAAACCCGTACACGGCCGGGCGGCCGTAATACCGCCCGGTCGTAAGGCGGGGGCGAGGGTATACCCCCGTGGGGGTAGGGGCCATGCGTCTACCCCGCGACCCGCCCCTCGGTCTCAGCCTCTGGGGGCCGTGCCTGCGCCTGACCCCACGCTGCACGCTCAGCCGTACTGGCCCCTAGCGGCCACGCTGACAGACGAATGTCTATCTGGGGTGTACTCATTACTGGACACCGACGGAACTGCCGCATAGTGTCGGGCCCAGATCGCTGCACAGATGGATGACATCCAAATGCACTGGGGAGAAGGCGCACTGGCCGAGCTGTTCCACGGCGATGTCGTCGATCTTCCAGGTGTGCGGCAGCTGTTCGGTAAGCTTCAGCGGTCGATCACAAGCCCGCATTTGGCACGGCTATGGTGGCAGGGGCTCGCAAACGGTCGGCAGCGCCATGGGAGGCTCTGCCTCCTAAAAGGGGAGCGTCTTTTGTGATTTGGAACTGGGCTGTGTTCGTCGTCGGTTCTCAAAAGGGGCAAGCGGGGCCTAACCGGGCCTGCAGTTGGTCAGCCAATGCGAGTGCTTCCTCACCTAGCCTGCGGGTCTGATCCACGGTTAGGTGTTGGACGCCGTTGACGTCGATGATGATCCGGTGCTCGGGCTCGAGCGAGACGCCGTGATGCCAACTCGCGTCGCAGCAGATGCCGATCCAGACGGGGCCGATGTAACGTCCCCGCTCTAATCCTTGGAATGCGGTCATGTGCCCTCCTTCCTTTCGAGGGCGGCGCGGGAGTCCTAGTCTGATGATCACTCCCGCGTGGCCGGAGGGTGCCTGGGTGCGATCATACCGATAATACGCTTGAAGTCTTACTTTACATACTGAAAGATTGGATCTGAAGTCATGCCGGACTTCTAGTCTGAATGGCTCCCGCCGTGAAAGGGTGCCTTGGTCCAACATTTCTCGACTTCGTCCCGACGACGAGAAGAACTACCAGCAATTCGGCCAGCGACGACTACCTACTCCACGGGTCGCGCCAGTGATCACTGCCGCGCGAAAACACTGGTGGTCTCAATACGCGAACAACGCCTCGACCAAAGCGTCTTCACTTGAGTGACGCGACGAGTTCACGCCGCATAGTTGTAAACCGTCTGGCGACTTACTCTGAACTCCAACCGCGGAGGCCTCGTGGTCGCCCGCCGCGATCGGTGCGAGTTTGCGGCCGGCGCCCCACGCCGCTGCGAGCAGCGCCGCCGCCCAGTTCGCGTAGGCGGAGTAGACGATAAGGACCGCTGCCGTAACTCCCCAAGCGTTGGGCAACTCGATATGTGGCCAGAGCAGGCCGAGCAGCACGAGGAACATCCCGTTGAGCACTGCCTCCAGGTGGCTCGACAGCGCCATGCGGGTTCGTCAGTGCGGGGACGGCGAATCCGGTGAGCAAGCCAAGCAGGAACGGGATCATCCCAAGCGCGAACAGCACTGTCTGCATGTCAGAACAGTATTGGCCTCTGGCCGCGCGCGCCTTGGATTGATCTCCATCGGTGCGGCTGTATTTCGCAACCACCGAGATGGCGGTCGTCGACAAGCCGGAGAAAACCGACGGTGACCACCGCCACGGCCACGGTCACCATCACCACCACCACTAGGTGATGGATGGAAACGCCCCGGCCCTGATCGCTGGGGCGTTTCCGATGGCCGTGCTACTCGAGACTGAAGCCACGCACACTCGCTTCGACGTGTCGTGTGCCCCCACGAATCCGCCGGCCGGCCGGGTGCAGATGGCACTGGCTAGGTGTCGCGCGTCGTCGGTGACGCTGGCCACTCTCCTCGGGACAGGTCGCGGTCGAGCAGGCGGGCCCTGACATCGCCGTCATAGAAGAGGCTCCGGTCGAAGGCATCACCGAAGTGCTTGGTCAGCAACGACGAGAACAGCAACGCGGCCGATTGCGGCCGGTGGTTCATGACGAGTTGACTGGTCTCGCCTTTGTCGTTGAAATACACGACGACGAAGTTGTAGATCTCGACTCCGGCCGGCTGGTAGGCCTCGGTGCCACGGATGCGAGAGCGATAGTCCTCCAAGAAGAGATCGCCGCGTATGCCGTAGAAGCGGAAGTCCTGAAATGCGTATAGGCTTCGCGCGAAGCTCAGCATCTTGCCAACTTCGCCTGCTCCGCGCAGTTCGCCATTGAACACGGCGCCCTGGAGAATGACATCGTCGGCGAGGTTGTCCAGCCAGTGCGGGTAGTAGTTCAGGTGTGGCGCCTGGTTGTCGAGCTTACGGGTGGTCTTGCTCGGTGTCGTCATAGCAGCTGTGTCCTCGTTCGTAGGTCGATGGGTAATGAGCCTGCTCAAGAGCAGTCGCTTCACGCTCGATTGCTGATCCAGCGGTGCCTAGGACGCACCACGTCTGTTGGGAATTCCTCATTCTGAGCCGGCAACCTGGCCTCACTCATACTGGTAGCGGCAGGAACACGTTCAGTCCTCACGTCTTGACGGACTGGGCTCGCGAGTTCTGGGCGAGCCGGTGTCTCGCCAGTGGTATATCCCGCAGTACCGAGACGGCCGAATGGATGCCATGGATAGGGCGCACGGTTGGTGTCCTGATTAGATGGTGTACCAGCCGGCCAACGCCGACCATCGAGACTGAAGCCACTGTGGGAGCGGCAGAGCCGTCCAAGTCGTGGCACGGTTAGACCATGGCCGACTCAAGTTCCGTAACGATCGAAGAAGATGGGTTTTTGCTCCTCATCGGAGTCAATCGGCCCGATGTCCACAACCTCTGGGACCTAGAAGTGATCCAGACGGTTTGCCGGGCTTATAAACGCCTAGCCGATAGCGAGCACCTTCGTGTCGGTGTCGTTTTCGGTCACGGGCGGCTGTTCACGGCCGGACTCGACCTTGCGTCGGTGGGCCCACTGGTTGCCACCGGCGACATCCGCGCGGTGCTTCCCGAGGACGGCTACGACCCGTGGAACTTCTTCGGCGAACCTTGCCCGAAGCCGATCGTCGTTGCGGTGCACGGCACCTGCAACACGCTCGGGATCGAGCTCGCGCTGGCATCACAGGGGGCTGTGGCAGCGCAGGGCACGCGGTTCGCTCAGCTCGAGGTGGCGCGGGGAATTTTCCCGCTGGGCGGAGCGACGTTTCGATTGCCTGCTCGTCTCGGCGTCGCCGGCATGCGATACCTGCTGACGGCCGAGCGTTTCGACGCCGATGCAGCTCTCAGCGCCGGGTTGGTCAATGAAGTCGTACCGGAAGGTCAACATCTCCAGCGCGCCATCGAAGTCGCCAGGCTCATCGCCGCAAACGCTCCGCTTGCGGTACAAGCCGCTCTTGCGTCGGCCCGCGCCGCAGAGCGCGCGGCTCGCGACGCCGCCGCGCAGGTCATGTTCGACTGGAATCGAAAGGTTCTTGGAAGCCGAGATGCCGCCGAGGGTCTCAGCGCCTTCCTCGAGCGCCGCGCGCCCGTGTTCGAAGGGCGCTGACGCCGATCCTCATCACCACCAAAGGCCGGTTGATGCGTCGACCGTGGGGCTAATGCATGAAACCGCAAGGATTTTCGTGCACAGGCCCCACGCTCGGCGGCCGAAGTGGGGCGTCAGCGGCCGGGCGGGAGGCGCGGCGGGGTAGTCACCGTCGTGGTGGGTACGACACGGTCGGGCTGCTGGTGACCGTGACGGTGCTGGTGCTCGTGCTGGTCGACGGCGGGGGCACGGCGGTGTGATCGTGGCGACGCTGGTTGTCGTCGAGGTGGACGACGTCGTCGTCGCCGACGCCGCAGCGATCACACCGCAGGCGATTCGCTTGGCTGACTCACTAGGTGGTTGCTGCCGAGGTTGTCCGTGTCTTGGTGGATGACCAGCGCGGTACCGGAGCTGTTTCTGAGGTCCGCGGCGGTGAACGCGCTGGTGGTGGTGACGAGTTTCGCCGACCCGGCGGGGCGCACTTGCAGGGCGGTCAGCTCGCCGCTGGCGGGATAACCTGTATGACCCGATGCCTGGTAGACGGCGCCAGCGGATTCCAAGTCGCCGGTCGCGCCTGCAGTCGGTGCGGCCGAATTGGCGTCACATCTGTCTGCCCACCGAGTGGATTTGCAGCCCGTGGAAGCCCGGGCTCAGCACCTGGTTCGGGCCGGCTTCCACGGTCACCGTCGCGTACCCGTCGGCGAAATCGAAGGTGGCGTTGGCGACTGGACTACCGTCGGCGCTCTTCAACTGTGTGGTCATCTTCTCCGCGCCGGATGGCGCGCTGGTGGTCCCCGACGTGTTGCCCTGGTTACTCCGTTGGTGCGCGCACGCGCCTAACGGCACAACGGTCGCGGCAAGCAACACCACAGCAAAGGTCACGCCCATTTTCATGAGCGGTGCCTACCCCGATCGGCCAACGTCGAAACGGCATAGCGGCTATCCGGCCCGCCCGGCGCTAACGGCGGGATCGACATGCGCGGCCGCCGGTGACATGGCCACCAGGGACTGGTGCCGCTTGCCCCACTCGCACATCGCCTCGGTGACCGGCCGAAGTGACTGGCCATACTCGGTCAGCGAATACTCCACGCGCGGCGGCACTTCCGGGAACACTTGGCGCGCGACGACGCCATCGGCTTCGAGCTCCCTCAGCTGCCGGATCAGCACCCGTTCGCCGGGCGTCTTGCGCCGGAGTTCGGCGAACCGCTGGGTGCCGTCGCGGCTCAGGTGAAAGATGAGCACGGCCTTCCACTTGCCGCCGATGACCGCAAGCATCGCCTCCACCGGACAGGTGCCGTCGTCCACACTTACCTCCCGGTCCATTGCTTACCTGAAAGTGCGTTCTTACCTTGTCACTTCAGCGGCCCTAGCGTGACGCCAATGAGGATCGCAATCATCGGTGCCGGCAACGTCGGAAGGGCGTTGGGCGGCGCCTGGAGCAAGGATCACGATGTCACGTACGGCGTAGGGAACCCCCACGATGCCAAGCACGCCGATCTCGGCGAACGCGTCGCCGCCACCGGGGACGCCGCACGGGACGCCGAGTCGTCGTGCTCTGCACACCGTGGCAGGGCACCGAGCGAGCCGTCGCCGACTGTGGCGACCTCGCGGGCAAGGTCGTCATCGACTGCACCAACCCGTTGACTCCCGACATCACCGATCTGGAAGTCGGGCACA
>Ga0335071_10004578_pt1 | contig 14443 bp, 12 predicted proteins | sample Lox_Sample_15_FD_206724 | JGI IMG/M metagenome (GOLD analysis project Ga0335071, IMG submission 206724) | Soil microbial communities from Loxahatchee National Wildlife Refuge, Florida, United States - Lox_Sample_1.5 | ecosystem: Environmental > Terrestrial > Soil > Wetlands | place: USA... | reverse complement strand
TTGCGCACGTTCGGGTCGGGCGCGGGTGTCACCAGAATCTGCGCCAGATGCACCTGCGGCTCGGGGAAATTGAAGCTGGTCTTGTTGGCGTTGTAGAAATCGGTGACGTCTTTGTCGGAAATCGAAATGTGCGAAGTGATCTCTTTATTGAAGAGCTTGGTGACGCTCAGGTCCCGCTTGAGCTGCGCTTTCATGTCTTCCACCGACATTTTCCGCGCCGCGAGCTGTTTTTGAAATTCCTCTTGAGTGTAAGGCGCCTTCAACTCGGCGAATTTGGATTCGACGTCGGCATCGGTGGCCATCAGACCGAGCTTTTCGGCGCGCTGGAGCATGATTTCGTTGTCCACCAGCGTGCGCAGCACCTCCAGCCTCTGGATCATCATCTGATCGTCACTGGGGCGTTCGGCCGACGACATGAACTGCGCCTGATACTGCTTGTCGAGGTCGGCGAAGGAGATCACGCGGCCGTTCACCGTGGCGGCGACGTTCTCCGGCACGGAGCGCTTGCAGCCGCTGGCGAGTAAGAGGACAGCAGCCAAAAAGGCGGGGAGGGCGCGAGGCATTCGTTGGTCCACTTCATTCTACCGGAACATGGCGGCTTTGATGAGGGACTCGAGACAAGCCGGTGAGCACACCGCTGGTAGAATGTTGCGCATGGATCCGATCCAGTACAACCTTCCTCAAACGCGCATTCCGCGAGCGTGGCACAACATCGTACCGGATCTGCCGAAACCATTGGCGCCGGTCCTGCACCCAGGCACGCTGAAACCGATCGGTCCGGACGATCTAGCGCCGCTGTTTCCGATGAGCCTGATCCTGCAGGAAGTGAGCGCGGAACCGGAGGTCGAGATTCCGGAAGAGGTCCGGCAGGTGTATGCACAATGGCGTCCCACCCCGCTTTTTCGGGCGCGCCGCCTGGAAAAGGCGTTGGATACGCCAGCCAAGATCTATTACAAATATGAAGGCGTCAGCCCGGCTGGTTCGCACAAGCCGAACACTGCGGTCGCGCAGGCCTACTACAACAAGAAGGAAGGGACGAAGCGTCTTTCGACGGAAACCGGCGCTGGGCAGTGGGGCTCGTCGTTGTCGATGGCGTGCTCGTTCTTCGGCCTGGAATGCAAGGTTTACATGGTGCGCGTGAGTTATGACCAGAAGCCGTACCGTCGCGCGCTGATGGAGGCTTTCGGGGCGTCGGTGACTGCCAGCCCGAGCCAGGAAACGGAGTCGGGGAGCGCGATTCTGTCGAAAGACCCCCGATCGAATGGCTCGCTTGGAATCGCGATTTCCGAAGCGGTGGAAGTGGCGGCGAAGGATCCGCACACCAAGTACGCGTTGGGTAGCGTTCTGAATCACGTGCTGCTGCATCAGACCGTGATCGGGCTCGAGGCGATGGAGCAGATGGCGCTCGCGGGCGACGATCCGGACATCATTGTCGGCTGCACAGGCGGCGGATCGAATTTCGCGGGCCTGGTGATGCCGTACTTGAGTCAGAAGATCAAAGGGAAGAGCGGGGCGCGCGTGGTTGCCGTGGAACCGGCGGCCTGTCCGAGCCTGACCAAGGGCAAGTTTACCTACGATTTCGGCGATACGGGTCATCTGACGCCACTGGTGAAAATGTTCACGCTGGGCAGTACGTTCATGCCGCCAGGGATTCACGCGGGCGGGCTCCGCTACCACGGCATGGCGCCGCTGGTTTCGCACGTATGCGACCTCGGCCTGGTGGAAGCGACCGCGGTGCAGCAACTCGATGCATTCGCCGCCGGGATTCAGTTTGCGCGTGCCGAGGGCATCCTTCCGGCGCCGGAAGCGAATCACGCCATCGCAGGAGCCATTCGCGAAGCGCTCCGCGCCAAGGAGGATGGCAAGCAGCGAACCATTCTCTTCAATCTTTGCGGGCACGGGCACTTCGACATGCAGTCCTACATCGACTATCAAGCAGGCAAGCTGCAGAACTACGACTATCCGGCCGAGGAGGTCGCGATGGCGCTGGCCGGCTTGCCCGCTATGAGCTGATCATGGCCGCAATCAAGCCTTACACCGCAGTGGGGTTGATTCCCACGGTGCGTGGGATCCGCAAGCGCGCAGACATCCGAGTGAATCTCGAGCATCTGCAGCATCTAGTCAAAGCGGCGGCCTGGTTGTCCAGCCTGGATCTGCCGGTGCGGCTGATCGCGATTCCGGAAGGAGCGCTTCAGGGATTCAACGACGAGGTTTTGGACCTGGATCACGTGCAGTTTGCACGCGAGGGCACGATCGATATTCCGGGCGAGGAGACGGAGTTTCTCGGCAGGCTCGCGCGCGAGTACGACGCGTACATCATTGCGCAGGCCAAGGCGCGGCATCCGGACTGGAAGGACCGGTTCTTCAATGTGGGCTTTATCCTCGATCCGAAGGGCGAGGTGATCTTGCAGCACTACAAAGTGTCGCCGCTGTTTCCGGTGGAGCATTCAGTGTGCCCGCATGACATCTATGATTGGTGGGTCGAGAAATATGGGCGCACGCTGCAGGCTTTCTGGCCGGTGGTGGACACGGAGATCGGGCGTCTGGGAATCATGATGGCCAACGAGGGGTCGTATCCGGAGAATGCGCGGGCGCTCGCGTTGAACGGCGCCGAGGTGATTTATCGCGCGTCCTATCCCCATCCGGCCACGGGCAACGAATATTTCGAGATTCAGAGCCGCGCGCGGGCGCTCGACAACAATGTCTATGTCGTCGCGCCCAACATGGGCACGTACTACTTGTTCGCTGAAGAGAACACGCCGATCGATACGTTCGGCGGGCGGTCGTTCATCATCAATTACCGGGGCCAGATCGTCGGCAAGCAGGAATACGGAGCCGGCTCGACTTACGTGGGTGGCGTGATCGATATTGAAGCGCTGCGCGATCATCGTGCGCGGGCGCAATGGGACAACTGGCTGAAAGATCTTCGCACCGAGTTGTACCAAATTCTTTATGAGTCGCCCATCTACCCGAAGAATCTCTATCTGGACCGCGCGCCGATGAAACACGCAGAGTACCGAGAGGAAGTGATCCGGAAGCAGATTGCGGAAATGCAGAGGCGCGGAGTGTGGGTCAAGCCAGGGAGTTAAGCTATAAAGTGCATGCTGAACAAACTCGTGGTGCTATTGCCACTGGTCACCATGGTTGCTTGGTCTCAAACTGCGCCGGACCAATCCAATCCCCTGTCAACCTGGCTGCGCGAAGCGTATGGACGCAATCGCAACACGATTGTGCGAACGGCTGAGAAAATGCCGGAGGAGAATTACGGCATGCGGCCCGGAACGCAACAGGAAGTGCGCACGTTCGGCCAGCAGGTGACACACCTGGCCACCTACAACTTTCTGTGGTGCTCGCAGGCCAAGGGGGAGAAGAATCCCAACCCTGGCAACCTCGATAAGCTGACGTCGAAAGCGGACGTTTTGAAGGTGTTGAATGACGCGTTCGCGTACTGCGAGGGCGCCTACAACGGGCTGACCGACGCCTCGGGCGCCGAAATCGTCGACATCACCCAGGAAAACGGCCGGCAGACGCGCAACCTGCGCTTTGGCCTGCTGACGCTGAACTATGCCCACAATAACGAGATTTACGGAAGTCTGGTCGCCTATTTGCGCATGAAGGACATCGTGCCGCCCGCGTCCGAGCCAAGGCCGCAACAGAAGAAGTAGTGGCACTGAGGCCGGGAACATTCCTTGTTTGCTTGTTGCTCGTCGCAAGTGCGGCGTGCAAGGAGGCTCCGAAAACCGCGCCGCATCCACAGGTTGGTTGGCGGCCCATCGGTTCGTGGATGGGCCGGGGCGACATGCAGACCGAGTCCTTCGATATCGGAAGCACGGAATGGCGCATTAAGTGGCAAGCCAAGGGTGCGCCATCCCCCTCCGCCGGTTCGCTGCACATCGAAGTGCATAGCGCCGTGAGCGGCCGGCCGCTCGCAAACGCCATCGATCATCAAGGGAACGGCAGCGGAATCGCGTACGTGACCGAGGAGCCGCGGCTCTATGAGTTGGTGATCAATTCGCGGGACGTGGATTGGTCGATCGCGGTCGAAGAGGCGGTGGTCGGCGACGTCCGGCAGACGCGTTGAGCCGTCACTTCCCGCGTTTCACGCCCCACCCCCTTGTGCGATTGTTGTAAGGGTGTATAATTCATGTCGGCTTGCAACATCCGCACTCGAACCACCGTCGATTGAGGTGAACGAAATGCCACAGAACAACGACCAATACGCACCCCGCGGCGTCTCCCGTAGGGATTTGATCAAAGGCGTGATTGCGGCGGGCGCCGTATCCTCGTCCGCCTATCTTTTCCGCACGGCCCTGGTACATGCCGACCAGCCGGCGGCGGGGTCCGTCGAGCGGCTGGTGACGCTGACCGTAAACGGTCAGCAACGCCGCGTGGACGTCATGAAGCAGGAGACGCTGGCCACCACGCTGCGCTACAAGCTGGGGCTGACGGGCACCAAGCTCGGGTGCGACCGGTCGGAATGCGGCGCCTGCACCGTCCTGATCGACGACGTACCGCATTATTCGTGCTCGATTTTGACGCACACCGCGCGAGGCAAACAGATCACGACCATCGAAGGCCTGGCCAGCGCCGACGGCAAGCTGCACCCGGTCCAGCAGGGCGTGATCGACGAGCAGGGCTTCCAGTGCGCCTTCTGTATGTCCGGCTTTGTCATGGCCACCGTCGGGTTCCTGAAAGTGAATCCCAACCCGACCCGCGCCGAGCTGGCTCATGGAATTTCCGGCAACCTCTGCCGGTGTCAGGATTACGACAAGATCCTCACTGCAATGATGCGCGGTGCTGAGAATCTGAGAAAGGTGACCTAGTATGTCTACCTCTACGCCATCCAATACGCCCCACTACAAACTGCTCGGGCAAAACTACACCACGCCGGACCTGATCGCGAAGGTGACCGGGCGTGCCAAGTACGCGGAAGACTATCGCGCTGAGGGAATGCTGTTCGCGAAGCTCCTGCTCAGCCCGATGCCGCACGCACACATCCGCAGCATCGACACTTCGGAGGCGTTGGCGATGCCGGGCGTCAAGGCGATCCTGACCGTCGACGATCTTCCCGCGCCGGCCGACGCCATGACGGATTTGGGCCAAGTGATCCCCGCCAACAAGCTGGGCGAACGCGGGCTGACGAACGATCCGGTATATCAGGGCGAGCCGATTCTTGCGGTCTGCGCGGTGGACGAATACACGTGTGCCGAGGCGATCGAGAGAATCAAAATCGACTACGAGCGCCTGCCGCACGTGGTGGATCCGCTGGTGACGCTGCGGCCGGGATCGCCGAACCCGCGCGTGGAAGGCAACGTGTGGGTCAGGCCCGATCCGCCGAAGGTGGGTCCGGGCCAGCCGTCGCCTCCTCCGCCTGCGCCCCAAGTGCAGGAACTGAAGTGGACCGCCGAGGACTTCGCAGCGGCCAAGGATGGCCAGCTTCCGATCGGCAAGGCCACCGAGCACTGGTCGTTCGGTGATTGGGAAGGCGGGCTGAAAAATGCCGACCTGGTCTTGGACGAGACTTTCGTTTCGCCGAACACCAGCCATCAGACGCTCGAAACGCGAACCGCGATGGCGTATTGGCAAAACGGCAAGGTCTACGTGCATTGCTCCACGCAGAGCGTTTCGCAGACCGTGCCCGCGATCGCGCGCTGGCTGCACATGGATGCGAGCGACGTCATTGTGATCAGCGAATACACGGGTGGCGGCTTCGGCAGCAAGATCACCAGCGCGATTTCGGCGATAATTCCGGCGCTGCTCTCCAAGAAGACCGGCGCGCCGGTGATGATGAGGATCAGCCGCGAAGAAGAGCACTACATTGGGCGCGCGCGGCCTGCCCTGCACGGCCGCCTGAAAGTCGGATTTACGAAGGAAGGCAAGATCACGGCCATCGACATGTTCGTGGTCTGCGAGAGCGGTCCCTACGATCCGCAGGGCGACGCCAATCAGTCCGGACGCATGGTGTCGCTGATGTACCAGCCGCCAGCGATGCGCTGGCAGGGCGTATCCGTGCTCACGAACACGCCGCCGCGCGTTTCGCAGAGTCAGCCGGGCGGATTCCAGGGCATCGTGCTGATGGAGCCGATTCTCTCGAAGGCTGCACGCAAGCTGGGCGTCGATCCGGTGGCGCTTCATCGTATGAACGCGCCGGAAGGAAAAGCGCCGATCGGTCCGGCGTTGGGCAACGGCAAACGGCTATACGTCACTAGCGCGTTTATTAAAGAAGCTCTCGACAAAGGGCGCGAAGCGTTCCGCTGGGACGATCGCAAGGCGCAGACCAAGCGGAGCGGCACGAAGGCGCGCGGCATCGGTGTCGCCACCAGTTGCTTCGTCGGCGGCTCCGTGGGATTCGATGGGCTGTTCGTCATCAAGCCCGATGGGAAAGTGTACGTTCAGTCCGGCATCGGCAATCTGGGCACTGAGTCGGTGAGTGACTGCCACCGAGTGGTGGCGGAGATTCTCGGCGTGCCTTGGGACAAGTGCGAGATCACCTGGGGCCACACGGGACGCAACCTTCCATGGAGTTGTCCTTCGGGCGGCAGCCAGACCACGCATGCCATGACGCGCGCCGCCTACGCCGCGGCGATGGATGCCAAGGACAAACTGCAGCAGATCGCGGCGAAAGACCATGGCGGCAAGCCGGAGGATTACGAAGTCGCCGGCGAACGCGTCTTCCGCAAGGGCGGTGGCGCGGGCATGACCCTGGCGCAGGCGGCCAAACGGGCTGTTGAGCTGGGTGGCATCTACGACGGCCACGAGCTGCCCAAGGGCATCAACAAATTCACCGTGTCGTCGGCGAAGGCGCTGTCCGGCCAGGGGCTGCTAGCAGTAGCGCGCGACACCATGCCGCGCGACGGCCAGACACATTCTTATGTAGCCGGCTTCGCTGAAGTGGAAGTGGACCTGGAAACCGGCAAATACCGGATCCTGGATTATCTGGCCGTGGCGGACGTAGGCACCGTGATCCATCCGCGCGCGCTAGGCGGGCAGGTGCTCGGGCGCTCGATGCTCGGTATCGGCCACGCCATAGGGCAGAAGTGGGTTTACGACCAGCACTACGGGCTTCCGGTTGCGAAACGGTTCCACCACACCAAGCCGCCCACCATACTGGATGCGCCCGAACATATGGCGTGGGAGGCGGTGGGCATTCCCGACCCGGAAACGCCCATCGGCGCGCGGGGCATCGGCGAACCGCCCGTTGGCGCGGGCTGCATGGCGGTTCTTAACGCGCTTTCCGATGCTTTAGGAGACGACGTGTTCCGTCGCGCTCCTGTTCTGGCGGATACGATTCTGGCTTCGCTCGAAGCGGGCCGGCCGATGGAAGAGGGCCTCACGGCCCACATATAGGAGGCGAATATGGCAATCGTACGGGACATTATGCCGGCCTTCGAGCTCTTTCAGCCGGCCAGCATTGACGACACATTGCGCTTGCTGAACGAACATGGCAGCGATGCCTGGGTGATGGGCGGCGGCCTGGACACCTTCGATTGGCTGAAGGATCGGATCAAGCGGCCCAAAGTTGTGGTGGACCTGAGCCAGGTGAGCGAACTGCGCGGGGTCCGCGAACACGAAGGTGGCCTGGAGATCGGCGCCATGACCACGCTTACGGAAGTGGTGCGGCATCCCGTGGTGCGCGAGAAATTCAGCATTCTCTCCACCGGCGCCGAGGCCGCTGCCTCGCCCCAAATCCGCAACCAGGGCACCCTCGGCGGCAACGTGTCACAGGACGCGCGCTGCTGGTATTATCGCGGCGGGTGGAAATGCTACCGTGCGGGCGGCAACATCTGCTTCGCCGACACGCCGACGGCCATCAACCGGGAGCATGCAATTCTGCACGCCGATCGGTGCGTGGCGGTGAACCCGTCCGACAGCGCGCCCGCTTTGATCGCACTCGATGCGCAAATGGTGATTCGCAATGTGCATGGTGAGCGTGTGGTGAAAGCGGAAGACTATTTTGTCGGACCCGCCCTCGACATCACACACATGACGGTGCTGCAGCCCGGCGACCTTCTGGCCGCGATCCGCATTCCGTCCACCTGGGCCGGCGCGCAGTTTTATTTCGAGAAAGTCCGCGACCGCCAAGTTTGGGATTTCCCACTGATGAATGTGGCTTCCGCGATGGTGGTCAACGGCGGAAACATCGAGCGTATCCGGATCGCGGTGAATGCTGCCGCAGCCACACCCCTTCGGCTGACGGCCGTGGAAGACGCCGTCCGCGGGCAGCCGCGCAACGCCGCGACGGGCGAAATGGGCGGAAAGATGGCCATCACGGGCGCGCGGGCGCTTCGCTACAATGGCTACAAGATCCCGCTGATGCGGAACCTGGTAAAGCGCGCCATTAGCGGCGTGGAGGAGGCCAAGTGGGCGTAGTAGAGTTCGCGACCAACCCGTGGGGGCAGACTGTCCCCATTCACATCTCGTTCGTCCTGATCTGGGTGGCGGCGATCGGCGGCCTGGCGTTCCTGATCGGTCATGCGCTCTACGTGCAGTTCTCCGCGCGGAAGGAGGCGGCCGCGGCATCTGTTCCGGCCGAATTGGTGGCCAAGACGCCAGAGAAAGTGGCCCGGCACAGCATGGCCGCCCGCTTGTTTCACTGGATCATGGCGCTGGCGATGTTCGCGCTGTTGATCACGGCCTTCCTGCCGAGAGTCGGGTATCCGTTCGCCTGGGTGACCTATCACTGGATCGCGGGCCTGGTGCTAACCGCGTCGATCATTTACCACATCATCCATGCGACCTTCTGGATGGACTTCTGGTCCATCTGGCCGGATAAGGTCGACATCGAAGACGCCAAGCGGCGATGGCTCAGGGCCACCGGCAAGACGACGCCGGCTCCGCGAAAATTCGCCAAGTACCCAATGGAAAACAAGATGTACCACCTCATCATCGTGCTGGCGGGACTTTCGGTCACCTTGACCGGCGTCTTCATGATGAAGCGTGTGCCCACGCCGTTTTTCACGCGGAATCCCTATATTTTTGGCGACATGACCTGGGGCCTGATGTACGTGCTGCACGGCCTGGCAGGCGTGGGACTGATCGCGCTGATCATGGCCCATATCTATTTCGCGCTGCGGCCTGAGAAGTTCGTGATCACCAAGTCCATGGTCTTCGGCACTCTGCCGCGAGAATACTATCTGGAGCATCATGATCCCGAGCGTTGGGCGGTAACTCCCAAAGCCCAGGGACAAGCCGCGCATGGCGACTGAACTTTCCGAGCGTTGTAGCGTCATTGAAGAGTGCTATGAATTCATGCTGGGCTATGCGGGGCAGGGCTTGCCCGCGGAGCCGGGACGCGACGGGCAGGTTCGTGATTTCCTAGCCCGCGGGGCGCGCGCAATCGAAGCCTTGGAAGCTGCGATACCGGCAGGCGAGCCTTATCTGGCGTTCCGCGAAGTGGTGGCGCGAGATGCCCGCGATTCGTTAGCAGCGGTGAATCTGGTGCTCGCTCAGCCGGCCATCGGTTCGCAACTCATCGACAATCTGAACGCGTCTATTCACCTCCGCGCGCTGTTGACCGACCTTTTCCTGATCGACGAGATTCTGAAAAATCAACGCCGGCACCAGGAGAGTCCAGCAAACACGGCCTAGCCGGCTCGTAACCTGGACTGCAGTCATGCATCTTCGCCACTCTCGACGGCAATTCCGCGTGGTGTTGTTTTTCGCTGGCTCGATCCTCTGGGCTGGAAGCTCATCGGACTTGTTGACCGCTATCCGGAATGGCAACCACGCCGAGGTAGACCGGCTTCTGCGCGCCGGAACAGACGTGAACACCGCCGACGCCGATGGGACCACAGCCTTGATGCATTCCGTGGTCGAATCCGACGAAAAGATGATGAAGCTCCTGATCGACCGGGGAGCAAATGTCAACGCGAAAAATTCACTGGATTCGACCGCGCTCATGTACGCCGCCACAAATCTCGCCAAGACGCGTCTCATGCTGGATGCTGGAGCGGATGTGAAGGTGGTTGGCAAGCGCGGTGCAACCCCGCTCGGAGTCGCGGTTACCGCTTTCGGATCGACCCCCGTCTTGAAGCTTCTGATCGCCAAAGGGGCCGTGCCAGAGGATCGGTTGATGGCGGCCGTGGCTCATAAGGCAGATCTGGAGGCCATACGGTTTTTACTCAGCGTCGGCGTTCACGCTGGTGACGTCTCCACCTTGACGGCCGCGGTGATCGGACAATGCGAGGCTTGCGTTCGGCTATTAGTGGAGAACGGCGCGTCGGCCAAAGGCCTGGCGTCGAATGGCGGAGGCGTCTTGAACGAAACCGCCAAGCGAGCCATGCCCGAACTCTCCCAATTCTTACTGGATCACGGAGCTTCGCTGGATTCCAAGGACCGCGAAGGATTCACTCTGCTGATGCAGGCGGTGCTCTCCCTGGAAGCACCTTCGGCTCGCGATCGCATGGTGAAGTGGCTGCTCGCCCAGGGCGTCGATGCAAACGCGACCAACGATCGAGGCGACACGGCATACCTGTTAGCCGCGCGCGTGGGCATTCCCTCCACCTTGGACTTGCTGGTCAAGGCTGGAGCGAAGCCGGTTCACGAAACGTGGCCCAAACCCGCCGGTGGCTCGTTGACCGCATCGGAGGCAGTGAAGAAGGTCCTGCCGTTGCTGGAAACCAGCGGCGAGGCGGTCTTTCGAAGCCGGGGCTGCGTTTCCTGCCACAACAACTCGCTTCCGGCCATGACGGTCGCTTTGGCACGCGAAAAGGGATTCGTGGTGAATGATGAGCAGGCAAAAAAGGAACTGGGCTTCGCGGTTGCTACCGATGCACCTTTTCTGGAAACCATGCGGCTGGGCTCGACAATTGGCGGTGGCTCGGACACGCTCGGCTACACCCTGATGGGAATGGCGGCAGCCGGATATCCCGCGGATGCTCTGACTGACGCGCACATTCATTACCTTTCGATCTTTCAGCTCGGCGACGGCTCATGGCGGACGACAAGCTACCGGCCGCCGGAAGAATACGGGCCGTTTACGACCACCGCGGTGGCGCTGCGCGCGATCAAGCTGTACCCGCTCCCGGGGCGGCGGGAAGAGTTCCAGAACCGTATCGCCCACGCAAAGCAGTGGCTGCTGTCCGCCAAGGCGTATTCCGAAGAGGAGCGCGCGATGCAACTCAACGCGCTCGCCGATGCAGGCGCCAGCGCCGCGGAGCGCGCGCCCTTCGTCGCGGCGTTGAAGGCGGCACAGAACCCGGATGGGAGCTGGAGTATCCAACCAGGAGTCCCCGGCGAAGCCTACGCAACCGGGGAAGCCCTATACGCGTTGCACGTTTCGGGCAACGTTCCCCTAACCGACGAGATCTACCAACGCGGGGTGAAATGGCTCTTGCACAATCAACTCGCTGATGGTTCTTGGTTCATGCCCACGCGCGCAGTTCCCGTGCAGCCGCACACGTTCGAGAGTGGATTCCCGCATGGGTGGCATCAGTTCGCCTCCGATGGCGCGTCCAGTTGGTCGGCGATGGCGTTGCTGTTCACCCTGCCCTCGGCTCGCCCGGCCGTTTCGCGATAAGCCCGGCATCGTTGGTCCCGTCGGTCCCGGAGTGCTAACATTGGCTATCTTTTGTTCCAAATCGCTTATGCTTAGGCCTTTGCTCTTTGGCTTTCTGGTATTGTTCTCGTCCGGACTGTCGGCCAGCGCCCAAGCCCCGGCGAGCGACCCGGTGGAAGGCATCCCAGTCTCAGACCCCCTGGTCGTTTCCAAGTGCAGCGGTTGCCATCGCAAGGACGACAGCGGTAACCTGACTCGCATTTCGTGGGAGCGCACCACGCCCGAGGGCTGGCAGGAAGTGATCAAACGCATGGTGCGGTCCAACGGGTTGCAGCTGACGCCCGAGGAAGCGCGAGCCATTGTTAAATCCCTGAGCGCGAGCCACGGCCTGGCGCCGGAAGAGGCCAAGCCGGTGATGTACATGGCTGAGCACGCGACTCCGGACGAAGCTTACCCCACGCGCGACATGAGGACGACCTGCGCTTCGTGCCATGCGTTCGGACGCCCTGCTTCGTGGCGGCGGTCACCCGACGAATGGAAGCTGCTGCTCAATATGCACATCGGCTACTATCCGAACGCCGAAGGCGCAGCGGCGTGGCGGCGTAGGGCCGGCGAGGACTTGTTTGCCGAGGGCAACCCGGACACGCAGTCCAAGAAGCCGAAACTGGTCGATGAAGCGATCGACTATCTGTCGAAGAACTATGCGCTGCACACGCCCGAGTGGGCCGCCTGGCGCGCCCGGATGCGACCTGCGAAACTCGCTGGAACCTGGTTGGTGACGAGCCATCTCACGGGCCATGGCAATTACTACGGCGAAATGGTGGTGACGCCGGGCGCAAGCGACGACGAATTCAATACGCAGGTCAAGCTGCAGCCGGTTGCCGGCGGGCCTGCTATAGAACGCAAAGGCCGAGCCGTCGTTTACACGGGCTATGCCTGGCGCGGGCGCTCCATGGGCACAGCATCGGGTTCCATGCCAGGCGACGTCCCTGCGGAAATGCACGAAGCCTTGTGGTTCTCGCCGGACGCGTCACACGCGACGGGGCGCTGGTTCTGGGGCTCGTACGATGAGTTTGGATTCGACGTTGAGATGCAGCCGGCGTCGGACGGGCCAGCATTACTGGTCGTCGATCGCCTGTCGCTCAAGGCCGGCTCCGAGGCACAGCGCGTTCGTCTGATTGGACACAACCTGCCTCCCCAAATCGTGCCCGCCGACGTGGATTTTGGATCGGGCGTGAGGGTGCGCAACATCGTCTCTCATACGTCGCAGGAGGTAGTGGTGGAGGTTGACGTGGCCCGCGACGCGATCCCCGGAAAGCGCGATGTCGCTCTCGGCCGCTCGACGCTCGCCAGCGCAATCGCGGTTTACGACAAGATCGATTACATCAAGGTATTGCCCGAGAACTCCCTGGCGCGCTTGGGCGGCGGCTCGCAGCGGCAGAAAGGCTACCGGCAGTTTGAAGCGATTGCCTACAACCGCGGCGCGGACAACAAACCGAACACCTCCGACGATATTGAACTGGGCCCGATCGACGTGACGTGGTCGGTCGAAGAGTTCTATGAGCGGTTTGATGACGACGACAGGGAGTTCGTCGGCTCGCTCAGCGGTACCGGACTCTTCACGCCCGCCCTGGACGGCCCCAACCCCCAACGCAAGCAAAGCCGCGACAATTACGGCAACGTTTGGGTCGTGGCGACGGCCAAGAATGAGAAGGACGCGGCAGGGAAACCTCTCGCCGGCAAATCCTACCTGGTGGTCTCACCGCCGCTGTACGTTATCTGGGACCAAGAGATCGATCATTGAGAGGATGTCATGAAGCATCTGCGAGCGATCAACAAGAAGGCGCAGCGCATCGAGGACTATGCTGCGTCGCGCACAGACGACGTATTCGCGCTGCAGGGAGAGAACAAACCGACGCCCGGCATGCACGTCCCCACCGGTTGCAGTTTTGTTTTTTCGCCCGGCTGGGAGGTGGATGCGGCAGGCGGCACGGCCGGCCTATGCGCGCCCGTCGAGCGCGATATCTACGATTGCTGGTTTAGCTGCTACTGGCCGGCTCAAGTCCCCGATCACCTGAACAACGCGCCGGACTGGACCGCCAAATGCGCTTCGGCCACCAAGGACTGGCGCAATCTCGATCTGGTGTTCCCATAAGCGAGCAGCCCAAACCATGAAAGCTCTGATCGCGATCCTCGTCGCTTGTTCCGCCGCTCAAGCCGGCTACATCTTTCTGGGCACGCATCCTGACGGGATGTTGGTGGTTGACGAGGCCACGCAGCAGGTGGTCGACCGGTTCCCAACCCAATCCGGACTTCCCACAGGGATGCGCCTCTCGTACGACCGCAAGAAGATCTACGTGACGAGCGGAGATCGCAGCGGCGTCTCGGTGGTCGACATCGCCACGCACAAGGTGATCAACCATTTCGTCCTGAACTCAGGCAACCGGCAGCTTCGCTTCAGCAGCGGCGTGGCTCCCGACCCGCAGGACAAGCTTCTCTACGCGGTGGTCACGGAAGTAGTGAAGAAGATCGACCGTTTCGAAGTGGGCAAACCCAAATACGCCGTCATCGATCTCGCCCAGCAGAAGATCGTGCGCATGGCGGACATCGCTGAAGAGGACGAAGAAGCCAACGTCAATACCGGCGACAACTTTTTCCGGCCCCTGTTCTTTGTCTCGCCGGATGGGAAGTATCTCTACCACTTCCGTGACAACGTGGTCATCCTGGACACGGCGACTTTCAAGGTTATCGACAGAATCCCGCTGGCCAGGCCTCATTTCCCAGGCGTCATTGAAGTCGGCGTCGGCTCGGCTTTGGAATCGTTGAGCGAGCCTGGCTTCTACACGTCTTTGTTCAATGCAGTAGATCCCGCGGTGCGGCGCAAGATGTTCGGCATCGCGAGGTGGGACCTCAACAATCGGACCTACGATTTCTCGCCCATCGGCC
>Ga0335071_10004577_pt1 | contig 14446 bp, 13 predicted proteins | sample Lox_Sample_15_FD_206724 | JGI IMG/M metagenome (GOLD analysis project Ga0335071, IMG submission 206724) | Soil microbial communities from Loxahatchee National Wildlife Refuge, Florida, United States - Lox_Sample_1.5 | ecosystem: Environmental > Terrestrial > Soil > Wetlands | place: USA... | reverse complement strand
CGGTATGGGGTCACGCAACCGAGGTGACTGAGCACAACTACCTCGCGGAGAACAACATGGGACAGGCGCTGGTGCAGCTGCATCGCGTGGAAGACGCTTATCCCTTCTTTGTCAGGGCAGCGAACGACGACCCCAATGATCCCTTTGCCCGACTGAATATCGGCTCGTACCTGAAAATGCATGGGCGCGAGGACGCCGCCATCACTCAGTACAGACTCGCCCTGCAACTCGCATCAGAACCCAATGTTCGCTCGGTTGCGTACTCGAACCTTGGGACCGTTTATTTCGATCGTGGGGACTACGCGGAATCGCGCTTGAACTACGAAGACGCACTGCGACTGAATGCGAATGAGGCGAGCGCGTGGCAAGGACTCGCGTTGCTGTGTCAGAAACAGGGCGATCTGGAGAACGCCATCGCTTATTTTTCGCGGGCCGTTGCGCTGCAACCCACGGGTGAAAACTACCTGGATCTAGCCAGAGCTTTATATCAGGCAAACCGTCGCGATGAAGCAGTTGCAGCTTTGGAGAAGGCCGTCGAGAACGAGCCGGATTTGCTCAAGATTGACACGCCCGCTCAGTCCCAACCGCCTCGCTAGGGCATTGAGATTCAGTCGGGCATCCGGTCGCCGAAGCATTAGTGGGCAGTGAGGAGCAATTACAGCAGAACACTGCACTCAACCGCTGATGACAATTTTTGTCACAGTTTTCGCCGCAAGCCGGCGCGGGATATTTCGGACGCGCTCGTGGCGATCGTAAGGTGTTGACTTTCATAGACAAAGCGGGAAAACCTAGGTAAGTCAGAACGATCCGGGAACGGTATGGTAACTGCAACAGACTTGATGACAGGCACTTAACGGAAAATTCCACGCGCCAGGAAGGCTCTTTTTATGCGTTCAACTAAAGGATTCTCGCTCATCGAGTTGCTGATCGTTGTGGCGATCATTCTCATCATTGCGGCGATTGCCATCCCGAACTTGTTGCATGCAAGGCTAGCCGCAAACGAATCATCTGCGGTGGGTTCTCTGCACGCACTGCAGAGCGCCGAGATCACGTACTACAGCAACTATCCCTTAGTCGGCTACGCAACCGCGATTTCGAACCTCGGCGGCGTAAGCCCGTGCACGCCTTCGTCGACCTCTGCCTGCCTGGTGGATAGCTTCCTTGCCTCAGCGATTCCGGGGAGCACGGGCAAGGCTGGCTACTATTATCTGGCTACGGGCGTGGTTACTGGCGGCGCGACGAGTAACACGGCCTATGTAGTGGGCGCGGCTCCAATTGTTGCTCACTCCACTGGAAACCACGACTTTTGCTCGAACAACGATGGCGTGCTGCGCTCTCAAGTTGCGAATCCGGGCGATCAACCGGCGAATAACACGACCACCTGCGGTAATTATCCTGTTGCGCAATAGAGATTCTCGGGGTTCTTCCCTGAGAGTCTCTCGTTGTTTTTGCGCCTCCTAACCCGCTCATTTCGCTTTGCCTGTCGTGACTCTCGTAACCTTTAGCTTGACCCTGTTATGCGAGGTCTTGCTTATAATTTGCCTGTGAGCCTACTTCTCTAAGTTGGGCTCCAACCGGACGTATGCCAGCGATTGAGATCCTTGGGTTGGAAAAAACGTATCAGGTGGGATTCTGGCGCAAGCGGCCCAAGCGCGCTCTGGACCCTCTGCACTTGACAGTCGAAGAGGGCGAGATCTTCGGCTTCCTGGGTCCGAATGGCGCCGGGAAGACAACGACTCTCAAGCTCTTGATGGGCCTTGTTTTTCCGACTCGCGGCAGCGCCCGAATTCTCGGCCAGGAGTGGACCAACCCCGAGGTGAAAGCGCAAATCGGCTTTCTGCCTGAGCAGCCGTATTTCTATGACTACCTTACTGCTCATGAATTGCTGGACTATTACGGGCAGCTCTCTGGAGTCTCGACCTCCGATCGCCAGCGGCGCATCCCGGAAATGCTCTCCCGCGTGGGGCTTTCCGATGTGAAGGGTCTGCAGTTGAGAAAGTTTTCCAAAGGCATGCTGCAGCGAGTCGGGATCGCGCAGGCGATCCTGCACGATCCGAAGCTTGTCTTTTTCGACGAACCCATGTCTGGCCTGGATCCGCTGGGGCGCCGTGAAGTGCGGGACTTGATGGAGCAGTTGAAACAGGAAGGCAAGACCGTCTTCTTCTCGACCCACATCCTTTCTGACGCCGAGGCGCTCTGCGACCGGGTTGCCATCATCCACAAGGGGCAGTTGCGCGGCGTTGGAGCAGTAGAAGACTTAACGTCAACGGTTCAAGGCAAGGTCGAAGTCGTATGGCAAGGTGCCCAAATACCGGCGGGAATCAAAGCTCTTGGAGCCGAGTGCCACGTAACCGGAGAGAATGTCCGCGCCGTCATCAACGAGAAGCAGCAGGACGTTGTTATTGATGTGCTTCGGCGCGAGCACACGCGCCTGATTTCGATCACTCCGTTGCGAACTTCCCTGGAAGCCTACTTCGTGGAAAAGCTGCAGCACTCGCAGACTGCGGCGGGTACCACGGGAGGTGCCGATTGAACGCACGCATCGCCTACATCGCCTCCAACACATTTCGCGAAGCCGTGCGTGATCGCGTTTTGTACAACTTGATCGCTTTTGCGTTGTTGCTTTCCGGTGCCGCCATCCTTGTAGGGCAGATCTCGATTGATATCGAGCGCCTTGTTGTCATCAACCTGGGCCTGACGGCAGTTTCCCTGTTTGGCGTGATTATCGCCATTTTCATTGGTATCGGGCTGGTTTCAAAGGAGATCGAGAAGCGCACACTCTACACCGTCCTGTCACGGCCTGTTCGCCGCTGGGAGTTTATCGTCGGGAAATTTTTTGGCCTTGCCGGCACGCTGGTCGTGAACACCTTCTTTATGGGAATTGGAGTGTTCGGCGCTTTGTTGTACGTGGCGCACAAGTTCGCCAGACCGGATGCGGGGATCCTGGTTGCTCTCTACTTCATCATCCTGGAATTCCTGATCATCTGCTCCCTGGCACTGCTATTCTCCTCATTCTCCTCCCCACTCCTGTCGGCAGTTTTCGCATTTTCATTGTTTGTGATTGGCAGCTTTGCCGATGACCTGCGTGGATTTGCGGGATTGACCCACGGATTCACCCGGTGGGTTGCGACGGGTGCGGCTTATCTGGTGCCGAATTTCTCCGCTTTGAACGTGATTAGCGTTGTCGCTCATCAGCAGTCAATTGGCCTACAACTCATCCTGCATAACACGCTTTATGCCCTGTGCTATGCCACTATGGCGCTCAGTGGCGCGGTTCTCATTTTCGACCGCAGGAACCTGAAATGAGCCCTCGAAGGCGCACTACAGCATTGGCAGCCACTTGTCTGGCAATCTCGATGACAGCCTGCGTCTTGCTGGTGCGTCACGTAGACCGGTTACGGCCCGTAGTCGGGGACCAAGACGTGCTCTATGTTGACTCTCCCAAGATGATCAAGCGCGCGAGCCTCGGCTTCGACGGGCTGATGGCATGCATTTACTGGACACGCACCGTGCAATATTTTGGGCACCGCCACTACAACGGCACGACCAGTTACAACGAACTGGCGCCCCTTCTGGAAATCACGACCGCTCTCGATCCTCACATGTTTCCGGCGTACGAGTTCGGCGCCAGTTTCCTGGCGCCGAAGCCTCCCAATGGAGCGGGGCAGCCGGACCGCGCGATTCAACTGATGGAATATGGGATCGCGCACAATCCTGATAACTGGCAGCTTTATTACAACTTGGGATTCATCTACTACACCGAAGTGAAGGACTACAAAAAAGCTTCGGAAGCGTTCGACCGGGGTTCGCGGGTTCCGAACGCGCATCCGTTTCTGAAGATCATGGCAGCGCGTATGGCGGAAAACGCGGGCGATTTCGCCACCGCCCGTCTGCTGTGGAGCGCCACGTTCGAGACCAGCAAGCAAACCGATATCCGGCAGAATGCAATGGAACACTTGCGGTGCATTCAGGTAGATGAGGATGTGACGCAGCTGCAGGATGCGGTCACGCGTTTCGGTCAGGATACTGGCCGTCTGCCCGCGAGCATGTCGGAACTTGCCACTGCGGAACACCTCCCGGGCATTCCTGTTGATCCCGATGGGGAGGCCTATCAACTTGCTGCGGAGGGCCGCATCCTCGTCCAGCATCCAGAGAATTTTCCCTTTATCACCAAGGGAACGCCTCCGGGATACAAGCCCGCAGCCCGCCCCAAGTTTCACACCACTCTTTAATCGAATCCGTTTCCGACAGGTGCGCACGCCGGCGATTGCAGTCGCTGCCGTATGATGATTTTTATTCGCCATGCCGAAGGCTCCCTCCCCGCCGACGATCCTGCGTGCTGCCGTGAATCAGTGGACAGGTTCTGCTGCAACTTCCGGAGTATGGAGCGCAACAGGTTCGCTGTTGAAGACGTTCTGGGAATTTCTGTACGAGTCAACGCCCTCGCGTTTGCGCCAGCGTTACGGAGACGCCGATTACGATTGGGATTACCGCGTTAACACCACCAGTGCAGCCGTCGGTTGGCGCGACCGTCTGATCGGGCTGCTGAATTCTCCTTACCAGCCGACGGAACCGGAACTCTTTCACGAGATGCTCGGCGGGCTCCGGCAAGTCGCGTTGCTGGATTTCCGCGAATTCACATTCCTGGATCTCGGCTCGGGAAAAGGGCGCACGCTGTTGATGGCCAGCGATTATCCCTTTAGCAGAATCGTTGGGGTTGAACTTCTGCCCAACCTCAATCAAATTGCCGAGGAGAACCTTCGGCAGTACAAGAGCGGATCGCAGCAGTGTTTGCGTGTGGAGTCAATTTGCGGTGACGCGACAAACTTCCCATTACCTCCGGAACCGCTGATTATTTATCTGTTTAACCCGTTCCCTGAAGCCGGGTTGCGAGGCTTTCTTGAGAACTTGAGGCGCTCGCTGAAAGAAAGACCCCGCCGTGTTTACCTGCTTTACCACAATGCCTTGCTGGAAAAGGTTGTAGACGGATCAGGATTGTTGCAGAAAATCGGAGGAACTCACCAGTACTCGATCTTCAAGGCAAAAGATCCGCCTTGAAGGCGCGCAGGGCGTGTCGCGGCGTTCGGACAGCCCCGCAGCGGGTACTATCTACCGTTTCGTTGAGGTGCCCTGCTCTTCCAGAGTGATTTCGGCTTTCTTCCCGGTCAGCTTTTCCTTCCGATACGCGCGGGCCACATCACCAAGGGATGGTCCCTGCGCCACCGCTCCGAACTCCCACAGCGGGCGTTCGCCTTGGGCATAGGCATATGTTTCGGGCCCAGTCCCGCCCACGATTGGCTGTTCCACAGCCATGCTATGGACTGTCGCATGCTCGGGATGCTCAGGTAATCTCAGAACCTGAACTTGGCTGGAAATCGAGCCAGCAGTCTGTCCGAAAGCCGAAACCGCACACAGAACGAGAAGGACAACGAGAAGGGTTTTCATAAGGGCCAGTTCGCCTCACCAATCAGGATGCAACCCTTGCGCCAAGACAACTGGAGGCTTTTCAAGGGCTTACTTGGACAGCTGAAACCAATACGCAATCCTTTTCACATCCCCTGGGAGCGACTTTTCCCTTCCAAAAACTTGGGAGGCGCCGGATCTTCTTTCACTTAGGTAGGTTATATTGTTGCCGCTGATTCCAGGGAGTTCCACGCATGAGATTATGGGGTTCACCGCGCCCTGTCCTTTTTCCGCTCATTCTCCTCTGGAGCGTTGCGCTTATGGCAGCCGGAGTCCGTGCGGAAGCACAAACAGATTGCGCAGATGGAAATAGTCCTCTCGATTCCGCTCCTCCCAAGGACGTTACGCCTCAAGAACTGATCCAGAAACTGGGTGCACAAGAAAGCCGTGTCAAAGAGGCGCGCTCCCATTACACCTACAACCAGGACGTGATGGTGCAGACCCTCAGCGGAAACGATGTCGATGGCCAATTCCACCAGGTCTCGACCATTTCTTACGACGATAAAGGCACGCGGGTTGAAAATGTGACCTTCGCTGAACAGTCGACGCTCAGGGACATTCAATTGTCAGCCGCTGACATGGACGATATCCGCCAGTTTATGCCTTTGCTTCTCACAAATAGCGAGATCACGCAGTACAAGCTGACGTACTCCGGCAAACAACACGTCGATGATCTCGACACCTATGTTTTTCATGTCGATCCTAAGACCGAGGAGAAGGGTAAGCGCTATTTCCAGGGCAGGATATGGGTGGATAATCGCGATCTTCAGATCGTAAAGCTCTGCGGAAAGAGCGTGCCGGAGGCGATTCTTCCGAAGAAGAAGAAAAACCAGCCGCAGGAAATTCGCCCCACATTCGTCGGCTACCGACAGTACGTGGACGGCTTCTGGTTTCCTGCATACGCGCGAGTCGACGACACACTGCACTTCCGTGTGGACGCGGTACATGTACGGGAAATCGTGAAGTTCACCAGCTATAAGCGAGGAGGCGGCCAGTCGGCAATGCGCTAAGTGCAACGTTGAGCGCTTGAGGTACCAAAGGGGCACTTGAACCGCCCGCTAAGGTATGCTTTACTCCCCCCTATGGCTGAAGAGAAGAATCGCAGTAAAGACATCGTTTTGTGGATCATCACGGTGTTTCTGGTTGCCTTGGCGGTGTTTTGGTACCGGCATCCACGGTAACCGGACGAGTGCACATTCCGTTCGCAAGCCCCATCAACGCTGGCTGGGCCCGCTGTGTCACGCACGAACGCTCCCGACCAGTCTCTCCTGATTCTATTGGTGGTTGAGCTTTACTCTTCGTCTTTCACAGCACCGTACTTCTCGAAGACCAACTCGCGGGAAATGATCCCTTCCAGTTTCTGTGGGTTCGCCCGGTTGACGACCGGAACAATCGGGCAGTTGTGTACGTAGCGCAAGGCAGAATCCAGTGGCAGATCAGGATATAGGGAAGGCAGAGGCTGTTGAGCAATCAGGGAACCCAGGGTGTGCTCGCCTTTGCCTTCGTTGAGGCGGCGCATGATGGAATCCCGTGTAATTGACCCCCAGCCGGAGGGCTGCAATCGGACGGGGAAAACGCTTTGCGCGGATCCTTCGATTCTTCTCGCGGCGGCATCGATGTAGTCGGCCGCGCTCAGAATGATGGCGGGCGCGGACAGCATCGCATCCTCAACACGAAGAATCACCTCTTCGCGTTCCTCTTCGAGCGACGGCAAAACGAGACCATCCTGCCGGGTCAACAGATCGAAAATCGGCGTAGGTTGCAGGCTGCGTGAGACAACATACGCGAATGTGTTGGCCACAATTACAGGAACGATAATCGAGTAATTGCCGCTGACCTCCAGAACCATGAATACCGAAGTCATGGGAGCCCGCAGAAATCCGGCAAACAGAACACCCATTCCCACCAGCACATAAGTACCGCTGGACCCGATCAAATGAGGAAAAAAGATGCGCTCGACACCGCTCACCGCGCCGCCCAGCATGGCCCCAACAAACAATGCCGGGGCGAACATTCCTCCGGGGGTTCCGCTCACAAAAGAGAGGGTGGTGGCAAGGATTTTCAGCGCCGCCAGGATCGCAAGCAATTGCCACACGTACTGCCCGTGCATCGCCTGATCCATGAAGTCGTACCCGGCTCCCATCACCTGGGGCGCCCCGAGATAGCCGATCAGCCCAATCAGCAGCCCCGCCACGGCAGGTTGCAGGTATTGCGTCCACCGGGGCAGGGCCTTGAGCCGGGGCCGCAGAAATCCGATTGCCTTGGCGAATACCACGGCGGCCACTCCGCCGACGACCCCCAGAACTAGATAAGCGATCAGTTCCGCTGGGCGCTTGAAGGTCGTGACGGGAACCCGGAATAGTGGCTCCGACCCCAGGAACCAGCGTTCGATCACCACGCTGGCAACGGCGGAAAGAACCACTGAGCCGAGGATACCGGCGCTCCAGCGTCCGATCACCTCCTCGATCACAAACAGTACGGCAGAGATGGGCGCGTTGAATGCGGCCGCCAGTCCTGCCGCTGCTCCTACCGGCGCCATGAGTCGAAGTTTTTCGCGCGAAAGCTGCAATTGCCTTCCTAGCGCAGAGGCCAAACTGGCACCGATCTGAAGCGATGGATCTTCCGGCCCCAACGACTGCCCCGAACCGATCGCGAGTGCCGCACACAGGAACTTCCCGATGGCCGTACGGAAGGGGATGAATCCATTGAATATGTAAAGAGCTGCCTTGGTCTGGTTCACTCCGCTACCGCGGATACCCGGGAACAAGTGGATGACCAGAATGGACACAGCGAAACCGACAACGGAAGGGACAATGAGCAGGCGAACCGAGTGCGTGCGAGAAAACGGGCCCAGCAATGCCAGATGCGTCCAATCAATGGCGATGCGGAAGCACACCACCGCCAGACCGGAGAAGATCCCGATAAATACCGACAAGATCAGGAAGAAACGTTCCTCATCGAAGACATCCTCAAACGCTTCGAATAACCGGCGGGGAGCCCCGAAGCGGAAAGGCCGACCGTCCTGTGACGGCGGGGAGGGATTCGCAGCCGCTTTTATCTCGGTCATTGATCCACCGTATCGCGGTCGCGGGATATCCGAAGCAGCGCCTCGTCCAGGCCCTGCGGTTCTCCGCAGTCCTGGGCGGTACGCTGCTCAATCTCAAATACAAGGTCCATGATGACATCGGGCAAGTCGGTTTCCGCCGCCGAACGTAAATGCGCCAGATCAGGCTTGGTGGCTATCCAGCGGGACTGCAGCGCAACCAGGGGCGAGTTCGACGGGAGCGCGGATAACGATGACGCCGCAGGCTCGACCGCGCTGAGGTCCACGCCTTTCTGGGCAGCACAGGCTTCCAGGCGGACTCCCGCTGCGGTAAATGCTCCTGAGATGCGCCGGTTGCGCTCGGCATCGGAAATCCTGCGGGCAAACGGGTCAGCCTCCAGGATCAGCTTTGAAGACGCGAGCATGTTGCGCAAATCCGGTTTCTGCGGATTCGCGTTCACCGCCGTCTGCGAATACCTCAGCGCGCTTCGATAATATCCGGCGCGGTACGCGGTTTGCGCGGCACCGGCGAGCGCAGCGGCATTACCATGATCGAGGTGAAGCACCCGGTCATATTCCCTCAAGGCATCGGGATAGTCTTGAGCTCGGCTCAGCATATCGGCAGTTTGCAGAATTAAGGCAGGATCGGCCGGCAGGAAAACCGCGAGCGAGAGCAACTCCGAACGCGCCTGTTCCAGCGCTCCCTTTTGCAGAAGGAACTGGACCAGCTCGATGCGCGCCTTACGCCGGTTGACGTCAGCATCCACCCCCCACACTCCGTACATTGCGTTGTGGTAGTAACGGAGTGCATCTTCAATCGATCCACGCTTCGTCGCGACGCGGGCAAGCGCTAGATTGATGGTGCCGTCTTCGGGAGAGCGTTCCCACAAAGATTCGAGATAGGACTGGGCCTCGTCGAGGCGGCCCGTATCTCGGAGGGCGCGACCAAGGCTGAGCTGATATTGGGGATTGCTGCGATCACAGCTGAGCGCCGCCCGTAATTCCTCGATCGCTCGATCAGACTCGCCTGCGTTGAGGTCGGATTGGGCCTGTGCGTATAGCCGCCGTCCGCGAGCCTGTTCGTTCGCGCTAAACCGCTTTACCAGGTGGTTCACTGCGGCAAAGGCGAAAATGGCTCCCGCAGTCAAAACCAGAAGCACCAGGATGGCGGACCGTTGCAGCTTGCTGACGACCGGAATCATATCGCTCTGCGATATTAAATCATCTCAGCAGATGTAGTCTTTCAGGGCACGTTGGCAACTATGTAAACGTAGCGCAGGTTCGTGCTGCCGGTATTTCTCACGTCGTGTTCCGTCTCGGGCGGGCAATAGAGTGCGGTCCGGCCTTTTAACTTGAGCTTCGCGCCATCCTGAAACAGCATCTCTCCCTCGCCCTCGAGCACAACCAGCACTTCTTCGTGATGCTCGGTACTGTGCCTGCCGACGGAGTGACCGGGTTCCAAGACCACATAACCGGATCTCATAGTCATGGTTTCCGGCGGGCCCGTCAGGATGGGCTGTATGCCGTTTTCGGATCTTTCCAGAGCCACTACCTTCGCATGAGCCTTCGATTGGGACTGCGAGAGCAGCATCGGTGATATGAGCAAAGCTCCAGTTGCCGTAAGGACCGCAATTCGGATCAGCATTCCAGGCTCCTTCCTCGCATAGAAACAGGGTCAACAATGGGGCGCTTCCAGTCCAGTTTTCTTCAATCCCCCCTGTCGGGTAAGATACTCCGGCCATTCCGGGGAGATTCGTCAGCGCGTTTCTCCTTTGGGCCAGACTTCAGGATGAATCGCGAATACCACAAAGGATACAGCCAGGAACTGCATCGGGATATGGAGGCCCTGGTGTTCGGGCACGGCGGCATGCCGATACTCGTATTCCCCACTTCGATGGGAAAATTTTACGAGTATGAAGACCGCGGCATGATCGGAACGCTCTCCTCCAAGGTCGAGCGCGGCGAGCTGCAGGTATTCTGCCCTGACGGCGTGGACACCGAGAGCTGGTACAACAAAGGCGTGCACCCGCGGGTCCGGGTGATGCGGCATCTGCAGTACGAACGGTACATTCTGAACGAGTTCGTCCCTTTCATGCGCTGGAAAAATCCGACATGGCAACTGGCAGTCACGGGCTGCAGCTTCGGGGGATATCATTGCGTCAACTTTGCGCTGAAACATCCTGACGTTGTGACGCATTGCGTGAGTATGAGCGGCGCGTTCGACATCAAGCAATTTCTGAACGGTTATTACGACGACGACTGTTATTTCAACAATCCACTGGACTACGTTCCGAACATGTCCGATGACTGGTTCCTAAGCCGCTACCGGAAAATGAAGATTGTGCTGGGGTCAGCGGACTGGGACATGTGCCTGGACCAGAACGTCAAACTTTCGGCGGTTCTGAACAACAAGGCCATCCCGCACTGGCTGGACGTCTGGAACGACAACTCGAAGCACGACTGGCCCTTATGGCTGCGAATGGCCGGGAAATACTTCTGATCGGGATCGCCAAGACGCCTAGCCTCTGGGTCTCCACTTAAGGAGCAAGCTATGAAAAAGATCGGAATTCTTTTCGGCATGGAGAATACGTTTCCCCCGGCCGTAGTTGACAAGATCAATTCGATGAACACGGAAGGCGTTACGGCCGAGGCAGTCAAGATCGGGGGCATCCGCATGGATGAACCGAAGAAGTATGACGTCATCATCGATCGCATTTCGCAGGATATCCAGTTTTACCGCGCCTGGCTGAAAAATGCCGTCTTGCATGGCACGATCGTGGTCAATAACCCCTTCTGGTGGACCGCGGATGACAAGTTCTTCAACTATGCGCTGGCTCACAAATTGGGCGTGGCGATTCCGCCGACGGTGATCCTGCCACACAATCGCCATCCCGAGGGGACGACTGACCAGTCGATGCGCAATCTCCTTTATCCGCTCAACTGGCAGGAACTGTTCGACTACGTTGGGTTCCCGGCATTCTTGAAGCCTTATTCCGGCGGCGGATGGAAGCACGTCTACAAGGTGCATTCGCCCGAGGAGTTCTTTCAGCATTACAACCAGACCGGCGATCTATGCATGACCCTGCAACGGGGCGTCGAGTTCGACGAGTATTACCGCTGCTACGTAGTCGGGCAGGAGGAAGTCCACATTATGAAGTACGACCCCAAGGCACCCCATCATGAGCGGTACGTAAAAGGCAACCCGCCGCCATCGTCTCAGGCGTTGAAAGACCGCATTGGGAAAGACGCTCTGATGTTATGCCGCGCTCTCGGCTATGACCTGAACACGGTCGAATTTGCCGTCGAGGCGGGAGTGCCATACGCCATCGACTTCTTGAATCCCGCGCCTGACGCGGACGTGAACTCTGTCGGCAAAGAGAATTTTGAGTGGATCGTGGACGCCGTGGCCAAGATGGCGGTGAAGAAGGCCTTGGGCGGATCGAGTCCTGCAAAGGAACTGAGATGGGCGGAGTTTCTGGCCGGAAGCAGCCCGGAGGAGCCGAAGTCCGCACCCCGAAGGCAGACAAAGCGAGGCTCCAAAGCTTCGCACCCCCAAGCGCTCGCTGAGCAATGAAGGGAACAAATTCCGGCAAACGCCAGTTTCCGGCCTTTTTCCTCCATTGATATACTACTTTCGCCTAGTTTGCCTTCCCCAACCGTGATCCGCGGGGGGACGATCCTGAGTTGAGAGTCGCGGGCGGGAGTGCCCGCGCCACACGTACAGTCTGTCCTATACGAGTTTCCTATGCTGCCGACCTTCACCATCGGGATTGAAGAGGAGTACCAGACGATAGACCCGCAGACGCGGGATCTGCGTTCGCACATCCAGGTAGAACTTCTGGAGAAGGGCAAAAAGCTGCTCCAGGAGCGCGTCAAGCCGGAAATGCACCAGTCCGTCGTCGAAGTCGGAACCAGCGTTTGCAAGAACATCAAGGAAGCGAAGGCGGAAGTCAAAAAGCTGCGGCGGGACATCATCAAGCTGGCCTCGGAAAATGGCTTGTCTCTCGCCTCGGTCGCCACCCATCCCTTCTCCGACTGGCGAACCCAGGAAATTCATCCAGACGAGCGTTACAAGAACATTATCGAGGACATGCAATTGGTGGCGCGTGCCAACCTGATCTTCGGTCTGCACGTGCACATCGGCATTGAGGATCGAGAAACGGCGATCCACATGATGAATCACGCGCGGTATTTTCTACCGCACATTCTCGCGCTCTCGACCAACTCGCCGTTCTGGCTGGGCATGAACACAGGGCTGAAGTCGTATCGCTGCAAGGTGTTTGATAAATTCCCGCGCACCAACATCCCGGATTACTTCCCGAGTTGGGGCGAGTACGAGAATTTCATCAAGCTGCTGATCAAAACCAATTGCATCGACAATGCCAAGAAGATCTGGTGGGATATCCGCCCTCACCCATTCTTCAACACAATCGAGTTTCGCGTGTGCGACATTCCTATGCGCGCTGACGAAACCATCGCGCTCGCGGCCCTGATTCAGGCGACCGTGGCCAAGCTGTACAAGCTGTATACGGCGAATCAGGGATTCCGGCTTTACCGCCGCGCCCTGATCATGGAAAACAAGTGGCGCGCTGCCCGTTACGGGCTCGATGGCAAGCTCATCGATTTTGGCAAGCAGAAAGAGGTTCCGGCTCGAGATCTGATCCACGAATACCTGGATTTCGTTGATGACGTGGTCGACGAACTGGATTCACGCGAAGAGTTGAACTACATCCACCGGATCTTGGAGACCGGGAGCGGCGCCGACCGGCAGTTGCGCGTCTATCAGGAAACCGAAGACTTCCGGAAAGTGCTTGATTACATTGTGGAGGAAACGGAAGCCGGGCTTACCGAAAGCGAAGAACCGGCCGCCGTAGAAAAAGCAGGTTGATGAGCCATTCCGCGGAAAGAAGTCAGAAGCCGGTAGCACCAAAATCCGGCAGCCTTAACATTCCTTTCGATCCTGAATATTCACCCGGCGCAAAGAACGCTGTGAATGTGTGCCTGCGCGTGCAACCCACCGAGCAGGTGTGCGTGATCACCGACGCCGCCACCATGGAAATCGCGGCGGCGATCGTCGCGGAATTGGAACAACTTGGCGCTCCATACCACGCATGGATCCTCGAGGAACTTGCACCTCGCCCGCTGAAAGATCTTCCCCGGGAGATTCTCGCCGATCTCGAGACCAGCCAGGTCTCAATTTTCGCCGTGCAGGCGCAGACGCACGAACTGCGGTCGCGCATCCAGATGACGGATGTGGTTAACCGCCGCAAGATTCGCCACGCACACATGGTTAACATCAACCGCCAGATCATGCTCGAGGGCATGCGCGCCGACTTCCAGCGCGTCGACCGACTCAGCCAGAAGGTTGTCGAGATGGTGCGCAAAGCCTCGAAAATCCGCGCCAAGACGGCTGCGGGCACTGACCTCATGGCTGACCTGAATCCAAACTATAAGTGGCTGAAGACCAGCGGGATTATCTCTCCGGAAAAATGGGGCAACCTCCCCGGCGGCGAAATCTTCACCACTCCCGGCGAAGTCAACGGAACCTTTGTGATCGATGGAGTTGTCGGGGATTATCTCTGCGCCAAGTTTGGCGACTTGAAAGAGAATCCGCTTACGATCCGCATGAAGGAGAACCGGCTGACCGAAGCTCACTCGGCGAACCGCGAACTGGAAGACGATTTCTGGCGCTACACGCACACCGACTCGAACAGCGATCGCGTGGGAGAGTTCGCCATCGGCACGAATATCGACCTGAAGAACGTCATCGGCCAAATCCTGCAGGACGAGAAATATCCCGGTGTGCACATCGCCTTCGGCAATCCCTACGGCGCGCATACCGGCGCCGACTGGGACTCCACGACCCACATCGACGTTGTCGGCCGGAAGTTCAATATCTGGGTCGACGATCAACAGATCATGCAGGACGGGAAGTTCCTG
>Ga0335071_10004576_pt1 | contig 14448 bp, 6 predicted proteins | sample Lox_Sample_15_FD_206724 | JGI IMG/M metagenome (GOLD analysis project Ga0335071, IMG submission 206724) | Soil microbial communities from Loxahatchee National Wildlife Refuge, Florida, United States - Lox_Sample_1.5 | ecosystem: Environmental > Terrestrial > Soil > Wetlands | place: USA: Florida... | reverse complement strand
GCACGCGCTGCCACTGGTGCTCGCCTCGATTGTGGGTGACGGTGATGCGCCGGGGTAACGGACCCAGCGCGGGTGCGGGCCTGGTGGGCTGGGGATAGGTGGGGCGGCGGCGCGGCGGCGCGTTCTGCGCGGTCACCGGGGCGGGGTTGTCGAACAGGTCGGCCAGGCGCAACCCCAGCGCTGCGGCGATGTCGACCGCAGGTGCCTGGCAGCTAAAGCAGTGCAACAGTACTGCACCGCCGTGGCCGGCCCGTGTGTTTTCACGCCAAGTGACCGACAGCGATGGGGAGTGGTCGGTGTGCAGCGGGCAGCTGGCCATGAACGCATCAGACCCACGCGGGCGGATCGTCTGCCCGCTGGATTGCACCGCGTCTCGTACGTCGTCGAATGCGCCTCCGGGCCGGCGGGTTTGGTGTGCGCCGGCCATTACGGGGCTTCCTTGTCGATGACCGTGTGCACGACGGCGTAGCCGGCGCGGGCGTAGCGGATGCTGTCGTCGAGGAATGTGGCGACGTCGCCGCCGTCGCGGCCGTTGACGAACTCGACGTCGTGGATGGTGTTGCTGCGCAGCTGGTCCAGGGTTGCGGCGGCGCGTTGCAGGGCTTGTATGCCGGTGGCCATGTGCTCAAGGAGATCGTTGCGGGTCTCGCCGATGCGCTCCAGGCGCTCGAGGTCCTCGAAGTCTTCGACTCCGTCGTCCAGGGTGGCGGAGGTGTGCATGGTTACATGTCCTTTCGGTCGGGTGGGGTTTAGGCGGCGGCGATGCTGCCGATGGCGTCTGGGCGAAAGCCTGACCAGTGCTGGGTGGGGGAGAGGTAAACCACGGGCATGGCCAGGTATCCCAAACTCATGACGTATTCGTGGGCTTCCGGGTTTTGCGTGACATCAATTTTCTCGTAGCTGATGCCAGCTTTATCTAACGCGCGAAATGTTGCCGTGCACTGAACGCAAGCCGGTTTGGTGTAAACGGTGATCGAGGACATCATTAGCCTCCTTCGTAACGTACGGTTTGTGCGGCTTATAGTGAAAATATTACTGGCGGCATTGCGCTTATGCCACAGTCGAACCTTGGAAATCTGTTAATTGTTATCGACGTATTCGGGAGATTACACAAGCCTGCTGGGGCCTCCTTTCTCTTAGACGGATGTGGGCTGCCGGTCCCGCTACATACCTTCTCCAGCTGCAAGTTCCGATCTCGCGGAACCGGTGGATCCCCTTTACTCCATTGGTCCGACAATTGAGCGACCAGGTGTAGTTGCCCTCCTGGCAAGCCAGCCCGCCGCAGGCGGTGTTCACGACAATTCTCGACGAAGCGGGAAACAGCGGTAAGCCGCTGATAATATTCATGGCGCGGGCCGATAACATGTTTTCCTGTCCGTTGGGAATATCGGTTGTCGTTCGTTTTCTGTCTGGCCAGAACGAGGGTGTCATTAAGCGAGTCCAGGCAGGTTGACGCTTCTGTCCCCTAATTGATGGCGCCCATTTTCTTCGCCTTCTGACACTGAAAATGTGGACCGGTCAGGAACCGCCGCAGCGCCAGGCCCGGGCGCTAAGTTTTCCCAGCGAGCGTGTGCGAGCGGCTCGGGGAAAGTTCGGCGAGCCCATCGGGCCCGCAGCAGCGCGGAGGCCGGCGCCTTGCGTGGAGCGGTCCGGCCGGTCAGAATCGCGAAAGACCAGAAGGCACAACCACAATGGGCCTGACCTGGAGGGTGGAGCGAGCGCCGTCAGGCGCGAGGATGCAGGATGCGGGAATGTGATGGTGGGGCCAGAGCCGAAGCCCTGACCCCACCGGCTGGTGTTACTCCTTTACCGCGTCGGCCAAATACTGGGCGTAAACCTCATCAGCTGTCTTTGCCCCGGTGATGATCTCTTCGCAGGGAGCGAGCGAGTAATCGTTGGCGGCCAAAAAGCGCAAATAGTCGACACTTCCGACATGGTGGGCCCAGCTGGGTGTCGCATTGCGCCAGGCATCCTTGGGGGTACGCGCTTCAAGAGCCCCGAGGACGAGCGCCAAAGTGATCACCTGGGCGCGCCCGTCGCCGCTGGCGGGCAGCTCGGTTACCAGCTTGGCCACCGCTTCGGAGCTGTCTACCCCGAGCAGCTCGGCGGTGGTGTCCAGCCCGTTGTGGTTGGTCAGCAGGTAGCTGTCGCAGGACAAGCAGGCGGCGATGAACATCGCGGCCCGCTTGGGTGGTGTCTTGCGAGCTAGCAGCTTCTTCACGAACTCCCGCCGGACACCCATCGCGGCATCGCCGAGCTTGTTGAGCGCCAAGACCTTGCGGCGCTCCCGCTTCTCGGCCTCGGCCCGCTCAGCTTGTGCCTTCTGGCGTGCCGCCTCTCGCGCGTCATCATCAAGATCAACGCTGGGATCGATGTCAATCTCGACCATCCCGGCGTTGCGCGCAAACCACGTGTCCGGTGTCAGCCCGGCCGCGCGGTAATCGAGACAGTAGTACTCCGGGGTGAACACTGTCGCCTCGGTGACGGTGTTGGCGTGCCGCAGACCCTCTGCGGGCGTGGCGTCTGGCTGGTCTTCGGTGTCCCAGTCCACGGCATCCTCGTCAACGAGCTCGCCGGTTTCCGCATCGCAAAGAGCGGTGTCTTCATAGAGCAACACCGCCCAGTGCGCCGGATCGGTCACCGCCCGCTCATCGGCAGCGCGACCCTGTGCGGTCGCCAGGTAGTTGAGCGGTATGAAGGCCTCATCCCAGGAATCGGGCCGCTGCTCAAGGACTGTGAATCCGCGTTCGACCCACCCTTGTGCGGCTTGGGCTTCGGCTTCCGCGCTGGCCCGCTCTTTCCGTAATTGCGCAACAGTGTGCTCGAACCGCCGAGTGCCAGCGACGCCAAGCAGTCGCTCCAGCGCGTTCGGTATGTCCTCAAATTCGGTGATCGCCGCTGCCTCAAGGAGACTGAGCTGACCGCTGGCTAGTGCATCCATCGCAGCCGTTGACTTGGCGGCGGATCCTGCAGCCTTGACGGTGTCTTTGGCAACCGACAACTTCTTGGCGACCTTGGCGACCGACAGCCCGGCATCGAGCATCTGCTGGATGCCGCTTACCCGTTGGGCGTCGGTGAGCTGGCGACGCTGGTCGTTTTCCACGATCTGCTCGCTGACTCGTTCGACAAGCTGGGCCCGTTCATCGCCGACGCTGGCGGGGCGCACATAGACCGGGACGGTACTTAGTTCGGCTTCGCGGGCGGCCAGTGTCCTGCGTTGACCGGCCCGCACGCTCAGTTTCCCGTCGGCATCGCGCACGGCGGCTATCGGGATCAGCACGCCGTGTTCCTTGATGCTGGCGACAAAGTCGGCGTCGAGGTCGGCTTCATCGCGCACGTTGGGTTCCAGGACCAGCGTGTGCGGATCAATGTGTTCGAGGGTTCCGATCGCCCGATCCTCGCCAGTTGCGGTGTCGGCGGTGCTGGTGTCGGTCATCTTCGTACCTTTCTTGGTGAGGGCGTCCGAGTGGCCGCCCGTTCTTTTTGCCTTCTGGCACTGAAGATTCGGGCCGGCTGCAGGGCCGCGGAGTGCAAGGTCCGGGCGCAAAGTTTCCGTACGCGAGCTTTGCGAGCGCAGCGGAAACTTTGCGAGCCTTGTGCCCGCAGCGAAGCGGAGGCCGTGGCCTTGCACGCAGTGACCGCGCCGGCATAATCGAGAGCCAGAAAGGCAAACAACGGCTTGGGCCCTCTGGGGCCCAAGCCATTTCAGCGTCAGCGGCGCCGTAGGCGCTTCGATCTCAGGATGGTGACCGCGGTGGGCACGCTGCGCCCTAGGTGCGACCGCGGTGGCCGCAAGAGCGGCGGGAGTTGGTCAGTATCAGCACTTGGAAGCTCGAGTGGAACAGCGGTACGGTCGCGATGACGCAACGGGAGCCCGCGCACAACTGGTGCCTACCGCAATACCCGGCCGCGCGCCACGAATAATCGCGCGGGCGCGAGTGTGCCATTAGTTCAATCCCAGTATCGCGCAACAGAATTCTTGCAGGTAAGGGCAAAGACTCCAGACCTGTAATGGACCTCATGGGCCAGATATGGGCTACTCGCCGTTTTTCTAGGCCCGCTTGGCCCGCGATGTCCGCGCCTGTGCGGCTCGGGCAGGCCACGCCGGGGTGTGTCACGCCATGCCATGCTCACCCACTTCTCCCAAACGGCTCGTCACCGTAATACTCCGGTTTGCGGGGCTGGTTCAACCGGACTCTACCGGTGCGTGAATGAGTACGTTCCAAGTGCCGGATTGGCGACGCATTCGTTACGAGGTTGCACGATCGGTCATCGCCACGATGTGGCGTAAGTGCCCTGCCAGCTACCTGTGAGTTTCCCTCGATGCTTCAATTCAGCTAACTCGACTCTTAACATTGTCGGTCTGTTTTCGTAACCTTGGCCAAGGAGGGAATAACGACCTTGACAGCTAGGGTCAGCGGGCGTCGCGGGGTTCGATGACGGCGGTAAACCCACTAAGCGGCCTCGCGCCGGGCTTTGGCTACTTGCCGAACGTGCGCCAGGTACATCTGGTGCTCGACCGTGGGCGCTTCGCTCGCAGTCTGGCTATCGACATGCCGGTCAAACTGACCTACGGCGCTGTCGATGAGTGCAGAATCCTCTGGAACCCATCGGTGGAGCTGCACCCCGGTGTCTATTGGTTCGAAGACATCGACGAAGGCGCCATCGTTGTCCAGGTAGGTGGCGGCGCCCCGCCAGGGGGTGCAACGATCACGCCGCTGGGCGAGCTCACCGAGGACCATCCGCTGATGGCGGCGTGGAGTTGTGTCGAGCAGCTGTGGCTGCAGGCAGCTGCCGTGCCGCCGCCGGTGTTCGACGTCGACGACAACGTCGTGACCCAAAGCGGTCTCGACGGGCTAATCGTGGGTCGCCAGTTTCTCGCCGGGCACTGGTCCTACACGGTCAACGTTGACGGGCGGCGCCAGGAAATCATCGAATCGAAGCTGAAGGCGCGTCCCCAGCTCGACGATCCCCAGAGCTGGGTGACCGACGCCCCCACTCCGGCGAGCCGGTTCGGCGCAACACTGACCCGCGCCAAGCTGAAGGGCAAATTCGCCGACACGCTGTTTTCCTTCCGAGCCACACGAACAACGTTTCGGCCCTATCAATTCAAACCCGTGCTGAAGCTGCTGCAGACCGGCAAGGCGCGGCTGCTGATCGCCGACGAGGTCGGACTGGGCAAAACCATTGAAGCCGGCCTGATCTGGACAGAGCTAGAAGCCCGACAAGAAGCTGATCAGGTGCTCGTCGTGTGTCCTGCCAACTTGGTTGCCAAGTGGAAAGAGGAGATGGCTGATCGCTTCGGGTTCGACCTCATCGACCTGGACGGGCAAGGATTGCGGACCTTCCTGCAGCGGCACCGGCAAAACCGGCTTCCGCACCGCGCCGCTTACATCTGCAGCCTGGAACGCTTGCGGAGCTGGGACGGGCTCGACGAGCTCGACGAACTCCCGCCAGCATTCGATCTCGTCATCGTTGACGAAGCGCACGCCATGCGCAACAAAGGAAACAAAAGCTACGCCCTCGGAACTGAGTTATCCGACTGGGCCGACAACCTCGTCTTTCTCACGGCCACGCCGATCAACCTTGGCCACGCTGATCTGCTGAATCTGCTTGAATTGCTTGCCCCCGAAGACTACGGCGACCTGCGCGACCTACAACTGCGGCTAGAACCTAACCGGATCATCAACGCAGTCACAGCTCGCCTCACCGAAGGGTCGGTCGACGGTCGGCGACTCGCCACCGAGTTAGAGAAGTTGAACGCGACAACGTTCGGTAGTGCCATCACTCATCGGGCCGACTTCTCACTGCTGATCGACCTCCTGCGTGCCGGTGAGCTGGTCCCCGCAGACATCGTCGAAGCCAAACGACTCCTCGCCAACCTCAACACGCTTTCAACAGTCATCACACGAACCAAAAAAGTCGAAGTCGATGAACGAATGGCCAAGCGCACTGAACGTCGGAGACCCGTCCAGTGGACGCCGGCCGAGAAAAAGTTCTATGACGAGTACCTGCTGTGGTGCCGCCGGCGAGCAGCCGAGACCAACGCGCCGGTGTATTTCGCGATGCAGATGCCGCTGCGGCTCGCCAGTGCGTGCTTGCCGATGGCGCGGCGCGCAGTATTGGACCCGGTTGGTTTCGGTCGTATCACCGACGCCGACAGCGGCGAAGCCGCTGACCGACTCGAGCCGCACCCCGAGCTGATCGAGGCGGCTCGGCGCCTGCCCGACGGTGTCGACACGAAGTTCGACAAGCTCTTCGGCGTTCTCGAGCAATTCCACGGCCAAAAAGAACGTCGGCGCGCACTGGTCTTCACTTTCTCCCGGCCTACGCTCGCCTACCTCTCCGAGCGACTCTGCGAGCATTTCAAAGTAGCGGTGCTGCACGGCGGTGTGAACCGTGAACAGCGGCAGCGCATCATGGCCGAGTTCAGGGCCGGTGGCTACGATTTTGTCTTGGCGAACCGCGTCGCCAGCGAGGGACTGGACTTCGAATTCTGTTCGGCGGTCATCAATTACGACCTGCCGTGGAATCCCATGGAAATCGAGCAACGTATTGGCCGCATCGACCGCATCGGGCAGCAAGAAGAAGTCATTTTCATCGTCAACTTCTTCAACGACGACACCATCGACGAGCGCATCCTCGAGCGACTCCTCAAGCGCATCCAGATCTTCGAGTCCTCAATCGGTGCGCTGGAACCGATCATCCTCGCCGAACATGCCAACGAAGCACTAAAGGCAGGCTTCGACTTCACGCTGAGCGACGAGCAGCGAGAACAAAAGATACTCCAGGCGGAACTTGCGATGGAGGCACAACGCGCCGGGCTGCAGGAGTTGTCCGACGCGTCCGGGGCCCTGCTGGTCAGCCAAGACGTCGACGTCGCCGGCCTCGAACAGGATCTGATCAGTACCGGCCGATACGTCGGACAGCGCGAACTAGCGCTGCTCATTGACGATTGGGCATGCGTGGAAGGCGCCCCGCGAATGCAGTTCGCCCCCGACGGACGCTCCGTCGAGCTTCGCGGCAACACGGCAATGGCGGCCCGCGTCGAGAAACTCACCATGTCAGCCAAACGCACCAGAGCCGAAACCGGCCCCATAGCGGCCCAGCTGCGCAGCGAAGTGGCGATCCCGCTGGTGCTCGACCAGGAACTCGCGCGGACCGGGGGAGGGACGCTACTCAGCGCCACTAGCCCGCTGGTGATGGCCGCCGCGGAGGTGCCCGACCACCGCCATGCCCGGTTCGCATCACTTCAGATAGCGGCAGCGCCCAACGATGTCACACCCGGCACCTATGTTGTTGTCCTGGCCAAAGCCGAGTCGGGGCGCCGGGGCGGCAACGAGATCTGGGGAGCGGCGGTGTCTATCACAGGGCGAAACGTCGGGGAGGGGCCCGCCAACGCCTTGCTGGCCTCCTTAGCGCAAGGCCGCCTCGACGACTGCCCGCAACCTGACATCGACGATCTGGCGGGCCTGGCCGAGCAGGCGGTCGATCAGCTCAACCTGCGTTTATCCCTCGAACAGGTCAAGCGCGACAAGGAGTTCCGCGCGCTACAAGAAGCCCGGCGTATTACCCTGGCCGAACAGCACCGACGCAGGGTCGCGACTATCCAGAAGCGGATCGACACGGCGGCCGGCCGCGGCCGTGACGAGCGCACCATGGCGCTGTTTCACAGCCAGATGCGCCGCGCCGAGGAGCGATTCCACCGGCTGGGAACGGAATTAGAAAACGACACCGAGCTTGAAATCAGGCTTGAACCGATAGCCGCCTGCGTCACTGAGGTGATCGCGGCCACCGCCGAGTCATGACTGCTGCCGAGCGTCACCTTGAGTTGGAGGACGAACGTACCAACGAGCGACGGTACGCAGAGCAGGTGCGCAGAAAAGAAGCCACCAGGCCGCGGCCCTACTCCTGGACGGGCAGGAAAGTTCCGGAACCGCCGAAGCTACCGATTGGTGAGCTGGTGGGACGGGTTGCGGTGCACAGTCCCGACGAGTTGTTAGGCCAACGCAAGGATTTCTATATCGGCGAGAAGCACGCCACCGTCGACGGTGTCGAGGTGTATAGCTGGACCGCACCCATCGCCTGCAGCTTCTTTCGCAAAAACCATCGGCATGACTCGTATCCATGGGTCGGACAGAAGTGCGCGGACGTAACGGTGATCCGGTCATTTCGACACGAGGGCGGCCAAATCGCCGACTTCGCCGACGATGTCTTGACCGATCCCGCGCCAGGCCGGCCTTTCCCGAAACGGGGCTTGTCGATTCCGGCCGGCCCGAGCCGGCCGCTACCCCGGCCCAGGCCCGCGTCCACCACAGAGACACCCGATCGCTCAACACCGGCGTCTGATGCCCGTGATGTCGGCGCGGACACACCGATCGACAGCGGTCGGCCCAGACCGGCCCAAAACACGGTGGATGACGGCGCTATCAGGGCCGAATCCCTGCTGCGGGCCCAACTGCACGCCCCGCGCACCGCGGGTCTTGTCCCTGTGCTGTCCACTTTGCAACCTGAGCAGTACGAGCTGGTGACTATCCCTGCGATGGACAGCGTCGTCATTGAAGGCCAGCCGGGAACCGGCAAGACGATCATCGCGTCACATCGCGCCGCATACCTGGTGAACGAACCAACAAACGCCCTGGGCGGCAAGGTGTTGGTGGTCGGGCCGACTCCGGGCTACTCACGGCATATCCAGGAGGTCATCCAGCGCCTCGGTGACGGCCAGGGGCGCGTCATCGTCTTATCCATGCAGGAACTGATGCAACACATCTTGGGCGCCCGAAACGCACCCCAGGGACCACCGTCGACCTCCTGGCATGACGTCGACTGGACGTTGGGACGGTTGGCGCGCTCGGCGATCGAACAGCATCGCCAAGTCAACGGTGCCCCACCGACACGCGAGGAGGCCTACGGATACCTCCGCGCGAATGCCGCCGCCGGTCGACCATTGACCCGGAACGCTGAATGGGTCCACTATTTGCGGACTTTGCCGCCGTTTGACCTCGCGCTGACCCGAAGGTCACAGACGCCGCTGCTGGCATACATCACCTGGGAGGTGGCGCGACCCGACGACCTGAAAGGCATCAAGCACATCATCGTTGACGAAGCACAAGATGTCACCGAACTCGAGTGGTGGCTGCTCTCGGCGATCAACGAAACTCATGCCTGGACAATCCTGGGAGATCTCAACCAGCGCCGGTCAGATCACACGCATTCCAGCTGGGACAAAGTTCTCGACGTACTCGACCTCGACGTCGAGACCCCGGTGCGACGGATCAAACGCGCATACCGTTGCACCAAGCCGATCTTGGACTACGCCAACAAGCTGCTTCCCCGTGATCGGCGGTCCATCGACGCCTTCCAACAGCACGGTCCAGCCCCCACGATCGTCAGCGCACGCGCCAAGGGCCTAGGAGCGCGGGTCAGTAACGGTTCACGGGGTCCGGCGTTGCCCGAACCGGGTCAGGTTTTCATTCTGCGCTGAGGGCGACGAATCGCGATACCGTGGCGCCCTGGGCGCAGATCGAACGCCCTGGATGCAGACTCGTGCGTTAAGCGCCCGGGAAACGCCGGGCGGGTCAGCTGGGCACCAGGGCGGCCAGTCCGGTTAGGCCGACGTGGCCGTGAAGTTTTCGGAGGTTGTGGCAGGCGGCCAGCAACAGCCATTCGCCGCGGGCGGCCTCAAGCCCGCGAAGTAGAAGGCGTTTGGCGTTTTGCAGGGTGTGCATCTGGCCGAAAACCGGCTCCACGATCGCCTTGCGGCGGGCGTAAATCTGCTGGCCCTTCTTGGTGACCAGCTTGCGAGCCATGCGCTGTTTTTCAGTGGCGCTGTTGGGAATGCGCCCGCGAACGGCCACCGGCGCCGGGTCGCCGCGGCGGCAGCGTCCGGTGGCGATGTAGAACTCGGTGCCGTGGGTGGCGGTGTAGCCGGCGGCTGCTTCGAGGTTGTCGGCCGAGCAGTAGCCGGCGTCGGCCAGCAGCTCGCCAGGGGCCCGTCCGGTGTTGGCGGTGGTTTGCTCGGTCATCGCGATCAGGTTGCCCACATCCGAAGCATTGGTGTTGACGTCGGTGGCCACGATGACCTGATGCTCGTCATCGACCACGGCTTGGGCGTTGTAGCACTGGTGAAACGCCCCGTCACCGGTGAGCATGATCTTCGAATCCGGGTCGGTGAAGTTGCGCTGGGCCTTGGGTTTCGGAGTGGCCATCTCGGCCGCAGCCGCGCCCTTGCTGGTGACAGAGTCCTCGTCGTCGCCGCGTTCACGCGCAGCGGCCTCGGCGTGTTCGCGGGCCCGTTGGCGTGCTTCTTCCTCCAGAGCTGCCTTGGCTTCGCGGATTTTAGCCAGCCGGCTCTCGCGGCGCCGCAGCTCCTCGGGCAGTTCATCGCCGCGGCGGTTTTTGCCGAACTTCTTGTCTTCGTCCTTGTCAATCCGCTCGGCCTCCAACAGCAACGCCGAGACTTCACCGGCGAGGACCTTCTCCTTCTCGCTCATCCGCGCATAGCTCATCGCTTTGCGCTTGGACGCATTGGCCACCACCTTGGTCCCATCCAGGGCCACCCGGCCCAACCGCACCATCCCCGCGGCCTGACACAACGCCAAGGCCTGCACAAACAAATGCCCCAGCGCTGAGAGGTGCCGTTTGCGGAACCGGGCGATCGCCCGGTAATCCGGAGCCGCCCCGCCCGCCAACCAACGAAACGGCACGTCATCGACGCATTTGGTCTCGATCACACGCGAGGAACGCACCCCGATGGTGTAGCCGTAGAGCAGGATGCGCACCATCAACCGCGGGTCATAGGGCGGCCCGCCCCGCCCCTCGGTGTAGGCGGCGTGGATACGCGACAGATCCAGATGCTCGTCGACCAGATCGGCGATGAACCGGGCCAAGTGTTCGGCCGGCAACCACTCATCGAGCGACGGGGGCAACAACAACCCCTGATCCGGGTCGAACGCCCGAAAGGTCTTGTCCACCGGCGGCTTCGGCGCCACAGAATGTGGATCTACCCGCTCGGCAGGGTCAACCTCGAACAATCCACCATCATCGAGACCATCAGGCACACTCCATGATCCCAACAACCCGCCGATCAACCGAACACCCCAGCCAGCGTGTTACTGACCCGCGCTCCTAGGTGAGGTAGTCATCAGCGAAATCGATCGGCTCACCGGGGTTTACAAGGATGGAACCGTCGCCGTCATCACCGTCCAATCAGACGTCATCACCAAGGCGCTACGCAGTCGAGGATGGACAGCAGCTGATTACAGCATGCGAACTTGGCGTCGCGCAGAAGCCGAAGTTACCGTCCATAAACCAGATTCGGCGCGTGGCTTGGAATTCGACGCTGTCATCGTGGTGGAGCCGGCCGACTTCCCGGTGAACTACGGGCGCCGAGGCCCGCTTTACACCGCACTGACCAGGCCCAACCGTGAACTGTCGATCGTCCACTCCAAGCCGCTCCCTGATGCACTCAGACGCAAATAGCTTGCTAAGTCGACTGATTGGAATGAGATTGTGAGTGCTATCACGCATCTGTCGATGCGGGTTCCCTGGCGTGACCGCCCCTGGGATGCGGCCGTCTGCGACGACCCGCTGGGCAACTCGTCATGCACCTTGCTCGGCAACATTGGCCCCAAGAGGGACGACCAGTATGAGGTTGACAACCATTCCACGCCTATCGACCGTTTGGATCAAAATCGCCTGCCGTGCTTGAGCGAACGCGCGACGTTCATGTCGTCCGTCGGCTACACGGTCGAAAAAACCCACCCGTATGCGTGGAACAAAGCGTTGCAGGGGTATCTGCAGCCCACCGAAGTTTCACTACCCGGGTATGCATTCGAGGCCGTCCCTTTCCGCTGGCTCAATCGGCGCACGCTCAACGAGGACGTCGGCTATAACCGGGTGCCAGCATTCAATCCGACGGCAGAAGATGACGTCGACGACGTGCTGGGGTACGCCGATGCCGCCTGGGTGATGGACGGTCACAACCAGCGCGCGGTGATGGACGCGTTCTTCGAACCCGTCGCGAACAATGAATCACTGATCTTCATCTATCTCAAGCATTCTCCACTGCAGGAGCAGCGCACCGACCGGCTGCTCGTCGGGGCCGCCATGGTCACCGAGGTGAAGTCTCCACCGATGTGGAACCACACCGGCACACCGCCCTTCCAATCCTGCATGTGGGAAACAATCGTCCAACACAGCCTGCGGCCCGACATGAAACACGGGATCCTGCTGCCCTATCAAAAACTCGTGACACTTCTCGACGAGGGCACCGACATCGAGGCCGCGCTGGCGTGGGCCCCCGAGGGCCGCGACACCGAATTCAGTTATGTCACTGAGCATCTCAGCGATGACGCGGCCATCGAGGCGCTGGCGGTACTCACCAGCGCCGCCAACGGGGCACGCACGCTGGGTCTGGACATCCCCGACTCGGCGTTGAATTGGCTTGCCACACAGACTGAACGCCTGTGGCAGCTGCGCGGTCCGGTGCCCGGCCTGGCGGCGGTGCTGGCCTTCCTGCGCGTCGAACAGCCCTTTGTCGCCGCGCGGACGATCCTCGACCAAACCGATGACACCACCTGGGATTTCGTCCGCGGCATGCTCGATGACCACGCCCGTACACCCGCTGCCCTGAAGCGCCACCTGACCCCGACGGTGTCACGGATCTGGCAGAAGTTGGGCGCCGATCGCCAACACGTCCTGCAGCTGCTGGCCGCCCTGGACATCTCGGCTGAGCAAGTAGAGATGCTGATGACCGGCCAGACCGAAGTCGAATGCTCTGCCGAGGAGATCCTCGACAATCCCTACTTCGCCAGCACGTGCACCTACGGGATGCAAGAGCACGTTCCGTTCACCACCGTCGACCGGGCGTTGTTCCCGCCCACCCATGTCGCGTGGCGCCCTGCCATCCCCGCCCGGGCCACTGTCGATGACCACCTCGACCGCCGCCGAATCGAAGCACTGTTGACCGACGTTGTGGAAAGGCAAGGCCAACAGGGAGATACCCTCCTTCCGGTCACCGAAGCCATCGACCACGCCAACGCCATTGCGCTGAGCAGGCCGCCCAACCTTGCCCCCGTTGTCCTTGACGGCGTCGATCTTGACCACCAGTCGATCCTCGACCGCGACACCTGGTCGCCGCTGACCAGCGTCCTGCTTGCCGACGGGTCGCCAGCATTCAAGCTCACCCGCTTCGCGGACATAGCCCAACTGATCCGTGACTGGGTCGCCGCCCAACAAGCGCAGCCGAAACTTGGGCGGCTACCGGATGCTCGGACGGCGCTCGACGTCGCGCTGGCGCGTAACGTCAACGTGCAAGTCAGCGAAAGCGGGCTCGATGAACTGGAGGAGCGAGCGCGCGTCGAGAAGTCAGCCGGGCTCGCGGAGTTGCACGACTCACCGCTATCCGTGCTGATCGGCCCCGCCGGCACGGGAAAGACCACGTTGCTGCGGGCGCTCGCCGACCAACCCGGGGTCGATGACGGTGGCGTGCTGCTGTTGGCGCCCACCGGTAAGGCGAAAGTTCAACTGGAAATCAAGGTCGAACTGCCGGCCAAGACCCTCGCCAGCTTCTTGACCCCCACCAAACGGTTCGACTATGAAACGGGTCGCTACCTGGTTTGGGGTGACCAGCAGCCCCGGCAGAGCTGGGGCCTGGTGGTCATCGACGAAGCATCGATGCTCACCGAGGAGATGCTGGCCGCTACCCTGGACGCGTTTACCGGCGTGCGCCGGATGATCCTGGTCGGAGATCCCCGGCAATTGCCGCCGATCGGTCCCGGACGCCCCTTCGTCGACCTCGTCGACCGCATGAAGCCACCGCAATTCACCGCCCCTGTGCATGTCGCGCCCGGCTATGTCGAGCTTCAAGTGCCGCGGCGGCAACTTCCCGACGGTGGTCACGGTAGACGCCACGATCTGGAACTGGCGGCCTGTTTCGGTGGCGAGACCAGAGGGGCCGGCGACGAAATGATCTGGTCGGAACTGGCCGCCAACCCCGATCAGAGCACGGTCCGCTACATCCCCTGGGACTGCAGACCCATCGATCAGGTACTCATTGATGCGCTGAAACTGGAATTGCCACTCGCAACGCACGACGACCCGGAGTGGTCGTTCGCGCTGACCTACGGCGCGACCGTGAACGAGCCGTATCTGAACTGGGAGCTCGGCGCCGGTGAACATGCTGAAGACTGGCAGATCCTTTCGCCCACTCGGTCGCGGGCCTTCGGCACCGTTGAGTTGAACCGCCACCTCAAACGCTCCTATCGCAGCAGCGACACCAGGTTTGCTCAACGCACCGCCAGGGCCAACATCCCCGGCCCCATCGGGCCGGAGCTGATCGTGCGCGGTGACAAGGTGATGCAAACCGCAAACAGGCAAATCGATGCCTATCCGAAGATCGGCGGACTGAATTACGTCGCCAACGGCGAAATCGGTGTCGCCATCGGT
>Ga0335071_10004575_pt1 | contig 14451 bp, 11 predicted proteins | sample Lox_Sample_15_FD_206724 | JGI IMG/M metagenome (GOLD analysis project Ga0335071, IMG submission 206724) | Soil microbial communities from Loxahatchee National Wildlife Refuge, Florida, United States - Lox_Sample_1.5 | ecosystem: Environmental > Terrestrial > Soil > Wetlands | place: USA... | reverse complement strand
CTGCCGACGAGTCCGCTGGCCGCCGGCATGGCGACCTCGGCGGCGCGCGTCACAAAGCCGGCCAGCGCCCATGGAACCTTCTGCGCGACACTGAAGCCCACGACTGCGGCCGGAGTGGCCACTTGGCCCAGGATCACCACGCCAAGGCTCCAGAACAACGATGACAGGCCATCCGAGATCTGGCTCGCAAGCCCGAACCGGACCAGCCGCATCGGGGCGGTCGGCCAACGAAGCGCCGGCCGAAAGGCGGCCTCGCGGCAGACGACCGCAGCCACCCCAAGCTTCGCCAGCGCGATCAAGGTAACGATCGTCGCTTCCCATAGCGCCGCGGCGACAATGTCGCCGCCGGCCAGGAGGATGACAATGACCCCGCCGGATTGAATCGCTGCTTCCGTCGTTACGAGAATCCCCGCAAGGTCGAACCGCCGTCGGCCCCAGAGGACCGACATGCTGTAGTTGTTGAGCATCGACATCGCGGCCATGACTGCCCCGGCGGCGAGGATCGTCAGCCGGTACCCCTCGAGGTGCTCGAGCTGAAGCCACCCGGCCAGGAATGTCGTCGATCCCGCCACCATGGCCAAGCCGGCGATGAAGGTCGCCGCGGCCCGCAGGTGTTGTCTCGTTTCCATCCCAAGGCGGCTTCCCTCGGCGGCGATCAGGTGCACAATCGTCCAACCGATACCGAAATCGACCAGGACGACGGACTTCGAGGTGGCCAGGACGATGATCCAGTCGGCATAAACGGCGGTCGGCAGCTTGGTCACGAAGAGCGGCACGGCGATCAGTCCGAGGACCGCGGTGAGTACACTCGCCGAGAGATTGAACAGGCTGTCTCGGAGGAGGCGGCGCTGCTCCATCACACCTCTCCCACGGCGTCGCAAGCCTCGTCGTCGAGCGAGAAATGGCGCAGGCCCGTCGCCGCCAGCAGCGACAAGAAGAGGAATGCCGGCACCGTGTGCAGATAACGGCGGGCGAGCCGCCGCGGCTCGGTGAGCAGCCGGAAGACCCATTCGAGCCCGCTGCGCTGCAGCCAGCGGGGAGCCTGAGCCTTGCGGCCGGACAGGAAATCGAAGGCTGCCCCGACGCCGATCATCGCCGCCGCGGAGACATGCGGTGCGTGCCGCGCCATCCAGCGCTCCTGCTTGGGGCTGCCGAGGCCCACCCATACGAACTCGGCCTTGGCCGCATCGAGTGCCGCGACAGCCTGGCGATCGACGCCGCTTTGCGTGGCTTCGGGCGGCGGCGCGTAGATGCCGACGGGCCGAAATCCCGGGAAGCGCCGGGCCAGCGAGTCGGCCAATGCCTCCGCGACCCCTGGCGCTCCGCCCAGAAGGAAATGCCGCCGCCGGCGCAGGGTCTCGTCCTGCAGCACGGCGCACATCAGGTCGGGGCCGTAGACCCGGTCGACTTCGGGGAAGCCGAGGGCGCGGCAAAACCAAACCACCGGCATGCCGTCGGGCGTCACCATCCCGGCCTCGTTGTGGATGCGGCGAAACCCCTCGTCGTGCTGACACAGAACCACGCCATGCGCATCGCGGATGCAGACGTAGCCGTGCTCATTGCGTTCTAGCCAGCCGGCCAGCGTTCGCACGGCCGATGCGAGGTTGACGCGGCTGACGCCGACGCCGAGCACGTTGGCCCGCGGCGGGCGGCGGGGGCTCAATAGGCCCCCTTGCCGCTGATCACCGTGGCGGCGGTGAGCAGCAGGATGCGGACGTCGAACAGCGGCGACCAATGCGCGATGTATTCGAGATCGAGGTCCACGCGCCGCCTTGCTTTCTCCACCGTCTCGGCTTCGCCCCGGTAGCCGGCGACCTGCGCCCAGCCGGTGATGCCGGGCTTCATGCGATGACGCGCGGCATAGTTGGCCACGACCTGCCGGTAGTCTGCATCGGCGGCCAGCATGCCGACCGGATGCGGCCGCGGTCCGATCAGCGACATGTCGCCTTTGACCACGTTCAAGAGCTGCGGCAACTCGTCGATGCTCCAGCGGCGCAGGAACCGCCCGATACGCGTGACGCGCGGGTCATTGCGGGTCGTGCGCGCCCGCCCCGTCGGGTCCGCGCGATCCACGTACATGGTGCGGAACTTGTAGATGTTGAAAATCGTGTCGTTGAACCCGTGGCGCGGCTGGCGGAAGAGGACAGGCCCCGGGGATTCGAGCTTGATGGCAATCGCGGTGATCAACAGGATCGGCGAGATCGCGGCCAGGATCAGCCATCCCAGCACAAGGTCCTCGAGCCGCTTCACCAACACCTGGCGGTCGGTCAGGGGCTTGGAGCCGATCTGCATCAAGGGCACGCCATAGGCGCTCACCCAACTGCGAAAGCGGCGATGCAGCGATTGCGTGGGAAACGCCAGGTTGATGTCGACCGGCATCACCCCAAGCCTCTCGCTGAGGCGCAGGATCCGCTCCTCGCTCGACCAAGGCAGAGCGAGGATGACGCAATCCACGTGATGGGTGCGGGTGAACTCGGCCAACCCGTCGACGTCGCCGATCATCGGCAACCCGGCCAGGGCAGGCCGGCGCGGTCCCTGGCGCTCGTCGAAGACGCCGACGATCTCGGCATCCGCCGCTCCGTGCTCGCGGATGTCCTCGACGAGACGCTCGGCGATGTCGGTGGCGCCGACGAGGACGATGCGGTCCTGCCAGCGGCGCTTCTCGCGCCAATGGCTGATGGCCACCGACAGAGCAAGGCGCAGCATAACCAGATGCAAGGCGCAAGTGGCGAGCCAGAGCAATGTCCACCCGCGCGACCAGAACTCGGTCGTCCGGGTGGCAAACCCGACCAGCAGCCAGATCACCGCCATGATTCCGAGGGCGGCCAACGCGCGCTGTGTCACGTAGCTCAGGTCGGCAAGGCGCTCGTAACGATAGGCGCGCAACGCCTGCGCGATCGCGACGTAGACGCCGCCCGCGACCGTCGTTGCGGTGAGGTAATACGAGTTGAGCCACGCCGCGTCGAGAACGCCAACCACGTAGATCAGGAATGCGATGCCGCCCGCCGCGACGATCGCGATCAGATCGGCCAGGCGCAGCGCATCCGCCAGCAGGCGTCGCGAGACCGGCTTCATTGGAATCCCTTCGCCTGCGCGATGCGCCGGGCGTGCGCGATGGGATTGTGCAGCGGCTCGCGAGGCGGCGGCGGAGGGGAGGGGTCGGCGATCGGCCTGGGCCGGTCCGGCCCCGCCAAGCGGCAGGCAATAGCCGCCACGATCCACAGTGCTGCGTTGTGCATCGGCCGCTCGAGGAACAGCACGAAGGTCGCGAAGCCCATCATGGCGATGAGCGCTGCCCCGGCGGCGAACGCGTCGCCGCCGAAAGTGGGGCGGCGGATGGCCCTGGTCGCGAGCACGACGCTGGTGATCCAGGCACCCATGATGAGGACGAAGCCGAACAGGCCCAGCCGCGCGAGCACGGTCAGATAGGTGTTATGCGGCAGGCCGGCGTTGAACGCGCCGTTCTCGTCGGCGGTGATCAGCGATTTAGGGACGAGCGGCTGGCCGAATCCGACCCCGAAGATCGGGTGCTCGCGCCACAGCTCGAACACCCTGTCCCAGCGCAACAGCCTGAAGATCACGTTCTCGTCGTGCTGGACGCCGATGCCGCCTTGTACGGCCGCCGTGAACGACACGATCGAATGCGCCAGCCCGGACTCGGGAAGCAGGATCGGAACGACGAAAAAAGCTATGACGGCCCCGGCCCCGAGCGCCAAGAACGACAGCCGCTGCGTCGTGCGCATGCCGAACAGGCTGTAGAGGCTGCCCAGGCCCAGGCCGAGGACGGCCGCACGCGTCTGGGTGATCATCAGCGCGAAAAAGCACACGGCCGCCGCGATCAGATGAAACGGCCGGCGCTCGCTGCTGACTGCCGCGTAAGCCAGGAGTGCGATCAGCGAGAAGCTGATGATGCCGCCGACGTCGCCGCCGCCATAGGAGGTGGCGGCGAATTGCGCCGCCGTCACGAAGCGCACCTCCGGAAGGAAGAGGATGTGAGCGCCGCTGACGGTATCCGCGATCAAGAGGAGTGCCAGAACGATGCCGGAATAGGTGAACCAGCGCATCGCCGCGGCGGCCTTCTCGCGCGTATCGAGGACGATGTACACGAGGGCGAAGATCACGCCATAGCCGAAGATAGCGAAATCGCGGACGGCCAGGATTCCCCAATCCCCGAATGCTGCGACCGTGTAGACCAGGGATACGACGAACAGCAGCCACAGCATGAATCCCGGCGCGCGCGCCAGTCCGCCGCTGACCAGCCACACGACCAGCGGCGCCGAGCGCGTCACGAGTGCCACCGCGCCCATCGCGAGAATGAACATTTCGGTGAGGAAGAGCGGCACCGGACCGATCTGGACGCCGATCTTCGCGGCATAGAGATGGCCGATACGGGTCAGGACCAGGTACGTCACGACCAGAACGCCGCCGAAGCCAAGTTCGGAGAGCGTGGCCGCCTTGCCGAGACCAGCCGAGCGGCCGGCTGGCGCTGCATCGGAGGCATAGCTCATGGGCTGTGCCGCGGCGATCATGGCTGATCCGCCCGGGCCGGCTCTTCACCGCCGGCCATGGTCAGGCGACCTCGCGGTGGACCGGGTATTTGTCGAAATAGCGCTGCGGCAGCCGGCCCGTGTATTCGAAGCGCTGAGCGTGTTTGGGGTCGACGAGGGTCAGGCCCACCACGGGGTCCAGGCACCCGGATTGAACGAGGCCCTTCAGCGCATCGAGCGCCACCTCGCGGCGGGTCTTGGCCCAGCGGACGAGGAAGAGCACCTTGTCGACGTCCTGTTGCAGGATCAGGGCGTCGGGGAACAGGCGTACCGGCGGCGTGTCGATGATCACCATGTCATATCGTTCGGCCAGGGTTCGCAGAAGTTGCCGCATCTGGGGTGATTCGAGCATGATCGGCGCGTCGGCCAAGGTCCGGGTATCGCCGCAGTCGATGTGATGCAGCCCCGTCGCCGGATCGATGCCTATGATGCCGTCGATGTCGGCTTGGCCGACGAGGAAGTCCGAGAGTCCCGCGCGCTTGCCGGTGTCGGTCTGGCGCGCCCAGCGGCGCGGCTTCTGGCGCAGATCGCAATCCACCGTGATGACACGCTTGCCGCCGAGGGCAAAGGTGACCGCCAGCGCCCGGGCCGTGAACGTCTTGCCCTCGCCGGGGAGGGAGGAAGTGACGAGGATCCGGCGCACCGGTGTCTTGCCGTCGGGGGCCAGGGAGAGACTGACGCGGACGTAGCGCACCGCTTCGGCGAACGCCGGCTGCTCGCGTAGGACGTGCCGCAGGTCGCTGAGGCGGCGCGCGCGAACGAGACCCGCGAGCTTCGGAATGCTCGCCACCGTCTCGAGCCCGGTGAAGCCTTCGATCTGCTGGCGGGTGCGGAAGCCGACGTCGAGCAGCTCGAGAACGAACGCGAGGAGGATGCCGATCATCGTCCCGACCGCGGCCGCGGCGAGGATCAGCATCGGCTTGTTGGGGAAAAACGGACGGTCGGCGGGAACGGCCGGGGAGATGATGCGGATCGACGACGTGCCGAGGCCTTGCTGCACGGCCGAAGCCTCCTGCGAGCGGACGAGGAGGGCCGCGTAGAGCTCGCTATTCGTCTTGAGGTCGGCTTCGAGCAGCCGGACGCTGCCGTCGGCAGCCATCTGCTCTTCGACCTGCCGCTTCAGGACGTCGAGCTTGGATTGGAGGACGGCTTCCTGCTCCTGGGCCAGCTTGGCCTGGTTCGTGGCCGCGGCCAAAAGGCGTCGCATTTCGTCCGCGATCTTGGCGCGCACGTCCTTGAGCTCGGCGCGAGCCTGCTGCATGCGAGGATGGTCATCGCGATATTGCGCGGACAGGTCGGCGATCTGGCGCGTAACGGCTGCTTCCTGGTCGCGCAGCCGCTGGATGTTCGGGGATTCGAGAGCGACAGCAGAATCCGCCATTCCGGCGCCGCCGCCGGCGGCGAGCTGCTGGAGCTGCCTGGCCCGCGTTTCGAGGTCGGCACGGCGCAATTGCGCCGCCAGGAGCTGCTGGCTGTACTCCGCGGCTTGGCGCTGCAATGCCGTCACGCCGGAGGCATCGACGACGCCGTTCTTGCTTTGAAAAGCTTCGATGCGCTTTTGCGCCGCTTCGATGTTCTGGCGCAGCTCTGCCAGGCGCTGGTCGAGCAGCGAGGTCTCTTGCGTCGAGCTCTTGCTGCGGCGCTCCGCCTGGTCCTCGATGTAGGTCTGTGCGAGGGTGTTGGCGATCGTTGCGGCGAGGGTGGGACTATCGGCCACGAAGCGGATTGTGATCACGCGCGAGCGATCGCCGCTCGTCACCGTCAGGTTGCGGAAATAGATGTCGTAGACGCCGTTGAGCAGCGTCGAGCCCGATTCTGCGGGCGGCGTCGGCGTCAGAGCGTCCCGGTAGGACTCGGGAATCCACGAGGTCAGCCAGTCCAGGGCCGAACCGGCGGCCTTCTCCACCTCCGAGGGACGCGCTGCGGCGCCCGCGAAGAACGGGATGGTCTGCAACTGGAGCTTGGCGACGACGCGGTCGGCCAGAGTGCGCGAGGTGAGGATCGCGGCCTCGGTGTCGTTTTCGAGGTCGGAGCCGCCGCCGAGGAGGGCTTGGATGCCGGACGCGGCCGAACTGCCAGGGGCGCCCTGGAGCACCAGCTGGGTCTCGGCCGCGTAGCGGGGCTTGATTTCGTTTGCGACGACTGCCGCGATGCCGACCACCACGGCAACGAATGCGAGGAGGAACCAGCGCCGACGGCTGAGCACGCCGAAGATGAATTGCAAATATTCGCGCGCCGGGTCGCCGCCGACATACGGCGCGCTCACGGGCGCGGGAACGGGAGCCGCGCGCGCGGCATCAGCAAAGAGTGGCGTTGGACCACTCGGGGTGGGAGGCAGGCTCGGGGGCATGTCCGGTCCGAATCGTTCGTTCCGGCCGGTGCACCATGGCGCCCGGCTCGGATTTGGTCATTGAGCTAGATCAATTGAATTAAGCTAAAGCTCTTAAGAGTTGCTTGATCCAGGGCGCGAGGTGCCAACCCGCACCTTTGCGGGACATTTATCGAAAATCTCTTAAAAGTTAATTAACCATATTGTCGCTGTACTACAGATTCTTGCAGGTCGTGCATGCTTTGAAGAAGGTTTTTGTTAAAAATTTTAACTTCTTCGTGAGATCGCCGGGTGATCATCCTTAAAGAATCTCGGCGTATATCGTGCCGGCCGCGACTAGAAAGAGCCGTCGCGCTCGAAAGACCTGGATGTCGTCGCGTCTCAGCCCTCCCGCCCCAAACCCTGAAGCCGGCACGGTCCGCGCAAATCTCCTCGCCCTCGGCGTAGCCGAAGGGGCGGCGCGTCTTGCTCAGCTCCTGACGATCGCGCTGCTCGGGCGCGTCCTCGGTCCGGCAGGGCTCGGCATTGTTGGTGTCGCTTGGGCCGTGTTCCAGCTGGCAGCCCCGTTCGTCCAATACGCCCCCGAACTCATGGGCGCCCGCCTGGTCGCCCAGGGCATGCACACGGATGAGGCGTTCATCGACGTGACCGCGATCAAGCTTGCGATCGGGCTGCTGTCCACGGCGGCCATGGTCGCGGGAGCGCTGGTTGCGTTCGTGGACGATTCGGGCGAACGCCTCCAGGTCTTGGTCCAGGCCTTGCTGCCGATTGCGGTGGCGCTCAATGGCGTATGGGCATTCCGCGGCCTGCGCCGCTTTTCCGCTTATGCCGTCGTGCGCATCCTCCATTCCGTCGTTCTGCTCGGATGCCTGGCCGCGGCACTGGCGGTACGTCCCGTGACGTGGGTGGTGCCGGCCGCCGAGGCGGCCGTGGGTATTGCCGCGTCCGCGCTCGCGTTCCGCCTGTTGTTCGAATGGCAGGCGCTTCCGGGCCTCGCCCGAACGATGTATCGCCGGAGCTTTCAGTTGCGGGCGCGGATTCGCGAAGCCCTGCAATTCGGGATCGGCAGTTTCTTCGCCGGCGCCACGTGGTCCGTGCCGCTGCTGGTCGCCGGCGCAATGCTGGAACCGGCGCGACAAGGGTACCTGGCGGGGGCGCTGCGTCTGATCCTGGCCGTGACCGCGCTCTATCAGCTGGCGTTGCAGGTCTTCCATCCCGTGCTGGCGCACCGGTACGCGCACGACCGCGCGGCTGGCAGCAGCCTCGCGGCGGCGCTCGTCGTCTACGCAATCATGACGACCGTTCCGGTCGCCGCAGGACTCGTCGCGTTCGCGCCATGGATCGTGACGCTGCTGCTTGGCCCTGACTTCGCGGGCATGGCCAATGTCTTCGCGGTCCTGGCGTTGACCATCGTCCCGGTCGTCGTCGGCTCCGTGTTCGGCTATGCCCTTTTGGCGGATGGGCGATATGGCCTTTACGTCTGGATCTGTGCGGGGGGTGCCGCGGCAGCGCTGGCCGGTTGCGCTCTCGCCTTCTATCTGCGCCCGCGAGCAGATGCGGTCGGCGTGCTGATCCTGGTGACGAGCCTGACGGCCGTGGTGAGCGCCGTAGCCGCATGGCGATATGATCTTGTGCGCTTCGCCGACATTCATCCGGGCCAGCTGAGTCCGTCACGGATCCGCAAGATCCTCATGGAGCGTTAGTGAGCCGCCTGACCGTGCTCATGTATCACCGCGTCGCGCCGCGCGCCGCGGGCCCGCTCGCCCATCTCACGATTTCGCCGGAGCGCTTCGCCTGGCAGATGGCGAAGCTGCGCGAGGGCGGTTTCGCGCCGCAGCGTCAGGCGGAGGTGGCCGCGTGGCTGGGCGGTCGCGGCACCTTGTCAGGCCGTGCCGTGGTCGTGAGCTTCGACGACGGATATGCGGAAAATGTCGAGCACGCGTTTCCGGTGCTGGAGAAGCTCCGGATCCCCGCCGTGACCTTTGTCGTGACCGGCAAGCTCGGCGGGCGCAACGATTGGGACGGCGACGCGGCACCGTGGCCGCTGATGGATGGCGCCTCGATCCGTCACTGGGCGCGTCGCGGATTGGAGTTCGGGGTGCATGGCCGGACTCATCGGTCGCTGCCCGCCCTCGACGACGCAGCTCTCGCCCACGAGATCGACGGCGCCCAGGCCGATCTGGTCGCGCTCCTCGGCGAGACGCCTGTCGCTTTTGCCTATCCCTATGGCCATGTGACCGGGCGCGTGCACGAGCGGGTCGCCCGCCGGTTCGCAGTCGCCTATGGCACCGCAGACGGCATCAACTCCCAAGCCAGCGATCCGTGGCTGTTGCGGCGCACCGCCGTCCTGCCCGCCTATCCGGGATTCGAATTCATGTGCCAGCTGCGGCTCGGCTGGGGGCCGCGGAATCGCGCACGGACGGTCGTGCGGCGGATGCTTGGCCGCAGCCCGGACGCCTGATGCGCACGGTCCTGCATGTTCTCGCGACGGCGGAGCGCGAAGCGGTTGGCATTGCGCGCATCGCCATAGCGGCGGCGCGTGCCGCCGCGGCTGGAGGGTATCGGACGCGGGCCGTCTTCATGGCGGGCGACGGTCCGTTGGTCGGCCGGCTGCGCGAGGCCGGGGTGCCGGCGGACGTCGTTTATTGGGGGCGGGCGCGCAACATCGGCGGCAATATCCGGGCCTGGCGCTATCTGCGGCGCGTGGCGCCGGACATCGTGCATCAGCATTTCGGCAGCGAGTATCTGCGCGGGCTGATCCGCGCCGCCGGGGTGCGGCGCATCGTCGCACATTTCCACGACCACGGATCGGAGATGGAGCACGGCCGTACGGTGCCGCATTCGGCCCGGTTCGCGGACGCGGTGATCGCCACGTCACACAGCGTGGCAAAGCTCGTGTACGGACATGTCGCGCCGCAAGTCATTTATCCCGCCATCGTCCCGGTGGTTGACGGGCCCTTGCCGGCGCTCGACCGGCGCGCGCCCGTCATCGGCGCGCTGTCCCGCCTGACTCCGATCAAAGGCTACGTTTATCTGGTTCGCGCGATGCCCGCGGTGCTGGCGCGCATTCCGCAGGCGCGGCTTGAGATCGCGGGCGACGGGCCTGACGCGTCCCTGCTCGAGGCCGAAGCGAAGCGTCTCGGCATCTCGCACGCGGTCACGTTGCTCGGTTGGCGGGATGATCTCGACGCCGTCTTCGCAGGCTGGCGGGTGTTTGCGGCGCCGTCCCTCATGGAAGGGTTCGGTCTGTCGCTGCTGGAGGCCGCGATGCAAGGCTTGCCCATCGTCGCGAGCCGCGTCGGCGGCATTCCCGAGCTGATCGAGGACGGCGTCAGCGGCGTGCTCGTACCGCCTGCGGAGCCGGAGGCGCTGGCGTCGGCTCTCGCGGATTGTCTCCTCAATATGCCGCGTGCGGCGGGGCTGGGCGAACAGGCCGCGTTGCGCGTCCGCACGGTCTTCGCGCCGGCCACGTTCGACATGGCGATCCGCGCGACCTACGAGAGTCTTTAGGCCCGGTCCGCCTCGATCTGAAGCGGCCACGGCTCGACCCGCGGACCGCCCACGGCTTCGAGCCAGGCGCCGGTCGATTTCTCGTAGTACGCCATCACAAGCATGCGCGGCTGCGCGCCGAGGAGCGGGCTCGCGAGCCGCAGCAGGGCGAGAAGCGGCCAAGTGGCGAACATCTTCCAGGTGAGGCCGGACAACACCGGCCGGCCGAAGCGGCGGCACAGATAGATGCGGCCGTGTCCTTCGGAGCGGAAGCGGCGCCGGAACCAGTCCGGTGTGAGCCGGCTCCCGTGGATGGCATGGGCGACACCCGGACCGTCCTCGACGATGATCCGGAAGCCGTTGCGGGCGTAGATCTCGCACAAATCCGTGTCCTCGCCCGAGTAGATCGGCTTCGTATCGTCAGTCGATTTGCGGCCGAGCGGCGCCGCCATACGGGCTGGGTGGGCGAACAGCTCGAGGCAGGCGTGCCGGCGAACCGCCAGGCCGAGGCCGGGCGGGTAGCTGGGGAACGTGCAGGTGAGCCGGCGGCCGGGAGGGCGGAAGGCGGCGAATTCGTCGAGGAAGCGCTCGGGGAACCAGTCTGGCCGCGGCGCGAGCCAGCGCGGGCGTGCCAGGCACCCGCATACGCCCACATCCGGCTCGCGCACGAGCGGGCGCAGGATGCCGAAAAGCCAGCCGTCGTCCGGAACCGCATCGTCATCCAGGAAGACGATGAATTCGCCGGCCGCCGCGCGGATCGCCCGGACCCGCGCGAAATAGAGACCGGGCTCCGTCTCGCGCACGAACACCACGCGCTGGTCGGCGGCGGCGAGTGCGGCGAGATACTCGACCGTCCCGTCCGTCGATCCGTTGTCGACGACGACCAGCCGGCCGCGTGCAAAGCCCCCCAGCTGTGCGAGCGTGGCGGCAATCGTCTCGCGCACGAGCGCCAGCCGATTGACGGTGCAGATCGCGACGCTGAACGTCGCATTTCGCACGTCGGCGTCGCTGGTCACCACTGCACCCATTCATGAACTGGAATCGGCAGGATCAGGCCCGTCGCGAGGGCGGCCGCGAACACCAGAAGGATGTGGAATGCACCGGGCAGCGGACGCAACTCGCGGATCATGCCGACATAGGTCGTCATCGGCGAGGCGAGTCCCAGAATGACGCCGAAGAACGCGTCCCCGATCGGATGCATGCGGGTGATCACCCGCCCGGCTGCGATGGCAATCGAAAGTGCCAGTGCGCCCACCGGGGCGTAGCGCCAGGCACCGCCGCTTCCGCCGGCCAGCAGAATGGACAGGGACCCGTAGATGCCGGTGGCGAGCGCGGCATGGCCGCTTGGGAAGTACTGGCTGATCAGGGTTCCGTCCGGCCAGAGAGTGCTCCCCGGGGTGGCGACCATGGCCTTCAGGGCGATCGTCGCCAGCGCCACGATCGCGAGACCGCCGAGCAGGGCGACGGTGGTACGGGAGAATCCGAGCACCCACAGCCAAAGGGCAAAGAGTCCGAGCGCGGTGGCAAACATGTCCGGATTGCCAAGCGTCGTCAGGGCGCTGATCATGTGAGTCGCTCGGCCAAGCCGCGGGCAGGCTGGAAAGGGCGCCCAGTTAAACACCAAAGGCGCTAAATAACTTTTAATATAAATCCATTGTAGTGTGAGTTGCACGTGCATCGCGCGGGGGCGCCCTTGATCCTGTTCCGACGGCTCGCGCTGGGCATGCTCAGCCTGGCGGGGCTCGGCATGTTCTGGCCAGGCTGTGACGGCGGCGCGTTCGCCCAGACCGCGCGCGACGAATCCGTCCAGTCGCGCCCGCGCCCCGACTACGATCCCGATGGGATCTATTTCAACGATCTGGTGGATGGCCTCGGTCGCGCGATCGGCGTGGTCCCGAAGGACCGGCCGCGCGGCGACGCCAGCTCGACCGTGGTGATCTATCCCTCGTTGACCCTGGGCAGCTACTACGACGACAACGTCCTGCGCACCCCCTCGAAAGCGCGCGGCGATTTCGTCCACACCGCGCGCGCCGCACTCGACATGAGCTCCGACCGCGACACCCACGGGTTCGAGGTCGGCGGCTATGGGGAGGTCGGTTATTTCTCGCGCTTCGTCTCGGAGAACTATCACCAGTTCGGCGGCTATGCCGGCGGCTTCCTGGTCCCGACCGACGAGTCGCGGTTGCGCATCAGGTTGTCCGACGAACGCCTGCGCGAGCCCCGCGAGGACACGGGCGCCGGCGCCAGCCAGTTGCGGCCGACCGTCTATCATCTGCTCACCGCGAGCGTGGGCGGCGAATACAAGGACGCTGACTGGCTGCTGGCCCCCTCCGGGGTCCTGAAGACCTACACCTATCAGCCCAACGCACCTGTCGTGATCGGCAGCGAATACGACCGCGATGAATACACCGGCACGTTCCGCATCGGCCACACGATCAGCGAGGGCAGCGCCGTGTTCATCGAGCCGCAGATCAACACGCGCAGCTATCACCAGGCGGTGAGCCAGGTCGATGGCTTCCGGCACGATTCCTCCGGCGGCCAGATCATCGCCGGTGCGCATTTCGATTTCTCGAGCGTCACCTATGCCGAATTCGGCGCCGGCTGGCTGCAGCAGCACTACGACGACCCGGCGTTCAAGACCCTGAGCGGTCCGGCGCTCCTCGCGACCGCCACCTGGAATCCGCGCGATTGGATCACCGTGTCCCTGGATGCCGGCCGGCAGATCACCGAGGCAGTGATCGCCGGCGTCTCCGGCATCGAGACCACCTATGCCACGGCCGCCCTCGATTACGAGCTGGACTATAACTGGCTGGCCAATCTTAACCTTGGCTACACCACCGCCGATTATCGTGGCAGCCCGGTCGGGGGCGGACCTCTCCGCTCCGATACGATTTTGCGCTACGGCGCCGGCACACGCTATTTTGTCGCGCGCGGAGCTTCGGTGGCATTCAACTGGGTTGGTTTCGATCGGAGCTCGAACGTGGCGGCGGCAGACTTGAAATATAACCAATACATCGTGAGCGTGGTGCTGCAATGGTGACGCGCCGATCCTTCGCCCGCGGGCTGGCGCTGGCACTCGTCGTCGGCCTCGGCGGCTGCGGCATCAATTCGATCGACCTGCCGCCGCCGCCGGCCGAACAGCCGGTCTATCGCCTGGCACCGGGCGACAAGGTGGCGGTTCTGGTGTTCGGCCAGACCGATATGTCCGGCCAGTTCGACGTGAATGCCGACGGCAACATCTCCATGCCTCTGATCGGCTCGGTGCCGGCCAGCGGCCGTACCGTGGCCGAGCTGACGAATGATCTGCGCGACCGCATCAACCGCTTCATCGTTAACCCGCGGTTTACGGTCGATGTCGTTACATATCGGCAGGTGTTCGTGCTTGGAGAGGTGCAGAAACCCGGCGGCTATTCCTACAACGTAGGCCTGACCGTGCAGCAGGCAGTGGCGCTGGCCGGCGGATTCACCCGCCGTGCCATCACCGACAAGGTCGTGCTGACGCGGCAGACGGACGGCGGCCCGAAAGAGTATGGCGTCGGCCTAAAAGATCTCGTAGCCCCGGGCGATACGTTGGACATTCAGCGGCGCGTGTTCTGACCGCCCGCCCGGCGTTGCGGACCGCACGACTGCGCTGAACAAGTTCCTAAACCGATGGTTAACGTCATTCCCTCCCGAATCCAATTCAGTTAGACTCAACACATGGATCCGCAGGAATTAATGAAAGTGCTGTCGCTGCACGAGCGCTGGCTGACCCGGAAGCCAGGCGGGGTGCGGGCCAATCTGGCGATGGCGGACCTCCAAGGAATCACGCTGCCCAATGCGAACTTGCGCGGCGCCAAGCTGTCCGGCGCCAACCTCGCGCGGGCGGTCCTGACCGGCGCCGACCTGACGGAAGCCGACCTGTTCGCGGCCAATCTCGATCGCGCCGACCTCTCCAACGCGGTGTGCGTGCGCGCCGATCTGCGCGGTGCGTATCTCCGCGGGACGAAGATGCGCGGCTGCAATTTGCGCCAGGCCGACCTGCGCGGCGGCACGTTGATGGCGACCGAAGGCAAATCCGGACCCCAGGCCAGGACGTCATCGATC
>Ga0335071_10004574_pt1 | contig 14454 bp, 17 predicted proteins | sample Lox_Sample_15_FD_206724 | JGI IMG/M metagenome (GOLD analysis project Ga0335071, IMG submission 206724) | Soil microbial communities from Loxahatchee National Wildlife Refuge, Florida, United States - Lox_Sample_1.5 | ecosystem: Environmental > Terrestrial > Soil > Wetlands | place: USA... | reverse complement strand
CGAGCAGCGTCGGTCCGCAGGCTTCGTCCTCTTCTGTTTGGATTCTGGTTCGCTTTAGTCTTTGGTCTGGGTGGTACTACACCTCTTCCAAGGTGGTTGCTTGGACGCGCATTCGAGATTTTGACTTTCGAGCGCTTTACATTTTGGGCGACCTTGCTGGCCATGCCGATCGTCGGACTGCTCGCCATTGAATTGCTCGATCGATTTCAAGCAAAAGGTGCCGTGGCGTTGTCGCTTGCGGCGGTCGCTACAATTGGCGCGGCCTTAGCTTGGCTCGCCGCCAATCCTTACCGTCCGGCCGGAAGCACCAATGTTGATCCCGTCATCGCTTTTCTTAATCGCGACGGGCACGATACGTTTCGATATCTCACCCTGGGTTTCGGCAGCGAACTGGCGAAGGTCTCTACCTACACCGACGCCAGCAGCGTCGACGGAGACTACAACTCAGCCCGGTTGCTACCGGAAATGACAAGCTACGGTTCCGCCCAACTGACGAATTCCAAGTTCTATGGCACAGCGGGAATGGCGTCTCTGCGAGCAATGCTGGAACATGCCAATCGCTACGGGCTCAAATACATCTTCGTTCACGATCCCTATTACGAACCACTCCTGACGTTTGTCGGCTGGAGGAAGACGGAGACTTTCAACAACGGAGAAATCACGGCCTGGTCGAAAGATGACGTGCCGCCCGCACATCGGATTCAATCCGATGCCGTACCGTCGGCGTTGATGGGACTTCTCTGGGGCACTCTCCCGATCGGCGTAAGTATATTGGCGATATTCCTAGTTCTGTTTCTCCCCGCCAGGAAACGCCTGCGAAGATCTGTTGAGTCGGCGGCGCCGGTCGCTCCACGAGAACAGCATTATGTCGCCTGACTGAAAAAGGTTCTGTTGAGGACGAGATATGAAACGTACTCTGCCTATCGTCGTCGTTATCGTCGCGGTTACTGTGGTGCTGATGTTCCTTGGATTAACCAGCGTTGGCCGATCCGGCGGAACTGTCGGCATCAATTCCGGAGGAGCCTTGCCAGGGTTCTCGTCAGATACCTCCACACCGGAAAAGGCGCTCAACAATTTCCTCCTCGATATCCAGAAGCGGAATTGGGGCCAAGCATTCGCCAGCACCGAACGAACCAGCGACGCAATCAACGAACAATCGTTCATACAGGATTGGGTTGGATCGAGCGGCGGTCTGCGCTCATTCTCCGCTCTCGAGCGCTTTGATACGCGGCCACTTCATGCTACCGATTCTGAGGCACAGATGCGGGTGCGTCTGCATTGGACAACTCCGGTCGGCCCAGTGGAAGACGTACGCGATTTTCGAATGACGCACCGCAACGACGGCTGGAAAGTCATTTGGAACGAAACTCCGCGCCCCAATGTGCCGGCGCAGATCGTGCCCGTGAACTATCTCCGATGGGATCTTGTCACTGGAAACGGTGGCGACGAGTGGGGATCACACAATGTTGACGCGCCCCACGTGAGGATCGTGTCAATGAATGCGGTTGACTCAGCTGAGGGCGTCGTCATTATGGGCGAAGTCGTCAACGAGGACACCGTTCCGGCTTTCGTTAACGTGAATGCGATATTGCTCGATGCGAACGGCGGCACCATCGACGACGAAAGCAGCTTCGACAAGATTCTTCATGTCCTGCTGCCCAAACAGGTGTCCCCATATCGCGTCGACTTCCCCCATATCGGCTTGAACAAAGTCAAGAACGTCCGCATGGACGTGAAAGCAACTCTTGTGCCGGCATCGTCCGATCCGGTGATTGGTGTCATGAACCAAAAGCTGGAGACCGATGCTCAAGGACATCCGGTTCTCCATGGAGAGTTGATGAATGAAAGCGGCGAGACCGTGAATATTCCGCACGTCATCGCGAGTTTCTACGATAACAGCGGCAAGGTGGTTTGGGTGTCGGATGGATATGTCGAAAAGGCTCTCCTTCCGCAGTCCACCGAGACATTCGCCGTGGAGATCCCACAATCCCTGGCGGGAAAGGTCCAGAATTTCCATGTCGTCGTTAATCAGTACAGCCTGGAAAAGTCATAGATTGAGGATTGGCCTCGTGCTCATCCTGCTCGGCTCGATTGCGATGGCGCAGGACGCGGCACTACACATTCCTTCGGGGCTAGTTGCTGGCAATGCTGCGAGGATTGGAACGAATGGTGGCGGAAGTGCCACTTTCTATCTTGTCGGTCCCGGTGTCTCCATCAAGCGTGACGTCGAGCTTGGCAAGGAAATTTCTGTCGCTGCGAAGGACTTGCAGGCCGCTGGACGCTACGTCGCTGTGATCTGCTCCGGCAATTGCACCAGTCAAGTCTTCTTCGTAGCGCCGGGCAAGCCGGTTGATCTTAGCTTTATCGTCCATCCATCCCGTGCACCCGTTGCTGAGAATGACGCAATCAGCGGGGTTGCGTTGACCTTCGACGAATTCCGCAATCTGGTTTTAGTGCCGTCCACTCTGCAGTTCCAGTGGAGCGCAAAAGGATCAAGCCCGATGTCGCGTTCATCCCAGACGCGCGAGGGTATTGCATGGTTCCGAACGAACTCTGGCAAAACTGCCGGACCCTTGCAAATCTCAGCCGCAATCGGCAACGACGTAACTACACGTCGTGTGGTTCAGCAGGTCGCGTCTATCCCTTGCAACTTGCGGATCAAAGGCCAAAGAACGGCAAAAGGCATTTTGGTGGAGACTGAACCCATACGTGATTGCTCGGGCAATCCGGTGCCTGACGGAACGGTCGTAACCTTCACAGCACGGGGAGGTGATCACACCAGTTCTGTGGATGCTCCGGTGAAGCAAGACATTGCACGTGCAACTATCCTGGCAAGTGGCCCGGTGACAATCTCGGCAGCTTCCGGAGTCGCGATGGGAAACGAATTACGCCTGGGCGGAATGGAGTAACCGGATGCGAACTCACATCCATATACGAACGGGTTGCACAGCCGTATTGCTGGCGCTAATTTTCGGTGCTTTGTGCTTCTCTGTGTTCGCGGCTGATTCCTCGCCGCACGTGACCTTGAATGTTTCGAAAGCATCGCCTCGCCAAGTGGAAGCACTGACGCAAAATGCCATCCTGCGCGATTACAAGTTTGCGTGGGCAAGCATGGGAGTTGCGCTGCAGACCAATTCACTTTCATCAGTCAACGGTCTTTTTGTCGGAGAAGCCGGCGCGCATCTCTCAGCGGAAGTGAAGAACCAACAACAGAATGACGTCAGCTCGCGTTACCGGAACCAAAGCCACAAACTAGAAGCGGTATTCTACTCACCCGAGGGCGATATCGTGGAATTGCACGATACCGCTGAATACGATTTCGAAATCCTTGCCAGCAGCAAAAGCATACATAGCGAACATGCTGTTGTTCATTACATTGTGCTGATGACGCCGGGAGCGGATCGCTGGGTTGTCCGCCATTTGCAAGCGGTTCCGCAATTCTAGGCTCTTCCGTAGCGCCAACCGACGCAATGGCTCCGGCATCCAATTTTCATCACAGCCGTGGTCCAACGGAGTTCTGCCTTGTCGAATAGATTATTGGCGATCGCGATTGTGTGCTTCATGGTGGGTACTGGATGTACCACTCCGGGCATGCGGACTAACGTGCGTCAGAATCTCCAGGCTCCCAATACAGGGCCCAAATTGCTCGCTGTATACATGCCATGGTTCGGCGATCACGTCCACATGGACGTGGGATACGTCAGCTATGACCCCGGTGTGCTGCGCCGCCAAATTCAACAGGCGAAACACATGGGAATCTCGGGCTTCGTGGTCGACTGGTATGGAGCGAGCCGGCCGTTCTCCGACCATAATTTCGCGTTACTGCAAGAAGCTGCTGACGAAAGTCATTTCCAGGTCGCACTTCTTTACAACGAACCCGAAGACGAAGACTCGCAAGCGACCGATGCGGCGATGTCTGCCTTCGATGAAGCATATCGCTCGTACATAGGCCCATCAGCGCCTCACCATGAGGTGTACCTCACGTATAACGGCCATCCAATGATCTTTATCTTCCCTAAGCGCGGACATGTCGACTGGAATCGGATCATGGAGCACTGCGAAACCTGGGAGTCCTCGCCGGTCATCATTTACAAAGACCAACCCCCAGCACAATACGCAAATGCGATTGCTGGAATGTACGCGTGGGTGCAGCCCGGGCAAAAAGGTTGGACCGCTGACGGCAGCAATTGGGGCGAGCAATATCTGGACTATTTTTACAAGGATATGCGGGCCCATCATTCCGACAAGATAACTGTGGGAGCTGCGTGGCCGGGCTTCGATGATTCAGCAGCTTCTTGGGGGCTGAACCGGCACATGGCTAGCCGGTGCGGGAAGACTTTCGAAGATACTCTGCACCTCTACACCCGCTATTTCGACGCTTCCCATCCGCTTCCATTCGTGATGATCGAAACCTGGAACGACTACGAGGAAGGTACAGCTGTAGAGCGGCTGAATTTCGCCAAGTGTAGCCAGGGCACCCAGTCAACCTCGGCCGGGAAATAGGGTGTTTACCAACCAGCAGTATCTCTAGTGGCATCAAAGTCCTGGCTGTAAACCCTTGTACTGCATGGAGTGTTTCAACGATGGCCCTATCGCGAGATCCGCAGAATCAATTCCAGTTTCTGTCTGAGCTCCTGATTTCCTCCTCAGCTCACGAATCCGTCACTGCTGATCCAGTGGCCGGAATTCCGGCGCGGATTATTGATACTGCCAAGACGCTTTCGCTAGAGACCCTTCGGGAGCTCGCAAATCTCGCCATGACGAACCATGTCAACGTTCGAGCTTTCAACGCGCTTGAGCCGGTTTTGCGCAGGCAGGGAGCAGAAGAAGCTGCGGAATTCGTCGCCTCAGCCTTGCGGGACGAGAAGCTTCGAATTGATCATGCGCTGGGCTTTTTGGAGCGCATTTGTGGAACATTGGAAGGGAATGGATGCTCCGTCACAGTCATTAAGTCTCTCGATCACTGGCCGGACCTTGGCAGCGATCTTGACCTTTACACCAATGCCGATCCAGCGAGAGTAGTGCAGGTCATGGCGACTGAGTTCGGGTCAAAGCTCGCCGAGCGCAGTTGGGGCGATCGTCTTGCCAACAAGTGGAACTTCGTTGTTCCGGGACTTCCCGAGATGATTGAGGTTCACATTGGACGTTTGGGCCAGACTGGTGAGCAAACTGATTTCACTGAATCTCTCATGCGGCGAACTCGCGTGATTGAAGTTGCGCAATGCAAACTTCGGGTGCTTGCGCCCGAAGACCGCGTCGTGATCAGCACAATGCAACGGATGTACCGGCATTTCTACATCCGGTTATGTGACATTCTGGACAACGCTCGTCTCATTGACGCCAAGCAGGTCAATTTTGATGATCTCCACGCGATTGGCGTGTCAACGGGCCTATGGGAGGGAATTGCGAGCTACCTTGTAATCATCTCTCAGTATGTCGAGTCCTATCGGGGATACGGTCTACCTTTGCCTTCCCTGGCGACCCGATCGGCCAAATTCGGAGTGGGCCCAGTCCGCTTTCGAAAAGATTTTCTGCGTGTTCCCATACTCCCGCATTCACTTAACCTGTACGCCGGCGAGCTTAAAACACTGATTCTACAGGGGCAACTTCGGAACAGCCTGCGGCTGAGTTTGTTACCAGGCTTGGCCACGGCAGCCGCCCTCGAGATGAAGGTTACTGGCAGTGACAAGGGAATCTGGTAGCGCTAAGGCTGAGAAAAAGTGAATTTTCAGGGTTCTACGTACTTCGCTTGATTGCTCGGCGAATGTGCCTCGCCTAGCCTTTTCTAAAGGTCGGTTGGTCAGGATGGGACCGCTAATTCTGGACCGTTACCTGTACCTGGAGCTTTAGTGATTCGAATTTTGATTGTTGATGATAATCCGACCGTTCGCCGGTATCTGCGAGCCGTATTAGAGCAACAGGAGGCTTGGCGCGTGACTGGAGAGGCCCGTACAGGCGCCGAAGCGTTGCGGCTAGTCTCCGAAGCGCCCCCTGACCTCATTGTCCTGGATTATCGTATGCCGGATCTAAACGGCGTAGACGTCGCAAAGCAGATTGCGCACACCTCCCCCAAGATTCCGATCCTGATGGTAACTCTTCATCTATCGAAACAACTGGCGGAAGCTGCGCGCGAGGCAGGAATCCGCGGCGCGTGCGCCAAGCAGGACATTGGGTCGGTAGTTGAAGCCGTGGATATCCTTTTGCATGAAAGGACTTACTTCCCCTCAATCGGAACGAGTCCCTCGCATGCTTAAGAGGATGGGGACAAATGTAAAGGCGAATACAGGGTTTCCTGTATTGGACCAATTTGTTACGGAAGTTAGCCTCATCATTGAGTTACGGCGCTTCCCCTAGCCAAGGCTTGCAGCGCATTGATTCTGCGGTTATTGGTCAGGCTGTCACATCCGTTCAGGTAAAATGTGGCGAATCGTCTGGTCGGTCTCCTCCAAGGAACTGAAACGGAATGACAATTCGCATACTTGTGGTTGACGATCATCCCATCGTGAGGCAAGGGCTGAAGACCCTCTTGGAGGGCCATTCTGGGTGGCAGGTCGTTGGGGAAGCATCCGATGGTGCCGAAGCAATTGAGAAGGCCAAAGACTTGACTCCCGACGTGATGGTGCTTGATGTCACGATGCCCAGAATGAATGGGCTTGAGGCCTGTCGTCTCCTTCGCCGACAGTCGCCTGAGCTCGAAATCCTGTTTGTAACGCAGCATGACTCGCCGCAGATGATGCGTGAGGCTCTGGAAGCTGGCGCCCGCGGTTATGTTGTTAAATCCAACGCTGCCCGCGATCTGCTTGCAGCTGTGGAAGCTGTCAGTCAGCATCGTGTATTTACGGCACTCAATGAGCGCAGTTTCCCGCAATTGACTTAGGGGCTGGGCTTGATTCCAGTTTGGAAGGGGCTCTGTATATGAAACTCAGAATCCTGTTAGCAGACGACCACGAGATCGTACGTCGCGGGCTACGCGCACTCCTGGAAAAACATGAGGGCTGGGAGGTGTGTGGCGAAGCTAGCGACGGTCGCGAGGCAGTCGAAAAAGCACTTCAACTGAATCCCGATATCGTTATTGTCGACATCGGCATGCCGAATCTGAACGGGCTCGACACCACTCGTCAGCTGCTGCAACACGACCCCCATTTCAAGGTAATCGTACTGACGATTACCGATTCAGACCAGGTAATCCGAGAAGCGCTGGATGCCGGAGCGCGAGGATTTGTCCTGAAGTCCGATGCCGCCCGCGATCTGGTTTCGGCCGTCGAAGCGCTGCAGAACAAACGCATGTTCTTCACGCCGAGAGTCAACGACCTCGTCCTCGCTGGCTTCCTCGAAAAAGGGCAGACCGTGTCGCGGAATGAGGCTCCGAAGCTTCCAACCCTCACCGCACGCGAGCGTGAGATTACTCAATTGCTTGCGGAAGGAAACAGCTCAAAGGAAGTGGCATCCCTGCTGAATCTCAGCACGAAGACCGTAGAAACTCATCGCAGCAATATCATGCGAAAGCTGAGCTTCCACTCAATTCGCGATCTGGTTGTGTACGCGATCAAGAACAACCTGATCCAGATTGAGCTTCCGCCGCCGCCGAAAACTCCTGCGGGTCCGACGGCGGCGTAATCGCAGTCCGGAACCCGCCTACTTCATCGCTTCTCCGGGGTAATACCCGTTGCGGGTGCGCACCGTAAGATGAGTGCGTCCCGGCCCCTTCGCGTCTACGCGGATGGTCTGATACCCGGTTCCAATCTTCGCCCCGGGATTGTAGGTCAGTGTGTACTGGCTGCGTATATCGTGCGCAATCTCACGGGTGATCTCATCGACTTCATCCAACGTTTGCGGAAAGAAGGCAACGCCACCCGTACTGGCGGCAAGTTCCCTAAGCGCATCGCGTCCGGACTTGCTCATATTCTGCCCTTGATCCGTGAGCCCGATTGCGTAAACGGTAGCCCCTTTGCTGGACTGCAATTTTCGCATTGCATCTTGTAGCGTCTCGCGGCTCATATTGTCTTGCCCATCGGTAATGACAAGCAGCACCTTCTTGTCGAGTAGTGGGTGCGCTCGCAGGTGCGTATTGGATGCCACGACGGCATCGTAGAGGGCGGTGCTCCCGCGGCTAGAAACTTGGTGCAGCGCCGCTTGCAAGAGGTTCACGTCGGAGGTGAAGTCCTGATCCAGATACGGTGTCTGGCCAAAATTAACCACAAAGACCTGATCCTGCTGATTGCTTGCCCGAACCAGATTCAGGACAGCTTGATTTACCTTGCCGCGTTTATCGCGCATCGATCCCGAATTGTCTACAACGATTCCAAGGGCAACCGGGACGTCTTCCCTGCGAAAAGACGAGATCACCTCCGGCTGGCCGTTTTGAAATACTGAGAAGGCAGTCTTGTCCAGCGAAGTGACTAAACGCCCACTATCGTCTACGACGGTGGCGTGCAATACGACCTCCTGGACTTGCTTCTTGAATACAAATCGACCCTGATCTTCGTCTGGGCTAATTGAGCTTTCAGGGGCGATAGCTCCAGTGGCGGGCTGTTCCGCAGCATCGGGACCCTGTACGGAAGCCGGCGGCTGCGACGTCCGAGGCGGCAAGCCCATCGGATCATCCGGACTCTGCGCATGGCCCAAAGCCTGAAACGCGCAAATAGCCAGCGGCAAACTTAAAGCTATGACCAGCAAGCGGAGAGACAGCCTGGTACCACGAAGCATTGAGCGACCTCCCGTGCAACCCTTCAGATGCGGAAAATGCCGGTTAAGTTAGGTGCCTTAGCGAGGCGAAGGAGAGTGCCGGAACATTTTTTTTCTGCCCTGAGCCACTGGCATACAGCGAAAACTGTACGTACAGATCGCGTGAGATCCTGTCCTAGAGCTGTGGATTGCAAAAGTTACACAAACGAAATTGCGACGTTCGCGCTTAGGGCTGGAAATCCAATTAGATACGCTTTTGGCACGCTTCGTGCTGCTGCATCCGCGGGTAATGCCGATCACGCAGACCTCAAGCCGTTCCTAGTAACGTACCTTATCCGTCGCAAATTGCGGCATTTTCACGCGGGGGGAGGCATCATGCTTCGGATACTTATTGCAGATGATCACGAGGTGGCCAGGCGCGGAATAAGGGCGCTCTTGGAAAGCCATCCTGGATGGGAAGTTTGCGCTGAGGCAAGAGACGGCCGTGATGCTGTCGAACTAGCGATCAATACCAAGCCCAACGTCGTCTTGCTGGACATCGGGATGCCAAACCTCAATGGTCTGGAGGCCGCCCGGCAGATCTTGGCAGCTCTGCCTGACGCTGCCATCCTCATTCTTACCATGCATGACACCGATACTATGGTCAGGGACGTGCTCCGAGCCGGTGCTCGCGGTTTCCTGCTGAAGTCCGATGCTGGTCGCGATCTTGTTGCCGCCGTTGAGGCTGTCCAACTTCAACGTACTTTCTTTACCCCGCGCGTCAGCCAAATGGTGCTGGACGGCTTTCTTGATCGCGACGGTAAACAAAGTCAAAAAGACCACGTCGACTCTTCCGGCGACCTTTTGACTTCGCGGGAGCGCGAAGTGATTCAGTTGCTTGCCGAGGGCAGGACCAGCAAGGAGGTTGCCGTCACGCTGAATTTGAGCGTCAAGACAGCTGAAACCCATCGCACGAACCTAATGCGAAAATTAGGGCTCCACTCGGTTGCCGACTTAACTCGTTACGCCGTTCGCAATGGCATCGTACAGGTCTTCTGAATACAAAAAGCAATCTAGGGATAACACTCTATAGCTTTGTACTGAACTCAGGGCAAAAATAGGCGCAGTCGCAATGTTCTATTACGCATTGCTTGAGATGTCGCCGCGCGCCGCAGCTTCGTCTTTCGGGAGGGATTATGAAACGGAAGACGGCCTTCGTTGCTGCATCACTATCGCTCGGCCTGCTCCTTACATTGCCCCTGTGTGGACAGGATCGAGTCGACTCAAGAGTTCCTGAAGATGCTTTTTCGACCCGGCAATTGATCGCCTGGTCGGGAGTGCAGAAACCGCAGCCTGCTCCGCAGCCGCTTCCACCGCAAGATACACCTGTCCCGCAGCCCGACCAACCACAAGACCAGCAGCCATCATCTCCGGCGGACCCACACAGCCAGCAATCTCCCACAACGCAGTCTTTCACCGGCACGATCGTGAACGACAGCGGCAAATACGAATTAAAAGTCGGAACAGAGGTCTACGGGTTGGATCAACAGGATGGGTTGGCGAAGTATGAAAACCAATCCGTCAGAGTAATTGGGCGAATGGACGCGAACTCCCGGATGATTCACATCCTTAAAATCGACTTTATGTCATAACGCTCATAACGCGCTGTATCACGATGGTTTCCGTCGTGGAAGGCGGCAGAGTTCAAATACAAGATTCACCCGAGTGCCTCGGCTGGTTCGGGCTTGTAGCTTGGAAAAACTCATCCTTTTCCGTACTAGCAGGACATCGAATAACCCCCGCGGAGCCCACTGGAGATTCAAAATGCGGACAACTGGAACAGCGGCTTACGGGATGTACTCTCGGCATGTAGCATTGCCGGAGGTCGTCTGCGCACTTAACCGGGCTGGATTCACGAACCAGGATATTTGCATGGTGCTTTCACCAGCACACCCTGACGCTGTCTCAATTCATGATGCAAGCACTTTCGATCTCCCGGGTGGTGGTGATACCAAGCTCAGCGCCCGCATGATTGACTGGTTCTCGAAATTCGGAGCGGTAGTCATTCCAACGGTCGGTTTCTTCATCCGCTCTCAAGCATATTTCCAGGCTCTTCTGAGTGAACAGAATGTTCCCTCTTTATCTCAGGGCTGTCGCACCCTGGTTGGGTTGGGCTTTTCGCAGGATGATGCCAAGCGCCTCGGCCACCGTTTGTGCGACGTTGGCGCGCTCATATACGTGAGTTGTGAGGAAGGCGACAAGGCCAGCCGGGTTATCGAATTGCTTCGTCGTACTGGTGCGCAGGAAGCCGCCAGCGTCGATGAGAAGATGGCCGCTGTTGCAACGGCCTGAGGCCAAAGGCGCCTTGCGCCTCTTTGCAGACTTGCGTGCCGGCTGAGCTAATACCCTATCCTAGGCTGCCGATTCTTCTATCGGTGCTATCTCCCTTTGTCTACTTATTCTTGCCCAGAGCGCAATTGGAAACATTTGTTGCCTGCTTATAGCTAATCCAGCGGGAGAACCAACAGTTTGGCACCTACTGGCATCCATCGCTGCGCCAATCGGTGAGGCGTGTTCTCATGAGATATCACAGATTCTGGATCGAAATCGTGGTGCTGGGAAGCGCGGTGGCATTCGTGCTGGCACTTCTGTTAGCGACACTCGGGGCAGCAGCGGGAGCGGCATCTGGTGAACACGAATCTGCTCAGACCAGCGGTTCACAACCGACAAAGGACGTGCGAACGTTTGAGGGCATGGTAACTTGCTCGACCTGTGGCGCCAAGCATCCGGCAGCGCTGAACCGCCCTGCAACTGTATGTGTGCGTATGTGTGTCCACGCGGGTGGAGATTTTGCTCTCGTTGATGACGAATCGTTATATCTATTGGACGGCGATCGAGTCGTGCTCACGAAGGTCGCGGGGCAGCGTGCGCGTATCACAGGAAACTTGAGCGGTCACACTATCAAGGTATCGTCAGTGTCAGCGGAAAGTTGAGATGACGTCTGGTCGCTAATAGGAGCTTACTCCTGCAGTTATTGCAAACCTTCCTGTTACATCCCTAATCCCAATATCGAATCTACCGCGTACGCCGGATACCTCTGAAAGAGGCGACCTCCTGATACTCAAAGCAGTCAGAGCTTCGCTATCGCCAATTGCGATAAGTCAGGCGCCTGAAGCTGAGGTTAACAAGAATGTCGATTACAAAACTCACACTATTTTCCGCAATTCTTTGTGCAACGTGGGTCGTTGCCCAGAGTTCTCCGTCTGGCGGATCTGCGCCAGGCAGTACGGGGACTGCCGGACAGAGCTCAAGCCCTGGCACAGCGGGACAAAGTTCCACTACCGGTGCCACTACTCCTCCGGCAGGGACAGCAACGCCTCCGGGTAGCACAGCAACGCCACCTGCCGGAGCTGCAACTCCGCCGGCAGGAACGGCTACACCTCCTGCAGGGACGCCGCCGACTGGAGGCGCGACACCGCCGCCTGGAGCAACAACTCCTCCGCCCACTGGCACGACGCCGGAAACAACTCCGCAAAGCCCGGGCACCACAACGCCAGGAACGACTACGCCGGGGACAACTCCGAATGGTACTAATTCGCCCAGCACAACAACGCCGGGAACAACATCTCCAAATACAACGACTCCAAATAGCCCACCGGCGGGAACTCCGCCAACCACTCCGCCTCCGACAGGAGGTACGACATCGCCTCAGTAAGAGAGCGATGCCGCAAAAGACGAGTTACTAGCGGGCTCATTAGATGGGCCCGTTTTTCTTTGGATCAGAATGGCGGAAGAGCCCTTGGCTTCAGCAGCTCTGGAATGAAATTGGGAATCCTCGGAGAGGCAAACGGGCCTACCTGAAACGAGCGGGCTTCTGTTTTGGAGGGCGTGGCATCTCAAAGGCCATGCAAAAGTACTTTAATTTCCCTGCAAGCTACAACATGCGGACCCCAGCCGATCCAGTGATTCCACCCATCCAAGAACCAACGGATCCTCCGGAAAATCCTGACGTTCCAGTAAGGGAGCCCGATCCCGAAGACCCCGGACAAATCTGATCGTGGAATCGCTACAGTGAACCGCCGATTGCTCGACATTCCGCTCGCTTGGATACTCGAACTCAAAGCGTCGGACTTAGTTGGATTGGCAGATTTTAGGAGGATCAAATGGCTCATTATGGAATATTGAAAGATAGTGACGTCTCAAATACCGCGGAGGACATCCGCGGATCTCATCTCTACGGTGTGAATGACGAGAAGCTAGGAAAAATCGATGACGTGATCTTCGATCACGCGTCGGGGGATATCCGCTATGTAGTCGTCGATACCGGTGGCTGGTTGAATAGCAAGAAATTCATTGTGCCCTCGGAGCATTTGCGCGCCTCCGCAAAGCACAATGACGACTTTGAAGTCAGTCTTACAAAACAGCAGATCGAGAATTTTCCTCCGTACAACGAATCGGATTTGCAGTCTGAAAACAAGTGGAATACCTACGAGGGAAAGTACCGGGCAAAATGGGTCGCTCATCCCGTCATGCATCGAGAAGAAACCGATCGCAACATCACTCCTACAACCTATCAAGCTGTCGGAAATTACGAGTCGGAAAGATCGGCGGCTGAAACGCATGGCGAGCGTCCGCCGCGAATGCCTGCAGCTTCGACCGGGGCTTCCCGAGCTGACGTGGAAGCCGCGGCCAGACCAACCGAGAGGGCGGTGCCCGCTGGAGCGGATTCGGTGGTGATCGATAGCAGCGCTGTCGGGGTCGGTCAGCGCTGGGATACCTTTCAGAGCCGGCTGCGCGAGCGCAGGCGAGAGGCGATCGCCTCCTGCAAAACGTGTGGCGGCGAATCGGCGACAAGTCGTGGAGTGGAAAGTACCGACACTTTGCGAAAGGCTGTGTAGGTCCACGTGAATGCTGTGCGCTCCGGAGCTTCGGCTTCGGGGCGCTTTCTTTTCAAGCGATGACAAGTGCGGGACGACTGGATTCTCAGGAGGCTTGCGTGATTGTCGGAAACCGAAATGCCGGAAAAAGGGTTTTGACAGCGGTACTCACAGTCCTGCTTGTGATGATCGTGATTACAGTTCTCGTGAGCTTCAGACGAAAATCGCCACCTACGGACCCGCCGCTGCTAAACCCATCGGTTATGTTGATGAACTAGCTGAAGAACTCGGCCAAATCACAAAGAAGAAAGCGATCACCCGACCGAACTGAGGCGCTGGTCGCCGTTAGCGACTGGAACTCGGCGTTACTTTCCAAAGCTGTGCCAGCGCCTTTGCCGCGTCGGAAAGAGCCCGCCTTTCCGCGTTCGCCTGCGACTCTGCGACCGTACGGCGTCGCTGCACGATCGGCATTCTGTATCTCGATGGCTTTCCGGGAAGGCTAGCTTGGTAAATGTCACGAACCGCATTTTCGAACGTCCGCTTCAGGTTCATCGTCACCGGGAGAGGCTGTACTGGAGTTTTGTTAATCATCACAAGAACTCAACTTTCGTTGTTGTTTCCAGCACTCTAAGATCGTGGAAGCTCAGCAACAATACAGCGTTGCACGCAAGTTGTTCCCACGACTTTCCCTAAGAGGCCGGCAGATTCTGGGCTCATCCACACCAAATTCCGTAGGTTGGGGTCAGGCAGCATTCGCATCACTCACGGCGCAGTTTCGGAGAGCCCTCAACGCGTAAAGCGCATCGTCCAGAACCTGATCCTCTTCGATATGATCTCCGCGGGTAGCGAATAACTCGCTCACCCTTGTAAGGATGGCCTGTTCCGCTTCAGCAATCCTGGCTGGCATCTTGCT
>Ga0335071_10004573_pt1 | contig 14458 bp, 12 predicted proteins | sample Lox_Sample_15_FD_206724 | JGI IMG/M metagenome (GOLD analysis project Ga0335071, IMG submission 206724) | Soil microbial communities from Loxahatchee National Wildlife Refuge, Florida, United States - Lox_Sample_1.5 | ecosystem: Environmental > Terrestrial > Soil > Wetlands | place: USA... | reverse complement strand
GGCCCGGTTGTGGTTCGAATGGCGGACAGTTCTCCGATGAAACTGCCGGCCCACCGGTAGATGTTGCGCTCCCGCACCGTGGCGCGCATGCGCTGCATGCGCATGCGCCGCTCTTCCGGAGACATCTCCAGAGCGCGGTGGATCGAATTGGCCAGCTCTTCGGTGTCGTAAGGATTCACGATCAGCGCGTCGCCTAGTTCATGGCTGGCGCCGGCGAAGCGGCTAAGGATCAGCACGCCCTGTTCATCCGCGCGCGCGGCCACGAATTCTTTGGCCACCAGATTCATACCGTCGTGGAGAGACGTTACCAGACACAGGTCGGCGGTGCGGTAGTAGGGCAGGATTTCCTCGTGGCTATGCTGGCGTGCGAGCAGGATGATGGGTCGCCAGTTTCCGCTTTGGAAGCGGCGGTTGATCCGATCGGCTTCGTCCGACACTTCCTGCATAACATCGTGGTATCGGGGAATCTGCGTGCGGCTGGGCGAGCCGATCTGGACGAACGTGAACTCGCCCTTATAGGCAGGGCACCTCTCCAGAAACGCCTCGATGCCGCGAAAGCGCTCCGGAATGCCCTTGGTGTAATCGATGCGATCGACACCCACGCCCATGAAGCTGGCCTGCACCCCGAGTTTTTCCAGCAGCGACGCACGCTCCAGGTGCGGTAGGTCTTCATAATCTGATTCGGCCTCCCCGCGATCGAGCCCAACGCTGATAGGGAAGGGCTGCACCAGTGTCAGATGTCCGTCGCGCAAGACGCCGAAGCGCTCCCGGTCGATGCGCGATTCCAGAGTGCGATCGACCGTGTCCAGAAAGTTGTTGCAGTGGCCCTGAATATGGAAGCCGATCAAGTCCGCCCCCAGCAAGCCGTCCAGCAGTTCGCGCTGCCAGGGGCAAATGCCGAAGGCTTCCGAGTTGGGCCACGGGATGTGCCAGAAGATGGCGACTCGCGCATCCGGCCGCCGCTGCTTGACCATCCGGGGCAGGAGCGCGAAATGATAGTCCTGCACCAGCACCACAGGCGAGTCTTCTTCCGCAATTTCTTCCAGCAGGGCTTCGGCGAACTTGCCGTTCACCCGGCGGTAGGCCTCCCAATCGTCGACGCGAAAAATCGGCCGGGTGTGAGCGATGTGGCACAGCGGCCAAAGCCCTTCATTGGCGAATCCGAAATAAAAGCCCTGTTCCTCTTGGGGAGTGAGCCAAACGCGGCGTAGCGTGTACTGTTCATGTTCGGGCGGAACACGCAGGCGGCCGGCCTCGTCGACAGTCTCCTCATCGGCGTCGCCGGTGGCCTGGGCCACCCAGGTGCCATCGCAGGCCCGCAGCACCGGTTCCAGGGCCGTGACCAAACCGCTGGCCGGCACGACACACTGGATTCCCTCCGGGCGTCGCACGTGTTCATACGGTTCCCGATTGGACACGGCGAACAGCCGGTCGCCATTGAGGCGGGTCTGCACGAAAACGCGAAGCCGCTCTGCGGTCCAGTTGGACTCCGCCAGCTCCCGCAGCCGCGCTTCTTCTTCAGCGGCGGCCCGCGCCGCTACCAGGCTGGACGCCAGACGCGTCACCTCCCGCGTGAGAGGCTCAAATTCTCCTGACTCGAAGATTCGAGGACCCGCCGTGGCTGCTCCGGTGCGCCATTCCCGCAGCCGCTGCGTCATGCGGACCAGGGGCCGGCCAAACCCCCAACGGACGGTGAGCAGAGTAATGGCGCCAATCAGCAGCGTTTGGATGATTACGCCGATCAACGCGCGCCGCCACAACGCCGCGGCCTGAACGTCGATGTACGTGGCGTCGTGAAATATGGAAAGAACTCCGATTACCGCTGGGTCGTTGCGTAGCGGCAGCGCGACTACGTGCATCGCATCGCCACCCAATTGCAGAAAGCCCGCGTGCGTCAACCCGTCCGACAACGCTTGCGAGACAGGCGCCGGAAGCCGATCCAGGCGAGCTGCCAGACCCGAGTTGATGGCCAGAAGATCGCCGCCGACACCATAGACCGCGATGCCGGCCAGTTGCTCGCGGTCTTTGAAACGGTCCACCAGCTTTTGCAGGTCTCGATAGGAGCTGGATTGGACCAGGGGCTCGGCCGACTTTGCCATTGACTCAGCCAGCACGACCGCGTGGCGTTCCAGTTCCCTCCTCAAACTGCGCGTGTCCGCGCGAGTCTGATAATAGGCCAGGATCAGGGACACCGCAGCGACGCTGCCGATCAGGGAACAGGAAAGGCGCGAAGTAAGGCGCATGATCGGGCTATCCGCCGACGTGCAGATCCCTTCGCAGGACAAACGTCACGCGGCTCTCTACCGGCAGGCGGATTTGCCGTTTACCGGTAATCGCCGCGCCGACGGTCCCAGCCGCCGCGCCCGCTCCCGCGCCGATCAAAGCTGCCGGACCGCCGGCCGCCGCGGCGCCAATGAGCGCGCCACCGCCGGAGCCGCCTCCGATCCATAACCAGTTGCGCTTCTTATGGCCGCGGCTGGTGCGCGAGGCCGTCGAATGCAATTGGTAGGTGTGGCCGCGAAGCTCCAGGGAGTCGAGGCTGAGCGCCAATACGGCCCGGCCTTTGAATCGCCCCGAAGGCATCGCTTCGGTCACGTGACCTCGGAGAAGCGTTCCCTTTGGAGCTACCACTCGATCCCCCGACACCAAGGGCTCATCCAGAGTTGCAGTGAAGCGATCTCCGGCGCGGTTGCGGCGTGTATCGATGGTTTCATTCAACCGCACATGCATCCGGGTTCCGGAGTCCAGGACTGCGGCAGGCGGCTGTGCATTGTAAGGACTTCCACCGTGCGCAAAGTCTGCCAACAAGACACACAATATTGCTAGTTTTTGCATAGTTCCGATGGCTCCAGTGGGGAAAAGGAGCACGCTGCAGGCCACGCTCCCAGACGTTGAGACTCCAATGGTTGGGCGCATTTTAAGTTAACGCGTTGCCTGTAACCTGGTACATTTTTCATACGACCGCGAATCCGCTGCATTATTTGAGTGAACAATTGGATGCCTGGCGCAAGGCCGGCACCTACCAGCGACTGCGTGTTTTGGAGTCGGCCTGCGAGCCGATGTCGCGTTTCGACGGCAAGCAAGTAATCAACCTGGCCAGCAACAACTACCTCGGGCTAGCCGACCATCCCAAGCTCATCGAGGCGCAGGTGGCCGCTGCGAAGGAATACGGCGCGGGTTCCGGCGCGGTCCGCACGATTTCCGGGACCATGAGCATCCACATGGAGCTGGAGCGGCGCATCGCACAGTTCAAGCACACCGAAGCGTGCGTCGTTTTTCAGTCCGGCTTCGCCGCCAACGCCGGCACCGTTTCGGCGATTCTCGGGCCCGACGATCACATCATCTCCGACGCGCTGAATCATGCCAGCATCATCGACGGTTGCCGGCTGTCGCGAGCCAAGATCCACGTGTTTCCGCATAAGGACACGGCGGCCGCGGAGAAGAAGCTGGTGGATCTCGCGGGGACTGGCGGGCACAAGCTGCTGATCACCGACGGGGTTTTCTCCATGGACGGCGACATCGGCCCGCTCCCGGAGCTGGTGCGGATCGCAGAAAAACACGGCGCCATCATGATGATTGACGACGCGCATTCCTCGGGCGTCCTGGGGCGCAATGGACGCGGCACCGTGGATCATTTCGGCCTGCATGGACGCGTGGACGTCCAGGTGGGGACATTGTCAAAAGCCATCGGCGTGCTCGGCGGATACGTCTGCGGCAGCAAAGACTTGATCGAGTTCCTGTATCACCGTGCGCGGCCGTTTCTGTTCTCGACGTCGCATCCGCCGGCTGTCGCCGCCGCTTGTCTGGCGGCGTTCGACATCTTAGAAGAGGAGCCGGACCGCATCGAGCGGCTTTGGGAGAACACCCGCTACTTCAAGAGCGTCTTGAAGAACGCGGGCTTCGACACCGGCGACAGTGAGACGCCCATCACACCCATCCTGGTGGGCGAAGCCAAGACGGCGCACGCCTTTTCGGCCGCGCTGTTTGAAAACGGACTCATGGCCACCGGCATCGGATTCCCGACCGTGCCGGAGGGTAAAGCGCGAGTCCGGACCATCGTGACCGCGACGCATACTCGCGAGCTGCTGGACCGAGCGGCTGACATACTCACGCGCGTCGGGAAGCAGATGGGTATCGTTTAGTCAAAGTCGAACGAGTAACTCCTACTCGACCGATCAACGAACCAGAGATCCAGGCGAGACAGCCTAGAGAATTCGAGTCTCACTGCGAAAATTGTAGTGACACGATATTCACTAGAGAATTTACTAGTCTCGCAGTCGCGACATAGAGCGGTTGAATCGATGCGATCACAATTTTTTTGGAATTCTAATCACTGTGCAACATTAATTTGCTTTATTTTTTCTGGGGACTGTGAGACTCTAAGAAAGGCGGATTCTCCGCCCTCGTAACAGTCTGGTTACCCTGTAGGTACGCCTGCCAGGTAGCACAAACAGCAACTCCCGGCATGTCCCCCGGCTGGAGGAAACTATGCTGCGTAACTTTTTGTTGCCTGAAAGCATCGCCCGTGCGGACGGCATCGGACCGGAGATCGATCTCGGACCGAAACGAGGAAAGCTTCTGGTGCTTACCCTCGGAATCACTCGCATCCTGGAACAGGAGAGTTTGGAAGTGTCCGTCTGGGGATCGCCAGATGGCACAAGTTGGAGCGCCCGGCCTCTGGCGAAATACCCGCCCAAGTATTACTGTGGGCTTTACTCGATTTTGTTGAATCTGGGGTCGTACTCCGACGTCCGGTACGTTCGCGTCCAATGGAAAATGAGCCGGTGGAGCAAGCGCGACACTTTACCCATGTTCGGCTTTTACGTTTATGCCGAAGAGTCGGGGTCGCGTGTCAGCGCGGCGGTTGCGTAATCCAGGCCCTTACAAACGGTTAATCAGGCTGGCAACGTAACCGGCGCCGAATCCGTTGTCGATGTTCACTACGGTTACGTTGCTCGCACAGCTATTCAGCATTCCCAGCAGGGCGGCCAGGCCATTGAAGCTCGCTCCATAGCCCACGCTGGTAGGCACGGCGATTACCGGCACCGAGACCATCCCGCCAATCGCGCTGGGCAGCGCACCTTCCATTCCCGCCACCGCGATCACCACACGGGCCCTCATGAGCCGCTCACTGTTAGCTATCAAACGGTGAATGCCCGCAACGCCGATATCCGAGATCAACTCCACTTCATTGCCCATGGTTTCTACCGTGACTTGCGCCTCCTCGGCGACGGGCAGGTCGCTGGTACCGGCACAGACGACTGCCAGTTTGCCTTTGCCTCGCAGCGTACGGTCGCGCCAGATGCGAACCGCACCCGAGGATGGGAAGTATTCGGCGGCCGGAAATTCGGCTTTCAGTAGCGCTGCTGAGTGACGATCTGCGCGCGTGACCAGCAAGTTTTGCGATTTTTCCAGCAGCCGCGCGGCGATGGACGCAATTTGCTCCGGAGTTTTGCCCTTGCCGAAGATCACCTCCGTCAGACCGTGCCGGAGCGCGCGATGGTGATCCAGCTTCGCGAAGCCCAGGTCTTCGAACGGCAGGTGACGCATGCGGTCGAGCGCCGTTTCGATGTCCACCTCGCCGCCGGAGACCTGCTTCAGAAGCCCGCGCAGTTGATCTTCATCCATCTCCATTTGAGCGTAGCAAAGCGTCTGCGCTTCGAACGCGTGCATTAGAATAGGGATTTAGTATGGGCTTTTGGAAACGGCTGCGGATGACGCTCGAAATGATCAAGTTCGAGCATTCCGTCTTCGCGTTGCCGTTCGCGCTCACCGGCGCGCTGCTGGCATTTCGAGCCAGCCGTCTGGAACTGGGTGCGTTCGGCTATCAGGTGCTGTGGATCGTGGTGGCGATGGTCGGAGCGCGGTCGGCCGCCATGGCTTTCAACCGCATTCTGGACGCGGAGATCGACGGCCGCAATCCGCGTACGCGCATGCGCCACATACCAGCCGGTCTGCTGAGCCGCCGTTTTGCCTGGGGCTTCGTCACCGTCTCGATTGCGCTGTTTCTGCTGGCGGCGGCTGAGCTCAACAGGCTGTGCCTGAAGCTGGCGCCCGTCGCGTTGGCTGTGGTTCTGGGCTACTCCTACACCAAACGATTCACCGCCATTTCACACCTGATTCTGGGCTTCGGCTTGGGCATCGCACCGGCGGCGGCATGGATTGCGGTCACCGGCATGCTCGATCCGCGAATCCTCTGGCTCACGGCGGCCGTCACGTTCTGGACCGCCGGATTCGACATCATCTATTCGTGCCAGGACTACGAGTTCGACCGCGCCGAGGGTCTATTCAGCCTGCCGCGCCGCTTCGGCATGGCCCGGGCGCTCTGGATCGCGCGCACCTTCCACCTGGTGATGGTGATCTGCCTGGTTCTGCTCTCCGCCAGTTTCGGCCTGGGCTGGCTCAGCTGGACCGGAATCGGTGCGATCGTCCTGCTGTTGCTTTACGAGCACAGCCTCGTGCGGGCTGACGACCTCTCCCGCGTGAACGCGGCCTTCTTCACCGTGAACGGTTATGTGAGCGTGTTATTCTTTCTGTTTTGGGCCGCGGACATGTTCTTTCTCGGCCTCAGAGCCTAGCGCGATGCAAATCAACATCGAAGACCGCCGTTTACAGCCGATCCTGCAAAAAGTGCACGCCGGCGAACGCCTTAGTTACGAGGACGGCCTCGCACTGTTTCGCAGCCACGACATCCTGGCCGTCGGCTACATGGCCAATCTGGTGCGTGAGCGCAAGCACGGAAGCGTCACCTGGTTCAACGTCAACCGGCACATCAATCCGACTGATGTTTGCGTGGCCAGTTGCAAGCTGTGCGCGTTCGGCAAGCACGCGAAGGATCCGAAGGCCTACACCTGGTCGCTGGAAGAGGTTTGGCACCGCGCCGGCGTGGGCTGGACCGAAGCGGTCACGGAGTTTCATATTGTCGGCGGCCTGCATCCCGAGCTGACGCTGGACTGGTATTGCGAAATGCTGCGCGGCCTGAAGCAGCGGTTTCCCGAAGTGCATTTGAAGGCCTTCACCATGGTGGAGATCTCATTTCTGGCGCGCCGCAGCAAGACGTCGATCCGCGAGACGCTGGTCAAGCTGAAAGACGCCGGCATGGATTCACTGCCGGGCGGTGGCGCCGAGATCTTCAACGAACGCGTGCGGCGCATTATCTGCGATCACAAGATCGATGGTCAAGAATGGCTGGATGTCGCTCGCGAGGCGCATCAGGTGGGGCTGAAGTCCAATTGCACGATGCTCTACGGCCACATCGAAAACGAAGAGGACCGCGTCCATCATCTGGTGAAGCTGCGCGAGCTGCAGGATGAAACCGGCGGATTCCAGACCTTTATCCCGCTGGCGTTCCATCCTGCGAACACGGCGCTCGAACACATTTCGACCACCACCGGCATGCTGGACATTAAAATGATCGCGGTGTCGCGCCTGATGTTGGACAATATCGATCACATCAAGGCGTATTGGGTGATGATGACGCCGCCGATGGCGCAGATCGCGCTGCGCTTCGGCGCCGACGATCTGGACGGTACGGTGGTGGAGGAGAAAATCTACCACGACGCCGGCTCGACCGTCAGCCAGAGCCTCCGGCGCGGCGAGCTTCTGCGGCTGATTCGCGAGGCCGGCCGCGAGCCCATGGAGCGCGACACGCTGTATCGTCCCGTGACGCGCACCGAGACCGCCTTTACCGTGCTGGTCTAAACGCCCAGCGCCTTCCGCACCGACACATACAAGTCCGACAGCCGTTCTTGCGAAGCCGGGTCGCTGCGCGCCAATAAGGTAATTAACTGATCGCGCGAATCGAGCAGCGGCGCCAGGCTCTTGCGTTGGCCGCTGGTGAGCGCGGACTTATCGCCCTGGTCGATTTCGAAACGCGCTGCCATGAAGAATGTGCTGGCCTCCTGCCGCGCCGCTTCGTATTCGCCGCGGCGCGCGTCGATGGCCGCCGCGCCCAGGTCCTTTTCGAGGCGCGTGACCGTCAGAGCGTGTTCGGCCTTCTCGCGCAGTAGGGTTTGCTCGCGGCCCTTCCACCATTCAGGGGCGAACCCGCCGAGGTACGCGGCTACCAGCAGGATCACGTAAATCAGAATGCGCCGCGGCTTCTTCTTAAGCGGGGGTGCGGGAGCTGACGCATCAGCCATGGAAGCCTCCAGGGCACGGCATTCTCGTTGCTGTTATGTTACCCGATGCAGTCAGTCGGATATCCAGGAGCGCTCCGGCTGCATTGGATCGTAGCGAGCAAACGAAGGCCCCGGACCGTCGTAATATCGCTGCGCATCTTCCGCGTAACGGAATTGGCGCACTAGAAATCCGCCGTATGTTTCCTTATCAACGGAATAGTAGTAACTCAGTGCGATGCTGCAGCGGCTGTCCATTCGCTTCGTGACCTTTATGCTGGCGACCGGCCAGTGAAGGGTCTTTCGATCCATGTGCCAGCGATGGAAGTCCTCAGACAAGTGCGAACCCGTTGAGAGCGGACTGAAGATGACCTCGACTAAATCGACAATCAGGTCCCCAACAGACACGGGCATGATTGCCCCGATTCTAGCAGGTGCTAACTGTTCGAAAACCGGGCCGCGCCGTCTTTGCCCATGTAGCGCTCCAGCAGCCGGGCGTCGGTCTTCCGGAGATCCACGACAATCAGGCCATCCAGCGTGTTGCCGAATTGGCGGTCGATGTGAAACGCCACCAGCTCGCCGCCGAGCTTCAGATACTGCTTGAGCAGCACCGGCACGCCCTTGCGATCGGTCTCCACATCGGCGATCAGCGCCGAAAGGTCTTCCACGTCCCAGACCGTGGCTCCGATTAATTCATCGGCGAGCCGCGAAGGCCGCTGGCGCAGCGGATTGCGGGCCCGGACTAGTGGAGCGAGCTCCGGCGAGCGGCGGTAAGCGCTAAGGAACTTCACCATCAACTGCCGCGACGTGGCATTGTAATCGTTGCTGATGCTGACCGGCCCGAACAGCACTTTGTATCGCGGATTCCGCACCAGAAATTGCCCGATGCCTTTCCAAAGCAGCAACAACGGAGCGTAGCTCTTTTGATATTCCGGGCGGACGAAGGATCGGCCCAGTTCCACGGCCGGGCTGATCCGGTCCAGGAACGAGCGTTTCCACTGAAACAGGCTGCTGGTGTACAGGCCTTTGGCCCCGAGGCGAGCCACGATTTCATTGGAGGGAGCCAGCCGGTAAGCTCCGGCGATCTCATGATTCCGCCGGTTCCAGACAAACAGATGCCAATAATAATCGTCGAACGCGTCCAGGTCGATGGCCTTGCCGGTGCCCTCGCCCGCCCGGCGGAAGGTCACTTCGCGCAGCCGCCCGATCTCGTGCAGGACATTCGGCACCTCGTTGGCGCGTGCCAGCAGCACTGAGAACTCCTCGGTCTCCACCAGCGTGCGATCGGCGGGTAGCTTGGCCACCTCGCTGGATAGCAACTCCTGAACCACACCGGCGGCCGGAGGTTCGCCAACCGGTCCGCGGAGCTTCCTCGGCGTTTCCCGGTTTTGCAGGAGATACGTGCGATGGCGGAGATAGCGGGTCAGCGCCACGTCGTCCTGGTAACCGCGGACTCTCGCGGGCGGGATCGGGCTGCCGATGCGCAACTCGATGGCGCGGTCGTGCTTGTTGAAAAACTCGTGCGGAAGCAACGCCGTGCGAACCCGGGGGTGCAGCAACCCGAGCAATTGAAAGAGCGGGCTGTTGGCGCCGCTGAAATACATCGGCAGAACCGTTGCGCCCGTGATCCGCACCAAACGGGCGACGGTTTCGCTCCACTGTGGATCGATCACGGCGCGCTCTTTGAAATTCAGGTGAGCCACTTCGCCCGAGGGGAAGACAGCCAGCAGCCCGCCTTGCTTCAGCCATGCGATGGACTCCTTCAGGCCGCGGCGGTTTGCGCGCACGGCGCCGTTTCCACCGAAAGGATCGACGAATACGCAATAGTCGCTGGTCTCCGGAAACGCGGCCAGCAGATGGTTGGCCATGATCTTCACATCCGGCCGGACCGAACGCAGCAGAGCGGCCAGCACGGCTCCTTCGATCATCCCGAACGGATGGTTGGCTACCGCGACGACAGGCCCTTGTCGAGGGACCAGGGCCAAATCTTGTTCAGAGACTTGCGGGTGGACGTTGAGCAGCGTCAGAAACCGGTTTGGAAAGGGCTGATCGTCCCGGCGCCGTTGCACTTCGAGGTACAGATCTTCCAGACGATCCAGTTGCAGCAGCCGCTCCAACGCGCCTTCGACCGGGGGAGGCAAGCGCTGGCCCAGAAGGGCCGCTATCGTGTCGCGCATTCACAAACAGAACACCACTGAAATGTTACGTGTTCATTACTTCAGCGTTACGGTTTCCTCACTGTGAAGCGCTTCCCGGTGGAGTTCCTCACGGGCCGGTTCCGGTACTATCCGCCAATTATTGTCCGGCTCGGTCGGCAACTCTTTGTGTTCGCGAAAATAGCGGATCACCAGGTCGCGGATCTCGTCGGAAGAACGCCAGACGATTCTGGCGCCGCGGAACATGGTGTAGCCCGCGCTTCCCCCGGCCCGGTAGTTGTTGACCGCGATCCGCAACGGCTGACGGTCGTCCAGCGATTTCCCGTGCCATCTCAGATTGCGAATGCGCTGGCCCGGCGGCTGCGTCAGGTCGATTTCATAGTCCACGCCCTCGGCCATGTCGTAGTTGTAGCCGATGACCTGCGGATTGATTAGCGGTCCATGCGAGCAGTCACTCGAACAGGTCTGGTAGTACCGGGCTGCGTTTTCCAGCGCGTCGCGGACCATCCTGCCGTTGCCCTCAATGACATAAAGCTGGTTCTCGTACACGTAAAGCCCGGCGATCTCGCGTACCGTCACAGCGCCTTTCTTCACGGCCGCTCGTGCATTGAAGGACGAAGCGAAAGAAACGTCCGCTTTCGAATAGTAAAGCTGGACCTTCTGAACGGCGTCGATGAGCGCGCTGTCTTCCACTCGCGCCAGCCGGGCATCCAGAGCGGCCGGAGCGTCGGCGATGGCGGTGTTCAGATAGCTCTCGGCAAGCTGGTGATAGGGCCGGGCGATATCCATCAGCTTCGCATCGGCCGGCGTATCTCGCGTCACAGGAATCAGCCGGCTGGACTTGGAAGCGATCTTCCAGCCGCCGGATGCAGCCGGCTCCAGGACGAAGTCCATACGGCCGAGCGAGATGCCCCAGTTCTTCGGCTGCATCAGCAAGACACCGCCGAGCCGGTATTCGGCCAGTTGCTGGTGCGTGTGGCCAAAGACGATAGCGTCGATGCCCGGCACTTCGGTCGCGATCTGAAAGATCATGTTCTCGCGCGGATCGCCTTCGGCCTGCGCTCCGACTTTCGGCTCGCGATCCAAACCCGAATGCGCAGCGACAATCACGATGTCGGGATGCTCGTGCCGGCGGAGCTCCACGAGTGTCTGCCGAACCGCTTCGACGCCGGATTCGAAGCGGTAGCCCTGGTAATGCTCTTCCGGTTCCCAAAGTGGAATCGAAGGCGTCGTGACGCCGATAACTGCGATCTTCACGCCCGCGACGCTTTTCAAAAAGTACGGCGCAAAGGGCTGTACAACCACGCCCGGATCGCTGCGGATATTCGCTGAGATCCAGGGGAAGTGCGCTTCGGCCCGAGCCTTCGCCAGATTCTTCAAGCCGAAGTTGAACTCATGATTGCCTACCACCATGGCGTCATATCCGAGCGCGCTCATGGCGAGCATCATCGGATCGTGCTCGAGCGGTGGTCCATCGAAAGCGAGCCTATCCGGCAGGTGTCCGGCTTGCACATATTCCTGATAGATGGCTTCGAGTTGCGTGCCCTGGATGGTGTCGCCGCAGTCGATAAGCAGGCTGTTGGGATTCTCGGCGCGCGCTTCCTGAATCAACGTCGCGATCTTCGCCAATCCACGCGCCGCCGGCTGCGCGGTGTAGTAATCGTACGGAACCAGGTTGCCGTGCAGGTCCGTTGTGGCGAGCAGGGTGATCTTCAGCGCCGCGGCGGGGCTGAAGGACGCAGCGCACAAGATGGCGAGTAAGGCTCGCGCAATGCGCATAGCGAGGAACTTCCAGTATAATCGACCTACATGAAAGCCCTTTTCACGAGCATCCTGTTATGTTCCGCTCTGCTGGCTCAGGCGCCGGCGTCGAAGAGCGCGGCGTCCAAGACCGGAACATCGAAAGCTGCCGCTCCGGCCGCCCGGCCGTCTCTGACCAACCCCGCTTCGCTCAAAGCCAAGGCTCCGGACGTGTTCAAGGCGCAGTTCACCACGACGAAAGGTGATTTCACTGTCGAAGTTCATCGTGACTGGGCGCCGCTGGGCGCAGACCGGTTCTACAACCTGGTGAAGAACGGCTTTTTCACGAACGCCGCGTTCTTCCGCGTAGTACCCGGCTTCATCGTGCAGTTTGGCTTGAACGCTAACCCGGCCGTCAATCAAGCCTGGGAGAGCGCCAAGATCGCTGACGATCCGGTGAAGCAGAGCAACAAGCGCGGAACCATTACATTTGCCACTGCAGGTCCGCGTACGCGCACTACGCAACTGTTCATCAACTTCCGGGACAACGCACCGCTCGACGCGCAGGGATTTTCGGCGTTCGGCGAGGTCGTGGAGGGCATGGACACCGTGGTCGACAAAATCTCCAGCGCCTATGGCGAGCGGCCCGACCAGGGACGCATCACCGCCGAGGGCGACGCCTACATCGCCAAGAATTTCCCGAACATCGACAAGATCAAACTGGCGAAGATCCTGCCGGCCGAACCGGCGGCAGACAAGAAATAGCTAGCGGCTGGCGTTATCGAGAGGAATTTCGAAGTACAGGAGCGCCTGACCGGTGGATGCCACGGTGATGCCGCTCAAAAAGAATTTCGAGCCAGGCCGGTAAGCGCTTTGAAAATAGAAGAAGCCGTTGGCCGACTCGTGGGGTGGAATCAGTTTGGCGGCGAAAGCGCGTCCGTCGACCTCCCACACGTCGAGCGGGCGTTTGTGCTTGGCCAGGCGCGGCAGCGGGCTGCTGCTGGGAACCGAAGGACGGTCGGGGCCGCCCAACTGCCGGACCTCGGCTCCAGGCGTCATTTCCACGTGCCGGCCGTCTATGCCCGTGTACTGCACTTCCAACTGGTCTAGCTTGAGCGCCTGGTCCGTGTCATTCTGAATGATGACCAGAACCGGCAGAACGCCATACTGATTGGGGTCCAGCTTCCCGAATGCTGTGTGGGCCAATTCCTCGGTATTGTAGGCCACGGCGGCAATGGTCACTTTGTCGTTGGTCTGTTTGGCCGGGTAAGACGCGGCGGGTCCCGGCGAAAATTTCGTGGGGTCTTTCTTGGTGTCTGCCGGCATCACGGCTGCAGCCATGAAAACGATCAGGCAAATGCAAAGTATTCTCATCGGGATCCTCTATGCGGGATGCCGCGTCGCCGCGTTCCCGCTGATCTTAGTTTATTTCCTCTTCCGCTCGGTCCGCGATCCGGGGTATTTTCGCGGGATTTCCGAGCGCCTGGGCGCCGCGCCGCCATCTTTGGAGCCGACGCCGCCGGGCTCGATTTGGTTGCACGCCGTTTCGGTGGGCGAAGTGATTTCCGCCGCCGGACTGCTGCGCGAAGTCCGGGAACGCAATCCCAATATCCCGCTCTACGTATCGGTCGGTACGGTAGCGGGCCGCGCTGTCGCCCAGGAGCGCTTGAGCGGAATTGTGGACGGCGTCTTCTACGCGCCGATCGACTATGCGTTCGCGGTTCGGCGCGTTCTGGCCAGGATCCGCCCCGCGCTGGTCGTGATTCTGGAGACCGAAATCTGGCCGATGCTGTATCGCGAGACCCGGCGCGCGGCCTGCGCCCTGATCGTACTGAACGGACGGATTTCCGATCGCGCGTTTCCGCGCTACCGGCGCTGGCGCGTTCTTTTCCGGCGCGTGCTCGGAGTCACCGACGCGATCTTTGTACAAAGCGAGCAGGACCGCCAACGCTATGTCGAGATCGGTGCTCCGCCGCATAAAGTCGCGGTGCTGGGAAACCTGAAATACGATGCGCCGGCTGCTCCCTCCGATCCTCCGCGCTTGGTGACGGAGCTGATCGCCAGGCTGCGGCCCAAGACAGTGTGGATCGCGGCCAGCGTGATGCCACCCGCGGACCGCGACGACGTCGATGAGCTCGACGCAGTGTTGCGCGCTTTTCAAGAGCTCACGCCCGCTCATCCCGGCCTGCTGCTGATCCTGGTTCCCCGCAAGCCGGAGCGGTTCGACGAAGCCGCGGAGCGCTTGAACGCGGCGGGCGTGCGTTTCCTGCGGCGGTCCAGCGATGCCGTCGATCCTGGTCTTTCGCTGCCGTGCGTCCTGCTGCTGGATTCCATCGGCGAGCTGGCGAGCCTATTCCCTTTGGCCGACGTCGTCTTCATGGGAGGAACGCTGGCCCGCCGCGGCGGCCACAATGTGTTGGAGCCCGCTGCTTGCCGCCGTTCCGC
>Ga0335071_10004570_pt1 | contig 14461 bp, 6 predicted proteins | sample Lox_Sample_15_FD_206724 | JGI IMG/M metagenome (GOLD analysis project Ga0335071, IMG submission 206724) | Soil microbial communities from Loxahatchee National Wildlife Refuge, Florida, United States - Lox_Sample_1.5 | ecosystem: Environmental > Terrestrial > Soil > Wetlands | place: USA: Florida... | reverse complement strand
GCGCGGCGCGACCGCTTCAACTCGCCCCACCCCGATCACACACCACCACCGACGGCGCCTCCTGCACGATCCGGGCTAACGGCCTCCGGCAACTCCCCGAGAGCGATCTGATGTCCGGAAACGCGGCGCGCGTTGACCAGAGGGGTTTGTGCAACGGCCTCGACGAATTGCAGGCATGCGCCGAACGGCGACAGGCCGGCCGCTCGCCGATGATTCCGGCCCAGCACCTCGCCCCCGGGTGACCTCCTTCTCCAAGCTTCCTGGGCCGGAAATGGGCCGGATCAGGTTGCCCCGCGGGGGTCCGCGGGTCCCCGTCGGTCCATCTCATCCCCGTCAAACAGGGACAACTGGCCCTCGGGGGAACTCGCGGGTACGCCGTGGCTCGCCTCTTCATGAAGAGGGAGAGATCGAAACGTACTGCGCTTCCGAGAGGGCTTCCATCTCGGCTGGTGGGATGTCGCCGAGCGACACGTGTAGGCGCTCGTGGTTGAACCAGGCGACGTATTCGACGATCGCCAGCTCGAGCTGGCTGCGGGTGCGCCAGACGCGGTCGGTGATCAGTTCGGTCTTGAAGGTGTCGACGAAGCTCTCGGCCATCGCGTTGTCGTAGGCATCACCGACAGACCCGATCGAGGCGAGCACCTGGTGATCGTCGAGGACCTGCTGGAAGGCGTAGCTGGTGTATTGCCCGAACTCAACAGGTCGTCGCTGTGATGGACGAGCTCGACGTCGGCCCCAGGCTCGCGGCGGGTCAGGGCCATCCGCAGCGCGTCGAGCACCAGGTCGGTGCGCATCGACATCGAGAACTGCCAGCCGATCACGCGGCGGCTGTAGACGTCGATCACGAAGCTGAAGAACACCAGGCCCTGCCAGCAGCGCAGGTAGGTGAAGTCCGCGACCCACAGCTCGTTCGGCCGACTGGCGCTGAAGTCCCGGTCGACCAGGTCCGGCGGGCGGACCGCGCTCGGGTCGGGCGTGGTGGTGCGCCATGGCTTGCCGCGGCGCTTGGCGCCCTGGATGCCGTGTGCGCGCATCAGCCGCCGCACGCGGTCTCGGCCGACATCCTCGCCGGCCCGCTGGAGCGCTTTCCAGGTGCGCCGGTAGCCGTAGGCGTAGTAGTTCGCCGCGTGCGTTCGCTCGATCACCTCCAGCAGCCGCTCATCCTCGACGGCCCGCTGGCTGCGCGCGCCGGTCTTGCGGTGGTAGTAGGCGGACGCCGACACGTCCAAGATCCGGCAGATCGGCTCGACCCCGAAGCGATCGCGATGCATCTCGATGAACGCGCTCACTTCGTCCGGTCTTGGTCGAGCTCGGTCGCGAAGAACACCGAGGCCGTCTTGAGGGTCTCGTTCGCTCCGCGCAGCTCGAAGTTTCTCGCGGCGCAGCTGCTTGATCCCCTCGCGCTCCGCTGCGGTCGGCAAGTCGGGCCTGAGACCCTCGTCGGCCTCGATCTGGCGCACATGCCGGCGTAAGCTCTCGGGCGGGATGCCGAGATCTCGGGCGACGTGCGCGATCGGAGGGCCAGACTCGATCACCACGCGAGCGCCGCGATCAAGAAGTTCCACGGGGTACTTCCGTGGGCGTGCCATCGGGACGGAGCGTCTCCTCCCGCAAGGACAGAATCCTCGCTTCAAGGTCTCCGTCAAACCCAGCCTGGTTGGCTCAAGCCGCGCGCGGCGAGCGGCCGCTCCGACTCGCCCTACGGGCTCGCCTCCGCGCACCCGCCGCGACCCCACTCAAGTGGCCCACTATTCGACCGGCGCTACCGGCCCACTTTTCGCCCGGCCTTGACACACGTCGACGCTCCCTTTCCTTCGATGCGGTAACCAGCCCGCGCCACACGAAGCGCGGGAGCGTCGACACCTACCGCTCAGCCCGGCGGCGACAACGCCGCCCCATACCGTCTAGCCCCGACCGCGTGACGACCGTCGCGCACGACGCCACTCGCTCAGCGCGCCGGTCTCGTTTCTCAAGCCCGGAGCAACGAGACACTTTGGTCGGCCGAAGAACGCGGTCAGCAGCGTCCCGCCTCGACCCCGACGAGCGCAACGCCCTCAAGTCCCTCATCGAGGGCCTGCTGCTCAAACACGAAGCCAAACGCTGGGCCGCATAACCGGCCCAGCGTGACTACTGCGCTGCTGCCAGAGCCTCCTGGGCTGGACCACGGATGCCCGCCGCCTTGAAGGTGCCCTCATCGAGGAGAGCACGCAAGCCGGCGACCGAGCTGCCCCGCTCGATGAGCGGCAGCAGACGATCGTTGAGCAGTGTCACCAGCTCATCGATGCGCTGTTCATCGGGCATCTCGTGCTCGAGGTCCAAGAGCTGCTCAACCGTGCTCGACGCGTCGGGCAGCAGCGATCCCAGGCGAGCGCGGATGTGGCACTTGAGCTCCTTTGGGAACCGCTCGTCGGCGACCTGCGTCAGCCAGAAGCCCTGGTTGAAGTAGTACTGCGGCCCGTACTGCGATTTCTGCAGGTTCGACACCGCGATGACCTCGTCGCCACGGCGATACCACGAGCCCGACTTCTTCTCGAAGCCGGCCTCCTTGCCGAACCGATCGAACGCCAGCTGAACCGCGTCGCGCTCACTCATGGTCGATCGTAGGTCTCCACTCAGCTGCTCCGCGTAGCCACGCGCCTGCGCCGTCCCGCGAGCGATCGCCCTCGGGTTGTTCGGCTTGAGCTCGACGACCTCGCGCGTCTCAAGGTTCACCGCATCAGCGCGCTTCCCGTTCTCGAGCGTGAACTCCTTCTCGAAGCCCGGGCCGTAGTCCCACTCCTGATGCATCTGGCGTCCGTAGGCCGTCGCCGCGTTCTCGCCACCACGAACGAATCGCCGGCGCTTCCTCTGCGCCCTTTGCGGCACGTCGAAGCGAAAACGAGGACGGCGGCGGCCATCCAACGCTGGCGGTCGCCGCTCTTCCAGCGAGGGTGTCAGCGCGGGAGTTGGCGGCGAGGGTCGTAACCGCAGGTGGCGAGTCATACGCGTGGGCCCCAGCGGCATTCAAGCGACGCCCCCGGGCTCCACGTCGACGGTCCGAGCACGACGGCAACGAGCAGCGCCACTGCGAGCGTCGCCGCGAAGCCGACGAGCATCGACCACCATCGACTCATTCCTTGTAATCCTCGAACTCCCATTGTCCGATGCGCCCCACGAGCGCAGCGACGGCCGGCCAGGCGGCCGCCTCACACGCGTTGATTCGCCGAGCTAGATAGCTCTCGATGTCGTCATAGCTGTATTCAGCGACCACGAGGTGGTGGCGAGCGTCGACCACGCCTATCGCCTCGGCGCGCGCCGCCAGCCAACCCCCCGTGCAAACCGTCAGATCGAACGACTCTTCGCCTGGCGACCCGGACGGCCCGACCATCGCCTGGACAAGTAGAGCGAACTCCGCGTCATCCGGGATCCACGTCCGGAGGTCATCGACGTCGGGGCTGTGGAGTCGTCTCAGCTCAGCTTTCATGGGAGGTCCGAGATGTCGAGATGGCCGTTGCCTTGCCAGCGCCGAGATGTCTGGCCTTCGAGCCTGCGCTCAAAGTTAGCCTGATAGCGCCCGAGGTTCGGCTTGAAAGTCGGCGGACGGTATTGGCGCATGTTGTCCGCCGACACGAGCGTCTTGCCATCGCTCGCAGTCGTATAGCCGCTGCCGACGAAATCGCGCCCGAGCGCGTCAGCTTCGGCCGAGGTCGCTGATCCGAGGCCGTGGTTGCCGGTACCCGCGGCCGCATCGCGCAGGATACCTGACTTCTCGGCCCAGCTCAGTCCGTCTTCTGCTTCCTTTGCGACGTTTTGTGCGGCGATGACGCCGTTTCCTCCGACGACCGCTGTTGCGGCGATGGTCCAGAGGCCTCCGCCGGCGTACCAGCCGGAGTCGTGGTTGACGGTTGTCTGGATCCCGAAGATGTCGCCGAGCGCACCGCGGATCGAGCAGGTCAGCCCGCCTGTTGCGGTGTCCCCGAGCCCGGCGAAGAAGTCAGCGCGGTCCTGCGAGGCGCTGAGGCCTGTGGGATCCACGCTGTTGACCGGGTCCCCGCCGGCGTACGCGTACAGGTCCGTGTCGCCGCCTTGGAAGCCGATCGGGTCCTTCGTGGTCCAACGGCCAACCTCGGGGTCGTAGTCGCGCGCTGCGAAGTGCACCAACCCCGTGTCCGGGTCCTTCAAGCCGCCGGCGTACCCGAACGGCTGCAACCCCGGGTTGGTGTCGGTCAGCGTGCGCCCGTACTCGTCGTAGTCCAGCTGCTCGGCGACCTGGCCGCTCTGCGTGTCGAGGACCAGGCGCGCGCTACCCAGGTCGTCGCGAATGATCTGGTAGCTGTGCCCGCCACGCGTGAAGTAGTCCGGGACGCTCGTGCTGGTCGCGTAGACGAACCGGCTGACGAGCCCACCCGCTGCGTTCAGCTGCGCGACCGGGCCCTGGCTCTCAGGCGCGTACAGGAACGCCTGCGTCAGCGTGCCGTCAACCTTGCGCTCGATGCGCCGGCCCAGCGCGTCGAGCGTGTAGGTGACGTGCCGGCCATCGGGGAGATCGACGGCCGTGAGGTTCCCGAGCGCGTCGTAGCGATACCCGGTGCTCTGCCCGGCCTGCGTGCGGGTTTGCAGGGCGCCTGCCTGGTCGTAGGCGTAGCTGATATCGCCGGCGGTCTGGAGGCGATCCTGATCGTCGTAGCTGTAGCTCGTCGTGAACGCGCCGCGCGTCACCGACATCCGGTTGCCATTGGCGTCGTACTCGTAATGCGCGACCAGCACCCCGTCCTGGCGCACGTCTTCCAAGCGCCCATCAGGCGTGTATGTGTACCCCCACGTGCTGGCGCCCGACGGCGTCAGCTCCGACTTGGTGACGGTGCGCCCCAGGTCGTCGCTCACCAGCCCCTCATGCCACAACCCAACGCCAGCGGCGCTCGTGTCGATGCTCGCCGGCGCCCCGAACGCGTCGCTGGCGATCGTGGTCTGCAACGCGCCGGCTCCCAGGCCGGTCAACAGTCCGTTGGCGGGGTTGCGGGTGAGTGTCAGGCCACCGGCACTCGTGAGCAGGCCGTCATGGTCATAGCCGTAGCTCACGCCCGAGCCACCATCGACCGAGGTCTGGCTGATGCGGGCGTGATCGTCGAACGTGCGGGCGACCTGCCCGCCCACCGGCCCGCTCCACGACTCACCCGTCGCCAGCGACCCGTCGTAGCCCAGCTGGGAATGCTCGCCACCTGTCACATCCGCGCTCACGGCCCGCCCGCGGCTGTCGTACCCGAACGCGAGCTGACGATCGGGGGCGGTGATCGCGCTGGGCCGCCCGGCGCTGTCGTAGTCGAAGCCGACGCTCTGCCCGTCTGGGCGCTCGACGCTCGTGACCTGGTGGTCGCTGTTGTAGTGGTACCGGGTCGCAGTCGCTGCACTGCCGGCGAGCGGCGGGGTGTAGCTCTCGGGTCGATCGGCGTCGTCGTAGGCGAGCTGGTGAGCCGGCCGCGAGGGCGGGGTGACGCTCGTCAGGTTGCCGCTCCGGTCGTAGCCGTAGGCGATGTGCGCGCCGCTTGGCAGCTGCTGATCGACCAGCCGATCGGCGAGATCGTAGGAGTAGCGGGTGGTGTGCCCGAGCGGGTCGGTGCTGGTGTCAAGGCGCCCGCGCGCGTCGTAGTGGTAGGCCTGCACGCGGGCGCCCTGGGTGATCTGGTCCAGGCGCCCGCGGGTGTCGTAGTGGTAGGCGGTGTCGGTGATGCCGGGCGTGTGCTCCAGCAGGGGGCGACCCTGGCTGTCGACCTGGGTGGTGCTCGAGCGGCTCTCGGCGCTGGTCGTGGTGAACGTCAGCGAGCTCTTGTCGAACCTCGTCGTGAAGATGTCGGACCCGATGCTGCTGGTGACGGTCAGGCCGGTCAGCGAGAGCGGGTCGTCGGGGTTGGTCAGCTGTGCGGTGCGGCTCTGGGAGGTCGTGACCTGCACGCCGCCGGGGCTTGTCGTCTGCGCCGCCCCGGTGAACGGCGCCTGCATCCCGAAGCGGGGGTCTGGGGAGAGCTGGCTCGTGGCCGTGGTCCCGTCCGGCGCGGTCGCCTGGGTGCTGCCGTCCGGGTATTCGGCGCTGGTCGACTGCAAGCCCGCCGAGTCGGTACTCGTGCGCTGGATCGTGCCGTCGTCGGCCTGGCTGTAACGGTGTGTGCTGGTGCGTCCAAGCGTGCTGCTGGTGCTGACCGATCCGCTGTGGTCGTCGATCGTGGTGCGCGCCAGGCTCGTCGACGCTCCGACCGGGTCGGTGTCGCTCGCCAGGCGCCCGTCGGGGTCGTAGGTGAACTGGTGGCTGTGCCCGCGCGGATCGGTCAGTCGCTGCAGCAGGCCGCCGGGCGCGTAGTCGAGCTGCACCGTGTCACCAGCAGGATCGCTGAGCGAGCTGAGGTCGCCCTGGGCGTCCTGGGTGAGCGCGGTGCGCTGACCGTCGGGAGCGACGATTGCGGTGGCGTTGCCGTCCGGGTCGCGCTCGATGCGCGTCTGGTTGCCATCGCCGTCGGTGCTGGAGAGCAGCCGGCCGGCGCTGTCGTAGGCGAACGTCTCGACGGCGGCGCCGGTCAGCGCGTCGACGGTGCTCAGGTGGCGTCCCTGCGCGTCGAAGCGATAGAGCTCCTGGCCGTCGGCGGAGGGCAGCGCGAGCTGCTGGTCGCTGAAGCCGGGCATCGGCGTGGTGATCCGCAGGAGTCCGCTCTCACCGTCAGCGAAGACAACGGACCCGTCAGGGGTGGGTGCCAGGCCACGGACCGCGCCGATCGCAACCTGGGTTGCCGGCATGTTCTTCTGCTGGAGGGCCTGGTAGCCCGGCTGGCCTGTCCCGGCGAGCGTCGTGATCGACCCGTCGGTCAGCACGCGACGGATCCGCGTTCCCTGCCCGATGTAGATCGAGCCGTCCGGTCCCACATCGACGGTGGAGGGCCCCGCCACCAGCGCACTGGTGGCGGGGCCGCCGTCTCCGAGCTGCGTGCCGCCACCGGCGATCGTGGTGATCGTCCCGTCCGGCGCGACGCTGCGAACCTTGTTGTGCGCGCTGTCAGCGATCAGCAGCGAGCCATCGGCCGTCAGCGCGACGTCAGTGGGTTGGTAGAGCCCGGACTGGGTTGCGGGGATGTGGTCGGTCTCGTCCGGGCTGAAGCCGTCCGCGCGCCCGGCGACGCGGCTGATCTGCCCGTCCGGGGTGACGCGCATGATCTTGCCGCCCCAGCCGCTGTACGCGTATCCAAGACAGGCGATGTAGAGGGTGCCGTCCGGCGCGACGGTCAGGCCCGCCGGTGCTAGCAGCGCAGCGTCGGTCGCCGCACCGCTCTCACCGCTGCCGCTGCCACCCCCGGCGACCGTCGTGACGATGCCGTCCGGGCCGATGCGCCGTACGCGGTTGCCGTTGTTCGGGTCGCTGACGTAGACGCTGCCGTCAGGACCGAGGGCGATCCCTGAGAGCGCTGCAAACTGCGCCTGGGCAGCGGGCGTCGGGGCATCGCCGCTGAAGCCGTATTGCGCCTGGCCGGCGAGCAGGTGCGCGGTCCCGTCGGGCGTGATCCGGAAGACCTGGTTTGCGCCCGGTCCGTTGATCGCGTAGATCGAGCCGTCCGGGCCTGCGGCGATCGGCGTGTTGGCGTTGTTCAGCAACGTCGCGAATGGCTTGACCACGCGGTTGACGCTCGTCGTCGTGCGCTCGCTGCCATCACCGCCGTACAGGGTGCGCGACGCGGCGTCATAGGTGTCGTGGCTGTCGAGCGTCCAGCCGCCGAGCGCGTCAGAGGCCAGCCTGGCGTCAAATCCTCCGAGGCTGGTCGTTCTGTCGGTCGTCAGCTCGATGTTCGCGCGGGCGTTGATGCCGACGCCGACATCGCCGCCCCGGCCGAAGCTCGTGACGCCGCCGGTGCCGCCCGCGCTGCTTGTCCCGTACACGGCCGGGTACTCGTAGGTCGTGCGGATCGTGACCGGTTGCTTGCCCTGCAGGCGCCGCCCGAACGCGTCCTTGCCGTCCCACGTGAAGTTGATGTGCTGGTCGGGATGCGGGGCGACGTCGTAGCTGAAGTCGCGGCCGGCGACCTGGACGTCGACGCGCACACCAGCCAACGAGCTCGGAATGCTGGCGGGGGTTGCGGGGATGTCGAGGGTGTCGTTCTCACCCACGCGTCCCGGCTGGCGGCTCGAGCGGTAGTCCAGTGCGTGCGCGACCCCGGTCAGCGGGTAGTCCTCACCGAGCGTCTGGTTCTCGCATTCGATGTCTGACCCATCGTGATGGCACGGGTTGGGGATCAGGTGGCTCAGCGCACGGACGAGCGGCATCGCCGGGACGAAAGCGTCCAGCGGAAGCTTGAACGCCCAGTTCCAGTCGTGCAGGCTGAAGTGGGTCATCTGCACGCGCCACACGCTCTGTCCCGCGCTGTACATGCCAGCGAGGCGGTCGAGTTCCGCGTTGTCGATCCCCAGGTCGGCGAGCTGGGCGCTCGTCGCCGCGTTGCCGCTCCCATCGACGTCGAGGGTCGCGTGCCCACCGGTGGTCGCGAGGATCTTGATGACGCGCCCGTCGGGCTCGGCGACCCATGTGTGGCTCGCGCGGTCGTAATACCCCGCGGGCACGGGGGTGCCGACCGGGAATCCGAGGAAGTTGTCGACGTACCCTGAGACCGGACGTGTGAACTGCACTGAGGTCGCCCCGGCGGCCTGCGCCTCGTCCGCGCTGAACTCGACGGCGTATGTGTATCCGCTGCTGGTTGGCAGCTCAGCGGGCATCGCCTCGCGGCCGCTTGGGCCGACGGTGTACTCGGTCTGGCGCACGTGCAGACTCGTGACCGGTTGCAGCGATCCGTCCGGCATCTGCAGGCTTGCCTGCTCATCGGCCGGGAAGATGACCGCTGAGCGCCGGGTGCCGTCCTGGTCGCTGACCTGGCTTCCGAGCGCGACCTGCTCTGGCGACAGCACGCCGAGACTGACCGGACTGACCTGCGGGTCCAGTGCGGTGAGCCTGACGTCCTGGTCCAGGAAGACGTAGTCGTTCCATGGGACGTTGACGGTGCGCTCGACCGGCAGGTAGCCGGCCTTCGTCAGGCGGATCGTGAGCGGGCCGCCGCCGGCGACCGCGTAGTAGATCTCGCCGTCGCTGCGGCTGGTGGTCGTGCCGTACTCCGCGTGGCCGGGGGCGCTGATCGTCACTCCTGGCAGCGCTTGGCCGGCTGCGTCGAGAACCTTGCCGCGCACGACCGCGGCGCGCACGGCGGGGATCGCTCCCGGCTGCACCCCGGACTGGATCGCGCCGGGGCCCTGGTAGAGGAAACGGGTGGCGTCCGCGAGGTTCGTCGGGATCGTCGTGTCGAGTGTCGGTGCGCTGACGCCACCGCCGCTGGTGGCCTGCACCTGGGTGGTGTAGTGGTCGCTGACCGGTCCGTACTGGTTGCCGCGAGCGTCCGCCCACTGGACGGTGGCGGTATCGCTCAGCGGTCCGGTGGCGTGGGCGGTGGGGATGTCGTACGGCACCTGTGCCGAGGCGCTCGCGCCGGCTGCCAGCGTCGTCGGCGCGCCCGGGACGCTGACGGGCTGACCGCTGTCGACCTGGTCGGTGAGGCTGGTGATCGTCGCCGCGGCGCTGCCGCTGTTGGCGGCCGTGACGGTGTATTGCACCTCGGTTCCGGCGCTGGCGCCGGGCGGCCCGCTCTTGGCGACGGCGACGATCGGCAGGCGCCGCGTTGTCGCGTCGTGCGCCTGCGGTGCTCCCAGCGTGCGCGGCGCCCCGGTCTGCGGGGTGCCCGACCCGTCGCGCGTGGAGGCGCCGTCGCTCTGCGCACTGGTCTGCATCGCGATGCTGAACGCCGTCGCGTCGGCGCCGGCTAGGCGCGTGAGGTACGTGAGGTCGCTCTCGCCGGTGGCCTTCGCCGCGACGCCCGGAGTCTGCTGGTCGACCGGGATGAGCGCGTCGGCGCCGGGCGCGATCGTGGCCAGGGTCGGCTGCTGGGCGTCGGTGATCGTGCTGGTCGCCCCATCGAAGCCCGTGACCTGGAGCTGTGCGTGTCGTGCGACGGCGCTCTGGGTTCGCGTGTCAGCGGTGATGTCGGCGGTGCTTTCGCTCTCACCGCTGGCGTGCAGCCCGCTGTCGGCGAGCTCGACGTGCACGCGAACGCGGACCTGCCCGTTGGCCGCGTCGCTGGCAAGTGCGGTGACCGCGGCGCTGTCCAGATCGCTGCTCGCGGCCAGCTGCCACGTGCCGGACGACCCGGCGCTCAGCGTCGTGCCGAGGATCCGGTCGCCTGTGGCGGGGTAGCTCGCGCCGGCCGCGGGCTGTCCCGATGCGCCGACGGTGAGCGCCGTGCCACCGGGCCCGCTGTCGTGGGCCGTGTATCCCGGGAGCGCGGCCGCGCGCGCTGCGACGACCGTCCACCCGCCGCTGCCAGTGCGCCGCTCGATCGCCGCGACGTACGCGGCGACCTGCGCGCCCGCGCCCGTCAGATTGTCGACGCGCAGTGAGGCCCCCAGCGCGAGCGCGGAGCCGCTGTTGCGCACGCGAGCGCGGTAGGGAACCGGCTGACCGGGCAGCACCTGATCCGCGCCGCCCTCGAGCGTGGTCTGCAACGCGGGTGTCAGCGAGAACGTCGCCGGCAGCAGGCTGGTGCGGGCGCGCGTGAACGTCAGGGTGAGGTGGCGCGTCGTGACCAGCCCGGCGGCGTCGGTCGCCGTGACGGCCAAGTCGTGGCTCCCGCCAGCCAGGCCCGACAGGTCAAGCGCGAACGTGTGGGAGAGGTTGCACGAACCCGCAGGACAGCTCTGCGAGACGCTCTGCCCACCGGGGACGCTCTGACCGTCGACACTGACCGTGAGCTGCTGGACGCCCGAGGTCGCGTGCGTGGCGTTCTGGTCGCTCGCCGCGGCCACCAGGTTGTACGTCGCCGGCGCAAGGGCCTCGGCGCGCCGGTCATACAGCTCGCCCGACAGGCTCAGGTCCGGTGGCGTGCGGTCGATGCGCACGTGGATCTGGCGCGTCGTCGTGTGTCCGGCGGGATCGCTGGCGCTGGCGGTCAGGACGTCGTCGCCTTCGGGCAGGTTGCCGACCGTTGGTGTCGTGCCGCCCGCCGCGCGGTAGGCGTAGTCATGGGCGCACACAACGGTCTGGGTGCAGGTCGGCGGGACCTGCGCGGTGCCGGCCTGCACGCTCCAGCCGGATGCGCTCAACGCGGCGCTCTTGATGCCAAGCCCCGCGTCGTGGGCGCTCACCGAGACCTGGCGCGTCGTCGGCCACGCGCCCCACGCCGATGGGACGTCGTCCTCGGTGATCGTCGGCGCGTCGCTGTCCTGCAGATGAACGTAGGCTCCGCCGACCTGGCTCATGAAGTAGCCGATCTGGCTGCCTGTCGCGATCTTGACCGCAAAGCGTGCGGCGTTTCCGGGGTGCGCCTGTGCAGGGTCACCGCCGGGGCTTGACCCCACTGTGGTGGTGAACACGCCGCCGCCCAGCGGCGTCAGCGGGAACCCGACGTATCCGCAGCGCTCCAGCGATGACGCGGCGCCCGGCTCCCAGGGCGCGCCGGTGGTCGCGGACTGCGCGATTCCGAGTTGCAGGCAGGTGCGGCTCAGCGGCAGGTCGATGTCGTGGTTGACCAGGTTCCACTCGACCTGAACGATCCGGCTCGAACCCGGCGCGCTGAAGGTCCAGGCGGCCTGCTGACCGGAGCTGAACGATGACCACGGCAGGTTCAGCAGGCTCTTCATCGTGCGGATGTACAGGCCGCGCCCGTTGAACCACGTCCCGAAGAGACCGCTGAAGTCTGCGCCGGAGGGATTGCTGAACGCCCAGCCCGTGCTGTCGCTCGTGCCCTGCTCCCAGTCGTAGTAGTCGACGACCGGATCGACGATCACCGGGTACACCGTCCCGGGTGCGTGATGGGAGACCGTCACATGGATCGTCGAACCGGCAAGCGACCACGAGGTCGCAACCTCGGTGCCGTCGGCGTCATACGCGCTGGGCACCCCGACCGACGCCACGACCGCCTCACCGCGCCGAAACTCCACGCGCTGCTGATCTGAGGACACCTGCGCCTCGACGCCCGCGGGCAACTGGAAGTTGAACGACAGCTGCTCGGGCGAGTCGGCCGAGCGCAGCAGCGTGAACGTCTCAAAGCCCGAAGGCACGGGCTTGACCACGAAGTCCGTGTCCGTCCCGGCGTTCGCGAAGAACGCGACGGCACCATCCGGTACACCGCTCGCCGCGGCCTGCGCGCCGGACGGGACGAGCGTGATCCCCGTATCCCCCAGCTCAACGCCGCCCTGCAGGTTCTGATGCACCGCCAACGGCACCAGCGGGTTGGCGGGCTCGAGCGTCGCGCCCTGGTCAGCGAGACCCAGATCGACCGGGGCATCATGGCCGCCGTCATCCTGCGAGCGCATCGGCAACGAGGAGACGACCAGCCCCTGCACAGTCCCGGTCGGATCGACGACTCTCGCGGTCCGGTCGTCCAGGTATGACAGGTGGTCACCGGAGGGCACGTCAGGCGCATCCCACGCCGGCTGCGCCATCACGTCAGGGAACTCCTGGCTCGCCAGCGCGAGCGCCTGATCACGCGAGAGGTCGGGGAACTGCGCGGGCGGCGGATCCGATGGCGGATCACCCGACCCGCTCGCCGAACCGACAGCAACCGTGAACGCCGCCGCCAAGAGCGCCCCGGCAAGCAGGGACCACAGCACGCGAACCGCGCGCCGCTGGCTGGACCGACGGACAGCCTTCAAGCGATACCCCTACCCAGAAACGGAAGCGAACCGGCGCGCAACCTACACGCCCCGGCGGCCAAGATGCCGATGGGATGGCCGAATCTTCACCGGCCGCGAACGCTCCTCCGGTTCGAGCCTGCTGCGGGCGATCGGCTCATCCAGCGAGATCCGGTCCAGGGAGGTCCCGCGCTGGTGCTCGTCGGCTGAGCTGCGCGAGGCGTTGCAGGAGGTCGGCGAGCTCGTCATCTTCGCCGGGGATCTCTCGGAGGCTTGGGCGCGCGCGGCGATGGAGCTCGCCGCTGGCGAGTGTCTTCTCGCGTCTGCGTCCGAGGATCTCCCGCAGGCGCTCGTCGATCGGGTCGGGCTGGGGCTCGAGGCCCGGAAGTGGCTGCGTGTCCTGCGCTTCGGCGTGTAGGTAGAAGCGTGCTGTGTGGCGGTGGCGGCTGAGCGCGGTGTATCCCCATTGCTGGTAGAGGTCCTCGCTGCCGAGGATCAGGGCGTGATCGACGGTCGCGCCTTGCAGCGCGTGGGCGGTGGTGGCGTAGGCGTGGTCCAGGTGCCCGGCGTCGAGGTAGCCACGGTCGACGCGGTGCTCCTGGCCGTTGGGATCGGTGATCGTCAGCTGGCCGGCGAGCTGGTCCAGTGCGGTGACCTCTCCGCGTGTGCCGTTGACGAGGTCCAGCTGACGCTCGTTGCGCCGGCAGATGACCTGGTCGCCTTGCGCGAACGAGCGCTCTGGCGTGTGGAGCTCTGCGGGGCCGAGGCGTCCTTCCTGTCGCATGCGCTGGCGGGCGCGTTGGTTGAGGTCGGCGACGTCGACGCGACGGTGGGCGATCATCACCGCGTCCGACCCGTCCTTGGCGCTCTGCCACCAGTCGGCGACGAGCCGCTGACGTAGGCGTCCGGCGGTCGGTTCGCTGATGATGCGCTCGTGCTCGCGGTAGGCCGTGGCCCACGCGTCGCGGTCACCCTCGCGCAGCTGCATGATCGCGTCGCGGTCCCAGGCCTCGCGTTGGCGTTTGACCTCGCTCAGTTGCAGCGCGCCCTGCTGTTGTGCGAGCGCCTGGTAAGCGCCGCCGGCCTCGATCTCCGGCAGCTGTCTGTCGTCGCCGACCAGGACGAGCTTGATCTGATGCTCACGCGCGTGAGATGACAAGGCGTGCAGGTCGCGGGTGCCGACCATCCCGGCCTCATCGACGATCAGCACATCCGGTGGGGTGTCGGCGTACCGGCTGATGTCCGATCGCAGCTGGTGAATCGTCTGGGAGGGGATCGCGGTCTGCTCCTGCAGCTCACGCGCCGCGCGCGCCGACAGCGCACACCCCTGGGCCCGCAGGCCGGAGTGCTTCCAGGCGGCGTGCGCGGCTTCCAGCGCGTAGGTCTTCCCAGTTCCGGCGGGCGCGCGGACGACGTGCACGCCGTCCCCGGTGGTCGTGAGCGCGCGCACGAGCTGCTGCTGCTCGCTGGTGAGCTCGGGGCGCTCAGCGAGCGCGTGATCCAGGGCGCGTTCGTCGGCGACGCCCACCCCGGCGTCGGTTCGCTCACGGGCGTCGGTCAGGAGCTCTTGTTCGGCGCGGAGCATCTGTGGTGTCGAGTAGCGCGCCACTTTGAGGCCGCTGGGGTCGTCGTCGCTGAGCTTGACCGTGTGGCGGGAGTCAAGCCAGCGGTCGGTGACCTCCTCGATCCGCTCCACGGAGGCGCCCTGCTGGTGGTGCTCGCACCATGCGCGGATCGCGTCACGCCGATCAAACGAGGCGTGCTCGCGCGTCACGCCGCT
>Ga0335071_10004569_pt1 | contig 14462 bp, 16 predicted proteins | sample Lox_Sample_15_FD_206724 | JGI IMG/M metagenome (GOLD analysis project Ga0335071, IMG submission 206724) | Soil microbial communities from Loxahatchee National Wildlife Refuge, Florida, United States - Lox_Sample_1.5 | ecosystem: Environmental > Terrestrial > Soil > Wetlands | place: USA... | reverse complement strand
CTGTGGGGCTGGCCGGCCGTCGCCAATTTCACGCTGGGCGGGATGGGCGCCGGACTCTATGCAACGGCCGTGCTGGCCGCCGGACTCGGCCGACCGCCGGCCGTGGCGTGGGCCACGTGGATAGCGCCGCTCCTCGTGCTGGCGGGATTCGCGGCCGTGGCGGGCGAGGCGGGCCGCCCGCTGCGCGGTCCCCGCGTGCTCTGGAGAGTTCGCACGTCGTGGATGTCGCGCGAGCTCTGGCTGGGCGGCGCCTTCGTGCTCTTCGCCGTCGCGGACATCGCTTTTCCGCTCCGGCTTCATCGGGCACAGGCGCTCGTGGCTGCCGCTCTCTTCGTCGTGGCGCAAGGCTTCATCCTGCGGTGCGCGCGAGGCGTCGCCGCCTGGAACGTTGCTCGCATGCCGTGGCTGTTCGCGCTCTCGGCTGCGGTGTCGGGAGTCGGCCTCTACCTCGTGCTCGAGGCGGTGACGGGCCGCCCAATCCCGGAGACCGCCTTTCTTGCGGGCATCGCGGTCCTCGTCGTGAGCCTTCAGGCCGGGCGGGCCTATCTCGCCACCCCGGCAGGGCACGCCTTCAGGGATGCGACGGGCTCATTCCGCGACGGGCTCGCGGGGCGGGTCATCGTGGGCGTCGGCCTGGCACTGCCTGCGGCGGCCCTGGCCGTGGCGCTGGTTGCGCCGGCAGCCATCACCGCACCCGCGGCGCTGGCGGCCGGCCTCGCCATGATCGCCGGCCAGGTCTCCTTCAAGGCCGAGCTGATCCTGCGGGCCGGGCTCTTGAGACCCATCACCGTTGCCAGTCTCCGAATGCCGAGGAGGCCATCATGATGCACGGCGCCGGCGTCGATGTCGGCTCGACCCAGACCAAGGCGGTGATCGTCGACGAGTCACGAACGATCGTCGCGCGCGCCCTCATCCCGACCGGCGCGAACGTGTCCCGGGCGGGGGAGAAGGCCTTCGTCAAGGCCTGCGAGGACGCGGGGATCCCCCGCGAGGCCGTCGGCTACGTCGTGGGCACGGGCTACGGGCGGTACAAGATCCTCTTCGGCGACGCCCAGATCACGGAGATCACGTGCCACGCGCGCGGCGCCCAGTCGCTCTATCCTGCCACGCGCACGGTGATCGACATGGGCGGCCAGGACACCAAGGCCATCAAGGTGGGGCCCGACGGCTCCGTGGTGGACTTCTCCATGAACGACAAGTGCGCGGCGGGCACGGGCCGCTTCCTGTCCGCGGCCGCCGACGTCACCGGCGTCGGCCTCGACGAGATCGGCCCCCTGGCGCTCCAGGCCAAGGTGCCCGTGCGCCTCACGTCGGTCTGCACGGTCTTCGTCGAGAGCGACATCATGTCGTATCTCGCCCAGCGCAAGACCATCGAGGACATCCTGGGCGGCGTTCACAAGGCCATTGCCACGCGCACCATGGCCCTCGTGCGTCGCGTGGGCGTGGAGGACGAGGTGACGTTCACGGGCGGCGTCTCGCGGAACATCGGCATGGTCCGCGCGCTCGAGGAGACGCTGGGACGCTCCCTCAACGTGAGCGCGGAAGGACACTTCATGGGCGCGCTGGGCGCGGCGCTCTTTGCGCTCGAGCGCGCGCAGGCCGGCGCCCGCGGCGAGCCCGTCGCCGAGCGCGCGGGGAGGGCCTAGATCATGCTGGTGGCGGGGATCGACATCGGCTCCGGCAGCACGAAGTGCGTGCTCGTGGACGCGGCGGGCGAGGTCCGCGGACGCGCGCAGACGAAGACCCGGGCCGACTTCGAGAAGGTCTCGCGCGACGTGCTCGAGGCGGCGTCTGCCGGCGCCGGGGCGGATGCGGTCGGCTACGTGGCGACCACGGGCCTCGGCCGCTACGCCGTGCCCTTCCGCGACATCCAGATCACCGATCTCACCTGTGGCGCCCGCGGCGCGGCCACGCTCTTCCCCGAGGCAGCCTTCGTGCTGGACATCGGAGCGCAGTGCTCGCGGGCCATCCACCTGCGAGACGGCGGCAAGGTCAAGGAGTTCCACATGAACGAGAAGTGCGCCGCGGGCTCGGGCGGCTTCCTCGAGCGGGCGGCCAAGTACCTCGAGGTGACGGTGGCCGACATCGGCCCCATGTCGCTGGGCGCCCGGAAGCCGCAGGCCATCTCGAGCGTGTGCGCGGTGCTGGCGGAGTCCGAGATCATCAACCACGTGTCGGAAGGCGTCGCCGTCGAGAACATCCTGCGCGGCATCCACAACTCGCTCGCCGATCGCGCGCTGTCGCTGCTCAAGCGCGTGGGGATGAACGGCCCCGTCACCTTCATTGGCGGCGTCGCGCGGCAGGAGGGCATGGTCGTCGCGCTCCGGGAGAAGCTGGGCATCGACGTGCACGTGCCGGACGGACCCGAGTACACGACGGCGCTCGGCGCGGCGCTCCTGGGCCTGCAGCGGTATCGCAAGCAGGCCACGGCGGCCGCCGCCTGAGCGCGGAGACGAGGCCATGACCAGACAGGACATCGATGTCCGCCCGGCGGAGCCGTCCGATCTCGACGCGCTCGTGCGCATCGACGAGAAGCTCTCCGGGCACCCCCGCAAGGATTACTGGCAGCGCCGCCTCGAGATCGCCGCGCTGAGACCGCCGTGGATGTCGCTGGTGGCCGAGACAGACGGCCGCCTCGCAGGCTTCCTCTTCGGCTGGGTGAGCGAGAGCGAGTTCGGCATCGCCGATCCCACCGGCTGGATCGATCTCATCGGCGTGGATCCGCCGTACCGGGGGCGGGGGATCGGCCATGCGCTCCTCCAGCGCTTCCTCGACAGTGGCAGCGAGCTCAGATCGATCGCCAAGGTGGCCACGCTGATCGACCTGGGGCAGGCCGACATCCGTGAGTTCTTCACGCGCCTGGGCTTCCGCCACGGGCCCATGATCCAGATGGAACGTGAGGTGGGAGCGGCACGATGATGCCCACCGGGGTCCTGCGCGAGGAGCACCGGGTCATTCTCCACGCTCTCGATCTCCTCGAGCGAGCCGCCGACCGGCTCGACCGCGGCGCGCCTCTGCCCGACGGATGGCTGGCCGACCTCGTGGCCTGGCTTCGCGGCTTCGCCGACCGGAACCACCACGCCAAGGAAGAGACGGCGCTGTTCCCGGCCATGGTCAAGGCGGGCGTGCCGTCCATGGGCGGTCCCATCGGGGTCATGCTCGAGGAGCACGAGCGAGGCCGCGCGCTGCTTCATGGGCTGGCGACGGGCGATCCCTCGGCGCGGGCGGCCGCGGCGCACGAGTACGTGGGCATGCTGCGCGAGCACATCGACAAGGAAAACGGCGTGCTCTTCCCCCTGGCCGATGCCGTGCTGGACGAGGCGGCACAGCGAGGGATTGGGCGCGAGCTCGAGAGTGTGGAAGCCCAACAGGGCCGGGAGGCATCGATCGCCCACGCGGAGGCGGTCGTGGAGCGCCTCCAGGCCGCGCTCGAAGCCAGATGACGGCACGCTGCCGGTGACGCGGAGGCTCGCCTGAAGATCTATCTGATCGCCCCGAGGAATCCCGAGTCGTTCTGGACTTTCGACCGTGTCCTGCCGAGCCTGGGGAAGCGCTGCGTGTTCCCCAACCTCGCCCTGCCCACCGTGGCGGGGCTCACGCCGCCGGGGCACGAGGTCGTGCTCTGCGACGAGAATGTCGAGCCGATCGACTTCGACACCGATGCCGATCTGGTGGGCGTCACCGGCTTCGCCGTGCACAAGCGCCGCATCCTCGAGATCGTCGACGCCTTCCGCCGCCGGGGCAAGCTCGTGGCCGCGGGCGGGCCGTTTGCCACGCTCTGCCCGGAAGAGCTGCGGGACCGGGTGGACGTGCTCTTCGTGGGCGAGGCCGAATACATCTGGCCGCGGTTCCTCCGCGATTACGCCCGCGGTGCCTGGCAGGCGGAGTACCGGCAGGACGACAAGCCGAGCATGCTCGACTCGCCGCTACCGCGCTTCGACCTCCTCAAGGTGAAGCGGTATCGCAGCATGGCCATCCAGTTTGCGCGCGGCTGTCCGTACAGCTGCGAGTTCTGCGACATCATCGTGATGTACGGGCGCCGGCCGCGCACGAAGTCCGTGGCCCAGGTGCTGGCCGAGGTGGAGGCCATCCATGCCCTGGGGATCGGCAACATCTTCGTGGTGGACGACAACTTCATCGGCAACAAGAAGGAGGCCAAGGCGCTCCTGACCGCCATCGCGGAGTGGCAGCGCGCGCGTGGCTACCCCATCGAGTTCATGACCGAGGTCAGCCTCAACGTCGCCCAGGACGACGAGCTCCTCGCCCTCATGAAGCAGGCGCACTTCGCCACCGTCTTCGTGGGCATCGAGTCGCCGCGGGCGGCCAGCCTCGTGGAGTCGAAGAAGGCGCAGAACACGCGCGAGGACATCGTCACCTCCGTGCACCGCATCCAGGCCGCCGGCATCGAGGTGATGGCCGGCATGATCGTGGGCTTCGACAGCGATGATCCGTCCATCTTCGAGGAACAGTTCCGCTTCATCCAGCAGGCCCGGATCCCCGTCTCGATGACCGGCATGCTCAACGCCATGCCGAAGACGCCGCTGCACGCGCGCCTCAAGCAGGCGGGGCGGCTCATCGCCGAGTCGGTGGGCGACCAGTTCGTCTTCACGAACATCGTGCCCGGCGGCATGTCGAGGCTCGAGCTCTACGAGGGCTACCGGCGGCTGCTCCGCCGCCTCTACGGCTACCGCGCCTACCGGCGCCGGGCCATGGCCTTCATCCTCAATCGCGGGACCCTGCTCTCCACGCGCGTGCTGGCCCGAGGGGACGACGTGGCCGTGCTCCTCCGCATTGCCTGGACGTGCCTCCTGCGCTCCTCGCCCCGGCGGTCGTGGCTCACGCTCTCGATGTTCCTGGAGACGGCGTGCCGGCGGCCGCGCGCGCTCAGACAGGCGGTCACCCTGGCGCTCATGCACAAGCACCTGTACGAGTACGCGCGGGAGACGGCCCGCCGGCTCGACGAGCACATCCGCGAGATCAGGCGGTCGGAGCCGGCTATCTGAGGAGCGAGAGCCCGAGGGCCACGATCACGAGCACGATGAGGACGTTCACGCGTGCGAGCCAGGAGGCGCGGACGCGCACGGAGGGGTCGGCGCCGGGCCGGCTCGCGCGCGGCCCCAGCACGAAGTCGTGCAGGACCGCGAGGAGCAGCGCAACGACGACGAGGCCCAGCTTCCAGTGCAAGCGGGGCACCGTGAGAAGTGCGGGGTTGAGCCAGAGGTTGCCGATGCCGGTGGCCACGAGGACGCCGAGCGCGATCCAACCCACGGTGCGGAACCGGAGGCCCACCACATGGAAGAGGTGCGTGCGAAGCCGGGGATCCTCCCGGCGCGTGGCCGGCACCAGGACGAGGGCGAGGAAGAGCATGCCGCCGACCCAGGTGATGGCCGCCACGACGTGAAGCCACCTCAAGAGGAGCGACATCGCGGCGAGCATAGCATGACCGTCCGTCTCGGCGGCCGGCCCCGTCCCGGGACCGCGCGCTCGGAGTTCTGGACGGATCGGACCGTGGCCTGGTACCAGCGCGCGAACGCGCGGAGCGACTACGCGCTCCGCGTGCTCGAGGCCCTCGGCGCGACGCTCGACCGCGGCGGGGACGCCCTCGACGTGGGCGCGGGGTTCGGCGCCCTTACGTTGCCCCTGGCGCGGCGGCTTCGATCGGTGACCGCGCTCGAGCCGTCCCCGCCCATGGCGCGGGCCTTGCGCGCCGCCGTGGCAGCTTCGGGCCTCGCCAGTGTGTCGGTGATCGAGTCGGCGTGGGGCGAGCGGCCCCTGGTCCCCCACGACCTCGTCATCTGCGCCCACGTGGGCGGCCTGCTCGCGGGCGACTCGCCTTTTCTGAGCGAGGTGGGCGGCATGGCCCGGCGCATGATCGCGCTCATCCGCGATCTGCCGGGCGGGCCCGGGAACGACAAGTTCTTCTACCGGGAGCTCTACCCCGCGCTCCTGGGCCGGGCCTACGAGCACCGCTGTCGCGTCGACGACACCGTGGCGGGACTCGGGCGCCTCGGCATTCGCCCGACCGTCACGCCCATCGAGTACTCGTCCGACCAGCCGTTCGACAGCCTCGACGAGGCGTGCGACTTCTGGATGACCTACATGGGCCTGGAGGGCGCGGAGCCCCGCGGCTATCTCCGCCGCTTCCTCGACGCGCGTCTCGAGCGCCGCGGCGGCGAACTGGTGGCACCCTTCCGCAAGCGCGCCGCGGTCATCGCCTGGACCGTCGGCTGAGCCGCGCGGGACGCCGCAGCGCTTGACCTGACGCGCCGTCCCTTCTACTCTCCGAGGGGTCCTTCACCAACCTCGCACAGGAACGGAGAGCCATGGAACTCGAGCGCCCGCTGCCCCAGCCCATCACGCCGGAAGCCAAGCCCTACTGGGACGGTCTGCGCGAGCAGAAGCTCATGCTGCCGCGCTGCCGGGCCTGCCGGAAGGCCTTCTTCTATCCGCGGGTGCTCTGCCCGCACTGCCACGCCTCGGACATCGAGTGGTTCCAGGCGAGCGGGCGCGGCAAGCTCTTCTCCTTCGAGATCGGCTATCAGAGCTTCAACAAGGCCTTCAAGGTGAAGCCACCCTTCGTGCTGGCCATGATCGAGCTGGAGGAAGGCCCGCGCATGATGTCGAACCTGATCGGCATCGAGCCCGACCCGAAGAAGATCCGCTGCGACATGCCCGTGGAGGTGGTCTTCGAGAAGCAGACGGACGACATCACGCTGCCCCTCTTCCGGCCCGCGGGAGGTGCGCGATGAAAGAGCTCCGCAACTCGGTCTGCATCGTGGGCGTGGACGAGAGCGACGAGCTGGGCACGCTGCCCCACAAGAGCCAGCTGACCCTGCACGTGGAGGCGGTGCGCAACGCCGTGCGGGATGCCGGCCTCAGGATCGGCGACATCGATGGGATCTTCACGGCGGGCCAGCACTCGCCGGCCACCATCGGCGAGGCGCTCGGCATCGTGCCGCGCTACGTGGACGGCACCACCGTGGGGGGCTGCTCCTTCATCATCATGGTGGGGCATGCGCTGGTGGCGCTTCACCACGGCCTCTGCGACGTGGCGGTGGTGTGCCACGGCGAGTCGGGCCGCTCCCAGGTGGGCGTCACGCCGCGGCGGGACACGGCCATTCCCGGGCAGTACGAGGCGCCGTTCGGCTTCGGCGGCGCCTCGACCATGTTCGGGATGATCACCACGCGCCACATGCACGAGCACGGGACCACGCTCGAGCAGTGGGCGCAGGTGGCCGTCTCCACGCGCCAGTGGGCGGCGCTCAATCCCAAGGCCCGTAACCGCGAGCCCATCACCATCGCGGATGTTCTCAACTCTCGGCCCGTCTGCTATCCGTTCAACCTGCTCAACATCTGCCTCGTGACCGATGCGGGCGGGGCGGTGGTGCTGACGCGCGCCGATCGCGCGAAGGACTGCGCCAAGAAGCCCGTCTACGTGCGCGGGGCGGGGGAGGCGACGGAGCACGTGAGCCTGACCCAGATGAAGAACCTCACCTTCAGCGAGGCGACCAGGAAGTCGGGCGCCAAGGCTTTCGAGATGGCCGGCGTCGGCTACAAGGACTTCAACCACATCATGCTCTACGACGCCTTCACCTCGGGGCCGCCGATCATGCTGGAGTCGCTCGGGTTCTGCAGGCCGGGCGAGGGCGTGCGCTTCTTCGAGCAGGGCAGGTCCACGCCCGGCGGCTCGCTGCCCATCAACACCAACGGCGGCGGGCTCTCCTACACGCACTCGGGCATGTACGGCATCTTTCCGATCATCGAGGCCGCGCGCCAGCTCCGCGGCGAGTGCGGCCCGCGCCAGGTGCCGAACTGCAAGGTCTCGCTGGTCAACGGCATGGGCGGCATGCTCTCCGCCGCGGGCACGCTGGTGCTCGCCAACGAGACGTAGAGGAGGCGCGGCACCGGCGCGCCTGCAGGGTGTGCGCTGAGCATGCCGACTCGAGCACGGAAGCGGTCTCGTGAGCGGCCGGCTGCCCGTGTGGCCCTGCTCTCTGGCCTCACGATCCCGCAGGCGCTGCTGGGGCGGGCGGACCGCGTCATTCAGTGACAGGGCTCTTTGCGGTGATTCGCACACGCGGGCCGGCATGGCAGCCCTCCCAGCCGTTGGAGGGCCAGCCGGACTGGGGCGGGCACGCGACGTTCATGAACGCCCTCGCGAAGGAGGGGTTCGTGCTGCTCGGCGGCCCGCTCGAAGGGACCTCCGACGTGCTGCTGATCGTGCGGGCCGCGAGCCCGGATGGGGTTCGGGCGCGCCTGGAGGCGGATCCGTGGACGGCGAATGACCTGCTCCGGATCACCCGGATCACCCCGTGGACGCTGCGCCTGGGCTCTCTCGGGAAGCCCGCGAGCTTCGAGACGAAGCGGCTGCCGGGTCGGCGCGACGTGGTCGCTCCGGATGGCTCCGACGTCCGCGTGCTGCTCGGGCTCGCGCGCGGCGGGATGGCGCACTTTTCGCTTCCCCCCGGCCAGATATCGAGGGCCGTCACCCATCGGACCGTCGAGGAGATCTGGTACGTCGTGGCCGGGCGAGGGGAGATGTGGCGCGAGCAGGCGGGACGAGAGGAGATCGTGGCGGTGGAGCCCGGCGTCTGCCTCACCATCCCGCTCGGCACGCAGTTTCAGTTCCGCTCGACCGGCGCGGAAGCGCTGGCAGCCGTCGCCGTGACGATGCCGCCGTGGCCGGGCGACGGCGAGGCGGTGGTCGTGCCGGGGAAGTGGACGCCCACGCCGTGAGGCGCCTCGACGAAAGGACGACGACATGCCCCGTAGTGCTCGTGCACGGCGTGCCCGACACCGCACGTGTGTGGGACGCCCGCGCCTGGCCGAGAGGACACGGGCGAGGTTCGTGATGCTCCCCGGCTTGCTCGCACCGGTGGCAGCTCGAGCGCCCCGAGGAAGTGGCCGCGGAGCTGCAGCGCTCCTGGGCGGCGGCGTAGCCGTCCCCCGCTGGCCGTCTCAGTCCCAGAGGTCTGCGGGATCGATCTGGAGATCGGGGAGCGGCGGAAGCGCAGCGCGCTCCGTGGTCAGGCTCCCGGCGGGCGCGTACGAGCCACCGGCCAACACGTGGGTCTCGATCGAGCGAGCAGCCGGGTCGACGACCCAGTAGTACGGCACGCCGTGCTGCGCATACCGCGCGAGCTTCCGCTCGCGATCGATCGGCGTGCTGGATGGAGAGAGCACTTCGACGGCCAGCGTCGGCGGGCCCTCGATCCCGCGCTCGCTGATGATGGCGCGCCGGTCGGCCGCCACGAACAGGACGTCCGGCTGCACCACCGTCACATCGCTCAAGATGCAATCCGTCGGAGCCACGAACACTTGTCCAAGGCCCCGAGCGCGCGGCGGTCCAGCAGCGGGCGGCCGTCCACCTCCACGCGGAGATGTGACTCGACCCGGCGACCGGTGCGGGCGCGCTCCTGGCTGGCCGGGCGCATGTGCCGCGGCAGCTTCGCGATCTCCTCCGGTGAAAGGGCCGCGGCCGCCTGCTCGTAGGCTCCGACGTGCTTGAACGCAACGCGCATGACGGCCGCGCCGGGCGGCGAGCCTGTCCATGGGAAGGCCGAGAAGACGCAGAGCCCGAGCGAGACGCCGGAGCCGGCCTGACAGCAGGTGCCAGCGGGCGCCAAGCTCCCATCTCACCGCGGCCCCCGCGAGGGCGCCCGGCGTGTCGCGCCCGGGATCGAGGCTCACCGCGAGGAACGCGACGTGGGGAGCGCTCCGCGCTTCGAGGGCCTTGAGCCGCTGGACGAGGAGCGGGCACGAGGCGTGGCAGTCCGCGTAGCACGAATCCTGGGTTGCCGGCTCGAATCTTGGGTTGAAGGTAGGGCGCGCCCCGCGCTCGCGCGTATGACCCACGTCATAGCGGGCGCAATGGCGGGGCGCTATGACCTCCGTCATATGGCCGCGGTCGGGCTCCTGCTACTCATGAGGTGCGGGGCGGTCGGCCCCCATGGCCGACGGGGGCCCCGGCGTTCGCCGAAGCGAAGGCGGCGGCAGACGCTCTCGAAGCCAATGCGGGAAAGGGAGCCATATGAGATCGACATGGAAGGTGGGAGGTCTCCTGGGAGTGCTGACCCTGGGTGTGCTGCTGGCATCGCCGCACGACGCCGCCGCGCAGGCGCGCCCACCCGTGAAGGCGGCGGCCGCCCCTGCGGCGCCCGCGGGCGCGGCCGTCGAAGCGGTGCTCACGAGCGCGCCCGACGTGCCGCCGCCGCTCACCCGCCGGGATCCCGCCAAGGTCGTGGTGCACCTGGAAGTCCGCGAGGTGGATCTGGAGATCTCCGACGGCGTCATGTACACGTTCTGGACCTTCGGCGGCCAGGTGCCGGGCAAGTTCATCCGGGTGCGCCAGGGCGACACCGTCGAGTTCCATCTGCAGAACCACCCGGACAACAAGATGCCGCACAACATCGACCTGCACGCCGTGACGGGACCGGGCGGCGGCGCCACGAGCAGCTTCACGGCGCCCGGGCACGAGTCCCAGTTCACCTTCCGGGCGCTGAACCCGGGCCTGTACGTCTACCACTGCGCCACCGCGCCGGTCGGCATGCACATTGCCAACGGCATGTACGGGCTCATTCTCGTGGAGCCGCCCCAGGGTCTCTCCAAGGTGGATCGCGAGTTCTACGTGATGCAGGGCGACTTCTACACGGTGGGCTCGTATCGCGAGAAGGGTGCCCAGCCCTTCGACATGCAGAAGGCCATCGACGAGAAGGCGACCTACGTGCTCTTCAACGGCTCCGAGGGCGCGCTCGTGGGCGACAAGGCGCTCAAGGCCAAGGTCGGCGACCGCATCCGCATGTTCGTGGGCAACGGCGGCCCCAACCTGGTGTCGAGCTTCCACGTCATCGGCGAGATCTTCGACCGCGTGTACACGGAGGGCGGCTCCCGCTACCAGGAGAACGTGCAGACGACGCTCATCCCCGCGGGCGGCTCCGCCATCGTGGAGTTCAAGGCGGAGGTGCCGGGCACGTACATCATCGTGGACCACTCCATCTTCCGCACCTTCAACAAGGGCGCGCTCGGCATGCTCAAGGTCGAGGGCGCCGAGGACAAGCTCGTCTACTCCGGCAAGGAAGTGGACGCCGACTACCTCAGCGAGAAGGCCGGGCCGCCGTCGACGGCCGTGGCCTCCGCCGTCACGGCCCTGGAGAAGGGCACGCTCGACATCAAGACGCAGACCGCGGCCGGCGAGATGCTCTTCAAGGGCACGTGCTCGGTGTGCCACCAGACGACGGGGCAGGGTCTTCCGAACGTCTTTCCGCCCCTCGCCAAGTCGGATTTCCTCATGGCGAACAAGCAGCGCTCCATCGAGATCGTGCTGAAGGGGCTCAATGGGCCCGTCACGGTCAACGGCAAGACGTTCAACTCCGTCATGCCGCCGATGAGCCAGCTCCGCGACGACGAGGTCGCCAACATCCTGACCTACGTGCGCAACGCGTGGGGCAACAAGGGCGAGCAGGTGACGGCGGCCGAAGTGACGGCGACCCGCAGCAAGATCAAGCTGCCCCCGGGGGCGGCTCACTGACCGCCATGCGTGCCGTCGTTCTCTCCCTGGCCATCGTGCTGGCGGGCGGCAGCGCCTTCGCGGCCGCCCCCGGCGGCATGGCGCGCGTCGGTCCCGGCTCGCTCCGCCCCCTCTACGCGCCGGACTCCGGCACGACCGCGATCGACGTCCGTGCCTTCGAGCTCGCGCGCGTGCCGGTGACGAACCGCGAGTTCCTGGCTTTCGTGCAGAGCCACCCGGAATGGCGACGCGACCGCGTGGCGCACGTCTTCGCGGACGACGGGTACCTGCGCCACTGGGTCCAGCCGGACGAGCTGGGCGCGGGCGTCGATCCCGATCAGCCCGTGACACAGGTGAGCTGGTTCGCGGCCAAGGCTTACTGCGCCGCCCAGGGGCAGCGTCTGCCCACGGAGGCCGAGTGGGAGCTCGCGGCGGCCGCCGGCGACACGAGCGCGGACGGATCCACCGAGGCGGGCATCCGCGAGCGGATCCTGGCCTGGTACGGGAGGCCGGCCGGCGCCCGGCTGGACGCCGTGGGACACGGGACAGCCAACTACTGGGGCGTCTACGACCTCAACACGCTCGTCTGGGAGTGGGTGCTCGATTTCAACGGCACGCTCGTCTCGGGTGACAGCCGCTCCGGGGCGAGCGCCGACCGCATGCAGTTCTGCGGGGCCGGCGCCCTCGCCGCCGGGGACAAGCAGGACTACGCGAGCTTCATGCGCCTCGCTTTCCGCGGGTCGCTCGAGGCGCGCTACACGACCTCGAGCCTGGGGTTCCGCTGCGCGCGGGACGTCGTCGGCCCATGAAAGCCCTTCGTCTCTTGACAGGATGCGCGGCCCTGCTGCTCGCCCTGGGCGGCACGGGGACAACAGGGCTGGCGCAGCACGTGCACCCGGCGGCACCTCCATCCGCGGCGCCGGCCCGGAGCCAGTCCCTCTACGCGCTCTCGGCCACGCTCAGCGACCAGGACGGCCGCTCCGTCGGGCTCGATCTCTTCCGCGGCCATCCGGTCCTCATCAGCATGTTCTACGCATCGTGTCCCGATGCGTGCCCGCTCCTGATCGCCAGAATCCAGCGGATCGAGGCAGACCTGTCGCCGCGCGAGCGGGCGAATCTGCGCGTCGTGCTGGTGAGCCTGGATCCCGAGCGGGACACGCCGGAAGCCCTCCAGGCGCTCGCGCGGGCCCGCGGGCTCGACGAGTCGCGCTGGCGGCTCATGAGGGCATCCGACGATACCGTGCGCGAGATCGCCGCGGCGCTCGGCATCAAGTACCGGCGGCTGCCGGACGGCAGCTTCAACCACTCGTCGGTCCTCACACTCCTGGATCGGTCCGGCGTCGTGCAGGCCCGCGTCGATGGCCTCGGCCGTCCGTACGCGGATCTGCTCAAGAGATTGCGGGCGGCGGCCGCGCCGTAGCCTCCCCTACGCGAGGCTGATCCGGTCGGGCGTCCACGGAGGATCGAACGTGATGCGGACGTCCACCGACTCCACCCCCGGCACCGCCATCACGGCGTGGCGGATCCAGCCCGGCATCACGTCGTGGACGGGGCAGCCGGGCGCCGTCAGCGTCATGAGGATGCTCACCGCGCCGTTCTCGATTCCGATGTCGTAGACGAGCCCCAGGTCCACCACCGACATGCCGAGCTCGGGATCGAGCACGCCGCCCAGCGCCGTGCTGATCTGCTCACGTGTCGGCGCATGGGAGCCTCCCGCGATCGCGGGCAGCGCCGCGGGCGCCGGCTGGAAGGCGCAGCCGGGGTCCTCGGCGAGCGGATCGCCGGTGACCGCGTACGCGCGGGCGCGGCTGCCGCCGCAGCGCTCCCGATACGGACAGGCGCCGCAGCGTCCGCCCAGCCGCGAGGGATCGCGGAGGGAGACGAAGAGCGGATCCTCGCGGTAGACGGCGACGAGATCGTCGCGGCGGACGTTGCCGGCCGCGAGCGGCAGAAATCCGCTCGGGCAGATATTGCCGACGTGGTCGATGAAGACGAAGCCGTTGCCGTCGGTGACGGCCCTCCCGGCCCGGCCGATCAGGTCTGGCGCCGATCCGCCGCCGCGGGCCGCCCGGCCCCGCTCGGCCAGCACCCGGTGATAGTGCGGAGCCTCGGTGGCCTTCACGCCGAAGGGCGCCCGCGTGGCCAGCTCCGCCGCCCAGTGCAGCACCGACTCGATGTCCTCGGCCGAAAGCCCCTGCTCCGCCTGGGCCCGTCCCACGGGGATGAGGAAGAAGAGCGCCCAGAGGGTGGGCCCGATCTCCATCATCTGTCGGGCGAGCTCGGGCAGGTCGGCGCGGGTGAGGCTCGAGACCGTGGTGTTGATCTGGAGCGGCAGGCCGAGCGCCCGCGCGTGCTCGATGATCCGCATGGTGTAGAGATGGGAGCCCTTCACGCCGCGGAACGCGTCGTGCGTCTCCGCCGTCGCGCCGTCGAGGCTGACCGCGAGGCGGGCCAGGCCGGCTTCCTGGAGGGCGCACAGCCGATCCCGCGTCACCGCGGCGGTCCCGCTGGGCGTGAGCGACACCGAGAGCCCCTTTTGGGTGCCGTGCGCGACCAGGCTGACGATGTCCGGCCGCCTGAGCGGATCCCCGCCGGTCAGTACCACGATGGGCGGGGGCGAGCCGAACGAGGCGACGCGATCGAGGAGCCGGCGGCCCTCTTCGGTTGTGAGCTCGTCCGGATCCCGCCGCGGCATGGCCTCGGCGCGGCAATGCACGCATGCAAGCGCGCAGGCGCGCGTCGTCTCCCAGATCACGATGAACGGCGACCGGTCGAAGCCGCTCATGCCGTGTGCGCTCCCATCGTGGGCACCGGCCGCTGCCCGCAGGCAGCCAGGTGCCAGAGCATGCGGGCGAGCGTGGTGCAGAAGCAGAGGCTGCCGGCCGCCAGGACCGCGCCCGCCGCGAGGATGAGCGGCGCCGAGCCCGCGGCCAGGGCAGCTGCGAGTCCCGCCATC
>Ga0335071_10004568_pt1 | contig 14463 bp, 11 predicted proteins | sample Lox_Sample_15_FD_206724 | JGI IMG/M metagenome (GOLD analysis project Ga0335071, IMG submission 206724) | Soil microbial communities from Loxahatchee National Wildlife Refuge, Florida, United States - Lox_Sample_1.5 | ecosystem: Environmental > Terrestrial > Soil > Wetlands | place: USA... | reverse complement strand
AGGGACGCCGCGGTTCGGCACGGGAGTGCCAAGACCGCGCGCGCGGCGAACGCCGCCGCAGAGAAGATCGCGGTTCTCTACCGCGAGTTTCGGCAGAAGGGTGAGCAGGCGGCTCTCCTCCCCCTGCTAAAGGACCCGAATTCGTCGGTGCGCTCCTGGGCGGCGGCTCACGCGTTGGAGTTCGCGCCGGAGCAAGCCGTCCCGGTACTTGAGGCGCTGGCGAGCGGCCCGCCTGGCGCGCAGCGCGCCAACGCATCAATGACGCTCCGAGAGTGGCGTGCGGGACGCCTGAAGTTCCCTTGAGCGGGGGCTTCTGCTGATGTGACGCGGGCGGCGCGAATCTTGAACACGGGGCAGAGCCGTGCCATCGGAGGGTTGTCTGGACTCTCTCGACGGAGGATGCCCCGTGGCGGTGATGGTGATCGAGGTGCCGGAGGAACTCAAGCCCCTTGGCGACGCGATGATGGAGGCGATCACCGCGGTGAGGAAGGCGCGGGCCGGGACAGGGGCCGGCAAGGCCATGGACTACGCCGCCGTCGAGGTGGCCATAGGCGACGCCGCCGCCCGGATCGAACGCGCCGGCCACCAGGCCGTGCTCCAGGCCCTCGACATCGACCGGCCGAGCGTCATGATCGGCGGGGCGCGCTTCACCAAGGTCGGGCGCTGCGAGGCCACCTACTACACGCTGGCGGGCCCGGTGGCGGTCGAGCGGTCGCTCTACCGCGAGGCCGGGAAGCGGAACGCCAAGGTGGTCGATCCGGTGAGCCTGCGCGCGGGCGTGCTGGAAGACGGCTGGCTGCCCCGAACCGCCAGCGCGATGGCGCACCAGGTCCAGCAGGTGACCTCTCGCGAGGCGGAGGAGAGCGCACGGCATCTCGGGCGCCTGCCGTACTCGCGGTCGAGCTTCGAGCGGGTGGCGCACGCGGTGGGGGACCTCTACGTGCCGGCGCACGGAGACATTGAGGACGCGCTCATCGAGCAGTACGAGATCCCACGGGAGGCGAGGAGCGTCAGCGTCTCACTCGACCGGGTGAGCGTGCCCATGGAGGAGCCACGGCCGCGCCCGGTAGGACGACCGAAGAAGGACGATCCGAAACGGCCCGTGGCCCGGAACTTCCGGATGGCCTACTGCGCCACCGTGACCCTGCATGATCGGGACGGCAACGGGCTGCACACCATCCGCTACGGACGTATGCCGCAGGGCGACGCCAGGAACCTGTGCGAGGGACTCGGGGCCGATGTGATGGCGCTGCTCGCGAAGCGTCCAGGGCTCAAGGTGGCGACCCTCTGCGACGGCGCGGCGGAGCTGTGGAACCTCCTCTCCGAGCCGCTCGGCGAGGAGGCGCTCGGGACGGAGGTCCACAAGGTCGTGGACCTGTGGCACCTGCTGGAGAAGCTCGGCCGCGCCGCGGGGGTGATCCACGGCAGCGGCTCGGCCGACGAGGTGGTGCAGAGGTGGAGGCTGCGGCTACTCAACTCCTCCCGGGCGGCGGAGGGGATCCTGGAGGAACTGAAGCACTCGGGCCGCGAGCACGTGCAGGTGAGCGACGCTCGACCGGTCCACGACGCCATCACCTACATCGAGAACAACGGCGACCGCATGGACTACGCCACCGCTCGAAGGCGCGGCCTCCCCGTCGGCAGCGGCAACGTCGAGGCCACGTGCAAGAGTTTGGTCGAGGTGCGGATGAAGCGGCCCGGCGCCAGGTGGAAGGAGGAGAGCGGCGAGCACATCATCCAATTGCGCGCCGTCGCGCTCAGCGACCGGTGGGACGCCGCGATGGATCTCACGCTGAAGCCGCTCCGAAAGGCGGTGCGGGCGGCCTGATCAGAAGGGGAGCCACACCCGATCTCCACCGCGTCGCTGAAGAGCAGGTCGCGCCCCACGTTGACGAAGCCAAGATGCCCCCCGAGCAGCTCTTCGATGCCGAAGCCCGCCAGGGCGCCGAGGATGACGTTGGCCGTGGCGAGGGAGGGATCGGAGAAGTCGGCGGAGCGGGTCTGGCCGGAACGGAAGAGCAGCTCGTAGCCGAAGACGCACCCCACCCGGTCGACGATGGGTTGCCGGCCGATGAGCCACTGTTCCTCGCTCACCGGGCCATCATCGCCCGGCCGCCGCGGCGGGAGAAGTCCCTAGCGCATGTCCCAGGCCAGCTTGGCGGCCAGCGCCACGGACACCAGCACCGCCACCCGCCGAACGAGCGCGTCGCCACGGCGTACGGTGAGGTGCGCCCCGAGCCAGCTGCCCAGGAGCTCTCCGGCGCCCATGGGCAGCGCCACCCGCCAGACGACCACCCCCCGCGCCGCGAACAGCGACATGGCTGCCAGGTTGGAGGCGAAGTTCACCACCTTGGCCGCCGCCGAGGCCTCGGTGTAGGTATCGCCGAGCAGGGCCACGCCCGCCACGATGAGGAACGTTCCCGTGCCCGGACCGAAGAAGCCATCGTAAGCGCCCAAGAAGAGGGCCGCAGCCGCGGCTGCGGCGGGGCGGAGTGCGCCGCGCGCCAGCCGACCAGCCGGGGCGGCGCCCGGACGGAAGGCCACGAAGGCTGCCGCCGAAACGAGCAGCACCAGCACCAGGGGGCGAAGCACGCCGGCCGGAACGGAGAGCACCAGCGCCGCACCCGTTAGCGAGCCGACCAGGCCCAAAGGGAAGGCGGCCGCCGCGCGCCGGGGATCCACGAGCCCGCCCGCCGAGAAGCGAGCGAGCGAGGCGAGCGAGCCGAAGACCGACTGGCCCTTGTTGGTCCCGAGCGCCAGGTGCGGAGGAAGGCCGGCAAAAAGGAGGGCGGGCAGCGTGAGCAGGCCGCCGCCACCGGCGATGGCGTCGACGGTACCGGCCAGGAAGGCGACCGCGGCCAAGACGGCGATGGAGGCTGGGGCGAGCTCGGCCACGGCGCCTGCCTTGTACCACCCCGGCCCGGGTGCGCCATCCTCCCGCCACGGAGTGCTCGCCGGCGCGACCAAACGGCGCACGCCGGAGCCGCCGGGGAGCGGCCGGGCCCGGGCGCGACCGGCCGACCGGGGTGCCTCGTGCCGCACCCGCTCGAGGCCGTCTTCCCGCCCATTTGACAGCGGCCGATCCGGTCTTACCGAATTGACAGGGATTGGTGGTGAATAGGCAGGAGGCCGAAGCGATGACCACCCTTCTTGGCCCGAGCCACCGCCCTGCACACGCCTCGCCGAGGCGCGGAGTGCGTCGGCGCGGGCAATTGAATTGAAGACGTAAGATGAAGAGGAGGTAACAGCAATGGCCAATCTGATTCGCAGGAACAACCCAGGAGCCGCCATGTCACGGCTCCTCGATCCATTCGAGATGATGCGAGACCTGATGCGCTGGGATCCCTTCGCCGAGCTCGGGACCGGCCGCAGCGAACTCGCCTTCGCGCCGTCGTTCGAGGTCAAGGAGACGAAGGACGCATACCTGTTCAAGGCGGACCTGCCGGGGATCAAGGAGGACGACCTGGACATCTCCCTCACCGCGAACCGGCTGACGGTGTCCGGCAAGCGCGAGGAGGAGAAGCGCGAGGAGGAGGACCGGTTCTACGCCTATGAGCGCAGCTACGGTTCGTTCTCCCGGTCCTTCACCTTGCCCGAGGGAGTGGACGTAGAGCACGCCGAGGCGGGCCTGTCCTCTGGCGTACTCACGGTGAATGTTCCCAAGAAGCCCGAGGTGAAGCCGAAGAAGATCGAGGTCAAGAAGCTCGGGCCGAAGGGCGAGAAGGCCCAGGCCTAGGCCACATGGAGTCCTCGGCCGCCCACGGCGGCCTCGGAGCCGGGGCCCGCGCGGAACGTAAGCGCGGGCCCCTCGCGTTTTGCCGCGCCCCGTGCGGGCCTCCGGCGTCCGCTTTCACACCCCGCGTGCGTGCCTACCTTTGGCCGGGGCTGGCCGCCTCCCGGTCAGCCTCCTGCTAATGCTTGAGCCGGGTGCTGAGCCCTCGATCGCCTCGCTCGAGGAGGTGGTGCGCGCGCTGCGAACGCAGCTCTCCGCCGCCGAAGATGAGCTGCGCCGGGCCCTCACAAGGCGACCAGCGCTGCCGGGTGAGGGCCGCAGGCGTGCTGTCCCCCGACGCAGCGAGCGGGGGAGCGAGCGCCAGGCGCTGCGCCACAGCGAGGCCCTGTACCGCGGCATCGCCCGGAGCATCCCCGGCGGTGGAGTGTGCGTGGTCGACGGCGAGCTGCGCTATCTCGTGGCCGAGGGGGCGCTGCTCAGCGAAATCGGCTTCTCCCCCGAGCGGATGGAGGGAAGACACGTCCGCGAGGTGGTGCCGGGAGAGGCGGGCGAGAAGACCATCGAGAGCTTCCAGCGGGCGCTGGCCGGCGAGACCCTGACGCGCGAGTCGAACTGGAGAGGCCGAGCCCTTCTCACCCACTATGGGCCGCTCCGTGGCCCGGGGGTGCACGCGGCCGTGGCCCTGGCCCTGGACATCACCGATCGCCAGCGCGCCGAGGAGGCGCTTCGGGCCAGCGAGGAGCGGCAGGTGGCGCTTCGCCGCGAGGCCGAGTCCGCCGTCCGCGCCAAGGACGAGTTCCTGGCCATGCTCGGCCACGAGCTGAGAAATCCCCTGGCACCCATCCTCACCGCGGTCGAGGTGCTGCGCCTCCGCGGGGAAGGGGCCTTCGCCCGCGAGCAGGCCATCATCGAGCGGCAAGCCCATCACATGATCCGGCTCGTGGACGATCTGCTCGACGTGGCACGGGTCGCCCGCGGCCAGGTCAAGCTGATGCACCGCCGGCTACCCCTCTCCGGCGCCGTGGGGCGGGCGGTGGAGATGGTGAGCCCCCTCCTCGAGGAGAAGGCCCACCGGCTGGTGCTCTCGGTGCCCGGCGACCTGTGGGTCCACGGCGACGAGGCCCGCCTGGCCCAGGTGTTCGCCAACCTGCTCAGCAACGCAGCCAAGTTCACTCCCGGGGGGGGCCGGATCGAGGTCGCGGCCCGAGCGACGGGAGGAAAGGTGGCGGTGGTGGTCCGCGACGACGGGGCAGGGATCGCCCCCGACCTGCTTCCCCGCGTCTTCGACCTGTTCGTGCAGGGAGATCGGCGCCTGGACCGTGCCCAGGGGGGGCTGGGGCTCGGGCTCGCCCTGGCTCGCACGCTGGTGCAGGCCCACGGTGGCCGCGTGGAGGCGCGAAGTGAGGGCCCGGGGCGGGGCAGCGAATTCACGGTCGAGCTGCCGCTGTGCCATCCCCCGCAGGGGGAGCCGACGGCCGCGCCGCCGGTACCGGTCCTGGAACGGGGGCAGGCGCGGCGCGTGCTCGTGGTCGACGACAACCGAGACGCCGCCGACCTTCTGGCCGAGGGACTCAGGCTGCATGGGCACGAGGTGCGGGTCGCCTACGACGGGCCGGAGGCGCTGCAGGCGGCGGAGCAGCTCGATCCCGAGGTGGCACTCCTCGACATCGGGCTGCCGGTGATGAACGGCTACGAACTGGCCCGCCGCCTTCGCGAGGCCGGTCGCGAGCGGTGTTTCCTCGTCGCGGTGACCGGCTACGGACAGGAGACGGATCGCGCCCGCGCCCTCGAGTGCGGGTTCGACCACCACGTCGTGAAGCCGGTCGACCTCGAGGCCGTCCGCGAGCTGGTGCGGCAAGCCCAAAGGCACGGCTAACCGGCGCAACCCAACCGGGCAGGCCCCGAGGGGGCCGGCGCGGTTTGACTGGCGGCAGACCGGACGGGCACTAGAGGGCTAGGTACGTTCCCACCCAGGAGGTGTCGCTTGGTGCCCACCGCCGCTTCGTCTACCAGCACCACCGCCCAGCGCGTCCAGCTCGCCCTGACCATCCTCCGGGTGGTGGTCGGCATCATCTTCGTCGTGCATGGAGGCCAGAAGCTGTTCGTCTTCGGGTTCGGCGGGGTGATGGGCTTCTTCGGGAAGGTGGGCATCCCGCTGCCCGTCGTGACCGCGGTGGTCGTCACCCTGGTCGAGTTCCTGGGTGGGCTGGCCCTCGTCGTCGGCGTGGTCACGCGGATCGCTGCCGTCCTCATCGGCCTCGACATGATCGGGGCCATCCTCTTCGTGCACCTGAAGGCCGGCTTCTTCAACCCCACCGGCTTCGAGTACCCTCTCACGCTCCTCGCCGCGGCCATCTGCCTGGCCCTGGCCGGGGCGGGGGCGTACTCGATCGATGCAGCCATCGGCGGACGCGGGAGGTAGCCCGCTAGCCCAGCCCCCGGACCGCCTCCACCGTCAGCTCTTCGAGCGAAGCGAGTCGCAGATCGGCGAGCCGGAGCACTTCCGTGGCGAGCGGGTAGCTCGGGGCGGGCACGGCGATGGCCTTCATCCCCGCCGCCTTGAGCGATCGAAGGCCGTTACCCGAGTCCTCGACACCGACACATTCGCCCGGTGAGAAGCCCAGCCGCCGGGCCGCCTCGAGATAGATGTCCGGGGCCGGTTTGCCACGAGGGATGGAATCGCCGAGCACCACCACCGGGATGACGCGCTCGAGCCCGGTGGCGGCGAGCACGTGCTCGATGAGGACGGTCATCGAGCCCGAGGCCACCGCGATGGCGAAGGCCTTGACCATCCGGTGGACGGCCTCGACCGCGCCGGGCAGCACCGGCAGGTGGTGGTCATAGGCCGCCTGCATTCGGCGGCCGATCTCGTCCATCACCTCCGCCGCCGGCATCTCGAGCGGGAGCCGCTGTCGCATCTCCTCCGCCCATTCCACCGTGGCCCGCCCCATGCAGGCGCGCTGCATCTCCTCGGTCCAGGTCCGGCCGTACGCAGCGGCCATCTCCACCCGTGATCGGTTCCAGACCGGTTCCGAGTCGATGAGGACGCCGTCCATGTCGAAGATGACCGCCCGGATTGGCATGCGGGCCACCATACCCGCGGGACCGGGCGAAGGCCCGCGGCGAAGCGCCCGTCACCGGAGCATCTGTCACCGAAGTACCCGTCCACGGTGAGCACCGACCCCGCGGCGGGTCGCGCCCGACGACCCGCCCCGCCGAGGAGCATGCCCGGGCACTTCTCCTCCTCGCCGGAAGAGCGTACCTTCCAGGCAGCAGTTGGACCAGCGCAGGAGGCGGAGATAGACCAACCGTCGATGCAGGCGACATACGCGCAGTCTCACCGGCGTCTAGCCGGTTGAGCGCTCGCCCGAGAGCGCATTGTCCAAGAGGAGAGGCTCCTTCGAGAGCCTCTTCTCGCATCTGGTCCCTGCGGTGACCGCGGAGCCTTCACGCGGCAGTGGCGGTTGGCGCACCCTCGGCGGGGGGCAAGGTGGGCATCGGCAAACCCAGCGAACCGGCCACAGCCCGCAGGAGCTCCGATTCGCCCAGGGTGACGCGGCCGTCGGAGAGCACACAGGCCGCCGCGCCGGCGAGCAGGGTGGCCTTGAGGGGCGGGGCGGCCTCGTCAAGCCGGCTCAGCGCCAAGTCCAGGCGGGCGGCAGTGAAGCGGTCGCGCGGGAGAATCCGCCACGTGCCCCTCACGCCCATGGCCGCGACACCGGCCTCGAGGGCCCGTTCTGCGGCTTGCGGGTCGACCGTTCCCGTCCAGGCGAGCGCCGAGAGGAGCTCCAGCGCCTCCACCTCGACTTGCTCCAGGGCCCGGGCGCGGATCGGGGCCGGGGCCTGCCCCAGAGACGGGGCGAGCCGGCGCCGCACGAGCCGCTGTAGCGACCATTCGTAGAGGGTCAGCCGGCCGTCCGCCTCCGCCAAAGCGGCCAGGTCGCGAACGAGGGCCTGGGCCTGGTCGGCGGAGAGGCCGTCCAGGGCGGGGAGGGCGAGATCGAGAAGCGAAAGCCGGCGGGCGCGGGGCACCTGGTCCACGGCCGGCGCGAGCCGGGTCACCTCCGCCCCCAGGGCCGGCTCGGCCGACACCACCGCCAGCTGGCGCGAGCGGAGCCCCGGCTCGCCGTCGAGGAGCAGCGCCAGAGCCAGCGCCCGGGCGCCGAAGGGCTCGCGGGCCGCATCGGCGGCGGCGGGTGGAAAGCTCGCCAGCAGGTCTCGTGCCGCGGCCAGGTGCTCGGGGGCGAGGCGACCCACGGCCGCCGCCGCGGCCAGGCCCAGCGCCTCGGGAGAGGCCCCCGCCGAAGGGTGGGACGCCTCCCCTTCGCGTGCGCTCGGGGTGGCCCCGGCCGGCTCGGACCCCAGGCGCCGGATCCGTTCCTCGATGGGTGGATGGGTGGAGAAGAGCCCGGAGAGGAACCCGCTCACGCCGTTGGCGAAGAAGAGATGCGCGGCCTCGGGCGCGTGCGGGCTTGCGAGCACCGAGCCCTCCGATGCGACCTTGGAGAGGGCGCTGGCCAGGCCGCCGGGATTGCGGGTGAACTGGACTGCAGCCGCGTCGGCCAAGAACTCGCGTTGCCGCGATACCGCCAGCCGGATGAGCCGACCGAAGAAGGCCCCGATGGCGCCGGCGACGAGCAGCGCCAGGCCCGCACCGAGCAGGACGCCGCCGCCGGAGCGGCGCCGCCGGTAGGAGGAGCCGCCGTCCGAGACCGAGAGCAGTACCCGGCCGATGAGCGCCAGCACGGTCAGGCCGCCCACCAGGGCCATGAGCCGCAGGTTGATGCGCGCATCGTGGTTCAGGACGTGGGAAAGCTCGTGGGCGAGGACGCCCTGCAGCTCGTCACGGGTGAGCTTCTGGACCGCCCCCCGGGTGACCGCCACCACCGCCCGCTCCGGCGTGGTCCCGGCGGCGAAGGCGTTGATCCCCGACTCGCTGTCGAGCTGGTACAGCCGGGGCACGGGGATGGCTGCCGCGAGCGCCATCTCCTCGAGGACGTTCACCGCCCGCCGCTCCCCGGGCTCCTGCGTCAGCCGATCCACCGGGCGCCCCCCCAGCATCCGGGCCACCGCGTCACCACCGTCCTTGGCGAGCCGCAGCGCATGCCAGGCGGTGCCCAAGGCCACCACCGCCATCACCACCCCGGCCACCGGGATGAGGAGTTCGCCCATCCACGTCGTCACGAGGCCGATCGCATCCTCCTCCCGGCCGGTGACGGCCATCGCTCCCCGGCCCAGCGGGCCAGCGGTCCGCGAGAGCACGAGCGCGATCCCCACGTCGGCGACGGCCACGGTGAGGGCGATGGCCGTGACGAAGAGCACCACCAGCACGAAGGTGTGCCGCTTCGCCGCCGCCTGGGCGGCGAAGAAGTCCATGGTGCCGCGGGCCGGGGCCATCTTCGGTCTCTAGAAGGCGACCTTGACCGCCTCGCGCTCCTCGGGGGCCTGGATCTCGAAGGACTGAGCCGCCGGGAACGGGCCGGCGAGCAGCATGCCGGGGAAGGTCTCCCGAGCGTTGTTGTAGCTCATCACCGCGTCGTTGTAGGCCTGGCGGGCGAAGGCGATCCGGTTCTCGGTGGAGGTGAGCTCCTCCATGAGCTGGGCCATGGTCTGATTGGCCTTGAGATCCGGGTAGGCCTCGGCCACGGCCAAGAACCGGGAGAGGGTACCGGTGAGCGCCCCCTCGGCCGCGGACAGCCCGGCCATGGCCGAGGGATCGCCCGGGGCGGCGGCGGCGGCCTTGGCCGCGGTGGATGCGGCGTTGCGAGCGGCCACCACCGCCTCGAGCGTCCCGCGCTCGTGCTTCAGGTAGCCCTTGGCCGTCTCCACCAGGTTGGGGATGAGGTCGTGGCGCCGCTTGAGCTGGACCTCGATCTGGCTGAAGGCGTTGCGGAACGCGTTCCTGCGGGTGACCAGGCCGTTGTAGATGGAGATGGCCCACAGCACCAGGACGACGACGAGGACCAGCACGATGGCGAGCAGGTACATCTTCCCTCCGGGATAGGCGTGCAGCCGGATGATGACACAGATCCTCCGCGCCGGAACGCCAATCCCGGTTCTTTGCCCCCCCGCCCGAGCGGGAAGGCCCCGGGCCGCGGGCGAGGGGAAACCGGGCGGCGGTTCCGCGGACGCCGGAGGCGCCGCTGGCCTATTCTGATGTAGCTTCGTGGTCGGGAGGCGGTAGCCTCTCCCCTCGCCCGCCATGCGCCTCCTCGTCGTCGAAGACGATCGAATGCTGGGCCAGGCCCTCCAGGCGGGCCTGCGTCAGAACGGCTGGGCGGTGGACTGGGTCCGGGACGGCGACGCCGCCGAGGAGGCGCTGCGCGGCGAGCCGTACGACCTGGTCCTGCTCGACCTGGGCCTGCCGCGCAAGGGGGGCCTCGAGATCCTCTCCGGGCTGCGGCGCCGCGGGAGCACCGTGCCGGTGCTGATCCTCACCGCCCAGGACACGATACCGGACCGGGTGGCCGGCCTCGACGCCGGCGCTGACGACTACCTCGTGAAGCCCTTCGACCTGGACGAGGTGGCGGCGCGGATCCGCGCCCTCCACCGGCGAAGCACCGGCCGGGCTCGGCCGCGGCTGGGGGTCGGCGGGCTCTCGCTCGACCCCGCCGCGCACGAGGTCACGCTCGACGGGGCCAAGGTCCAGCTGTCCGCTCGGGAGTTCGGGCTCCTCGAGGCGCTCCTCGAGCGGCCCGGGCGCCCCCTGTCACGTGCACAGCTGGAGGAGCGGCTGTATGGATGGGGCGAGGAGGTCGAGTCGAACGCCGTGGAGGTTCATGTGCACGCGCTCCGCAAGAAGCTGGGCGCCCACTGGATCCGGACCTTGCGCGGGGTGGGCTACGTGGTGCCCGGGGAGGGGGAGCGGTGACCTCGGTGCGGCGCAAGCTCCTCGTGGCGCTCCTCGGGGCGGTGGTGGCCGTGACCCTGCTCGGGGTGCTCGCCACCTACAAGGTCGCACGCGAGCAGCTCGACGACATCTTCGACTACCACCTTCGGCAGATCGCCCTCTCCCTGTCCGACCGGGCGCTGGCCCGGGCCGCGGCTCGGCGGGCCGGGCCCGAGCTCGACTTCTCCATCCAGATCTTCGATCAGGGCGGCGTCCGGCTCTACCTCTCGCGACCGGAGGCGCCGCTTCCCCCGGTCTCCGACCTCGGCTACTCGAACGTGAACGGGCCCGGCGGGCTCTGGCGCGTCTACGCCACCGCCATCGGCGGTCAGGTCATCCAGGTGGGCCAGCCGGTGCGGGTGCGCGAGGACCTCGCCTTCCAGGCCGCCACCCGCACCCTCATCCCGCTGGTGCTGCTCCTGCCGCTCCTTGCCTTGCTGGTGTGGCGAATCGTCGGCGGGGGGCTGGCCCCGCTGCGCCGGCTCGCCGGGGCGGTCACCGCCCGCACACCGGCCGCGCTCGATCCCTTCGGCGAGGAGGGAGTGCCGGTGGAAGCGCTGCCGCTCGTCCGGGCGCTGAACGGGCTCCTCTCGCGGCTGCGTGCGGCCATGTCCGCCCAGCGGGCCTTCGTGGCCGACGCCGCCCATGAGCTGCGCACTCCGCTGGCCGCCCTCAAGCTGCAGCTCCAGCTTCTCGAGCGCGCCCCCGAGGGCCCATCGCGCGCCGCCGCCCTGGCCGAGCTGGCCGCCGGGCTGGAGCGCGGGACCCACCTCGTCGGGCAGCTCCTCACCCTGGCCCGGCTCGACCCCGGCGCCGGCCCCCCACCGCCCGCGGGACCGGTGGCGCTCGCCGAGCTCGTGCGGCAGGCGGTGGCCGACCACGCGCTGCTCGCCGAGGCGAAGGGCATCGACCTGGGTGCCGCCGGGATGGAGGAGGCGGCGGTCACCGCCGGAGATGCGGCCGGGCTGCGCACGCTCCTCGCCAACCTCGTCGACAACGCCCTTCGCTACACGCCAGCCGGGGGCCGGGTCGACGTCTCGGCGGGGCTGGCCGAACTCGGTCCCTACCTCGAGGTGGCCGACACCGGGCCCGGCATCCCCGCCCCCGAGCGGCGGCGGGTCTTCGACCGGTTCTACCGCGTCCCCGGCTCGGCCGAGGGAGGCAGCGGCCTCGGGCTCTCCATCGTCAAGGCCATCGCCGAACGGCACGGGGCGGCCGTGGCCCTCTCCGATACGCCGGGCGGAGGACTGAAGGTCCGGGTGTCCTTCCCCTTGCGGCTCGCCGCCGCCGGCCCGGGCCCAAGGGCGGCGCCCCTCGCAGCGGAGGAGAGCGCCGCGGGAGCTGCGCCTTCCCCTGCCGAGCTGGCGGGTGGCGGATAGCCTCTCGATCAGCGCCGGATCCGTCCCAAGAACCGCGACAGACGCCCGATGGCTTCCCGCAGGTCGTCCTCGTGGGGCAGGAACACCAGCCGGAAGTGGTCCGGCGTCTTCCAGTTGAAGCCGGTCCCCTGGACGAGGAGCACCTGCTCCTCCTCGAGGAGGTCGAGGACGAACTGTTCATCGTCCTCGATGGGGTACACCTGCGGATCGAGCCGCGGGAAGAGGTAGAGCGCCGCCCGCGGCTTCACGCACGAGACCCCAGGGATCGCGGAGACGAGCTGCCAGGCCACGTCGCGCTGGCGCCCCAGCCGACCGGTGGGGAGCACCAGATCCTCGATGCTCTGGTGTCCCCCCAGGGCGGTCTGGATGGCGCATTGCCCGGGCACGTTGGCGCAGAGCCGCATCGAAGCCAGCATGTCCAGCCCCTCGATGTAGTCCCGGGCGTGCCGCTTCTCGCCCGAGACGACCATCCACCCGGCCCGGTAGCCGCAGGCCCGGTAGTTCTTGGAGAGGCCGTTGAAGGTGAGGCAGAGCACGTCGCCGGAAAGCGAGGCAAGGGAGACGTGGCTGGCGCCGTCGTAGAGCACCTTGTCGTAGATCTCGTCGGCGCAGACGATGAGCCGGTTCCGGCGGGCGATCTCGAGCAGCTCGCCGAGCATCTCCGGTGGATAGAGCGCACCGGTGGGGTTGTTGGGGTTGATGACCACGAGCGCCCGGGTCCGCGGGGTGATCTTGGACCGGATGTCGTCGAGGTCGGGCATCCAGTCCGCTCCCTCGTCGCAGCGGTAATGCCGGGCGGTCCCCCCGGAGAGGCTCACCGCCGCGGTCCAGAGCGGGTAGTCGGGGGCCGGGACCAGCACCTCGTCGTCCCGATCGAGCAGGGCCTGCATGGCCATGACGATGAGCTCGGAGACGCCATTGCCCAGGTAGATGTCCTCGATGCCCACCCCGGCGATCTGCTTCTGCTGGCAGTAGTGCATCACCGCCTTGCGGGCGGCGAAGAGCCCCTTGGAGTCGGAGTAGCCGGAGGCGCCGCGGAGGTTATGGATGACGTCGACGACGATCTCCTCCGGGGCCTCGAAGCCGAAGGCAGCGGGGTTTCCGATGTTGAGCTTGATGATCCGGTGCCCCTCGTCCTCCATCTGCTTGGCGACCTGCAGCACCGGGCCGCGGATGTCGTAACAGACGTTGTCGAGCTTCGACGACTTGCAGACCGGTCGGCCGACGCTCTCGTCCGGCAGCTCGGCCGTCGGTTCCCCGATGCTGCGCAACTCCTGTTTCGTGCCCACGGATGCCCTCGACGAAAATGGCCGGGCGAAACGACCCGGACGAGCGATCAGCACAGCACGAACTGGCGCCGACGTCACGTCCGGGCACGTCCAGGGCGGGCTGCGCGACATCGCGTCGGCGCGAGCGCCCGGCCTCGCCGCGGAGCGGCGATCCTGCCGCACCCTCCCGGGAGCGGTCGACTTAAGACTGCCTTAAGCGGGCGTGCCTACGGTTCCAGCGGACGACGGCGGAGTCCCCGCCGCACGGATATTGGAGGAAGCATGACGTCGAGAACGCTCAAGCGAGCATCGTTGGCCGCGCTGGGAGCCGCGGGCGTATTCGCGGCCGGCGCCCTGACCTTTGGCCATTCCCTTCCCACCCTGACGCGCAGCCAGGCGGTCGCGGCCGAGACGGCCCAGGCCAGCCCCGCCGCCCCACCCGCACCCGGGCCTGCCACCCGGACGCTCCCCGACTTCAGCGCCATCGTCCGCCAGTACGGTCCGGCGGTGGTCAACGTGAGCGTGGTGCAGAACCCCTCCCAGGGGAACAACGGAATGAGTGGGCCCGATCAGGACTTCCTGCGGCGGTTCGGGATTCCCTTCCCCTTCGGTCCGCAGAGCCGCGGTGACCAGGTGGCCCGCGGCATCGGCTCCGGGTTCATCGTGAAGAGCGACGGCCTCGTGCTCACCAACGCTCACGTGGTCCAGAACGCCAGCGAGGTGACGGTGAAGCTGACCGACAAGCGCGAGTTCCGGGCCAGGGTGATGGGCGTCGACAAGGACACCGACGTGGCCGTTCTCAAGATCGACGCCAAGGATCTCCCCACGGTGCGCATCGGAGACGCCACCAAGGCGCAGGTGGGCGAATGGGTGCTGGCCATCGGCTCGCCGTTCGGGTTCGAGAACAGCGCCACCGCCGGGATCGTCTCCGCCCGGGCCCGCTCGCTGCCGGGCGAGGGCTACATCCCCTTCCTGCAGACCGACGTGGCCGTGAACCCCGGCAACTCCGGTGGCCCCCTCTTCGACCTGGCCGGGGAGGTCATCGGCATCAACTCCCAGATCTACAGCGGCTCCGGCGGCTACATGGGCATCAGCTTCGCCATCCCCATCAACGTGGCCATGCGGGTCGAGGAGCAGCTCGTGGCCACCGGCAAGGTCATCCGCGGCCGCCTGGGCCTGACCATCCAGGACGTG
>Ga0335071_10004566_pt1 | contig 14464 bp, 6 predicted proteins | sample Lox_Sample_15_FD_206724 | JGI IMG/M metagenome (GOLD analysis project Ga0335071, IMG submission 206724) | Soil microbial communities from Loxahatchee National Wildlife Refuge, Florida, United States - Lox_Sample_1.5 | ecosystem: Environmental > Terrestrial > Soil > Wetlands | place: USA: Florida... | reverse complement strand
CTCCTACGTGAAGTTCATGAGGCGGGTGGTGCCCAACCGAGCGAGCAGGGTGAGGATTCCCGCGGGCCACACCAGTCAACGCATCGAATGGTCCAAGGGAAGGGGCTCCGACGTCACCGAGATTCCCAAGATAACGGAACCGAACATCGAGGTCGCGGACGTCTATCCCGTTCTCGAGCCATACAGTTTCATCAGGGTCACCTTCAACACCGAGAACTCGGAGTACTTGCTGGAGACGATCGAACCCACCTTGAGCGACAGGGACAAGAAGCTGCTCGCGCTCGTGCGCGACACACTGCAGCGCACCCTGGGCTATGAGTGGGAGAAGCTCACGAAACTGGACAAGGAGCAGTACCTGCGCGAGGCGGTCGAGTCGTTCATCAGCACGAGGGGGATCAGGGTCGACGAGATCAGCCGCGAGAAGATCGAGTACTACATCATCCGCGACTTCGTCGGCTATGGCATTATCGACCCTCTCATGAGAGACGAGAACGTCGAAGACGTTTCATGCGATGGCGTCAACGTGCCGCTGTTCGTCTTCCACCGCAGATACGAAAGCATCCGCACCAAACTCAGGCTCACGAGCGAGGACGAGCTCAATTCCTTCATCGTCGCGTTGAGCCAGCGGTGCGGCAAACAGATCTCTGTCTCCAACCCCATCCTGGACGGGACGACCCCCGAAGGCCACCGCGTACAGGCGACCTACTCGAGGGAGGTCACCACGAGGGGCGGGACGTTCACCATTCGCAGGTTCAAGGAGAAGCCGTTCACCCCAGTGGACCTTGTGAAGTTCGGCACCGCGAGCCCCGAGATGATCGCGTACTTCTGGCTGGGCGTGGAGCACGGCGAATCGATGATCATCTGCGGAGGGACCGCCTCGGGGAAGACGGCAACCCTGAACTCGGTCGCTCTCTTCATTCCTCCAGGAGCGAAGATCGTCACGATGGAGGACACGCGTGAGATCAACCTGCCGCACGAGAACTGGATTCCTGGCACGACCCGCACGGGAGTGGGAGAGAAGGAATCGAGCGGAAAGGCGGCGGGCGAGATCGACATGTACGACCTCGTGCGCGCCGCGCTCAGGCAGCGCCCCAACTACATCATCGTCGGTGAGGTGCGCGGCAAGGAGACGTACATCATGTTCCAGGCGATGGCGACGGGCCATACCACCTACTCGACCATGCACGCCGATTCGGTGAAGAGCATGGTCAACAGGCTGGAGAACCCACCCATCAACTGCCCGAGGATCCTGCTCACCGCGCTTCGCAACGTCATCATCCAGACGCACGTGCGCGTCGGAACCGATCTGGCAAGGCGCATCAAGCAGGTCATCGAGATCGTCGGGTTCGAGCCGGAGACCAACGAGCTCATCACCAACACGGTCTACGAGTGGGACCAGGCGACTGACAAATTCATCTACAAAGGCCATTCGTTCCTATTCGACAAGATCATCGAGATGAAGTCGCTCACGCACGAACAGATGATGGCCGAGTTCGGCCGTCGCGTGGACATCGTCCGCTACATGGTCTATCGCGACATCACCGATCACCGCAAGCTCTGGGGCTTGATCAACTCCTACTACAAGGAGCAAGAGAAGACGATCAAGCGCGTGCGGCGCGAGTTGCAGGAAGGAGGTCTGGAAGTTGGCGCCTGAGGTCTCGGACATATTTGCTCGGATGGAGACTTCGAAGAAGCAGTACATCAAGACGAAGACGTCCGAAAAGGAAACCGAAGAGATGGGACCGCACGTCGTCCGCCTCCCGACGGGCGTTCTGCCGGAGTACGTGAAGCTCACGAAGTACCAAGAGTTCTCGTGGCGGACAGTCGGCCGGCTGGTGCAATTGCGCTCCAAAGCAAACCCGAAGCTCGAGCTCAGCCTCCTGCAGGCGCACATGCGCATGCGGCCGGAGGAGTTCGTGGCCTACGTCTGGATGACGGCGATCCTGGTCGCGGTAATAGCCGCCGCCATCGCCATCACGCTCGGAGGATTGTTCGTCGCGGTGCTGGGCATCAATGCCGCATTCGTTCTGATCTTCTCCGTGATGATCGTGGTCATACCACCCGTTCTGGCGTACGTGGTGCTGATGTCGACGCCGTCCAGCAAGGCGAAGACGCGAAAGCGGGACATCGACAAGAGAATCGGAGCGGCGATGAGCTTCATCTCGGCGATGGCTTCCGCCGACGTCAACGTCGACGTCATATTCAAGGAGCTGTCCAGGCAGCCGATCTATGGCGAGATCAAGAACGAAGCGGAGTGGATCACGAGGGATACTGAGCTTCTCGGCATCGATATCTTGAGCGCCATCAGCAAGGCCTCGCAGCGCACTCCCTCTTCGAAATTCCAAGAATTCCTACAGGGAGTGGTCACGACCTCCACCTCTGGCGGTCAACTGAAGCCATACTTCCTGCAGAAGGCGGAGCAGTTCGAGAAGGAATCGAAACTCGACATGAGGTCGCAGCTCGAGACGCTCGGACTGATGGCAGAGACGTTCGTCACCGTCGTCGTCGCTTTCCCACTCTTCCTCGTCGTCATCATGGCGATTATGGCGATCGTGCCCGGCGGAGGAGGGAGCGCGACCACCACTGTCATGCTCCTTTGGCTTGTGGTCGTATTGATGATCCCGATCTCTCAGTTCGGCTTCATCTTCTTCATCTGGAACTCCACCAAGGAGTCCTCGATATGAGGTGATCAAATGGCAGAAGAAGAAATACTGAACATCAAAGAGCTGTACCGGAGCAGGAAGGACTACAGTCGCCCGCTCCTAATGGTGGGGATCGCCATCGCTGCGGTGATGTTCTTCATTGGTTTCCTCGACGCGATCGGTGGGATAAACACGCCCCTGATGTGGGTGGACTATCTGGCCATCGGTCTCATGGCTATCTGCGGCCCCTACGGGTTCTACACCACGCGCAAGTACAACCGGATCAAGGAAATCGAGTCCCGCCTGCCGGACTTCCTGCGCGACGTCGCCGAGGCCGGGCGCTTCGGTATGACGCTCGCGGAGGCGATAAAGGTCGCGAGCCGCGGTCGCTACGGCGGACTCACTCCGGAGATCAGGCGCATGGCGGCTCAGATCGATTGGGGTGTGCCTGCGGCCGAGGCAATCCGCCTGTTCGCCGAGCGCACGGACACGCCGCTGGTCAGAAGGATGATGTCCATCATCATCAAGGCGAACGATGCGGGAGGCAGCGTCGCGGATGTGCTCACGATGGTCGCGCACGATGCACGCGAGGTCATGTTGGCGCAGAACGAGAGGAAGGTGGCAATGGCGACCTACACCGTCGTCATCTACGTCTCGTTCATGGTCTTCATCGCCACAATCTTCATCCTGAACTCGACCTTCCTGCCGAAGATGATCGAGGCCGGTACGCAGGTCAACGAAGGGGCGGCGAAACTGGGTCAGGCCCTCCCGACGACCATCGAGACGGCGGTGATTCCGACTATCCAACTGATATTCATCGTCTCGGTCATGATCCACGCGTTCGGAGACGGCATCCTGGCAGGGGTGCTTCAGGACGGAAGGATCCAGAACGGAATGCGGCATAGCTTCATCATGCTGCTGATCGGGCTGCTAGGCACGAGGCTACTGGGGTGAAATGATGGCGGCGAGCGAGAAAGAAGTGGTCACCGAGGCTCCGGTCAAGGAAAAGAAAGCCGGGCTGAAAGAAGGGTATGCACACCTCCTGCTCAGCATCAAGAGCAAGCCGATGAGGGTCAGGGTGCCTGTGAGCACGACCGTCGCCGGCACCGCCGTTACCGACGTGCCGAGGATCGCGGACAAGAACGTGGACGAGGTCGAGCTCAACCCGATCACGGAGCCGTTCAGCTTCGTGCGCATCAAGTACGACAACACCGCGTCCGAGTACCTGTACGAGGTCATCGAGCCAACGATGTCGGATGACGAGAAGGCGGTGCTCGAGGTGCTGAAGAGCGCGATGACGATGACGCTCAACCTCGTGGAAGGGGCGGTTCTCGCTCAGAAGGAAAAGATCCTAAAGGAGGCGATGGAAAAGCTGCTGCGCGAGTTCGGCGTCAGCCTGCACCCGCTGTCGGAACAGAGGATCTACTACTATCTCCGCCGGGACTTCATCGGGTACGGGGTCATCGATGTGATGATGACCGACCCGAACGTCGAGGATGTGTCGTGCGACGGCGTCAACATCCCGCTGTTCATATTCCACCGCAAGTACGGCTCGATCCGCAGCAACGTGCGCTTCGAGAAGGAGCTGGACCTCGACTCGTATGTCATCTGGTTGGCACAGAAGTGCGGTAAGCACATCTCCGTCGCGGACCCGCTCCTCGATGCTACCATCCCGGACGGTTCGAGGCTGAACGCCACCCTCGGCAAGCATGTGACGAAGCGCGGCTCCTCGTTCACCATCAGGCGCTTCAAGGAGAACCCGTTCACGCCCGTCGACCTGCTCAAGTTCAAGACCATGAGCACGGACATGATGGCGTACCTTTGGACGGCGACGGAGTACGGCAGCTCGATGCTCGTCTGCGGAGGCACCGCTTCCGGCAAGACGACGACGCTGAACGCCGTGCTGCTGTTCATCCCTCCCCAGATGAAGATCGTGAGCATCGAGGACACGCGCGAGCTCAACCTGCCGCACGAGAACTGGATCCCCGCGCTCACACGCGAAGGGTTCGGCGGCAAGAAGTCCGCGACCGCGGGCAACATCGACATGTTCGATCTGCTGACTTCGGCCCTAAGGCAACGTCCTCAGTACCTGATGGTCGGTGAGGTCCGTGGCAAGGAAGCTTACGTCGTCTTCCAAGCGATGGCCACCGGCAAGACCGCCTACTCGACCTTCCACGCAGAGGACGTGCAGGCGATGGTGCACAGGATGGAGAACGACCCGATCAACTTGCCAAGGGCGCTCATGACCGCGCTGGACATCGTTCTGTTGCAGGCGCAGGTCAAGGTAGGCACGAAGATGACCAGGAGGGTCAAGTCGCTCACCGAGATCGTCGGCATGGACCCCGAGACAGGCGAGCTCATCACCAACTCCGTCTACACCTGGAACCCCGCGGATGACACGTTCAACTTCTCCGGGCACTCGTACGTGTACGAGAAGGTGCGCACCATCCGCAACTGGTCGCCCAGGGAGATGGAGCGCGAGGTGAAGCGCCGCGTCGACATCCTCGAGTACATGAAGAAGTCCGGTGTCGACAACTACCGCTCCGTCGCGAAGATCATCTCCGCCTACTACAAGGATCCGGAGAAGGTCGGCAAGGAAGTGCGCGAGAAGCTGCAAGAACTCGGATGAGCACTTTCGCCCACCCGACTTCCCCTTTTATCCCTTTCAATTCGATGCCCTAGGCATGACTCTCGAGACCTCTGAGACCGCCAAGCGCGCCTACGACATGCTCCTTCAGGTTCCGAAGGGCAGGGTCACGACCTACGGAGCGCTCGCCAAGGCAATAGGCAAGCCGAAAGCGGCGCGCTTGGTGGGGGCGATCATGCGCGGCAATCCGCACGCGCCAAGAGTCCCGTGCCACCGCGTCGTCAAGTCCGACGGCACGCTCGGAGGGTACTCCGGCTCCGACCCCGCGAACATCAAGCGCAAGGTCCAGATGCTGCACCAGGAGGGTGTGGAGGTGGACGGCGACCGCGTCGTCGACTTCGAGAGGGTGTTCTTCGACGATTTCAAGCGCAAATAGGCCTCGTCAGTCCAGGCTTTTCGTGCAGCGGAAGCTTTCGCTGACCCCTTGAAACGAAAAACAAGAACGGGGAAGAGGTTTCAGGAAGGGGTTTGCGCGCCTACGGGTTCTTCGGCTGCTCCGGTCCCTGCGGCTCGCTCGGCTGCGCAGGCTGCTGCGGCGCCTGCTCCTCCGGCTTCGCTTCCTTCCGCGGGATCAGCTTCTTCTCCGCCGGGCGCCTCACGATGCGCCTCAGGGGCCGCTGCTCCTCCGCCGCCGCCTCGGGGGCCGCCGGCTTCTGATCGAAGACCGTGCCGCACTTCTGGCAGATGGTGGAGTCACGTGGGTTCAGGGTCCCGCAGGTCGGGCAGGTGATCGAGGTCGCGACCGCCCGCTTCTCGTCCTCCTGCGAGAGCCACCTCTCGAAGCTGATGTAGGAGGGCTGGTTCTTCCACCACTCCATGAAGCGCTTCTCGTTGAACTTCTTGCCCAGGACGCCCTTGGCCTGCTCGCGGTAGGTGTCTACGAACACCTCGTACTGCTGGCGCATCGCCTTCACGTGCTCGTCCTCTTCCTCGGCGATGGGCCCGGCCACGAACTTTGCGCCGCACTCCGGACATTCGGTCGATGTGACCGGTATCCAGGCCGAGCATTGGCTGCACTTCGCCGTGCCGGTCTCGAACTGCGTGCCGCACTTCGGGCAGCGCTTCGAGGACTCCGGTATCAGCGCGCCGCACTCACCGCACTCCACCATCTTGCCCAGTCCGTACCGGTACAGGTAGATGGAGAAGAACAGGATGATCGCGACCACTGCCAGGATGATGACCAGCCAGACCCAGAAGGGCATGGAGGTCTCCACCGCCGCCGGCGACACGGAGATCTGCGCCTGTGAGCTCGGATGCGTCGTGCCCATGTCCACGATGACCTTCAGGTTGTACGCCCCCTGGTCAAGCGTGTCCGGCACATGGACCGAGACGCCATACCAGCCTAGGCTCGTCGACATCGTGGACACCATGACGCCATACTGCGTCTGCCCGCTCAGATCGGTTATGAAGACAGATACGGTACGGTTCACTAAGGGGCTCAACGTGCGCTGGTTCTTGATGTATCCAGTGATGAAGATGTTGCTGCCCTGCTGATAGTCAGTCCCAGAGGGGAGCGTCACATCGATCGACACGTCAGCCGGCTTGATGGTGAAGTTGGTGTGCGCCACGTTGTTCGTGGTAGAGACCTCATCGATCAGGTGCAGTGGATCCAGCGTGACCCAGAGCGTGAAGTTGCCCGGTCCAGCAGCATCGACAACCCAAGCAATCGAGGCCTCGTAGGTCTGATTGGCCATGATCGTGTGCGTCAGCGACCCGATGGTCCGGTTGAGGTTGTCCGCGTCGTTGATCCGGAACTCGATCATGACGTTGTTCGCCGCCGAGTAGCCGCTGTTGTGGACGTCCACCGAGATGGTGACGTTCTGCCCGATCGGGGCTTCGGTTATCGGTGTCGCGCCTCCAACGACGGTGACGTTGCTGGAGAACGCGAGGTCGGGCCTCATGTCAAGCACATCGAAGCTCAGACTGAACACGCCCACCGCGTGGCCGATCTTGCGAATGGCGTTGAAGGGATCGACCTGGACGGTAACGGTCCTGGTCTGGATCTTGCCCGCGGAGTTCGCGGTGACGATCCATTGCCCTACCGCTTGCAGTGTCTCTCCCGCGTTTATCAGCGGGATGGTGGTCTGGTCGATCAGCGTCCCGGTGCCTGTGTTGCCCAACCAGAAGTACACCAGTACGTTCGATGCGGAGCTCTGGCCGACATTGGTGACCGTGGCCGACATCGTCAACTGGTCACCGACGTTCACCGACGAAGGCGATAGGTCGATCGCCGTCGCGGCCAAGTCTGGATAGTCGCGCACCGTCAACGGAACGGAGACGTTCTTGTCCGGCTGCCCGGGCACCGATACCCTAATAGTGATCATATAGGTGCCTGGAGCGGTCGGACCAAAGCTCATCACCGAGGTCCGAGACTCTCCCGCCGCCATGGTCGACAGGGTGTTGTTGCCGATGAATCGGATCGCTCCGCCTGGCGGGGTCTGCAGGAATCTGACGATCGCGCCGACCGCTGAGGCGTCTCCCTGGTTGATCACCGTTACCGAGATCGTTGCGCTCGAGTTGGTAACGGGGGAGGACGGAGTTATCACGATGTCCGAAGCGCTGAATGCCAAATCCGGCTTTCCGCGAACGTTCACGAGCGTCCAGTTGACGTTGTTGTTCTTGTTGAGCTCTGGGATCGCTCCTACAGGGTCGAGGATCACCGAGACATTGTGCACGCCCAGGGTCTGCGGCACCCAGATCGTCGAAACCTGCACGATCTGGTGGGGCACGATCTTCGGGATGATGACGTCCGCGACGATGTTGGTATCATCCGTGAACCGCACGATCACGTTCCTCGCTGGGACCACTCCCACGTTCTTGACGATCGAGGTGAGGGTCACGTTGTCGCCCTTGAATGGGCTAGGTGGATTCACCAACAGCGGCGGGTCGAGGTCCGGCCTCGCTCCGTCCACTTTCAAAGTGACCGCCTTGCTCAGGGGCGAGAGCGGCTCCGAGTATGGATCCAGGGACACCGGAGTCCAGGAGACGTTGAAACTCTGGCCTTCGAAGACGAAGGTGGCGTTGACCTTGTAGTTGCCATAGAAGGCCGGTGCCGTTGTCGGGGTCAGTATGTCACCAAGCGCCTCGAACAGCGCCTTTCCCTGCGAATCCGAGATCTTGGTTCCTGCTACCGTTCCGTTCACGTACCACTTCAGCAGGACCGTCGCGTTCGGAAGGGCCGCGTTGGTGCCGTCGACCACCGTCACCGCGATCCACCTGTAGTTGTAGGCGATCGCGTTTCCAGTGAGCGCTATCTTCGGTATGGTGACGTTGGTCAGGTAGGCCTTCGCATCCCCACCGAAGCTGCTCCATGCAGACAGGAAGGTTGTGTTCCTGGCCTTCAGGATGGCAGCGGAGCCGGTCGGAGCCACAACATCGGAACCGATGGTGCTGCTCTCAACGTGAACTGAGCTCGATCCCTCGAGCCTGAGCCCGACCGTGAAGAACACGAGCGACGACTGGATGTTGACCTTCGCCGAACCGGAGACCTGCATCCAGATCTGCTGGTTCGAATTGATGGCCGCGTTCGCGATGTTCAGCTGGCCGTTATCCTGCACGAATATGCTGAAGCTTCCCGGGACGGGCTGGTTGATGTTGAGGCCGCCGTTGGTTATGAACAACTGGCCGTTGCCTCTGACCACCACCTTGCTGTACGTGAAGGTTGTGCCGTTCAGCGTGACGACCATGTTGCCTTCAACGACCAGGTCAGCGGGGGCGGTCGAGACCTCGACGTGCGCTGTTACCGAGGCAAAGTTGTTCGAGTAGTCGGTCTCGGGGATCGCATTGTTGGCGTTGACGAGCACGATGAGCTCGTGGTCGCCTGGAAGCGCCGGAACCCATGAGAACGACGCGACCGCCGAACCGCCCGCTGGCACGTCCGCCAGGACGACGTCGACCACGGGTAGGCCATCCGCGAACAGCCTGACCAGCACGTTCCTAGCGTCCACGACGCCGCCGTTGTGCACCGTTGCGTTCACGACTGCAATCTGACCGGTGTACAGGAGTGCCGGGGACAGCGATATGTCCGAAGCGGCGATCGAGAGCGCCGGGAGCGCTGGGCCCACCGTTAGCGTCAAGGACACGTCCGCGACATTGAGGGGCTCCGAGTATGGGAGCAGCGCGGCGATGGCCTTTCCGCTCATGTAAGTGGAGAAGGTCGCATTGACGAGGTAGTTGCCGAAGAAATTGCTGCTGAAGGCCGTTATCACGTCCGAGAGCGCGGGGAACGAGATCGTGCCGCTTGCTCCCGTGATGCCAGATGTGTAGAGCGTCTTGTTCGAGTACCACCAGACGCTGACGTCAGCGCCCGGCAGCGGGTTGCCCGCTCCGTCATTGACGAGTACGTTTATGGTCCTGAAATTGTAGACGATCGCATTCTCCTTTGGCTGGGCCGCCGGCACGCTCACGGAAACGAGGGTCGCCTGCGAATTGCCGCCGAAGTCCGTCAACGGCTGGGACATGACCGAATACCTGATGTCCAGAACCGCGGACGAGGTCGATGGGGCCACGACGTCCCCGCCAATGTTGGAGTTCGTCGCAACTACGGTAGAGTCGTCGTCGGCGATCGTCTTCACCATCGCGCTGATCGTGCTGTGCGTCATGGTCAGCGCGCCGTCGTCCAACAGGTTCATCGTGATCTGGTAGTTCGAGGTCAGAGTGGAGTTCCGCATCTCGAATGTCCCAGAGTCCATCACGTAGATCTGGAACTCTTCGTCCTGGTGCTGGAAGATCACCAGCGTCGAGGAGTCTATTATCAGCGTTCCCGAGTCCTTCACGATTATGTTACCACGCAGATTGAACGTCGGGTCGGAGAAGACGAAGGTGTTCGTTCCATCGACAACGACGTCGAACTGCAGTATCGTCAGGTTGACCGTGATGGACGCCGAGGCCTCGTTGTTCGCGTACGAGTACTCCGGAATGTCCTTCGCCGGGTTGACGACCACGTAGATGTCGTAGGTCCCTATCTGCGACGGCTGCCAGGTCAAATGGGTCTGGACCGTCGCTCCCTGAGAGACGTTCACTAACGACGTCCCAATCAGCTGCCCGACGCTCGCTGGGTCACCCACGTAGTACGCCACTGTGACATTGATGGCGTCCATCCTGCCGATGTTCGATACGTTCACGAAGGCAGTGACGGGTTGGTGGGTCCAGGCCGGCTGCGGGGAGAAGCTGATCGAGGCCGAGGTAATCGCGAGGTCCGGTAGGTTCAGCAGAACGTTCACCTGGATGGAGCGCTCGTTGTTGGTCTTGCTCTTCTCAAGGATCGCGTTCAGGGGATCCACGACCACCGTAATGGTGTGCATTCCGGGAAGGAAAGCGTTCCACTGGACGGTGGCGACCTCTGAGCCTGAGGGTGCGATCGAGGGTATCGTGTAGTTGCTGATGAGCTGTCCTCCGTCGTAGAACTGCACGAAGACCGAGTTCGCTCCAGTGAGACCGGTGTCTGCGATGACGGCGCTCACGGTCACCATGTCATTGATATATACTGTGGCCGGCAGCGTTGTCAGGCTCGTCGGCGTCAAATCTGGCCGGTCGAGGATCAGAGTGTCGATGACGATGTTGATGTCCACCGTCTGATCGGCAACACCCATTGCCGGGTATGGCGTGAACGACACGCCCGCGTACCCATCGAACTCGACGAACGTGGCATTGATGTATGCTGCTGTCAGCAGGTAGTCGCCGACAACGTTCGAGTTCGGCATGCTGGTGTCGTTGATGAACTCTGAGAGCAGCGGTATGATGACACTGCCCGCCGAGTTGGTCACGAGGTAGTTGCCAGCGGTCTTGCCGAGATACGCAAGTACCTCAGCCGGTGGGACAGTGCTGACGCCACTCGCGCTGTAGTACTGTGCTGGTTCACCCTGCAGCATCGTGGTCGGATCCACGGTTGCGCCAGAGACCGGCAGTCCTTGAGAATCAAGTACGGTGACGTTCGCCCATCTATAGATAGAGACAGTCGGCTTCAGCGTTACCGTGATCCAGATCCTGTCGAAGAGAACGTTCGCTTGCCCTGCAACTGACTGATATGTCACATTCAGGTTTTTGATGTCATCTAGGCTTGTAATTCCAGCCGCAAACAGATTAAAGCTGTCCGTTGTCAAAGACGCGGACAGCCTTGGTCTGATTGGCGTATTCAGTGACGCTGTCCCAATTCCGTATTTTATGTAGTTGGTCGGTGCCCCTGCGCCATTTGTAAGATAAGCAAAGTTGAGGGTGGCAGCAGAAATCAGGCCAGAGAGGTCGCTTCCATTGAACGCGTTGATTGAGAGAACTCGCCCTCCTCCCACGGTTGCGTACAGCGTGTCACCGCTGACGGTGATATTGCGAATCAGAGCATTCGTGTTGTCCGATGGGGACTTTGCCAACGGGTCCAATCCGGTTGCTGTTGGCATTGGCCAAACAGCCGGCTGTCTCAGGTACGTCTGGCTCGCGGTATCTTGCATATCGAAGCTGGTGCCGTACAGGTAACACTGTGAGGAATCGTACACGTTCAGCGTGTTGTGCATAGCGCCGTTGTCGCTGAAGTCCACTCCGATGTAGGAGTTGATGGCGGTCAGCCGACTGTTCATCGCCACGCTAACCGACTTGTACGCGTCGACGTCGAACTGCACGGTGAACCAGACACGGTCAACGTAGATGTTCTGGCTGCCCGCGGTGTTCGCCAATCTGACCTGCAGGTAGTAGAGATCCTCCGAGGTCATCGCCGGGAGCACCACCGACTCCTCCTTGAACGAATTGATCGATGGGTTGTAGACGGCTGAGGTGTCGTCAATGACGATCGACGAGGGGTTCAACGCTCCATTGCGGAATCCCCAGTTGACGACGTTCGCAGCCGCATAACCGTGATCGGTCATGTAGCGCACGTGCATCGTCACGGTCGCTGCATTGTCGAACAATAGCCCATAGAGCGCGTTGAGGTTCGTGCTCAGGACCTCGCCCGGCGCTATGGTCGCGAACTTCTGGTCGGCCGAGCTCATGTTCCCAATCGGGTCGGAGACAGTGTTGTCCGCCGCGAATCCGGTCGGGGTTCTCGAGAGTGTGTAGGTCACGTCGTCCCTCGAGGCGGTATCAGAGGCGAACGCGTACTGGTGAGAGTATATCGACCCGGACGGGCCAGTGGCATTGTAGAAGATGTCCTGGATTCTCGAGTCCTGCAAGAAGATGTTGCTGCTCGAGAAGAACAGTACCGGCGAACTGTCGAAGTAGTGTGATGGGAAGAAGTTGGGATCGCAGTATGAGGAAATATCCCCAACGTTGTGACCGCATACGACCGATCGGGTCAGTTCCATGGTCGAGTGGTCGACCACGAGGTGCCCGGGGAACTGCAGCACCGAGTCGGTTGCACTAAGCACTCCACCGTTCTGAACTAGCACACCAAGGCTTGGGAAGTTGTATATCTGATTTAGGTGGGTGGTGAGGGTGGAATTGTCGAGAATCAGCTGACCGCCATCCTCGATCACAAGCGTATAGACATGAGTGGAAGTTGACGGGTTGTCGGCTATGCCGCAATCCTGAGTGAAGGCGATGCCGCCGTTCATGACGTGCACCACGCCTCCAGCGCGGATCGTGAGGTTGCCGTCCATGTAATGGATCGAGCCGTCGATGTTCCAAGTCGAGACCTCGTAGTCCGAGCCGATGATGACGTCGCCGTTCGGGAGGTACGAGGGTAGCGCTGCCTTTCCGACGTTCGCGACGCCGAGGAATAGAACCCCGGCGAACATCGAGAAGACGAGGCACCAAACTATCGCAAAGCTAGCTATCTTGTTCTTGAGGGCACCACTGTCCATAAACCCACCCGACCCATCTGGTCGAATTCGTGCGAATAAGAAGTAAGTGTCTATAAATAGGCTCTCTTACAAGTGATGTTTTTGAGAGTGAAAAACCGGGGTGCTGGCTAGCACCGTCGGCCGAGATTCGAGACCCCCGGCCGAAGGGCAGCAAAAACACCCCTTCGAAAGTACGCGAATCACTTGCGTTTGATGATCTTGCGTATCGACACGGAGCGCGGTTTTCCGTCTTCCTTCGGCTCCGCGGTAGCCTCTTCTTTCTTCGGCTCTTCCTTCGGCGCGGCGGGCTTCTCCTCGACCTTAGGCTCGGGTTTCGGCGCCTCCTCCTTCGGCTGCGGCCTCGGGTTCTTCAAGTCCGCTCCGCAGGCGTAGCACGTCTCCGCGTCCCCGCTCACGATCGTGCGGCATTCGGGGCAGAACTTTTCGGCGAGGGAAGCTTCCGAGACCTCCTTCACTTCTGGGTCCTCCACCGGCTCGGGCACCGGGGCCGGGGTCTCAATGACCTCCTCGGGCTCTGGCTCAGGCTTCGGCTCCGGCCTAGGTTCAGGCGCCCTCTCCGGCGCTCTCTCATACCGAGGCTTCGGTTCCGGCTCGCTCCTCGGCATCGCCGGAGCACCGGATTCGCGCCTGGCCACCGCCCTCTCTCGCTCCGAGAGCGATGCCTCGCGATCGTTCAGGGTGCGCTCCCAGCCGACGAATCTGCGCTGCTCGTCCATGACCAACGCCTTGCTCTCCGAGAGCAGGCCCTCCTGTTCGGTGAGCACCTTCGCCTTGGCGAGGAGCTCTTCGCGCTTCGAGCTCAACTCCTCGAGGACCTTCTTGACCAAAGACTCGTCCGCGAGGATGCGCTCCTCCAGCGCGCTGACGCGCTGCGTCGCCGCCTTGGACAGCTCCTCGTGCTTCGCGGAACGGTCCGCCAGGTCCAGCACGACCGTCTCCTTGTCGGCGAGCTCGCGGTCGCGTTTCTCGAGGATCGCTCGGCCCTCGTTCAGCTCCGACTCGAGCTGGCGCAGGTTGGACTCGAGAGCGCCCAGGTCCTTCTCCTTCTTTTCGACCGCGCGTTCGCGCGGGGCGACCTCGGTCTCCCGGCGCTCGATCTCCGTCTGCGCGGTGCTGAGCTTCGTTTCCCTTTGGTCCAGGAACTCGGCGCGCTCGCGGAGCTGCTTCTCGACCTCGTCGAGCTCGTCCCGGCGTTTCTTCAGGTCAGCCTCCTGTGCCTTGATCTTGTCCTTGAATTCCTCTATGACAGTCCAAATCGCGACGTTGTCGCCCGGCAAGTGACATCCCTTCCACTACGGCCCTTTTTCCCCGACCGCTCCCGTGGTAATCACTGCCTCACTCTATAACCTTTTTGAAGCCAGTGCTCACGCCAGGGAAGGACCGAGCAC
>Ga0335071_10004565_pt1 | contig 14465 bp, 8 predicted proteins | sample Lox_Sample_15_FD_206724 | JGI IMG/M metagenome (GOLD analysis project Ga0335071, IMG submission 206724) | Soil microbial communities from Loxahatchee National Wildlife Refuge, Florida, United States - Lox_Sample_1.5 | ecosystem: Environmental > Terrestrial > Soil > Wetlands | place: USA: Florida... | reverse complement strand
ACCCAGCGCTTGCCTGCATAAAAGCCGCGGAAGCAGGTATCGATCTCCTGTGCGGTCATCTGATTGCTGAGTTGCACATAGACCGTCGACAAAATGCCGCGAGGAATCGGCAGCAGGTGCGGCGTGAAAGTGACATCGCCGGTGCTCAGGCCAAGCTGTTCCGCAATTTCGCCCACGTGACGATGATTAAAGACCGAATACGCGGACAGATTGTCGGCCACAGAGACAAAATGCGTCTTGGCCGTGGGCTCTTTTCCTGCGCCTGATACTCCTGATTTCGAATCCGAGATGATTCCGCGAGTCGTGTCGACGATTCCCGCTTTGATCAGCGGAGCGACGGCGAGTATCACCGAAGTGGCATAGCAGCCCGGATTCGCAACCAAGCCAGCGTTTGCGATGCGGTCGCTGTTCAATTCGGGTAGCCCGTAGACGGCCTTTTCCGTAAGCTCGGCAGCTGTCACCGAACTTGCATCCTCGAAGTTGTAGATGGCCCGGTGCTGCTCCTGCTTTAACCGCCATGCCCCGCTCAGGTCAATCACACGCAGGCCCTGCGCTATGGCTTCCGGTACCAGCGAGCGGGAAGCTTCGTGCGGCGTCGCTAAAAGCAGCAGTTCAACGCCTTGCTGCTTCAGAGCGGGCCAGGAAAGCGTCTGCAGCGGATACCCACCGTTGCCGGAGAGAGCAGGGAAGACGTCGGCGAGGTCCGCCGCGCCGTTGTCAGCATTGCGGCGCAGCAGAACGGGCTTTTCCAGTTGCGGATGGTGCGCGAGGATGCGCGTGAGTTCGAGACCGGAATATCCGGTCGCCCCCAGCACCGCGGTTTTCAGTTTCGCGCCCATCTACCCCAACATTTCCTCGATGCGGCCTGCCAGCTTCCTCGCATCATCTTTATCCGGGCAGACAATCAGAATCGTGTCGTCGCCGGCAATCGTTCCCACGACTTCGTTCCAGTCGGTTTCGTCGAGCGCCGCGGCGACCGGCTGGGCGCTGCCTACAATAGTCTTGATGACCAACAGGTTTTGCGCGGAGCGGATATCGAGTACAAATTCGCGAACCAGCCGCGAAACCGGCGGCAGAGCCAGCCCGGACGCGCCTTCTCCCTGGGGGAGCGCGTAGCCGTGATGGGTCTTGCTCAGATTCAGGTCGCGAATGTCACGCGAGAGAGTCGCCTGACCTACCTTGAAACCGCGCTTGCGGAGGACCCGCTGAAGATCCTCCTGACTCGCGACGGACCCGTGCTTCAACACTTCCAGGACCGCGCGTTGCCGGAGAGTTTTATTCATGTTGAATAAATATTCATAAAAGTGAATAAATATTTCTATATCTTATAGAGCTGTCCCCGAATGTCAAGGAAAAATCCCCAGCTCGCGTAACTTTCCGGGGGCCGGATGTCGATACAGATTGTCGGGCAGTCCCGTTCGCGGCCATCGGTCCGCGCTTGGTAGACTACTCGGCGGTAAGAATGCCCGGTTGGCGCTTACGGAGAGATGAATGAGCCGAAAGCCTGCGCTTGTAGCGGAGTTGATTGCCGAATTTCTTGGCACGTTTGTACTGATTGTGTTTGGCCTTGGCGTTGTGGCGATGGTGGTTCTTTTTCCGCCGAAGAATCCCGGCGAGACAATTCATGGCGGCTTCACCAACATTACTCTGGCTTGGGGATTGGCCGTCACTATGGGCATTTACATTGCCGGGAAAATCTCAGGGGCTCACCTGAATCCCGCGGTGACTTTGGCTGTCGCGATCTTTCGCGAATTCCCCTGGAGGAAAGTCGCTCCCTATTGCCTTGCTCAGACGGCCGGAGCGTTTGCTGCTGCTGCGCTGGTCTACTGGAACTACCATCCGGCTTTTCGCGCTGTCGATCCAAATCTGGAGAACACCGCCGGTGTTTTCACCACGTTCCCGGCATTTCCCGCATTGCCGCAGGCGGGCTTTCTCGATCAGTTCGTGGGTACAGGATTGCTGCTTCTGATGATCTTTGCCATCACCGATGAGTTCAATACTCCCCCCGGTGCAAACCTTGCTCCCGCAATGATCGGACTAGTCGTCGTCGCTATCGGCATGAGTTTCGGCGGGATGCACGGTTACGCGATCAATCCTGCCCGAGACTTCGGACCGCGCTTGTTTTCCGTAATCGCGGGTTTTCGCAATAACGGACTGACCGACGGCTCTGGCGTGTGGTGGGTGCCTGTCGTTGCGCCTCTGCTTGGCGGCGTCGCAGGGGCGGCGCTGTACGACTTCGCGATCCGGCGCTTCCTCCGTCAACTCGCCGATCATCCTGCGGAGGAGAGACCGTGAAATACATTCTTGCTCTCGATCAAGGCACCACCAGTTCTCGCGCCCTTCTTTTCGACAAAGAGGGCAATGTCTGCTCGGTGGCCCAGCAGGAGTTTGAGCAGATATTTCCCCAGCCCGGATGGGTTGAGCACAATCCAGAAGAGATAGCTTCCTCTCAAATGGCGGTCGCGCAGCAAGCACTCTCCAAATGCAGCGCTCAACCGAAAGATGTCGCCGCCATCGGCGTCACCAACCAGCGCGAGACCACCATTGTCTGGAACCGCGAAACGGGGCAACCGATCTATAACGCGATCGTCTGGCAGGACCGCCGCACTTCCGATTTCTGTGAGCAATTGCGCCGAGACGGACATGCTCCGCTCATTCAACAAAAAACGGGCCTCCTGGTCGACGCTTACTTCTCGGCTACCAAAATCACATGGATTCTCGACAACGTCATGAACGCTCGTTCGTTAGCCGACAGCGGCAAGTTGGCGTTCGGAACCGTGGATAGCTGGTTACTTTGGAAGCTGACAGGTGGCCGACTCCACGCCACGGACGTCAGCAATGCTTCCCGAACGATGCTTTTTAACATTCACACCGGGCAATGGGACGAGGACCTTCTCAAGCTATTTCGGGTTCCGGCATTGCTGATGCCGACAGTCCGGTCGTCCAGTGAGAGGTACGCCGTAGTGGAATCAGTGCGAAGCCTCAATGGCATCCCAATCGGGGGGATCGCCGGAGATCAGCAATCCGCGCTCTTCGGACAGCGTTGTACTGCGCCCGGGCTCACCAAGAACACCTATGGCACCGGATGCTTCATGCTGCAGAACACCGGTCGCCGCGCTGTGCCCTCGTCCAATCAACTGGTAACGACTGTGGCGTGGAAGATCGGCGACGTCACCGAATATGCCCTTGAAGGCAGCGTTTTCATCGGAGGCGCAGTGGTGCAGTGGTTGCGGGATGGATTGGGGCTGATCCAGAAATCCGAAGACGTCGAAGCTCTCGCCAAATCTGTGCCTGACAATGGTGGTGTTTATTTCGTCCCTGCATTCGTGGGGCTCGGCGCACCACACTGGGATTCTTACGCGCGCGGGTCAATCTTCGGCCTTACGCGCGGGTCGACAGCCGGCCATTTGGCCCGCGCTGCTGTCGAGAGTATCGCGTACCAGGTTGCCGACCTTCTTGATGCTATGCAGCGCGATTCCGGCGATTCTGTCCAGGAATTGCGAGTCGATGGAGGCGCTGCCGCCAATGACAGCCTCATGCAATTCCAATCGGACATTCTGCGCGTGCCGGTAGTTAGGCCGGCCGTGACAGAGACGACCGCGTTGGGTGCGGCCTATCTCGCGGGCATGGCTGTCGGATTTTGGGATTCAACATTCAGCGGATCACCCAAAAAGAACGACCACCGCTTCGAGCCACAAATGCCCGAGTCGCAAGCGAAGGCGTTGCACAGCCGCTGGAGCGAAGCAGTAGGGCGCAGCAAGAACTGGGAGCGCTAGGCGGAGCAATTCGCGGAACGCTCCGCGAACTCGGCGGAAGCCTCAGCGATCTCAGCGGTGTATGACTTTGTGAATCCCCCAACGAGCCGCGGACATCGGTGCCTAAGGTTCAACCCAAAACACCGCACCCCTGGTGACAGTGGGCAAATGGAAAGTGATCGTGTCGCCCCGCCGAGTTCCCGTCAGTGGCTGAGCCTCTCCAAGGAAGGGAAGGAAATATCCCTTGCCGTTGGAAGATGAAGTCAGCGTGATTTCAATTCCATCCTGCGGAGTCTGCACCGGATTCACCCCTCCCTTCAACCCCTCAAAATTCGCAAAAAAGCAGTTAAGGTGACCGTCAGGCATCCGCGCAATCGATGTCGCTATGTGGGACGAGGCCTTGATCTTCACGGTACTCGAGCCGCGAAGGCTGTCGACAAATTTCTGCTGCGAGTCTGGCGTTGCATGGTCGAAATCCTTCTCCAGTGCGGCGTTGTATGCTTTCCCCGCATCGTCGGCGAAACGCACGACGTTTTGAAGACTTGCAAGTCCCGTCGCATCGGCCCCGTTAATAACCAACGTCTTGCCGTGCTCGACAAAGCTCTCCAGGTTGCTCTTCTCGCCTTCTGAGAGCACGCGCACATCGGGCAGGACCAGCGTTTCTCCTTGGAATTCAGCCAATGTCCGCGGCGTAACGACCTGGAACGAAAGATGCTTCTGCATCAACAGAATCAAAACTCCTCGGTAGGAAGCAATGAAGTCATTGGCATAGAAATTTCGCGTGTCTGGCGAGAAATAAACTCCAATCGGATCGACCGGAGCGCGGGGCATGTAGAACGTCTTCTCGTGCGCGGCAATCCAGTTGAAGATCTTCTTCCGCGTTGGCAGGTCATTCGAGCCCGCCATGGAATGTCCCGGGGCGTCCCAGAAATTTGCGCCGACCATCACCTGCGACATCGCCAGATTCATCATGGCTTCGCGGGCGTCGACCTTCTTGTCGCCATCCCAGGAGTAATTCAGAATCCAAGTTGGCTTCGGTTGCGAGAATGCCCGAAACGAGTGCATGCCTACCTGATAACGGAACCAATCCAGCGGAGTTCGGGAGGACGCCATATGATTGCCGCTGCCAAATTCGTATTCGTGCGCGATTGCATCCACGACTGGGTACAAGCTGTAAACGTCTGCACCCACGCGCACCGCTTCCTCCTCGATGCCGGGATAAATCTCTGGAATCGTCTTGATCTTTGGGTTCACCGCTTTCGCGGTCTGGTCGATTTCATGGAGGAAATCGGTGAAGGTCTGAATCCGAAACTCCACCCACTTGCGGAAGGCGGGGTCGGAGAAGTCCCCAATCTTCACGTCATGTTTCGCGTCGAGCCCGGTTTGCTGCTTGAACGCCGCAACGGTGTAGTCATCGAAGCTCGCCCAGGAATCCTCCCAACCTTCGAAGTGCGTCATCCAATAAGGGATGTCGATGTAGATGCCGTCGATCCCGGTGCCGGCGATCTGCCGTACGCGCTCCATATAAATCTTGCGCCACTCCGCGGCGTACGGACTCACCCACACATCTTCATCACCTTTAGCGATCCAAAATGCGGTGCCTCCGCCAAAAATGGCGGGCTCCCCGGTTACTTTCCGCTGCAGCCAGTCCGGGTGTTCCTTGGCCAAGGTGTGCGGTGTCTGGTCGCCATGCGCGGTGATGCACTCGGTTCCAGCGATATAGACAAACGCGTAGTTCCCGACGTCATGAGCGGCCTTGGCCACGTCACGAATCGCCTTCAGCTTCTCCTCCGGATGAACAAAGCTCTCGTAGCGGCCGGGGATATCATTGTCGACCTCAATCCCGAACACACCACTGGCTTGCGCTTTCCGCACGATCTCCAGCGCATCGCCGCCCTTCAACCCATAAGCGCCGATGCGAACATAATTCGTCCAATCCTGGTTGTCGGGATAGGAGTGCGCCGGATACTTCTGAGCGAGCAGCGAAAGCGCGCACACTCCCACGGCTGCCGCAATGATTGCAGGTCTGAGAATCATGAATGTCTCTCGGCTTCTAGTTGAAGTTAGAACTCAAAGCGAACCCCGAACTGGAAATACCGCGGCAAATATCCCGGGGCAGTAGAACTGATAAAGCCAAACGTCTCACCTCCAACTGAGGTGTCTGGCTGAGCGAACCGCGCATGGTTCGCCAAGTTAAAAATCTCCGCTCGCAGATCGATCTTCATCCCTTCTTTCGGAACAAACGATTTGTAAATATTCATATCGATATTGTGAATGCCGTTCACGCGCAAGTTGGAAAAGTAACGCGGAGCATTGCCGGGGTTCTGATCTCCGGGATCGCCGAAACAGCCGCCGTTGAAGTATGAAAGCGGAGTTGGGTTAGCCCAGCTTAAAGCGACCGCTTTCATGCTGGAACCAGTCCGTAGTTGGTTACAGAGCACTTCCGGACGCTGGCTGCCGTTTGCCAGCCGCGTGCTATTCAGTGTCATGGCGATCGGTTGGCCCGACTGTTCGGTGATCATCGTGGCCACTGACCAGCCACCGATGACAGCATCAAGGGCGCGATTCATGTTTCCGCCGATCCACTGGTTTCGCCCCAGCGGCAGATCCAGCACCACGGCTGCAGCCAGGCGTTGCGGCGTGTCGTTGGCGCTGATACTATGTTCCAGATTCAAACGGTCCAGTTGTTGCGGCGTTCCGTTGCCGAGCGATCCCACCCAGTTATTTCTGCCCGCAGAAGAATTGTCGGTGGCCTTCGAAATCGTATAGCTGCCTTCGAAGCTGATGTTGTGTGACGTGCGCTTCTGGAAGCGAACCTGCACCGCGTTGTACCACGAACTCGCTTCCTCCAGCATCAGGGCTTCAAAGTCCCCAGTGAATTGCGGATAGGGATTCAGAAGATAGCCCAGCGGAATCTGTGCAGCACTGTACGCCGAATCCGGTTCGTTGAAGCATGGACCAGAGGCGCATGGCGGCGAGAACATTGAGAGGAAGGGATTGCTGACGGGATTTCCTAAGAAGTTCGAAACGCACCCATCGTTATCACATGCTCCAGCTCCGTTCACGCTGTCGTAGTTGGCATGTACAGCTTGCGAAATCTGCGCCAGCAAATTCGATGAGATGAAGTCGCGGTTATTCGTTCCCGCCCAGGGCAGGTGTGTGCTGCGGTTGGCCGAGTAATCGACGCCCACGACGATTTCGCCGGGCAGGGAACGCTGGATGCCAACGTTCCACATATAAATGTCAGCGTCACGCGCCGCCGATGTCCCCAGATCATTGCCGTTCGAATAACCCCAATCCGCCAACTTGCCGTATTGGTTGCCCTGGGGACCTGTGAAACCAGTTGGGAATGGATTAGAGAGCGTTGCGTACTGCGTTTGAAAGTTGTCCTGAGTGAAGAACATCGTTGCAGTCTTGCGGAAGGCCGTCCCTGGATACTGGAAGTTCGTGGCCGGACTCATGCCGAAATAGATTCCGGCTCCGCCGCGCATCACGGTCTTTGAATCGAGCTGATACGCAAATCCCAGACGCGGCCCAATATCTTTGCGGTAGACCGGCACGCTCCGCATGCTGGAATTGGCAAACGACGTCGTGCCTTTTAATTCCATCGACGACGGATAGTTCAGTCCGACGGACTGCAGCGCGGCCTGCGCGGCCGTGAGGTCCAGACTCACTCCGGTGTCGCCGTTGAAATCACTGAACTGCAGCCGGTTGTAACGCTCGTTGTAAGGAGTGCTCCATTCATAACGGATGCCAAGATTCAAGGTCAGCTTGGAGTTCACCTTCCAATCATCCTGGAAATAGAAACCTGTTTCCTTCGACTTGTTGGCAATCGCGGGGTAAACGATCAGAGCAGTCGGTTCCTGGGGAACTGAGTTGACGTTGTCGGCATAACCGTACAGAAGGCTGGCGAAAGCATTGCCCGACAGGCCCAATGAATCTGTATCGCTTTGCGGATTAGGAGAGGTGACAAAGTCGGTGAAGTTGAAGACGCCGGTTGGCCCTGGCGGCTGGAAGAAGTTGTTGTAGAGCAATCTCTGCTCGCCGCCCAGTTTCATCAGGTGGGCGCCCTTCGAAATCACCAATTGCGAGGAATAGCTGACCAGGGTGTGAGCAAACGTCGTATTCACGCAGCACTGATCGTACAGATCGTCCCAAGGGCCGCTCCCGCCGCCCGACGACATAATGAAAGCTGGCATCCGGTCTACGCCGTTCGCTTGCTGCAACAGCGAAGGCAGACCCTGCACGCCAGAGGGTAGAGACGCGTTAAAACTGGCGATGCTCGGAATGTTCGTGGTCTCTGCTTGGTGAACGCGGTCAAGAGCGACTCGACTCGTCCAGATGATTCGCGGATTTACTGTCCACGTGTATTCGAGCGAAGTATTCTGGGCTGTGGTCGGACTGCCACCGATCCCGTCGTTGATCGATCCTCCATTTGCCAGACCCCCGTCTCCAAGAAATATCGGAGTCTTGAAATCTGACTTCGCCCTGCTGTACCGGCCGGCGATTCGATTTCGATCATTGATCTGGTGATCGATCTTGATATCGAACTGATAGTCCGGAGCGTGCGCCGTGCCGCTGAAAAGATAATTGTTGAACTCGCCGGCCCCGTCCACATTCGGCTGGGGATAAAGATTAAGGATTGCTTGTCCGAGGGGGTCCACTTCGCTGGCTGGAATAACATTGGGAGTTCCGATCTGCGTGCCGCTGCAGTCGAATCCGACTTGGGGTCGCGTTCCGCCAGAGCAGACCATTTTGGGGTCGTAGATGTTTATCGGGGTAACACCATCACTTTGTGTGTTCGCAGAGAAATCTGGATTCGCCTGCCGCTCCGCCATGGTCGGCACCGACGCCAGCCCGCTGATGGCTGCGTTATTTCGAACCTTTTCGAAATCGACGAAGAAGAACGTCTTGTTTTTGCGGATTGGGCCGCCCAGCGAAAATCCCCCCTGGTCGCGGAGAGCATCCGGCTTCGGATTGGGCGCCGGGTTGAAGAAGTCTCGCGCGTTAAGATCCGAGCGCTGCAGAAAATACCAGCCGCTGCCGTGGAACGCGTTGGTGCCGCTCTTCAGCACCATGTTCACAACCGTTCCGCCGTTGTTGCCGAACTCGGCGGAGAAGCTGTTGTTCTGTACCTTGAATTCCTGCACGCCCTCGACGATAGGCTCGTAATAAATATTGGAGTTCCCACCCTCGCCTTGTTCAGGAGCACTGATCAAAGCTCCGTCGAGTCGTACCTCAGCCGTCGCGTTCCGCTGTCCATTCGAAACAAAGTTCGTTCCGGTCGGATAGTTGTCGGTGGTTCCCGATCCGGCCGCTTCCGTGACGCCACCTGACAGAAACGTGAGTCCGAAGAAACTTCGATTGATCAGGGGAATTTCCTTCACGTATTCGCTGGTAATTTCTGTACCGAGCGTGGCGCTGTCGGTGTCGAGAAGAGGAGCGGCTTCCGTGACCTCCATGGTCTGGCTTACGCCTACGGGGTGCAAGACGAAGTCGACGCTGGTTTGCTGATCGACTTGGAGGACGATGTCCTTCCTTTCCGTCGTCCGAAAACCCGGGCTCTCCGTCTTGATGGAATAGGTTGCCGGGCGCAGGCCCACTAGAAAGTACTGGCCGTGATCGTCGGTATGCGTCGTTTGTGCAATGCCCGTCGCGTCATTCGTGATGGTAACGGTGGCATTCACCACCATGGCGCCGCTCTGGTCCGTGACCGTGCCGCGAACCTGCGCCTGGTATGAGGCCTGCGCGAAAGCGCTCGGAGCATTAACGAGGAAGAGAATGAGGAAAAGGAGTACCCAACTTTGACGGCCGACACGCATAGCTGCCTCCGGCGATTGCTTTCATATTATTACGAGTCAAAACTATTACTTTCGTTTATGGCGGAAGTCAAGACAAATCGTAGCGAAAGAAACCTCGAACTCACGGTATGAAACGACCTTCATAATCAACGAGCTACGGAACAATCACGGCAGCGCCATCCACTGCATCCGACTTCACTGCCAGCAGTGCCTCGTTGGCCTGGTCTAACGGGAACACTGTCACTCTAGGTTTCAATCCGATCTCCGCCGCCAGGGCCAGGAAATCTCGCGCGTCTGCTCGAGTCATGTTGGCCACGCTGCGAATCTGCCGTTCGCCCCATAGCAGCTTGTCGTAATCGAACTGCGGTATGCGGTCCAGGTGAATCGCATTGATCGCGACCACGCCTCCCTTCCGCAAGCTGGCAAGAGCAGCCACGACCACGTCGCCACTCGGGGCGAACGTAACCGCGCGATCCAGTTCTACCGGAGGTTTATCCGTCTCACGGCCCACCCAGGTTGCGCCTAGGGACTCAGCCAGCCGGCGATGCGACTCGCCACGTGTCGAAACGTAAACCTCACACTTCCAGGCCTGCAGCACCGCGATCGCCAGGTGTGCCGATGCTCCAAAGCCAAAAAGCCCAACGCGCTCTCCGCGCTCCACTCCTGCCACGCGCAGGCTGCGAAAGCCAATGATTCCTGCACAGAGTAGTGGGGCGGCATGCAGATCATCGAGCCCATCGGGGAGTCGATAAACAAAGTCTGCGCGGGCGAACGCCTGCTCCGCATATCCGCCGGCTACGGTATAGCCGGTGAACGTTGGAGAGTCACACAGGTTTTCCCTTCCGCGCTGGCAGTACGGGCAGGTTCCATCAGTACCGCCAAGCCACGACACGCCGACGCGCGATCCCATAGGAAGGCCTTCCGTCGCGCCGTCAATGACTTCGCCCACGATCTGATGGCCTGGTATCAGGCGCAGCTGTTTTGCGGGCAGTTCTCCTTCCACGATATGCAGATCGGTTCGGCAAACGCCGCAGGCGCGCACTCGCAACAACACATGACCTGACCTGATACGCGGATCGGCGACATCGATGACCTCAAGTGGACGTTGCGCAACCGGTCGCGGGGAGCTAAGAACCGCAGCTTTCATGGGCCACCAGTATGCAGCAGAAGCGTGCAGTGGAATAGGCCATTAGTACCACCAGCGGATCGATCATACGGCGGCATCGTTTGGTGCTTGCGCTATCGAGCCAGGACGAACGTGGCAATGAACAGCACGCAAAACGCTGTCGCATGCTTGAGCTCGTTCCAGCCTAAACGTCGGACGATCAGGGGCGCAGGCTCCTGGATGAAATAGAACCATCCGCGGAAAAGAAGCGGCGCGAACGCGATTGAAGCGATGGGAGGCATCAGGCGCGCCACGCAGACGATGGTGAGTGTCGCCGTCATGATGGCTTGCCCCGCGGCAAAGACCCAGCCTTTTGCCAGCTTGTTACGGAAGCCCTCGACCTTCGCCGTGTGAATGCGAAGCTGCACGTAGTGAATCTGATCGCCGGCGAAGAGGATGTTGGCGAGCCAGAGCATCCAGGCCGTCGTATTGAATTCGCCCGTGATTACGTAGTATGCGGCCGGGGCAGCGGCGGTCAGGCCGACAGTGCCAATCATTTCAGAGAGCATTCGAAAGCGGCGGTCCAATTTCTTGAGGATGGCTTGGAGGATGAAGCAGACGCCCACTGCGATGGCCAGTGGCCATAGATCGGCGTTCTTTCCAGCCCAGAGCAATCCGCCCAGGGTCACGGCGGCAATGGCGCCAAGCAGAACGACGAAGGACCGCACGGTGTGAACCTCGTCAGCCGTCTGCGCCTTCATGGCTGACGTGCCGATCAGGCTTTCGAACGGAGTCCGCAACCAGAACAGGGCCAAGGCTGCGGTCGAAAGCAGGATCAGCGGCATGATGTGGCTGGCCTGATGAAAGGCCACTCCAGCGCCGGTAATCATGGGGACAAGCAACAGCCCCCATGCGCCATGTTCGCGCGGGACGACCAGGGCGCGGTGACGCTCACGGCGCGCTTTGTCCAGAGTGGCCTGTTCACCATCTGCGACCCGAACAGCCGCGGGCGGCTGTTCCCACATGTTTCTTGTCTGGGAGATCACTTTGCTTGCCATTTAACGCCATCCTGCCATTTGAATATGTTGCATGCCTTTGACGGCGCGCATGTATTGCGCGCGCTCGAACGCGGTCGGATCGGAGCAGCGCAGTTGGCTCATGCTGCCACGCATCTGGTCGACCGACTCGTACTCGTGCGCCTCCATCCACTCCCGCAATTCGCGTTCCACGTGGCGGAGGTGGTTGACGCCATGCCGCATTAAAGAGGAGCAAAGCATGGTGACATTTGCCCCAACCATCAGCAGCTTCACTACGTCTTCGGCGTTGTGAACTCCGCCCGTGCCAGCCAACCCAGCCTTCACTTTGCCGAACAGGATGCCAATCCAGGTGAGCGGTAGGCGCAGGGCTTGCGGTGTACTCAACAAAACATTTGGTCTGAGCTCAAGCTCTTCCAAGTCGATGTCGGGCTGATAGAAACGATTGAACAGAACCAGGCCGTCGGCGTTGCTGGTGTCGAGACGCTGTGCCATATTTGCCATGTTGCTGAAGAATGGACTCAACTTCACCGCGACGGGAATCGTGACGGTCGACTTGACGGCCTTCACGATGTCGACGTACGTCTGCTCGATTTCGGCCGCGGTGATCTTGGGATCGGTGGCCACGGAATAGATGTTCAATTCCAGGGCGTCGGCACCGGCGCGTTCGATTTCGCCGGCGAACTTGGTCCATCCTCCGAGCGTCGAGCCATTCAGGCTGGCAATGATGGGAATGCTCGTCGCCGATTTGGCGCGCCGGATATGCTTGAGGTATCCCTCAGGACCCGTTTGAAATTCGCTGGGCTGCGGAAAGAAACTGAGCGACTCGGCGAAGCTCTCCGTCCCTTGTTCGAGGTGGTAAGCGAGATCCTGTTCCTCCTGATGGAGTTGCTCTTCAAACAGAGAGTAGAGGACCACCGCTGCGGCACCCGCCTCTTCCAGGCGAGCGATGCCATCGACGTCGCGGGAGAGTGGGGAAGCGCTAACCACCAGGGGGGAGCGCAGCTTCAGTCCCAGGTAAGTGGTGCTGAGATCGATCATCGGGTTCTCCTTCAACTCTGTTTCTTGCCGCTCTTGCTGTTTCACTACTTCGTTGTGCCCGCGGGCGTCTTCTCTTCAACAGATGCTTGCTTGGCCGCGGCGATATCTTTCACCGCTGGAGCGGCATCGGACTTCCTTGCTGCCATATACTCGTACATCTTGTACCGGCGTTCCGCGTCCTGCTGGGCCAGCTTCCAGAGCTTTTCCGCTTCTTCCGGCTTGCTCTTGGTCAACATCTTGAAGCGGGTTTGCTGCAGCAGATATTCCTGCACTTTGCGGCTCGGAGCGCGGGAGTCGAGCGTCAGCGGATTCTCGCCTGCTTCTGCCCGCTCGGGGTTGTAGCGGTAGAGCAGCCACTGTCCGGATTCGACTGCGACTTTCTGATCGCTCATCGAAGTCGTCATGTCGATGCCATGCGCAATGCAGGACGAGTACGCGATGATGATGCTTGGGCCGTCGTACGCTTCGGCTTCGAGGAAGGCCTTCAGGGTGTGTTCGTCTTTTGCGCCCATGGCCACGCTGGCGACGTAGACGTTGCCGTACGTCATGGCCATCAGCCCGAGGTCTTTCTTCGGTCCAGGCTTGCCTCCGGCAGCGAACTTCGCGACGGCGCCTCGCGGCGTGGATTTCGAAGCTTGTCCGCCCGTGTTGGAGTAGACCTCGGTGTCGAGCACCAGCAGGTTCACGTTGCGTCCGCTGGCAAGCACGTGATCGAGGCCGCCGTAGCCAATGTCGTACGCCCAGCCGTCGCCACCAATGATCCACACGCTCTTCTTGACCAGCATGTCAGCGACAGAAAGAAGTTGCTTGGCATCGAGGGAGTTGATCTTCCGCAAACGCTCTTTCAGGATGTCCACCCGCTGACGCTGTTCGAAGATGTCGGACTCGTCCTTCTGCTTGGCGGTCAGGATCGCTTTCACGAGTTCATCGCCAACTGCGCCATTGACGCGGCGCAGCAACTCCTGCGCGAATTCGGTTTGCTTGTCGATCGAAACGCGGAAACCCATACCGAACTCAGCGTTATCTTCAAACAGGGAGTTCGACCAGGCAGGGCCACGGCCGTCGGCGTTCTTGGCCCACGGCGTGGTGGGCAGGTTGCCGCCGTAGATCGAGGAGCACCCCGTGGCGTTCGCAACGACGGCGCGATCGCCGAAGAGTTGCGATACCAGCTTGACGTAAGGCGTCTCGCCGCACCCAGAGCACGCGCCGGAGAACTCGAACAACGGCTCCTGTACTTGTTGCTGGCGAATCGTGCCAACTTTGATCTTGCGGCGGTCGAGTTCAGGAATGTTGAGGAAGAATTCCCAGTTCGCTTTTTCCGGAACGCGCAGCGGAGGTTGCGGCACCATGTTGATGGCCTTGAGCCGCGTCTCCTGCTTGTTCTTGACCGGGCAGATATCGACGCAGACGCCACATCCGGTGCAATCTTCGGGAGCCACTTGGATGGTGTACTTCATCCCGGCCCATTCTTTGTCGCGCACATCGCAGGACTTGAAGGTCGCCGGGGCGCTTTCCAGTTCCTTGGTGTCGTAGACCTTGATACGGATGACAGCGTGCGGGCAGACCATTGCGCACTTGCCGCATTGGATGCAGATCTTCTGGTCCCACGCCGGAATTTCGAGAGCCAGATTGCGCTTCTCCCAACGCGCGGTGGCGGTGGGGAAAGTGCCGTCGCAGGAGAAAGCGCTGACCGGCAGATCATCGCCCTTGCCGGCGTAGATCGTGCCCA